>Ga0105049_10007786_pt1 | contig 12421 bp, 14 predicted proteins | sample MAT06_FD_78087 | JGI IMG/M metagenome (GOLD analysis project Ga0105049, IMG submission 78087) | Freshwater microbial communities from Lake Fryxell liftoff mats and glacier meltwater in Antarctica - MAT-06 | ecosystem: Environmental > Aquatic > Freshwater > Ice > Liftoff microbial mat | place...
AGTGATTGAGCGAATAACTACTAATCGCTTAATCGCTCACCGGAACACCAGTTCGTCACTTATTCGCTCAATCACTCATTCACCCAATCACTCATTGAAATGAGCTACCCCTGGGAAATCATTAAAGAATACAAGGAGATTATTTTCTCTTACTACGAAGGCATTGCCAAAATCAGCATCAACCGCCCTCACAAGCGCAATGCGTTTACGCCCCTTACGGTGAAAGAGATGTCGGAAGCTATGGAACTGGCCCGGCAGGACGAACGCGTTGGGGTTATTATTTTGACCGGCGAAGGGGGCGAAGCGTTCTGTTCGGGTGGCGATCAGTCGGTGCGGGGGCATGGCGGCTACATCGGCGAAGATTCGGTGCCACGCCTGAACGTACTTGATTTCCAAATGCAAATCCGACGCATTCCTAAACCCGTTGTGGCTATGGTGGCGGGGTATGCCATTGGTGGTGGCCACGTATTACACGTGGTGTGCGACCTGAGTATTGCCGCCGAAAACGCTCGTTTTGGGCAGACGGGCCCTAAAGTCGGCTCGTTTGATGGTGGTTTTGGTGCATCGTATCTGGCACGGGTGGTAGGCCAGAAAAAGGCCCGCGAAATCTGGTTCCTCTGCGATCAATACAACGCACAGGAAGCCCTGGACATGGGCTTAGTGAACAAAGTTGTGCCACTCGACAAGCTCGAAGAGACAACCATTGAGTGGTGCCGTAAGATGCTCGAAAAGAGCCCAATGGCGCTTCGCATGCTCAAGGCCTCGTTCAACGCCGAACTCGACGGGCAGGCTGGTATTCAGCAGTTGGCAGGAGATGCTACCCTCCTTTACTACCTCTCCGACGAAGCTAAAGAAGGCAAAAACGCATTTCTGGAAAAGCGCAAACCCGACTTCGATCAGTTCCAGAAATTCCCCTGATTCGGGGAGGGCAATGCAGAATATGGTGTGGGGATTGCCTTCAGTTGGAATGTAGGGTTTTCAGATTTTGTGAGAAAACTCTGAGTTAGGGTGCGAGAATTCAACTCAGAGTTTTCCTTTTTTTACTATTATAGCTAAGACATACGTTACACTAAAAGTATCTCTTACGTCAGATGGACGAACTCAAAGCCTATTTCAACACTATTTCAATAGTAAACGAGGGCACTTGGGTTGAAGTTTTGCCCTTGTTCAACCGGGAAATTCTATCTAAGAATCATTATTTTAGTAAAGAAAACGAGGTGGCCAAAAAAATTGCTTTTTTAGAATCAGGTGTAGTGAGAGCTTTTTTTGTCAATGCTCAGGGCAAAGAATATAACAAACAGTTTTTTGTAGGAAAAAGCATCATTGGTGCCTATTCATCTTTGCTGACAGGGCAGCAAAACTTGATTGCTCAACAAGCCCTAACCGATTGCATTGTTTATTCCTGCGACTTTAAATCACTAAGCACACTGTACGAGAAGTACCCTGATCTTGAACGTTTAGCTCGAAAAATTGCCGAATATTATTTTATTGAAAAAGAAAGAAAGGAGATAGAAATTGTTTTGTTGGGTGGTTCTCAGCGTTATCTTTTTTTCCAAAAAGAGTTCCCAACCCTCGAACAACTCATTCCCCAATATCATATTGCTTCCTACTTAGGCATTTCTGCCACCCAATTGAGTCGGATACGCCATGAGTTTGCGACAAAGTTGTAGGAATCGGAATTTCTTTACCTATGTAAACAGACGCTTGTTTTGGCTATTGTTCCTTTGTGTCATCACTTAAAGAGGAACACAATGAAAATTATTGCAGTAGCGAGTTTCGTGTTGTGCACAATTTGTCTGGTACTATTTCTGAACTCATGTGCTATTCATCCTGTAGCCTGGAAACCCAGCAAAGTACCCCCGTTTGTGGGTGCTACCCACCAAAACGAAGTACTACTTACGACAACCAAAATTCCGTTAAATGGCTGGTATGGCCCCGAAGACATCGTTTTTGATAGCCTGGGCAATCTTTATTGTGGTGTACATAATAAGGATTTTAGCGATGGCAGGATTCTGAAAATAGACACTGCCGGAAAGGTAGAAGAATTTTACAATTCAGGGTCGTGGGTGGCTGGCCTGCACTTTGATAAGTCAAATAACCTTATCGCTTTAAGCCATAAGCAAGGCTTAATAAGCATCAGCCCCGCAAAAAAAGTAACTGTTCTGGCCGAAAAAGACGATAAAGAAAAGCGGTTCTTAATCCCCAATGGATTGGACATTGCATCAGACGGAAAAATGTATTTTACCAACACGTCTGAGATCTCAGCCTATACCATCAAGTACGGTAAAAAGTTGATTTTAGAGATGATACCTCGCGGTGGTTTATATTGTTATGACCCAGCTACCAAACAGGTAACTACCTTACTAACAGAAACTTATTTTGGCAATGGTGTGGTACTTTCAAAAGAACAAGATTATTTGTTGATGGTAGAAACCACCCGATATAGAATTTTGAAATACTGGCTGAGAGGGGTAAATACTGGAAAGGTCGACGTGTTTATGGATAACCTGCAAGGATTTCCCAATGGTATTTCGATACGGGCAGATGGCACCTATTGGCTGGGGTTTACCACCAAAAGGAATGAAGCCCTTGATAAAATTCACCCACAGGTAGGCATGAAAAAGTTGGTGTACAGCTTACCCGATTTCTTACAACCTCAGGCCGAAAAATTTGGAATGGTAGTAAATATTGCACCAAATGGCACTATACTAAAGTCGCTTTTTGATACAAAGGGAGTTGTTATCACTGAAGCTGGCTCGGTAAAGGAGTATAAAGGGTATTTGTATATTGGTGGTGATGTAACACCTTATATCGGAAAACATAAACTGGGGGAGTAATTGCCGGATTCTATGAAAGTTGTCTCAAAATCAATGCCATTGCTCTCTGAATGCTCAAGGCCTCGTTCAACGCCGAACTCGACGGGCAGGCTGGTATTCAGCAGTTGGCAGGGGATGCTACCCTCCTTTACTACCTCTCCGACGAAGCTAAAGAAGGCAAAAACGCATTTCTGGAAAAGCGCAAACCCGACTTCGATCAGTTCCAGAGATTCCCCTGAGGTACATACCGTTTCCTACAAAGTGCGTATTTTGTATTGTTAGGCTGTAAACAAGCATGGTAAGCTATACAAAATACGCACTTTGCATTTTGTATAGCTTACAAAAAAACTGTATATTTATTCGCTGATACCTAACACTTTGCATAATGATGCAGGGGCAAACTGGATAACGGAACAGTTAACAGCATTAATTCTGATTACAACAAAAACATGCGGCAACCGGCGAGGTAGCGGTCACCTTATGACCGACCCAAATGAGACTATCAGACAGTAAAAAATATGAAAGCAAACGAAACCAAAGTAGACAAATTCTTAGCAACAAATGAGACGACATTTGCTATTCCTGTCTATCAAAGAAATTACGACTGGACACTTTTTCAATGTAAGCAACTTTTACACGACATTGTTGAAACAGGTAAAAACGATAAAATGAATGCTCACTTTATTGGCAGCATAGTTTATGTTCACGATGACTTTTATACTGCATCAGGTCTTACAGAGTTAACCATCATTGACGGACAACAAAGACTAACGACAATTACTTTAATCTACATTGCCCTTTATAGGCTTGCCAAGGAACTTGATAATCAAATGCTGGCAAACAGAATTCACAAAACATATTTGATTAACGAGTTTGCACCACAAGCAGAAAAGCTAAAACTTAAACCCACAGAAAATAACAAAGATGCTTTAAGACATGTTCTTAATTCAACAGATGGCGTTGAGTTCAAAGGATATTCAAAAATCATTGAAAATTTCGATTACTTCAAATTGGCAATTAATGCAGAAAACTTTGAAATAATTCAACGAGGACTTTCTAAGTTAATTTTCGTTGACATTGCTTTAGACCGACAAAAAGATAATCCACAAAGAATTTTTGAAAGCCTTAACTCAACAGGTCTCGAGCTTTCACAAGCGGACTTAATTAGGAACTATATTTTAATGGGGATTTCGAGGACAAATCAAGATAAAATTTACAAAAGCTACTGGGAAGTTATTGAGCAGAATGCAAAAGATGAAACATTAAATAAAACCCGTGTTTCGGAATTCATTCGAGATTATTTAACTCTTAAAAATAAAGAAATCCCAAACAAAGGGGATGTTTACACAAAATTTAAAGAAAAGCATCCAACTTCAACAATAGATGAATTGGAACTTGTTTTATCAGAATTAAAGTCATTGGTCAAATATTACAATAAGCTTACTAATCCAAAAAACGAAGCAGACAGAGAAATTAAAATACAGCTTGAATACATAAACAGGCTTGAAATAAATGTCGCCTTTCCTTTCTTAATGAAAGTTTATGAAGACTACTCAAACAGCATCATTAAAAAAAACACTTTCATTTCAATCCTTTCACTTGTTCAATCATTTGCATTCAGGCGTTTTATTTTAGGATTGCCCACCAATGCCCTGAATAAAATATTTATGAATTTATATGATAAGGTTGAGCCTGATAATTATTTGTTTTCAATTCAAAAATCATTACTTCAAAGGTCGGGAGTTCAGCGTTTCCCAAGAGATAGTGAAACTATCAATGCATTAAAAGAAAAAGACGTTTACAATATTAAACCAAAAAACAGAACGTATTTACTTGAACGCCTTGAAAACCATCAAAATAAAGAGCCTGTTATTATTGAAGGTAATTCTGACATTACTATCGAACATATTTTTCCTCAAAATCCAGATGCAAAATGGAAGATTGAATTAGGCTCTGACGAATATAATTTAATTAAAGAAAATTATATTCATACCATAGGCAATTTGACACTTTCAGGCAACAATGGCAAACTCGGAAATAAACCTTTCCAAGAGAAAAGAGAAATGAATATTGACGGAAAAGAACAGGGTTACATTTTTAGCCGACTTTGGTTAAATAGGGACTTAAAAGAAATAATTAAATGGGACAAAGAGGGGATAGAAAATCGAGCCAACTTAATTACACTTCGGTTTATAAAGATTTGGGGAATTCCAGACATTCAAGTTGAACTTGAAACTAGCAGCGATGAAATAAATATTTTTGATGCAGAAGACCCTAAGTTCAAGAAATTAGAATGCAATCTTCTTTAATCAAAAACTTGAAGTAACACAAGTTGCGAAACTTTACATCGAAGTATTTAAACAACTTTTTGATTTACAACCTGAAACATTTTTCACATCAGACATTGGCAAAAGAATTAGTTTGACAAAGACACCTGTTGAAGATGATGTGAGGCAAGCGGTGCAACTAAATGACAATTATTACATAGAAGCAAACGTCGACAACGTAGGCAAGTTTGACAGAATAAAACAAGCTCTGACAATCTTTGGCTTTGAAGACGAGCTATCTATCAAGTACGCTGACTAAGCAAGTAGAATGGCGAACGCATCACAAGGGATTTGCCAAAATGGGGGCGCACGGAAGCCGTGTTTCAACTTTTTGTTTTTCAATTTGGCTTCATGTCGGGCAGGACGTTATTAATTTAGCTATGTGCAAATCATCAACTTTTAGTTATAAATTTAGCTTTATTTAGCCGGGGCAGACGAAATTTTATTTCCCTACCTTCACCAATACCTATTCGTTATCTGCAAGTCTAAAGACCCACAAAATATTTATTCTAAAACAGAACAAATATATCAACTCACAATAGTTCTAAGAGACTTATTTATGAATACAGTAAAAGTTAAGAACATAGCATTCAGACTACTAACAGCCTTATTGACGGTAGTAGTTCTGTTTCACTTATGCTTACTAGTTAAGCTAATTCCATACAGTATTGCGTGGGGTGGCAGATTAGAGAATGATACTCAGATGTATGTTTTTGAGACCATATCAATTTTAATAAATGTTTTTTTAATAATCGTCCTATTCCTAAAAATGAAAATTATCAATCACCGGTTTTCTGATAAATTCTTAAATAATATACTTTGGGTTTTTCTAACTATCTTTTTGCTTAATACAATCGGTAATTTGTTTGCAAAAACAAACTTCGAGAAATATTTTTCAATTCTGACGCTTGTGTTTGCTTTATTAATTTGGATTGTCGTGAAAAGAGATAAACGAGATAACACAAATGAAATACAGTAAAATAGCTGCCTTCGATAAACTAATGTCAACATTAAATACAAAAACAATTTTTTTAATTGACGGGCTTGCGGCTATAATGACAGCGTTCTTTTTAACTGTCATACTCCTTATTTTTGAAAAACAGTTTGAAATACCAGCAGACATACTTATTACACTTTCAATTATCGCGTTAACTTTTTCGGTGTACTCATTTACGTGTTTTTTATTTTATGATAAAATTTCATCAAGATTTTTATTGCCAATCATCATAGCTAATGCAACTTACTGTTTTTTAACATTAGGGCTAGTAGCTTATAACTTCAACAGACTTAATTTTTTAGGCATAGCCTACTTTATCATTGAAATTCTACTATTGTGTGGACTTATTTACGTTGAGTATAAAATATTCAAAAAAGAAGACACTAGTATTAGCAGATGAGAAAGTCCGAATAACACAATAAAAAGAAACTCAAGCCACAATCAAGGGTTTTACGTTTTCAAAAAAATCGATTTCACCCTTAAACTCTCAATAACATGTCCTGTAAAATAGAAACTATAGAAAACAAAATTGTCTTGAAAGCGTCATCATTGACAAGTGAATACGCTATACACATTGACCAAAAAGATAGCAAGTATGTATTAACAGAAACGGTTGAATGTTGGGGTCGTTCAGAAAGCAAAAAGCAACCCTGTTGGTGGTTGGTACCGACTAATAATCTGATCTCCTACCCTAAACAACTAAAAAGCGATGCCAGCTCTCCAAGAAGCCAGCATCGCTTTTTTTAATCTAAAGCCTGAAATTAAACCGAGAATTTTTTCATATAATCCGCATCCAGCTTCATGCTTTCCATGGGCGAAGTTGGATACTCCTCCTGCTCCACCAGGAAGTATTTCATCCCGTTTTTCATGGCCGTCTTAAGCACTGACTTAAAGTCTACGTTCCCTTTTCCAAGGTCGTTCTGAACGGGCTTACCATTCACTTTTTTATAGTCTTTGATATGGCACAGTTCATACCGCTTCCCGTACTTTTCCAGGTGCGCCGTCGTGTCCTGCCCTGCTACATCGATCCAGCAAAGATCCAATTCAAACATCACATTAGTAGGGTCGGTATTAGCCAATAAATATTCCTGAGGAATCTTTCCATCTAAGGGTCTGAAGGAATAATCGTGGTTGTGATAGCCAAATTTCAACCCACCCTGACGAGCCATTTCTCCGGCTTTATTGAACCCGTCGGCAATCCGCTTCCAGTCATCAAAAGACTTCTGCGCGCCAATGTAAGGGCATAGCAGGTACACCAAACCGGCCTCAGCGGCCATGTCAATGCTTTTCTTTAACTCATCGGGTTTGCCAGCCTGCGCACCGTAATTAAAGTGCGTGCTGACCATTTTCACGTTTATATCATTCAGAAACGACTTCATTTCTTTGGGTGTCATGCCCCAAAGAAACCCCTGATTACCCTGATAACTCTCAAACTGACGGTATCCCATCTGCCCCAACTGGGTCATAATGCCCTTAGGGTCTTTGGGCAAAACGTCTCGGACACTGTACAACTGTACTCCGAATACGTCTATGTTTTTGCTTGCCCAAGCGGCTGTCTGAGACAGCGTCAGTGCTCCGGTAGTTAGCAGGCCGGCTTGTTTTAAAAAATCGCGACGATTGATCGACATATATTTTAACTGATTGAATGTATTCACGAAAGACAGGTAGTGGCAATTCTTACGGTTCTCCCCAGCAAATCTTCGTATTTTTGCAGGATTATGCAATTACCCAAGTTATATCTTCAAGCCGGTCGTGATGAGGCCATACGCCGGTTTCACCCCTGGGTGTTTTCGGGAGCCATCAGCCGCTACGAAGGAACCCTCAGCGATGGCGACGTGGTGGAGGTATTCGACAAAAAAGGCAATTACCTCGCCACGGGTCATTATCACGATGGCAGCATTGCTGTTCGGATTTTTTCCTTCGAGCGCATCGTTCCTGATATTCACTACTGGACCAAAAAACTGACTGCTATCCGGCAATTCCGCGAGGCCATTATTGCGACTACTCCTGGCGTAAAAACAGACTGTTACCGGCTCGTACACGGTGAGGGCGACGGTTGTTCGGGCCTAATTATCGACTATTACAATGGAGTGGCCGTTTTGCAGGCTCACTCTATCGGTATGCACCGCGAGCGGAACCTAATTGCAGAAGCCCTGCAAAACGTGTATGGCGATGAACTGCTGGCGGTTTATGATAAAAGTGCCGATACCGTTCCCGAACTTTACGGTCAAACCGTGGAGAACGGCTACCTGCTCGGCACTGCTGAAACGCCCCATGAAGTTCACGAAAATGGCCATTCGTTTTGGGTCGATTGGGTAACGGGGCAGAAAACCGGCTTTTTCCTCGATCAGCGCGACAACCGCCAACTACTGGCCCGCTACGCCCACGGCAAGCGGGTATTAAATACATTTTGCTATTCCGGCGGGTTCTCGGTCTATGCTCTTAGAGCCGGAGCCGCGCAGGTTCACTCGGTCGATTCCTCCCAAAAAGCCATTGACCTGACCAACCGCAACGTGGCTCTGAATCTGGCTGAACAGGAAGGCGAGTACGAAGACACCCGCCACGAGGCCATTGTCGAGGACGTGATGGCTTACCTCAAAGCCCACCCCGAACAGTACGACGTGGTGGTGCTGGACCCTCCTGCTTACGCCAAGAATATTTCGGCGCGGCACCGGGCGGTGCAGGGATACAAACGATTAAATATTGAAGGCTTCAAGCGCGTGGCGAAGGGTGGTATCCTGTTCACGTTCTCGTGCTCACAGGTTGTTGATCGGGAGCTGTTCTATAACACGGTGGTGGCAGCCGCTATCGAAGCGGGGCGGCAAGTACGCGTACTCCACCATCTGAGCCAACCCGCCGACCACCCGGTAAGCTTGTTTCACCCGGAAGGCGGGTATCTGAAAGGGTTAGTGCTTTGGGTGGAGTAAGTCAAAGTAGTTATTCTACCAAATAGGGAAGATAGGGTTCCAACTGAGCGGTATCTTTGAAAGCCAAAACGGCTAACAATTTGTTGTTATAGGCATCGTGGCGGAGCTCGACGTAGAAGTTACGAAAACTGTAGAGCAGAAAAATAAATTCGTCCTCGTAGCGATTTGCCAGAATATCGCCTTGAAAATACAGAGTGTCTAATTGCTGTTGGGTTGATAAAGCAGTAAAATCAGCAAGTTGCATGGGGTAGCAGAGTTTGGGGATGCGAAAATAAGGAATTAAATCTTCACCCGCTTGCCCGTCCGGGCTGCTTCGTAGATCGCTTCTACTATTTTGATGTCGCGCAGACCCTCTTCACCCGGCACTAAAACTGGCTTTTTGTTGATGATCGCCAGGGCATCATCATCCATTTGCATAGCCTGTTGCATGGGTACTTCGTACGGATTATTGACCGAAAAGCCGCCCGAGCCACTCCCCTTCACGCCATTATACCCCGAATAAGGCTCCATTTGAAGCGTTCCTTTCTCGCCCGTTACATGCAGAAAATTCATGTTCATACCGTAGCTGGTCTGTAAAGCCGCCCGCGCTCCACTCGGAAACTCCAACTGCACCATCGACGTTTCGTCGAGACCATTTTTATAAACCTCTGGCCGGGTTGTATACTGTTGGGCAGTCACTGCAATAGGTTCTTCGCCCGTTGCCAGCCGAGCCCCCTGAATTACGTACACACCCATATCGTACATCACGCCCCCGCCCATCTCTTTTTTCTGCTTCCAGTGATCGGTGCGGCCGTCGTAATAAGCCGCCGAGCAATTTACCATCTTGATTTTACCGATTTTGCCTTCGCGCAAAAACTTCACGTATGCCTGGGTATTTGGTTCGTGGTGAAGCCGGTATCCCACTGTCAGCGACACATTGGCCTTTTTGCAGGCATCAATCATTTCCTGGCACTCTTTGGCCGTCACCGCCATTGGCTTCTCTACCCAAACGTGCTTACCCGCTTTGGCGGCCCGAACCACATACTCTTTATGCATCGACGGAGGCAGTACCACATAAATTACGTCGATGTCGGGATTATTAGCGACCTGATCAAACGTATCATACGAATAGACATTCTTGTCGGGAATGTTATACTGCTTTTTCCATTTTTCGGCCTTAGCGGGTGTGCCCGTCACAATGCCAGCCAGATAGCAGTTCTTGGTTTTTTGCAAAGCCGGCGCCAGCAAATCGGTGCTGTAGTACCCAAGGCCAACCAGGGCTACACCCAATTTATCTTTTTTTGGAGCGGACTCAGCCAGCAATGAATTTGGCGAAATAATACTGGCGGTAGTGCCAACGGCAAGCGTTTGGAGAACAGTTCGACGAGAAGCCATAGGTTTCAGGATTGTAGGCTGTAAAGGTCTAAGAAAGTCCTGAATAGGGCAAGTTTTTTATGAATCAGCTATCTACCACTACGCAAAGAAGTTCCGCTGATTTGCCAGAAGAAATTAGTAGCTTCAAGGGTTACTTACCAAACCACCATCTCTGCTTATGTACGTCGGTAAAACATTTTCAACGAAGCTTCTGTGGCACTTTGCCCGCAAAAACCTTTTCCGAACACTCCTGATCAGCCTGATAGCCTGTATACTCTATAAAGTTCTTGGCTGGGAATTTATCGGTATTTCGTTTCTGCCCGTCGCTACGATTGGCACTGCTGTCGCCTTCTACGTCGGCTTCAAAAACAACCAGGCTTACGACCGGCTTTGGGAAGCCCGGCGGCTCTGGGGCAGCATTACCAACACCAGCCGGACATTCGCGGCTACACTTATTTCTCTCGTTCCCGACAAGGACATCCAACGTGAGTTTCTATATCGTCACATTGCCTGGGTACATATTCTTCGGCTACAACTACGGCGTACTATCCCCTGGGCTACCAGCGCTCAGGATTTGCATCAGACATTTCTGTCAGAAAATAACGAACTGGAGAAGTTTGACGAAGGGCTGAAAAAGATTTTTCAGGATATGAACCGGATGGAATATTACGAGTCGATGGCCGGGAAAAGCAACACGGCTATCCATACGCTCAAAAAACAGATACATGAGTTGGGTCGGCTCAAAAAAAGCAAGCTAATTGATGAATACGAGCACAGCGATTTGGTGAAGCATATTGCCAATCTCTACGATTTTCAGGGTGGTTGCGAGCGCATAAAAACCACTCCCCTTTTTCGTCAGTACAGCATATTCAGCCGAGTGTTTGTGCTGCTGTTTATTGCCCTGTTGCCTTTTGCGCTTCTCAAAGAGATGGATAAAGTGGGGGAATACGGCGTTTGGCTGACAATTCCCTTCAGTCTCCTGATTTCGTGGGTATTCTATACGATGGAACAGATCGGTGAATTCAGCGAAAATCCGTTCGACAACAGCGTAAACGACATTCCGATTTCAACAATCTGCCGCAACATCGAGATCGAAGTCAGGGAGTTTCTGGGCGATGAACATTTGCCCGAAAAACTCAATCCAGTCGATAATGTTCTGCTTTAGGTATTACGGAAATCAATTAACGGCTACTTAGCGTCACACCAAACCAGCATCTCGTCAGTAGTTTTACGTTTAATATCAGGCACCTCCGCATCCGGGGCTGGATAGCCCACCGGAATTAGCAAAAACGGCTTTTCATTAGCCGGGCGATTCAGCAGTTTGGTCAGAAAATCCATTGGGCTGGGGGTATGCGTGAGTGCCACCAGTCCAGCCTCGTGAATAGCCGCCAACAGAAACCCGCACGCTAATCCAACCGATTCCTGCACATAGTAATTCTGGTGTTTGTGATCGCCTTCGAGTTCGTAACTCCGTCGAAAAACCACAATCAACCAGGGAGCAACGTCCAGAAATGGTTTTTGCCAGTCGGTACCCAACGGTGCCAGATCGGCCAGCCACTCCGCCGACATCCGCCCTGAATAGCTTCGGCGCTCTTCGGCTTCAGCAGCTTCGCGAATCTGACTTTTCAGAGCCGGGTCGCCCACTACGCAAAACGTCCAGGGTTGTTTATTCGCCCCTGAAGGTGCCGTAGAGGCTGTTTTTATCAAATTCTCGATCACTTCGCGTGCTACGGGCGTATCCAAAAAGTCACGGACAGTCCGGCGGGTATTCATGCGATCGAAGTATTGCAAGCTCGAAACCAGCATGTCTTCTGGCGAGCGCGTGATGGGTGAGGTATACGGAATAGTTTTCATTGATAAAAAAAGCCCCGACCATTGGCCAGGGCTTTATGTTGGTGGGTCATTATAACCCTCTGTTTACTTCAGTTGATCAACAACAGCTTTGAACGCTTCGGGGTGGTTCATGGCTAAGTCAGCCAGAACTTTGCGGTTCAGTACAAT
>Ga0105049_10007787_pt1 | contig 12421 bp, 8 predicted proteins | sample MAT06_FD_78087 | JGI IMG/M metagenome (GOLD analysis project Ga0105049, IMG submission 78087) | Freshwater microbial communities from Lake Fryxell liftoff mats and glacier meltwater in Antarctica - MAT-06 | ecosystem: Environmental > Aquatic > Freshwater > Ice > Liftoff microbial mat | place...
AAAGGTAAAAAAAGGCACCACTCGACGAACGCCACCTTTTTCGGTGGCGACCTAGCGTTTTGCCATATAAAAAGCTTTCTTTTTGAGCCTGAGGCGCTAGCCGATGTCTTGCGGCGAGGTTCGGCTAGCTCCTCAGGCTCAAAATCTCAAGGTGTTGCAATGCAAATTCTTCCATGAGTAGTTTTGTGTGGTGGTGTTCAGCGAGAAGTATCAAAAAAAGGCGTTTAAGCCCAGTATAGAACGGCACTAAGTGAAGTTTTTCTTGCCACGGCACGGAGTGCCGAGCTACGCTTTAGCCAACTCCATACTTTAGGCGAGACTCGAACTGAGGACCGTTTGACAATAATCTGTCTGATTTCGAGTGAGGCATAAGCTTCCAGCTTGCGTTTTTTGCCTCGCTAGCTGGAAGCTTACTCCACTTGTTTGTCGAACGGACGTTAGTGTAGTTTAGTTAGCTGTCCACCACCGGCGGGTATCGAAAAAATTGATTTCAAGTGCGGATCGGCCACCAACAGCTCCCCGTTTCGCAAAGCGAGGCCAACTGGATTCTTGAGCGCTTCGCTTCCTGGCAGCTTTTCTGGCTTAGCGGAGCCAGCCCATTTCCAGATGCATTTGCCATATCCGTCCGAAACAAAGGCGGTTCCATCTCCACCGACCACAATGCAGTGCGGAAATTGGAATGGCTGCCCGGAAACAATGACTTCTATCTTTCGGCTTGGATCGACACGCAAGATTTGGTCTTTTCCATGCGAAACAATCCACAGGCGATCTTGTTGGTCAATGGTCAAGCCACGAGGCGCGGGGACGGAAACAAAGGCCTCCGCTTTGCCGCCATCTGCCGGAATTCGGTAGATTTGACTGGCTTCTAGATCCGCGACGTAAATGTCTCCTTTGGAATCGGTCGCGATTGCCATCGGGATGCCGATAGCTCCGCCAGTAAGCGCGACGGGCTTTCCTGTTTCGTCGAACCTATAGACCTCTCGGGTCGATGAATCCCCGGCCAGCAGTTTGCCTTGTTTGTCGAATCCTAAGCAACGGATCGCATTCAAAGGCGTTCGGAATTGCTTCGAGCCCTGAAAAAAGACTTCGGCCACGCCAGCTTGGATCTTCCAAACGGCATGAAGATTCCTATCCGCGACGAATACTCCCCCCTCGTTCATCGCCGCAACGCCGATGGGATAATCCATGTCGGCAGGTCTAGCGATCGCAATGGCGGACAAGAAGAATACAAAAACGGAGCAAATGAATTTCATCCTCGCCGATCCTAGGTTTGGGTAGGTAGTTGGATCCAATCCCTATGATATCATAATCCGTCCCAGGTCGCTGCGGAAACGACCCCAATTGGCATCTTGAACTACACCATCAAACTTTGCAATCGAATTGGGCGCTCGGCAGAATGAAAAAGTACCGTAGGGCGGGACCATTGTCCCGTCCGTTGGTTTGTTCGGGACAATGGTCCCAAACTACGACTGGTAACTCTCAGCCTGCCAATCGCCTTACGCGATCGAACGACATAGCGGAAGCAAACCCAGACGAATGATTGAGTCGAGCACACTAACGGATAAAATCGTGGTGATTACAGGAGGGGCAACCGGGATCGGTTTCGCCATTGCGGAGCTGTTCGCCCGGTCCGGCGCCCGGGTGGTGATCGGATCTCGCCGCCAGGATGCAGTTGCGAACGCTGTAAAAGGAATAGGTGGCTCTGCCGCCGGACAGACACTCGACGTCGCAAGCCGACCTAGTGTCAGCCGATTTTTTGAATGGATTGAACAGACGGTGGGGCGGGTCGACATCTTGGTGAATGCCGCTGGAGTCAATATCAAAGACCGCTCGATCAACACCATGCTGCCTGAGCAATGGGATGATGTGATGGCCATCAATGCAACAGGCGCCTACAACTGCATCTATGCGGTTTTGCCCCAGATGAGATCCAGGCACGATGGCTTGATTGTCAATATCTCGAGCGTCGCCGGCAAACGCGCATTGGCTTTGGGAGGCGTCGCCTATGCGGCGAGCAAGTTCGCGATGACGGCCTTGGGGACGTGTGTCTCTAACGAAGTAGGGGCGGAGGGTGTTCGTGTTACCAACGTCTACCCAGGTGAGGTGGACACCCCTATCCTCGAACAACGTCCAACACCTATCACTGAAGAGCACCGGCAGAAAATCTTGCGACCCGAAGATATCGCGCAGGTGGTGGTCGGGTTGGCTAGTCTGCCCAGTCGCATCCACGTTCCAGAAATCGTCATTAAACCCGTTTCCCAGCAGTACTATTGAGTATTTGTGTGTGTGTGTCAATCTGCAAAACGCGTTCTACCTCATGGAAGCGGGTGAGCTGTTGCGATTGCCAGTCGATGCTCGAGGCATGCTTGTTTAGCCCAAGGAAAATCCGTTGAAAGTATCAATCCTCGTGCCTGCCTTTAATGAGTCCAAGACCATTGAACGCGTGTTGAACAAGCTTTTAGCATTATCGATCGGGCCGATAGAGATCATTGTGGTGGACGACGGCTCGACCGACGATACAGGCAAAATCGTCGAGAGGTTATCGGCCGGGCAACCTGAAGTTCGGCTGTTCACGCAAGCGAAGAATCGTGGCAAAACCGCCGCCATTGCGAGAGCGATCGCGGAAAGTACCGGAACTATTCTGATCGTCCAAGACGCCGATCTGGAATACGATCCGACCGAAATCGCTGACGTGATCGCTCCCATTGCAGATGGCGTGGCGGATGTCGTCTATGGAAGCCGTTTCTTGGTCAAGCGGGCATCGCGAGTTCTCTACTACTATCACTATCTCGCCAACAAATTCCTGACTTGCCTAAGCAACGTTTTGACCAATCGGAATATGTCCGACATTGAAACATGCTACAAAGCATTCCACCGAGATGTGATCGTTCCCTTCGACTTTCGAAGCAAGGGTTTCGGCATGGAAGTGGAGTTGACAGCCATGATTTGCAAGACCCGAGCTAGGACCTATGAAGTCCCGATCTCCTACTACGGTCGCACTTATGAAGAAGGGAAGAAAATCGGGACGAAAGATGGTATCGCTGCCATCTGGTACATCCTTTATTTCAATATGATCCATCCCTTCACACGCTCGGGTCGAAGATACATCCAAACGGTGAACGCAGCCCTCAGGGACCGTCACGCCGATTAAACCGGGATCCAAGCTTTCAGGAAATCGTCCAGCGTTTCAAAGGGCTGACCATCAGCCGGCGATGCCAGCGATGCCGGCGATGCCAGCGGTTTGGATGACGCTGCACCGATCTTCGTAGCTTGTGCGATGTCGACTATCGATGCGCTGGCCTCCCCTTCGGAACTAAACGAGCAGCATGCGGGGCAACCACAACGATCTGGACCAGTCACTTCGCGGCGACCTCGGGTCGTGCTGCTTTCGATGATCCACGTCGTTGGCAAAGCAGCTTGTAAATCCATCACAAAGGAGGTGAAAGGGACCGCGGAAGACGGGGATGGGGACGCGTCGAAAACCGACGTTAGCAAAGTCTCCCCCTCACCGTTGCCGGACCGGCCTCGGCTGTTGATGTAGTTGATCACTTGGAGAACGTCGAGCGGTCCCAGATTGCGATCGCCATTGACGTCGAGATAGGGTGGAGCCGTGAGTCCCGACCCGTCGAGAGGGCGAGAACCATTGCGATTGATCTCGTTGATGAGAATCAAGACGTCGATTGGATCGACGGTTCCAAGATTGTTGACGTCTTCGTTGATCGTCGGATTCTGCCATGGGCTCGGTACCCGTTTGACACCAAAATCCGCGTGGGTAACGATGCTAGCTGCTGCTAGAAAGACGGTTTGGATTCCGCTGGATGGATTCGTGAACTCGAATCCTGGAATACTGGATTGACTGCGGAGTCGGTGGCTGCCCGCCGGAAGATAGGGTAGGACGTAGCTCCCATCGCTCGCCGTGGTGGCTGACGTCTTGGGACCGAAGCGGAAGTTATCCAGTTTCACGAACGAACCGTCAAAGCCTCGCGCCACAATGGAAGCGATGATGGCCGTGTCGACTCCCACCCCCATGGTCACTTTCTGGCCAGCCAGCATCCCTTTGCGTTCAAAGCGCTTGATAACGGTCCCGTCGGCAGCGAGCGCGTCCAACCGTACGTCGGTATTGTCACCGACGGCTGTGGCGTCGATCGAGACGTAGGTAGTCGGATTATCGAATCGGGCGCGAAACTGCTGACTAGTCCCACGAAATGCTTCGACGTAGTTGCCTGCGGAAAACGAATAGGGTTTGAAAATCTTCGACCCATTCGAGTTCGTCGATTCTGGAAACACGCCTATCACGCCCGACGCATCATCACCGATGACGTCGATTCGGACGCCAGGAACGGTATTGTTGTACATGCCCGTGGGAAGGTTGTCGGGCTCGACAACGGTCTGCAAGTTCACTGGCTGATTATTGATGTCTACGATCGAAACGGAAATGCCTGCCTGGCCGATTTCGGAAGACTCCCAGGTGCTGTTTCCGTTAGCATCATTCCAAACGAAACCCTGGATCCCCGCTTGCGTCGTCGTATCGGGGATGGCGCCGATCTGACCTGTGAACACATTGCTCGAGATACCAATGCGTGGATCGGTGGTTCGGATTTGGATCTGTCCCTGTGAAACCGACAGAGGAATATTGAGATCGAGGGCAGTCGTGTAAGTATTCGGCGTAGAGATCGTGATCCATGGACCGTTGCCGATACGGTATTCGACTCTCCCTATTTTGTTGAGCGTGATGTCGTTCTGAGTGCCCGAAGTATTGAGATTGGGCAATGTTTGGACGGACGAGCGTCCGACAAAACGATAGGAATTACTCGATGGGTTGTAGCGTCCGGTTCCCTCCAACAGCAACGGGACATCGAGAACGTCAAATATTCCATCTTGATCTGAGTCCTTCCAGCCGATTTGAGCCAACGTGGCTTCGGCCGAGACCGTGGTATCAAAGGCTGTTTGAAGGTTCGAGCCAGCCGACATGATGCTCAGCGCTTGCTGAAAGTTCGGCGTTGGGTTGAGATCGAGTGCGTTGGTGTTTTGAGCGTTGTAATAGCCCCGGCGTTGAAAATAGTTTCCTCCGCCAGAGTACTCGTCGCGGGCCCAGAACATGTGGCCGGTTTCATGAGTGAAAGTGGATGCGGGGCGAGTGGACGGGACCACTTCGAACAGTCCGCCGGCAAAGGCGAAAGCTCGGGAGAACGACCCACCCGGGGCAAAGCTGCCATCTCCATCGTTTTGGGAATTGACTACGAAGATGGTAAACGACCAATCGGTGTCTAGTTTCTCTCGCTGCGAGTTGTTGAACGCCCGGATATTTTCTTCTAAGACCGAACTGGACGAAAAGCCGACGTCCGAAAGAAACTCAGAAACCCACAAGGAATAAGCATTGGAGTTGCGAGCAATCGGCTCGTAGGGAGTGGGCGTGATGTTGGTGGTGTAGGTCGTGTCGATGACCCATTCAAGCGTGTGGACGGAGCTTTTGGTCGCTAAGAGCCGGTTCCACCAATTCAGTCCGGTCTGAATATTATTGAGAACTTGATTGATATGGCCTGTGGTCCAGTTCTCCGTGCTCGGGTCGATGGAGCCGTCGCTTTCGAGAAAAACTGGAGTTACGGCAATCCGACCAAGCATGAACTCGCCCGTATCGTCAGGTTCGGCTCCGTAGGGCAATGTAGCCATTACCCGCCTGGATTCGAGCGTTTCGATGGCTAGCTTTCGGATTTTCCTTTTCTTTTTGCTGTTCGACATGCAAACCCCTTCGCTCGAATTCGACTGGCCAATGGTACCTTAGATGATAGTTTGCCGAAAAGATTCCCTTGCCTTCCAATACGAATTCTAACTTTTCTTGTCGGGCGAGAACGTCATGGTATTCCTGAAATTCCGATTGTGCCGTGAAAAGCGATCCATGATTTATTGGATGACGCATCAACCACCCAACCCGTGCAAACCGCAAACCCGTGCGACACCACCGCTGCTCTGGTCGGATCCTGACGCGATCGAAAGAAACCTTAATGTTCACTTCAGAATTTGTTCTTACGATAGATGCTTTAGCGAGCGGCAAGCGGATTTGGTTCAGTGGCGCAGGCTGCGTCGCTGTTTGCGTCGCTGATTGCCATCCAAAGAAAGACCTCCATGCGACTTTTGGTCGTCGAAGACGAAATCGATCTTCAAGAATCATTGGTTCAAGCTCTGCGCGAAGATGGGTACGCCGTCGATACCGCTGACAACGGAGACGACGGCTTGTTCAAAGCAAAGGCTTGGGATTACGACGCGATTATTCTCGATTGGATGCTCCCTCAATTAAGCGGGCTAGAACTGCTGCGAAGATTGCGGCGCGATAAAAAGACGCCTGTGCTGTTGCTGACCGCCCGAGACGCGGTCTCGGACCGCGTCGCAGGACTTGACCAAGGTGCAGATGACTATTTGGTCAAACCGTGTAGTTTGAGCGAATTGCTAGCCCGAGTGAGGGCGCTCATTCGTCGTTCCTCTGGTCACGCGTCCAATCGCATCGCAATCGGCTCGCTCGAGATCGATTTGGCCAGTAAAACCGTTCAGGACTCCGGCAATCCTATCGAATTGACCGCCCGCGAATACGCGATGCTGGAACTGCTAGCCATCCACGCGGGCAAACTGGTCAGTCGAACCATGATTTACAACCACATTTTCGACGAGAAAGATGATTCTCTTTCGAATCTCGTGGATGTTCATATTTCGCACTTGAGAAAGAAGCTAGGTAGGGATTTCATCGAGACTAGGCGTGGACAAGGGTACATCTTGAATGTTTAGCTGGAAGCTATTCCATTCGTTGCGCTGGCGTCTCCAAGCTTGGCATGGACTCATCTTATTGCTGGCCATTGCTGGTTTTGGAGGGATGCTACATTGGGAGTTGACCAAATCGCATTGGGACAGAATTGACGAGGAATTGCTGGGTGCGGCACGGATCCTGGAAGGCTCTATGAAAGCAGTGCCAGGACCGATTCTAGAGGCACTATCGAAAGACATAATCTCTAGACCTGGGCCACGCCGACGACCTCCGCCATCGGGGGATCGCCCCTTTCGCGATCCGCCTAGAAATCCAGGCCCGTTCGGGCCGCCGCAGCTATCGCCCGGACAGCCTAGGCCGGGCGTTCAATGGGAATTCTCAAAAGGACTCATCGTAGATCGGCCCGACATGACTCCGGAAGAATGGGAAGCTTCGTTCGAGCTTCCGCAGCAGTTGCCTGATCAGTTGGGACGAGCCGAGGGGCCCGCGTTTTTCGTCATTTGGCGGGCCGACGGTTCGACGCTCATGCAGTCGAAGCTACCTGAATCCGGCCCTGTACCGAACTTGCAAATCGCAAACGCCGTGGATCGAAACCGCTATGCCAGACAGCTGCGAGGGCCTTTTCGTGAAATATTTGTTCGAGGTCCGCATCGCACTCTGATCTGCGTTGGACGTCCAATCCTCGGCGACCAAGCCAGAATGACGACGATGACATGGACCATGATTGTGACTGGCATCACGGTTATGTGCATTGGGCTTGTCGGCGGCTGGTGGTCGAGCAAGCGGGCCATCGAGCCCATCGAACGGATGGGGCAGACGGCACAGCGGATCAGCGGCCATTCTCTTTCGGAAAGAGTCGAACTGGCTGGATTCGATGCCGAGTTAAAATCCCTTGGCCTGGCCCTTAATACGATGCTGGATAGACTGAGTCGTTCTTTTGAGCAGCAGAGGCAGTTCACCGCAGACGCATCCCATGAACTCCGAACGCCCCTGGCCGTAATGCTCGCGGCCAGCGAACTGGCGCTTTCGAAACGTCGAACCGCTGAAGAGTATCGCGAGCAATTGGTCAAATGCCAGCGAGCTGCTAGCCGAATGCGCGAGCTTGGCGATTCGATGCTGACGCTCGCCCGCTTGGATGCCAATCCAGTGCTTGAGATGCAACCTTTCGAGCTGGCGTCTCTCGTCGAGGATGCTGTCGACACGATTCGCCCGCTGGCCGAAGAGAAGTCCGTTCGAATCGAACTGGAATTGGAATCTTGCAAACTGCCGGGCAACCGTTCCATGCTTCGCCAAGCGATCGACAACCTACTTTCCAACGCAATCAAATACAATGTTGTCGATGGGACGGTTTCGGTTCGTGTAAAGCGCAGTGAGGAACGCGTCACCATCGAAGTTACAGACACCGGCGTCGGCATTCCAGCGGCTGCGATTCCATTATTGTTTGATCGCTTCTATCGCGTCGACGAGTCACGATCTCGAACCGCGGGTGGATCTGGCCTCGGTCTGTCGATCGCCAAACGCATCGTCGAATGCCACCAGGGCACCCTGTCGGTGACTTCGAACCTTGGCTCGGGAAGTACCTTTCTGATTGAATTGCAACCTGCGGAAAAAGTGCCGGACCCGCCAACGTAGAGTGGGCATTCTACAGTGGGCATTCTACAGTGGGCATTTTACAGTGGGCATATGTGCACTCCGCGTCACTTTCTCGCATCGGCCAGTCGCCACAGATACCATGCGCCTATGCTTCGGTAGGGAGCCCATTGGTTGGTCCAAAGTGCGAAATCCGCTTTCTTAGGTACAGTTTCCAAACTGTACAAATGAGTGAGCCCGGCCCTCACGCCAAAGTCATCCATCGGCATGATGTCCAAACGGCCCATTGTAAAAATCAGCAGCATCTCGACCGTCCAAGTTCCAATGCCTCGCAATTCGGTCAACTTCGCGATCAGTTGTGCATCGGTCATTCCGTTGGCGTCGGCCCGGTTGGGGACACATCCGGCGACCTGCCCCTTTGCAATGCCGCGAATTGCTTCGGTCTTAGCGGCCGAAAAACCGCATGCGCGCAAAGTGGGAGTTCGCATTCGCGATAGCTGTTGCGGGGTTGGGAAGGTTTGCATCGGATATCTAGCGACTAAGCGTCCTAGGATCGACTCGGCTGCTTTGCCGTGCAATTGCTGGTGGGCCACAGCGCGAACCAGGGATTCGACGGGTTCTCGCGACCATTCTGGTGTCAGGCTGCATTTGCCACTCTCTGCGATCCATTCCCGTAGTTTAGGACACGCCGATTTCAAGTGCCGTTCCGCGAGCCTGAGCTTCTTGTCGTAAGTTGTTTGCATGAGTTTCGAAGTTACTTCAACCGGGGTGCGATTCCTGAAAATCTCAACTATACTTTACCATTGGCCGTCGCAGGACTTTAGGATTGGCCGCCGCAGGGGAGTTCCATTCGAAACAGGAGTGTTGGGCATGTTGCTGGTCCGAAATTGTTCTTTTTATCTCGTGTGCGTTGTCTTCTGCTGTTTCTCGGCCGCAAACGCTTTGGCTCAAGAATCGCAGTCCAAACCGCTTCGATTCAATCAAGATGTCCGTCCATTGCTTTCGAGCGTATGCTATCGCTGCCACGGCTTGGACGAAAAAACCCGTGAGGCCGATCTTCGTCTAGATACGCCAGAGGGCGCATTTGCTAGCCGAGAAGGTGGGCTCAAAGCGATAGTGCCCGGTAAGCTGGATGAGAGCCTAGTATGGAAGCGCATCCAATCCACCGATCCCGAATCAGTGATGCCTCCACCGTCCGCCAACCACCAGCTATCCGTCGCTGAAAAGCAAGTTATCGCCCAATGGATTGAACAGGGGGCAGAGTACGAAAAGCACTGGTCATTCGAAGCGATTGCACCTCCGAACGAAGCGAACCTATCTATCGACTCCATGCTGGATCGGGAACGAAAAGCCAAAGGACTTGCCGTTCAAGGTGCCGCAGATCCAATCACTCAAGTTCGAAGACTAGCGTTTACCCTCACTGGACTTCCGCCGAACTTGAACGATGTAGATTCGTTCGCTGCCAATCCAACCGACGCAAACTACTTGAAACTGGCCGATTTCTATCTCACCTCATCCCATTATGGCGAAGAGATGGCAAAAAACTGGCTGGATGTCGCTCGGTACGGGGATACCCACGGAATGCATCTGGACAACGAGCGACAGGCCTGGGCATACCGCGACTGGGTCGTCGATGCATTCAACCGCAACTTGCCGTTCTCACAGTTCACGATCGAGCAACTGGCTGGCGATCTTCTGCCGAATCCCACAGTGGAACAGCAGGTCGCAACGGGCTTCAATCGATGCAATGTCACCACCGGCGAGGGTGGGGCAATCGACGAAGAGTTCCTGTTTCGGTACGCCGTAGATCGCACCAGCACCACCATTCAGACTTGGTTGGGACTGACTGGCGGATGCGCCGTTTGCCACGATCACAAATACGATCCGATCAGCGCCCGCGAGTTCTACTCGATGTACTCCTTCTTTTACAGCGCAGCAGATCCCGCTATGGATGGGAATGTCGAATTGACGCGACCGTTTTTGCCGCTGCCCACTCCTGAACAAACAGTTGCGCTGGAGTCTGCTAAAAAGAAAGAAGCCGAGACGCTTTCCCTCCTCACAAAGCTTGCAGCGGACAAAGAGCAAATCGCTATCGAAACAGAGTACAAGCTGCCGACGTCAGGCCAAAGCACCCGCGTTTGGATGGATGATGACTTTCCATTCGGAGCTGCGGTGCGAAACACTTCGCGTAACGAAGCTCGCTGGTCCGGCGACGTTGCGGCTCCGATGGGGCGACGGGCGTTGAGACAAGAGTTTGGGCACAAGTACGAGCAGACCATTACGGGAGGCCTAGCCCCCATGTGGATCCCCGAGCAAGGAAGTGTTCGCGTTTGGGTAATGACCGACCGATTGGAACCGCCCAAGGCTCTATTCTTGGAGATCAAGGCGGACAAGAAGACGACCCGATGGTCTTGGTGCGATGATGCAGAAACAGCAAAATCGGTTGGGTCAAGTGCGGATAAGGTCTTGGGTAAACTGCCGTTACCCGGCCGCTGGACGGAATTGACCGTACCGATGACCGACATGGCCGTTGGGGCCAAAGTCAGCGAGATCAAGCTCGGGCTTTTCGGCGGTATTTGCTTTTGGGACGGACTTGCGTGTACCGGGATCCAACGAGATGAAGACAAACTCTGCTCGGACGTTGGGACATGGTGGAAATCGGTCAAGGGAACCGCGGTGCCGCTTTCTACCGACGATGTTGCCAAAGCGATTAAAGAAGGGCCTGACAGCGAGATCGGCAAACAGAGTACAGATCAGGTCACTCAGTTCTTCCGGACCTTTGTTTCGGATGTCGCTGCTCCGGCTGTCATCGAAGCTCGCCGCAAATGGCTTGTCGCACGCGTGGATACCTCCATGATCGAAAGTCAGATCCCCAGCACCATCATTTTCAATGATCGGTCCAAACCCCGTGAAGCTTTCATCATGAAGCGCGGACAGTACGATCAAAAGGGGGATTCGGTTGCGCCGGGAACGCCGGCAGTATTGCCGGCTCTTTCGAAACCGGTCGAGCAGGAACGACTGACCCGACTCGATCTGGCCAAATGGTTAGTCTCGGGAAAGAACCCACTCACCGCACGTGTTACCGTGAACCGACTATGGCAACAGGTGTTCGGCATTGGTCTGGTGAAAACGAGCGATGATTTCGGTTCGCAAGGTTCTCCTCCGTCCCACCCAGAACTGTTGGATGCGCTCGCACATCGTTTTCAGACCAACGGTTGGGACGTGAAGCAGCTCATGCGAGACATGGTTCTGACCGCAGCCTTCCGGCAGTCAGCCGTACTTACGCCAGAGACGCTCGCCGTAGATCCGGAGAATCGCTACCTAGCTCGAGGTCCGCGTATTCGTTTGGACGCGGAGCAGATTCGCGATAATGTTTTGGCGGCCTGTGGTCTGTTGAATCGGACGGTTGGCGGCCCAGGCTTCAAGGGCTATCAACCGCCCACCATTTGGGAGCCCGTTGGATATGGCGACTCCAATACTCGCTATTACATCCAAGACCATGGCGACGCGATCTACCGTCGAAGCCTATATGGATTCATCAAGCGAACCGCTCCGCCGCCGTTCTTGAGCAATTTCGATGCCCCAAGTCGCGAGCAGTTTTGTACTCGACGGGAACGCAGCAATACACCGCTGCAAGCCCTGCAGTTGATGAATGACGTGCAGTACATCGAAGCGGCTAGAGTGCTCGCCGAGAACACGTTGCGGAATGTCGCTGTTCATCCATCCGAACGCGCCTCCGCCATTTTTCAGCAAGCCCTCTCACGAAAACCTAATAGTTTCGAACTTAAGGCCCTCGAACACGCGATGGGACAATTCCAAGTTCGGCTGGCTGCAAGTCCGGAGGATGCGAAAAAGCTAGTATCTATGGGAGAAAAGCCAACGGATGCCTCGTTGCCACCAGTAGATCTAGCGGTCTGCACCCTCCTAGCCAACTTGGTCCTAAACCTCGACGAGTCGGTCAATCGGAATTGAGGAAGAAGGGTCATGCCTTACGATCGCGGCTTACGATCGCGGCTTACGATCGCGGCTTACGATCGCGGCTGGCAAGCGACTCGAATCATTTCGATGAGCTCCATA
>Ga0105049_10007788_pt1 | contig 12420 bp, 8 predicted proteins | sample MAT06_FD_78087 | JGI IMG/M metagenome (GOLD analysis project Ga0105049, IMG submission 78087) | Freshwater microbial communities from Lake Fryxell liftoff mats and glacier meltwater in Antarctica - MAT-06 | ecosystem: Environmental > Aquatic > Freshwater > Ice > Liftoff microbial mat | place...
ACGAAGCAGGCTTCACCCTGCTAGGAGGAGCAACGCTGCCAGGGAGCTGCAAAAGCGTGCAATCACACCCGTAGCGTTGTCACCCAAACGGTGAACGACCAGAACGCGGTAATCTTCAAACATGTCAAGTGCCTATTGGTCAAGTTAAGCGGTCAACTGAGGATTCTAGGTTCAACCAATTGGCGGGGCAATAATTCAACCTGTCGCGAATGCGCGGTGTACTGCCCGCACCCATTTCGGCTCTGCATCGGCGCGGATGGTTACGGATTTTTCATTCAGTGTACCAAGGCTGGCGGGCGGCGTCGCAATTGCCCAAATCGGCTTGGGGAATGCCGGGTCGTCGCGAAAGCGTGGAATGACATGCCAATGCAGATGCGGCGTTAGATTCCCGAGGCTGGCGACATTCATCTTCTCCGGCTGTAGTGCCTCGCGCAACACGCTTTCGAGGGCAAATACCGCTTCCATGAAAATCTGCCGATCCGCAGTACTGAGGTCGGTGAGTTCCTTGACGTGCGCATTCCACACAACGCGGCAAAAACCGCGATAGGCGTCGCCATCATCTCCAGTTATGCGCACCAGCCGCCATTTTTCACGGCGAACAATAACTTCGCCGCCGTCGCCTTCGCAAAGCTCGCAACCCGGATGATGCATGGTCAATAGGGCTGCCTGACGATGGCCTTGGTCTGCGTCGTACCGGCGAATGGTCCACTGGTAAACGCGTAAGTCATGGTCGCGGTGTTGGCATCGCTGAAATTGAAGGTCATCGTCCCGGCGGGCACCACTTGCAACTGACCTGGCGTATATGTCGTTCCCAGCCACGGTGAGCTAAGCGTGCTGAAAAATGCCCCAGTGTAAGTATTGCCAGTCCACGCCCCGTCGGTCATGACATACCAGGTGGCTTTTCCATCAGCGCCATAGGTGTACCACGCCGCAAACAAGATGCCTGCCTGCTGGGTGATGCTGACGCCCCATCCGTCCTGTGCGGGGCCGCCCCACCACATGTCGCCAACGTTGAGGGGAGCAGTGCCGCGACCAAATACCTGACGCTGGATGGATTTTTGCCCGGAGATCCCGTTGATTACGTACTGGAGTGTCGCGGTTGAGTCGCTCGTAAAGTTGATGCTGATATTGCCTACCGCCGCGCCGACGTTGAATTGCGATGCGCTATAGGTACTTAACGGCGCCGAGGTCGGCTGGTAAATGGCGCCGGCGTAGGTTGTGAAGTCAGCGTTCCAGGCGCCGCCGGGCAGCACGTACCAGATCGGTTTGCCAGCACTGTCGTATACATAAATAGCATTGAGCTGAACCAGCCCGTGCTGCTGAATTGACATTCCCCAGCCGTTTTCTGCCGTCCCCGCCCACCACATATCGCTGTACACGTTTGCTCCCGATACACCGGCGATGGAGAGCATGGCGATCTTGTTGACGCTTGTGCCACTGTTCGCGATCCACATCACATTATTGGGGCCGATAACAATGCCTGCGGGTGAACTGCCCGCACTCGGCAGCCTGAATTCGGAAATTTGCCCCGTTACCGTATCGACACGTCCGACGCGGCTGGCACTATTGGCGGTGTACCAAATGCCGCCATCCGGTCCTGCTGAAATCCCTAATGCCGAGCCACCGGCCCGCGGCAGCGGGAACTCGGTAAACACCCCGGCAGGCGTGATGCGTCCCAGACGGTCGCCCGACAATTCGGTGAACCAGAGATTCCGGTCCGGACCCGTCGTGATGCTTCTCACGTTTAAACTGGACCAGGGAATGCTAAATCGCGTAAATGCGCCCGAGGGCGTCACTCTGCCAATCGACGTGCCGCCCGAGTCAGTAAACCACAGGTTGCCATCAGGCCCCGCCGTAATTCCGCGCGGCGAAGCACCAGTCCAGGGAATGTCGAATTCGGTGATCACGCCTTGCGGTGTGATGCGGCCGATGCGTGCGGTGGTGATTTGAGTAAACCAGATGTTGCCATCGGAGCCAGAAGTGATGCCGCGTGGCTGACTACTCGTATTGGGAAGTGGAAATTCAGTGATGATTCCGGCGGGGGTGATGCGACCGATGCGACCGGCATCGAGCTGGGTAAACCACATGTTGCCGTCCGCACCTGCGACGATGTCGAACGGGTTGCTTGCCGATGTGGGCAGGGTGTATTCGACGACCCCGCCAGCTGGGGTCATGCGCGCAACGCGATTGGCCGCTGACTGTGTGTACCAGTAGTTGCCGTCAGGCGCTTTGGCGATGTAAAGAGGCGCGTTGCTGGACCCGGCAGTGCGCTGGCTGACCGTAGCCGATGGGTAAGCAAAGCCGGCCAGACTCACGCTGTAGCTGCGATTGTCGCTCGCGGTAAATGCCAATTCACCTTGGCGCGTGTCTTTGGCCCCCGGATTGAAGCGGAGCGTGATATTGCAGCTGCTGCCAGCGCCGATGATGATATTTGCGCACGTATTTGCCGTTGCGGAAAATTCGCCGTTGGTGAATTGCAACGTCCCGATCGTCGCCGGACCACCGGCAAGGTTGGTCACCTTCAATATGACGTCAGGATTCGGGCGTCCGATATCGGCATCCTGAAACCCGACGAACGTGGCCACGCCGATGGATTGGTCGCGGGTGGATCGCAGTGCGGCTGCGGCGTCAATAATGCCGGCGCCACATATGGTGGTGTCGCAGGTGGTGTCGGGAAATGGCCGCACTGACGCCGTCAGAATTCTCGTGATCGCGGTGGAATCGAGATCCGGACGGATGGCGAGCATCAGCGAAATGACGCCGCTGACAACAGGGGCCGAAAAACTGGTGCCACTGGTGCCAACCACCGTCGCCGCGCCGGGCACGGTGGTTCCGCTATTGCCTAGCGTGATCAGATCGCCGCCGTCGCCACCCGGCGCGGAAAGCGTCACCTTGCTGCCAAAGCTGGAGTACGAAGCCTTGCTGCCACTGCGCGCGATAGCCGCCACATTGATCACGCCCGGACAACTTGCAGGCGATCGATCCAGGCTGGTATTGTCGTTACCGGCTGAAACAACAATAATTTTGCCGGCAGCGACCAGTTGATTGATCGCGGTTCGATAGGTGTTCGAACAGCTGCCTAGACTGCCCAGGCTGAGGTTGAGGACCTTGGCCGGGTTGGGATTGTCGGCAATACCGGGCACTGACATTCCGGCCGCCCACATCATGCCGTCAGCGGTGTCGGACGAACTGCCACCACATTTTCCCAATACGCGAACCGGTATGATCCGCGCGGCCCAGTCAATACCAGCCGTGTCGCGGCCATTTTGTGTCGATGCGCCGATGAGGCCCGCCACCAAGGTGCCGTGCCAGCTTGAGTTTCGAACGGTGCAATCGGCAAATCTTGTGGTGGCCTTGTCTGCAGAGGTAAGCCAGTCTCCCATATCGCTTGGGTCTGCGTCGCGGCCATCGCCGTCGCCTGAGACGATCGTGTCGCTAATCATGTCGACACCGGGCAGCAAGCGCGCATCGAGGTCGGGGTGTGCGGTGCGCCCGGTATCGAGGACCGCGACCACCGTATTGATGCTGCCGGTCGTAATGTCCCAGGCTGCGGTTGCGTTGATCCCGCCCAGATAGTTGGTCAAGTGCCACTGATTGACAAACCGCGGATCGTTTGGCGCCAGCATCGGCAACATCCTGACGTCGGGCTCTGCGTACTCTACAGCAGGGTTGGCTGCAATTTTCTTCGCGATCAGTTCGACTTCCGTCAGGGGCAACGATTGCGGCAGCCTCAACACTTGCGCGCCGGTCCCCATTTCGCGCACATAGGTGAGCTCAACCCCGGCAGTCTCGGACAGCTCTCGCATGGATCGGCCGGTAGTCTGACCCGTCGGCAAACCAATATTTGGGGTCACGCGCTCGCGAAACTTGACGATCAAGCTGTCTGCGGAGCGACTCCAGCTTGCCGAAGCGATTGTTAAAACGGGCCCGTCTTCAGTGGACGCGGCGACCGAAGACAGGCTAATTGCGCCAAGCAGAATGGCGTAAACAAAAAGTGTGTATTTCGACATGACCAATGCTACCCGTTTGGTTGAAAGATCGACGGTTACGCGCGCCAAAAACTATAACCATTCGCAAAGAAAACTCGACAGACACCCGTCCAAATACGTTCAGCACTCAGTTCCAGATGTGGGTGAAAAGCGAACTTACAATAGAACGCGCTCGATGCCACCCTCGTTGGCCTTCTTGACGTACTCGGGCAACCAGTTCTTGCCCAGTACGTGTTTAGCAATTTCAACCACGATGTAGTCCGCCGTCGTGCCGCTGTCGTTGTCAAAGCGGGATAACCCCTGCAAGCAGGATGGGCATGAAGTAAGCACTTTCACATCACCCGCAAATCCATCCTTGCGCAAACCATCCGCACCTTTGCGCATTTCTTCTTCCTTGCGAAACCGCACCTGCGTGGATATGTCCGGGCGGGTAACGGCCAGCGTGCCCGATTCACCGCAGCAGCGCTCGTTCTGTTCAACCGCAGACCCCATCAATTGACTGACGACTTTGAGCGGCTGATAGGTTTTCATCGGCGAGTGGCAGGGGTCGTGGTACATGTACCGCGTACCGGTGACACCTTCAAGTTTTACGCCCTTTTCCATCAGGTACTCGTGGATATCCAGTAGTCGGCAGCCGGGAAATATTTTCTCGAACTCATATTTTTGCAACTGATCCATGCAAGTTCCGCAGGACACGATGACGGTCTTGATATCCAGATAGTTCAAGGTATTGGCCACACGATGGAACAACACGCGATTGTCGGTAATGATTTCCTGGCCTTTGTCGGCATTGCCCGAGGCAGTCTGCGGATAGCCGCAGCAAAGATAGCCGGGTGGCAATACCGTCTGCACACCGACGTGATAGAGCATCGCCTGGGTCGCGAGGCCAACCTGCCCAAACAGACGCTCCGATCCGCAGCCGGGGAAATAGAAAACCGCTTCCGCGTCGACACCGGCTTTCTGCGCGTCGCGGATGATCGGCACGACTTTGTTGTCCTCAATATCAAGAAGTGCACGGGCGGTTTTTTTTGGCAATCCGCCGGGCATGGGCTTGTTGATGAAGTGAATGATCTGCGCCTTGATGGCGGGCTTGCCGATAGTTGCCGGCGGGCGCTTGGTCTGCATCTGCGGCAGCAGGAACTTCTTCGCCAATGAGTGCGCGAAGCGCTGTACCTTGTAGCCCCAGTCGATCATCAAGGTCTTGACGATCTTGATCGTCGTCGGATCGGTGGCGTTCAGATAGAACATCGCGGCGGCAGTGCCGGGATTGAATTTCTGCTTGCCTTCCTTGCGCAAGAGGTTCCGCATCGCGACGGATACATTGCCGAAATCGATGTCCACCGGGCACGGACTTTCACATTTGTGGCAGACCGTACAGTGGTCGGCAACGTCAGAGAATTCGTCGAAGTGACGCAGCGAAACACCGCGCCGCGTCTGCTCCTCGTAAAGAAACGCCTCAATCAGCAGGGAGGTCGCAAGGATCTTGTTGCGCGGACTGTAGAGCAGGTTTGCGCGCGGCACGTGCGTGGCACACACCGGTTTGCATTTGCCGCAACGCAGGCAATCCTTGATCGAATCGGCAATGGCGCCGATGTCGGATTGCTCAAGAATCAAGGATTCGGCGCCGAGTAACCCAAAGCTTGGTGTGTAAGCGCGGCCCATGTCGCCGCCCGGCAGCAGCTTGCCGGCATTGAAGCGGCCTTCCGGATCGATGCGCTGCTTGTAATCAATGAAAGGTTGCTTTTCTTCCGGTGTCAGGAACTCGAATTTGGTAATACCGATGCCGTGTTCGCCGGAAATCACGCCATTCAACTTTCGCGCGAAGGCCATGATGCGTGCGACCGCCGCGTTGGCTTCCTGCAGCATGGCGTAGTCGTCCGAATTCACGGGGATATTGGTGTGTACGTTGCCGTCACCGGCGTGCATGTGCAGGGCAACGAACACGCGGCTATGTAGCACCTCCTTGTGAACGGCATCGAGTCTCTCTTGCACTTTGCCGAACATGCGTCCGGAAAAAATCTCGTGTAATGGCTGGCGAATCTCGGTCTTCCAGGATGCGCGAATTCGATGGGTTTGCAGCAGCTCAAAAAGCGTCAACGCTGGCGCTTGGGATGCCGGTATCTTTTCGATTTCCACACCGGCGTTGCTCAGCGCAACCTCAATCGATGTCAATGGCTGATCGAGGTTGTCGAGATAACACTGCCAGCGTGCGCCGACCGCACGCAACAGCTCAAGCGCGTCCTGGCGTCGCGAGCCGATCAACTCGTCAGGTGCAATCTTGTCGTCGTCTGCATCCAGGGGCAGACGGTCTTCCACGCACTTGATTAGCGCCTCGACCAACCGCAGCTTGTTCTTGAGCGAAAGCTCGATATTGATGTGTTCGATGCCATCGGAGTAATCGCCGAGACGGTCGAGCGGGATAACTACGTCTTCGTTGATCTTAAAGGCATTGGTGTGTTTGGCGATGGCGGCCGTGCGAGCGCGATCGAGCCAGAATTTCTTTCGCGCGTCCGGCGTCACTGCGATAAAGCCCTCGCCGTGGCGGGCGTTGGCAAGGCGAACCACCGCGCTACAGGCCTCCATCGCCGCATTTTCATCGTCCGAAACGATATCGCCGATGAGCACCATTTTCGGCCGTTGATTGCGCCGTGATTTGGTCGCGTAGCCGACCGCTTTCAGATAGCGTTCATCCAGATGCTCAAGGCCAGCCAGAACGGCGTGTTCATGGCCATCGAGAAAGTTCTTGATTTCGACAATCGTTGGAACTGCTTCCTTGACCTGGCCAAAAAACTCCAGGCACACGGTGCGTATGTGCTTGGGCATGCGGTGCAGCACGAAGCGCGCGGAGGTGATGATGCCGTCACAACCCTCTTTCTGAATGCCGGGGAGGCCTGCCAGAAATTTGTCCGTCACATCCTTGCCCAAACCAACTTTGCGAAACAGCGCACCGGGTATCTCAAGCGTCTCTTCCGACTTGAGTTTCTTGCCGGTTTCGTCGAAGGTGCGGATGCGAAATTTCGCCAGCGCGATGTCATGGATCTTGCCCATGTTGTGGTCGAGACGCTCGATCTCCATCCACTCGGCATTCGGCGTGACCATTTTCCAAGATGCGAGATTATCGAGCGCCGTACCCCAGAGGACAGCCTTCTTCCCGCCCGCGTTCATCGCCACATTGCCGCCGATGCAACTCGCATCCGCGCTGGTCGGGTCGCACGCCCAGACGAGTCCGGCCAGCTCTGCCGCTTCCATCGCCCGCTTGGTGACCACACCCGCCTCGCAATGGATGGTGGCAACCGGCGCGGTCATGCCCGGCAGGGTGATGCGCTCCACCGCACCCAGCGCGTCGAGTTTTTCGGTGTTGATGACAGCCGAGCGTTTGGTGAGCGGAATAGCGCCGCCCGTGTAGCCGGTGCCACCGCCGCGCGGAATAATGGTGAGCCCCAGCTCGATGAGCGCTTTTACCAGCGGGGCGACTTCTTCCTCGGTGTCGGGATGCACCACGACGAAGGGATATTCCACACGCCAGTCGGTGGCATCGGTGACATGCGACACACGCGCCAAACCATCAAAAGCGATGTTGTCTTTACGCGTGACTTTACCCAGGCGTTTCTCGACCTTCTTGCGGAAATCCCAGGTGTCGGCAAACTCTTTTTCAAAGGCGTTGACGGCTTCGTGCGCGCGTTTCAGGAGCTCGATAACCTTGCTGGAACGCGACGCGGGGGCGGCATCTTTCTGCTCGTCACTGCCATCTTGATCAAGCAGCCGCCGCTTTTCGATTTCGCCCAGTCGGTGGCGCATCGCTTCGGCAAGCGCATAGCGGCGCTTGGGATTGTCGAGCATGTCTTCCTGCAGGTAGGGATTTCGCTCCACCACCCAGATGTCGCCCAGAACCTCGTAGAGCATGCGCGCGCTGCGCCCGGTCTTGCGCTCGCCGCGAAGCTCAAGCAGCGTATCCCATGCGTCGGCACCGAGAAGACGCATGACGATCTCTCGGTCAGAAAACGATGTGTAGTTGTAGGGAATTTCGCGCAAGCGAACGCCGTTTGTTGCTCGCGGTTCTTCCGGTAGTTGCGTGCCGGAAAAAGGCAATACGCTGCCGGGCTTCTTGGCAGAACGGGAAGGCGGGAGGAATACGGGATTTGTAGCCATCGGAGCGGGGGGGTTCAGCCAGGCATCGTCACAAATAGGACAACTTCATTCTACCGCAGCGCAGCAAAAATTGACCAAAATCAATGGCGCGACTTGGCTGCCATTGGGAGCCATTGGGAGCACACCGAGCAACCAGCACACGCGTGATAAGATTTTGGGCTCCCAATGTTCATCTCTCTTCCCAAGTCGGCCAGTTCATGCCAGTGACCCCACATCTCATCAGAATTGCCTCCCGCGAAAGTCGCCTTGCGATGGTACAAAGCGAATGGACCAGTGCAAAGCTGCAGGGGTTGTATCCCGGTGCGAGGATAGAGATCATCGGCATGACCACCAAAGGCGACCAAATACTGGATAAGCCATTGGCCCAGATTGGCGGGAAAGGCCTATTCATCAAGGAACTCGAAACTGCGCTCGAAGACGGTCGTGCGGACATTGCCGTGCATTCGATGAAAGACGTACCGATGACCCTGCCGCCAGGGTTTTCGATCGTTATCGTCGGCGAGCGCGAGGATCCGCGCGATGCCTTGGTGTCGAATCGTTTTGAGAGTATCGAGGCCCTGCCGCAAGGCGCAATCGTCGGCACCTCCAGCCTGCGGCGCGAAAGTCAGCTGCGACACAAGCGGCCTGACCTGAAGATCGAAGCCTTGCGCGGCAACGTCAACACACGACTCGCCAAACTCGATGCCGGACAATATGACGCCATCATCCTCGCGACAGCGGGGCTCAATCGCCTTGGCTTTGGCGCGCGCATCCGCGTTAGCCTCTCGCCAACCGATAACGTGCCGGCCATCGCGCAAGGCGCACTGGGCATAGAGTACCTGTCGGAGCGGGCAGATGTCGCTCAATGGCTGGCGCCGTTTGCCCACACCAATACGACGGCGATCGTGAACGCGGAACGCGCCTTTGGCCGGGCTCTGACCGCCAGCTGCGATGTGCCGCTAGGCGCGCATGCGACGATTGTCGGCGCGGTATTTTCGATTGACGGTTTCGTGGCAATGCCCGATGGCAGCCGCATGATCCGTCGCAAGATGACGGGCGCGGTAACAGACGCGGAATCGGTGGGCACCGCGCTGGCTGAGGCGCTGATCGAAGAGGGCGCCGGGGATATTCTGACATCGCTATCGCGGCATGGAACCAATGCAGGCTGATGCCCCACCGGTTTCGACGCTGCCGCTGCAGGGGCTAACGTTGGTGGTCACCCGTCCGGCAGTGCAGGCGAAACGCACCACGATTGCGTTACGGGAGGGCGGGGCAACGGTTGTCGAGTTTCCGGTGCTGGATATCTCGCCGATCGAGACATTTTTAGCGGTGAAAGACCTGGCAACGGCAAGTGCCTTTATCTTCGTCAGCGCAAATGCAGTCGAGTACGGGGTGCCGACGGTCCGGCGCACTGGCGAATTTTCCGCGAAAGCAGAAATTTTTGCTGTCGGCCGTGCCACGACGACAGCCCTCAATGTTGCGGGATTTCCGGTTGTTGTTTCACCGCAACAAAGCATCGACAGCGAAGGCCTGTTGGCGCTGCCGCAATTGCGCACCGTGATGGGGCGACATATCATTCTTGTCAAGGGGCAGAGTGAACTAGGTGGCCGAAGGTTGCTCGAACAGACATTAACGGCGCGAGGTGCCCAAGTCACAACATTGGAATGCTACCGACGTGCACCGCTGATGCCGGATTTGGCGATGCGCGAGGCCTTACGGAAATTGCTCGCGGCAGGCCACGTACATGCCTGCTTCGCCATGAGCGTCGAAACACTGGAAAGCTTGATGAACGTTTTTTCAACGATGAATATTTCACCGCAATCGAAAATCGCTTTGCTGGTTCCACACGCAAGAGTCGCGAAGGCTGCCCACGCATGCGGTTTCGACAGAGTTGAGGAAGTGCCAATGGCGGATTCCGCATTGATTGCAAGACTCGCCGCGTTGAAGCCGGGGCTGCTTTCACCGACCGCTCCATCGCCGACTCGCTAGCGCATGGACGAATTGAATACAAAACCTGCTACTACTCCCACATTGCCAATGCTGGGCATTGTCGCGTTGGCCATCGCGGCCGTGAGCCTTTTGCTTGGACTCTGGGCATGGTGGGATGGCCGCGACACGTCGCAAACGCTTACGCAAAATCTCGGGTTGAAACTGGCCGAGCAAAGCAAGGCGCAATCGCAAACGGCGGCGCAGGTGGACCAGATGTTGAAGGACCTGCGCGAATCGCAGAATCGCGTCGCGCAACTCGAAGGCAAGCTCGCCGAATTTCAGGGACAGCGTGTCGCGCTTGAAGAAATGTACCGTGATCTGGCGCGTGCGCCGGACGACTGGCTGCTGGCCGAAATTGAGCAAACCCTCAATATCGCCAGTCGCGAATTGGTGCTCGCGGCCAACGTACGCGCTGCGCTGATCGCGCTGCAATCCGCAGACCAGCGATTGGCGCGTGCCGACAAATTACAGGTGGTCCAATTGCGTCGTGCGGTCACGCAGGACATGGAACGGCTTAAGGCTTTGCCACTGGTTGACGTTGTCGGTATCAGCCTGAAACTCGACAACCTGATGGCGCTCGCGGCAACGCTTCCGCTGGCGATTCCTGATTCCATGGCCGCCAACGCACTGGGGTCGCGCGAAGCACGGCCCAGTGACGCCACTGAGAACTTCGCCGTACGGCTGGGTCGCGATCTGTGGTTTGAAATGAAGCAACTCGTTCGCATCCGCGACTTGGACAGTGGAGACCCGGTGCTGCTATCCCCCCAACAGAGCTATTTCGTGCGCGAAAACCTGAAACTGCGCGTGCTTTCGGCACGGACTGCGCTGATCGCTCGGGATGACGTCAACTACAAGGAAGACTTGAAACTGGTGCGCGACATGCTCACCCGGTACTTCGACCCGAAGGCAAAGGTCAATACCAACACGCTGACAATGCTGAAACAACTGGCTGAGAATTCCGTATCAATCGCGCCACCGGATATCACCGGCAGCCTGAGTGCAGTGCGTGCCGCCCGAGCCGCCCGCGAACGGCCGCAACGCTGATGACCAGCCGTCCAATCCGTACGGCATTGTGGTTGCTGGTGTTGGCGGTCGCGGCGGTGGCGATTGCGCTCGCCGGACGATACGGCACTGGCTACGTCGTGTTTGTGGTCCCTCCCTGGCGCGCCGATACTTCGGTCATGCTGTACGTGATATTGCAGCTGGTACTGTTTGCGGCGGCATATCTGCTTATTGAGCTCGCCGTCAAAGCGTATCGATTGCCTCGACAGTTGCGGAAAAGCAAGGTCGAGCACGAAAAACTGAAGGCGCGCAACGTGTTGCTGGAGAGCCTGCAACTGCTGTTTTCAGGGCAATTTGGCAGCGCCGAGGCGAAGGCGCGCAGCGCGATGCAGCACGATGAAACGCGTGACATGGGCGCGGCAATTGCGGCGTGGGCAGCCTACGAAGGCGGAAACTCCGGCGCCGCCTTGCCGTATCTGGATCAAATACGCGGTGAGGGGTCCTCGCGTATGCGCGACGCCACAAAAGCCTATATGTTGCTGGCTGACGGCAAAGCAGCCGATGCCTTGGCACTGTTAAAAGATCTTGCCGCCAATGATCCGAGGAATCCAGGCGTATTGAAAATGAAGGTCGAGGCCGAAATGGCAGGCAACGCGTGGGAGGATGTGCTCATCACGCTGGCACCCTTGACCCGGTCCGGCATGTTGCCGCCTGGAGCTGCACAGCAAATTCGCCTGAACGCTGAAATCAATCTGATCAAATCCAAGCCAGCCAATCCACAAGTGATTATCGATGCGTGGAAAGCGTTCGCCGCCGAGTCGCGTTTTGACGCCGACATGGTTGCAACAGTAGCCAGGCGCCTTCTTGCACTTGGCTGCGGCGAGGAGGCCAAGACGGTCATTGAGGAAGCGATCGATGAACGCGGTGCCGATGGCTGGGATAGCCAGCTTGCCGCGATCTATGCCGATTGCAAAACAGAAGCCACCCTGGCGCAAATCGAACGTGCCGAACGCTGGCTGCGCCTGCATGCGCGTGACGCGGCGTTGCTCGCAACACTGGGCAAGCTCTGTATGCGGCAGGCACTTTGGGGCAAGGCGCAGAGTTATCTTGAAGCCAGTGTCGCTCTGCAGCCCACTCTCGACGCTCACATGACGCTTGCACGCCTCATGGAAAAACTGGGACGCAATGAGGAAGCCATTCGCCATATGAGGCGCAGTGCAGAGCTGGCACATTAGGTTTTGAGAAGCTCCCGCTGGGCAAGATCAAGCGTTGGTGCGGCTCGTGGAGCGATTTCGCCCGGTGAGCCGCGTCA
>Ga0105049_10007789_pt1 | contig 12420 bp, 10 predicted proteins | sample MAT06_FD_78087 | JGI IMG/M metagenome (GOLD analysis project Ga0105049, IMG submission 78087) | Freshwater microbial communities from Lake Fryxell liftoff mats and glacier meltwater in Antarctica - MAT-06 | ecosystem: Environmental > Aquatic > Freshwater > Ice > Liftoff microbial mat | place...
CCTTCATAATTGATACCAGAAATTGGCGCTACCATCCGAACCTCCTGGCCTGATCGCAATTTCTCTCTTAATCGGATTTCCCATTGCTTATTTTCTGAAAATACGGTGAAAGGTGTTTTCCCGGATTTTGGTTTCCTATCTTGTCCAGCAAATGATAAATGACTGAAAATCAAAGAAAATAGAATAGTAAAAAGAATTTTGTGCATTGTAGTATTTTAATTCTGAAACAAACTTATTCAATCTTAAACAATATGCCTTCTATTACGCCAATTATTTTTGCTTTGGGCTTGCATTTCTTGACTTTCAACAGGAATATTTTTGTTTTTATCAACTAGAATTAACGCTGCAATTGCCAAAGCCTCCATTTCACTGTCATCCAATTTTGGATTTAAAACGCTTGGATCAAACTTCTTCGCTATAAAATGGGTATCAAACCAACCATGCTGAAAATCAGGATGATTCATTACCCAATGACAAAAACCAAGCGTATTAGCTACGCCTCTTAAATCAAATTTTTCTATAGCCTGAGACATCCGTTTAATGGCAGAAATACGGTCAATATCATACACAATCAATTTGGCCATTAAAGGGTCGTAGTAAATCGGAATTTCATCGCCTGTTTCATATCCGCTATCCAATCTGATACCAGGTCCTTTTGGTCCTTCAAAATGATCTAAAGTGCCCACATCCGGTCAAAACTGGTTAGAAGGATCTTCAGCACAAATCCTTATTTCAATGGCATGTCCCCGCATTTTGGCATTCAAAACATGGTCTGACAATACTTCACCCTGAGCCACTCTTATTTGCTCTTTCACAAGATCGAGACCTGTAATCAATTCTGTTACAGGATGTTCAACCTGCAATCTTGTATTCATTTCCAGAAAATAATATTTCAGATTCTGATCCATTATAAACTCTACCGTGCCTGTGCTAAAATATCCACATGATTTGGCAAGATTAACAGCATCCCGGCCCATAGCTTCTCTAACCTCTGGAGTTAAAATTCCGGAAGGCGCTTCTTCCACCACTTTTTGATGTCTTCTTTGAATAGAGCAATCCCGCTCAAAAAGATGTACAATGTTTCCATGTTGGTCTCCAATAACCTGAATTTCAATATGTTTTGGATTTTGGACATAGCGCTCTATAAAAACGGTAGCATCTCCAAACGCTGATTGTGCTTCCCGCATCGCCATTTGCATTTCGTTTTCCAGTTCTTCGGCTTTTGTTACAACCCGCATTCCTTTTCCCCCACCACCAGCAGATGCTTTAATTAAGAGCGGAAACCCTGTTAACTTACTCACCTCCAATGCCTCCTCTAATGTATTAATAGCGCCATCAGAGCCTGGAACCATAGGTACGTTGCTTTTTCTGGCGGTTTCTTTTGAACGAAGTTTATCGCCCATAGCCAAAATAGATTCTGGTGATGGGCCAACAAAAATTAAACCCGCATCCCGAACAGATTTGGCAAATCCTGCATTTTCTGATAAAAAACCGTAACCCGGATGGATAGCCTGCGCTCCTGCCTTTTTTGCAGTTTCAATAAGCAAATCACCTTTCAAATACGATTCGGAAGAAGGTGCCTCCCCTATCCAATATGCCTCGTCAGCTGCCAGTACATGTCGGGCCTTTTTATCAGCACTTGAATAAACAGCGACAGTAATAATGCCCATTTCCTGAGCAGAACGGATAATTCTAACCGCAATTTCTCCCCTGTTTGCGATCAATAATTTTTCTATTTTCAAAATATAATTTGGCTTTTTTGAGATATGGAACTGGAAAATTCTATTTGGCCCATCCAATACGTTCGAATGAATCTGAAGCCGCAAATAAACTTAAATTACCGAAATCGACCAGATTTTCGTTCTTTTGAAAGCCAACAAAATTCGCTTAGTTTTGCCCTTCTCTTTAATTATATTATTAAGAGTTATTTAAAAGCCAATTATATATAAGTGGATCTTTTCGAAAAATTACTTCAAAACAGGGGCCCTTTAGGCAAGCATTCAAAAATGGCCCATGGTTATCTTACATTTCCTAAACTGGAGGGTGAAATTGGGCCGTATATGAATTTTAAAGGAAAAAGGGTTTTAAATTGGAGTCTAAACAATTACCTGGGTCTGGCAAACCATCCTGAGGTTCGCAAAGTAGATGCGGAAGCTTCTGCGCAATATGGCCTTGGCTACCCAATGGGTGCCCGAATGATGTCTGGTAACTCAGATCAACACGAGCAGCTTGAGTCAGAGCTTTCTGATTTTATGGGAAAAGAAGCCACCTACTTATTGAATTTTGGCTATCAGGGCATTATGTCTGCCGTAGATTCGTTGGTGGACAGGCATGATGTAGTTGTGTATGATTCAGAATGCCATGCGTGCATTTTAGATGGATTGAGAATGCATTTAGGCAAAAGATTTGTGTATGCCCATAACGATATTGAGAGTTTAAAAAAACAACTTTCCAGAGCAACAAGCCTTTCAGAAGAAACAGGAGGCGCAATACTGGTAATTACCGAAGGCGTATTTGGTATGTCTGGCAACCAGGGGAAACTGAAAGAAATTGTTCAATTGAAAACAGATTTTGATTTCAGATTGCTTGTAGATGATGCACACGGCTTTGGAACCATGGGAAAAACCGGTGCTGGAACCGGAGAGGCACAAGGTTGTATGGATGGGATTGATATTTACTTTTCTACTTTCGCCAAGAGCATGGCAAGTATAGGTGCATTTATTTCAAGCGATGAGCAGGTAATTGACTTCCTCAGATACAATATGAGATCCCAGATTTTTGCCAAATCCTTGCCAATGCCATTTGTGATCGGCGCTTTGAAAAGGTTGGAGTTGCTTCGGACGCAGCCTCAATTAAAAGACAGGCTTTGGGAGATATGCAACAAACTTCAAAGCAAATTGAGACAAAAGGGGTTTAACATCGGTACAACCAGTTCACCCGTTACTCCAGTTATTTTACAGTGTGATGAAAATCAGGTTGCGAAGCTTGCAATAGATCTTCGAGAAAATTACAGTCTTTTTTGCTCCCCGGTTTGCTACCCTGTAATTCCGAAAGGGCTTATCATACTGAGACTTATCCCTACTGCTATGCATACTGAAGCAGATATAGAGATCACCGTTCATGCCCTTGAAGAGATCTATGTAAAGCTTAAAAACAACGAATATGTATCGTCTGAATACGCAGTAGCATAATTTTTTTTATATTTTTTTTGGAAAGAATAAAAAATAGTTCAAAGCTTGCAAAAAAAAGTTCCATCCTCTAAGCCATATTTAGCCCCCAAAACAAAGTCTATGAACAGATACGACGAAATCAAAAATCTAGTAGAGTCTCTTGAAGGCGACTTCGACAAGTTTTACAACAAGCAAAACCAAGCTGCTGGTACGAGAGTACGAAAAGGCTTGCAAGACTTGAAAGTTTTGTCCCAGGAGATTCGTCTTCAGGTGCAGAATTTGAAAAACGACGAGAAGTAGTTTTTTAAGAATCCGGCTTACCAAGCGGCTCCTTTTGGGGTCGCTTTTTTTATGCCTTGGATTTAGTACTTCAAAAGATCGGTTGATTTAAAACCGATTTGAGGCAATCGCCTGAAATGCCAATTTCTATTGTTAATGAAATGGAGTTCGGAAATTGTTACACACAGCTGGAGGGCCTTCGAACGCCTTCCACAAAGTCAGGCAAACACTGAACTGAGCTAACACCAAATGTATAACGACGATTTCAATCTATTTTCCAAATGTTGGGATTTCATCATCCAGCTCTTTGTTTAAATTATAGTTTTTGGTGTAGAAAACCACATAATCATTTACAGCTTTTGTACTGTAAAGTAGTTGCAGATTTTCCTGAGTAGCCAGCACAAACACTGGTTTCAGATTTTTAAAATCCTTTTTGAAAGGGCCTGCTTCCTGTACTTTCTTCAAATAGTACATTCCTTGAATTTTTGAAGGCAATTCCTGAATTTTAATCATTACATGTTTTGCATCGTTTAGTGGTAATGAGGTCACATTCAGTCCATCTGTTGGATAAAACTTAGTGTTAAAATCTGAAAATGCAGCCGTAAGTTCAGCTTCAGGAATATTAAGCGTAGGAATAATGGCCAGGAAGTATTGACGTTTGTTCAAATCTTCATTGAAGACTGGTTTAGCGGGCTTTGAAGTGGAATCACGAGCAGTAGCCGGTAAAGTTTCAGTAGCACCGCCAGTAGCCTTTTCAGCATTTTTAAGACACATTTGGGCAAATTCCTGCAGATCAGATTTTGGATAATCTGCCATAAAACTTTTTAAAGCGGCTTTGTAAGAACTGATATCAACCGTTTTTGCAGTAATCAATGCATAAAGAATGGCCAGTTTATCTTCAAAATCAGATTTTGGATATTGCGAACGGATGCTCGAGATGCCGTTACTGGCTTCTATAAATTGATTGGATTTGTATTGATTATACACATTTTTATACAAACCAGCTATGATTTCATTTCGTTGCTTGTTTTCCTGCAGGTAATTTGGATTCACTATCAATTTTGCAAATATAGACGAAGGGTGGTTTTTTAACAGATTGTCCTTACATCGGTCAAAATCTGATTGTCGGCCTAACTTTCTATAAATAAGGCATAAGTTATACAAAGCCTCCGGCACCTTTTCGAAATTTGGATAATCTGTCACATCCCTTTCAAGTGCTTCTATTGCCAGGTCAGGCTCTTCCAGTTTTTGGTCATAAATTTTACCCATCTCAAATAGTGCAACCTGAAGTTTGGCGTGAGATGCCTTTTTCTGATCTGCCGTAAATGGAATATCTTTCATATAAGGTGCCCGCAACTGATTCTGAGAAAGTTTCACTTCGCCCTTACTTTCAATATTTTCTTTCTTTTCAATATCGGACCCTTTGGAATTATCAGTATTTGAGGCGACATCGTCTGGCTTTTTTGCCTTGCTGGTATCTGCCCCATCAGCAGCCGGGTCATCATCAAGTTCCGTTTGCTTCGTACTCCTTCTCCAATTGTCTTCCAGCTTCCTGTTGCCCCATTTTCTCTTAAAATCACTTCGGCCATTGGCTATGGCAGTCACATTTCCAAAATACCAGGCACCACCACCAGCTCCTGAACTTGCAGCCGCTCCTTTTATGTTGTCAAAAGCAGAATTCCCACCAAAGTCAGCACCGGAATTTCCAGAGGCCAAATCATTCGCTGCCTTTTTCGCTGCCTTGTCAGCTTTTTCGGTCTTCTCTAAGTCATCTTTTATTTTTTTATCAATTAAAACAAAAAGTTGATTAGAATCCATAGCCGCCAATCTTAAAAGACTATCTTCCTTTTCTACAACCAAATAATGGGTAACAAATTCAGCTAGAATTTTTTGCCTCCTGGCGATAAATTTATAATTGTCGTCAGCCGTATCCAGCCCCAGCATGGTAGAATCATAATAGTTTTTGGCCCACACATAACTCCGCAATGGGGCATAGTGAAGTTCTGCCAACTTAAGATAGGTGTAAGACTTCTGGCTTCCTCCTTTGCTTTTCCTAACACTTGTTCTTAAGTATTCCAAGCCTTTTGGCATATTGTTTTGTTTCACCTCAAAACAGCCCATTTCGTAGTACACTTTGTCCAGATATTCTTCGTATTTCAGATCAGTAGTCATCTTTCTGAAAGTTTTCCGAATACGTTTCAATTGTTTTTCATTGGTGATGGCTACCACCTGAGCCATGTTCAATTTTGTAAAAAACTCAAGTTCAAAACTTGGATGAGAGCGCAATACTTCGCGATAAGAAGCGTAAGCATCTTCATCCTTTTTAAATTTCTGCTGCAGCTGCCCTAGTGCATGGCTTAAACGTCCCTTTCTTTTGCCTCGAGGCATCAGGGCTACACCCATACTCAGATAGTCAGCCACTTTTTGGTATTCTTTTCGCTTTTGGTAATAGTATGAAAAGGCCAAAGCACCTTCCATCAGGTTATTTTTGCTCAGTGTTTCTTTTTTGAGATAGGCTATTACCGATTTGGCATTTGAAAAATCTCCCGTTCTGGCATACGTGATTAACAACCAGATAACTGCTTTGTGCTTGGAATCGACATCCTTAAATTTTGTATTGATAAATTTAAAGGTTTGGGTGGCATTTTCCCAGTCTTCTTTATAAAATCGGGCCTGACCTACAATTTGATAACATTCGTCTATCCACTTAGAATTTTTGTGTCTTTGCAATGGAATAGATGCCTTCTTTATAATTTCTTCCATGGCTGCATTGGCACCAGCGGCTGAACCAAGCGGAGGAAAAGGATAAATATCCAGAATCTTATTATAGTTGTCTTTATAGGCTGCCAATTGGTCTTCTTCAAACTCCTTCATTTTTTCTCTGGCAATAAAATACCCGTTGTAATGGGCCAAAGTATTGTGCCATGCCAGCGATGACCATGTCTTTTTTTCTTGCGAACAGGAGTTTAGAAAAAAGGTTAAAACGAAAACAATTGGAAAAAGTATAAGAGACTTCAATTCAATTCTGGCATTGGCAAAAGGCCTCGTTCTACCAAAATCCCGCACATTCTGAGGAAAAGAAATTGGCCGATCACATACATCTATTTCAGTCAAATCGGGATTTAAGTTCCTCTTATTCAAACGGTTTAAAATCATTTGCCGATAAAATCCTGAAAAGTGAAAAGACAATTAGGTTTTGTTTTTTGTTGTAAAAATAAGGGCAATCCCTTATCAATGTGCAAAAATACCAAAAAGCTTAAGAATGTAAGACTTAAGAATTTACTGTAAGTTGCCACAGTTTTAATTTTCGGTTAAAAATGAACTTTGAATCATTTCCTTGAATGAAAAAAATTTTTCAGACTATTTTATTTTTGGCAGCACTTGCCGGCCCAATTACCACTAACGGAGATGGCATCACAACTATTTCAAAAACCAATAAATTATTAAAACAAGGGGAGTTGGCTTTTAAAAAAGGAGATTTTAAAACGGCCATTCAGGCTTATGAAAGTGCGTTAAAAGAAAGTTCTGAGGTGCCCGCACAGGCCAATATGAATCTTGGATCTGCCTATTTCCAAACCAAAGATTTTCCCAAAGCGCAGAAAAACTACCAAACAGCTGCCAGCTCTCTAAACTCTCCTGGCTTAAAATCGGTGGCATACCAGCAAATAGGCAATATTTTTTCAGAACAAAAGGATTATAAATCTGCCCTGGATTGGTACAAAAAAAGCCTGAAAACAAATCCGGCAAATGAGTCTGCAAGGTTCAATTACGAACTGGCTTATAAACTCAACAAGAAAAAAGAAGAAGAGGAAAAGAAGGAAAATCCTGAAAAAGATAAAAAACAAAATCCTGAAAATAAGCAAGATCAAAAGGATCAGAAAGATCAAAAGCAGGATCAGAAAAAGGAAGATAAAGGAAAGGAAGGCAAAGACAAAGACGGAAAAGATAAGGATCAAAAGGGAAAAGAAGACGAAAAAAATGGCCAAAAACCTGGAGAGCAACAAAAAGGAAAGGGCCCGGATTCTAAAGACGGAAAAGATCCTAAAAAAGGAGATGATGCAAACGCCCCGGAAACCGACAAAGAATCGGCAGTAGGCAAAGAAAAAAACCAGGAAGAAAAGGACAAAGACGGCAAAGAGGAGTCCAAAAACAAAAAGGATGAAAGCAATGTGGACGATCCAAACGCGATACGGGTGGACAAGAAAAAGCTTCAGGAAACTGGCCTAAGTGAAGAACAAGCCAAAAGTTTACTGGAAGCTATGAAACAAAGTGAGGTAAAATATTTGCAACAGAGGCGGTTTAAAAGTCCTAAAGGAGGGGCGGATAAGAGTAAGCAAAGGTGGTGAGGGGCAAAGGTTAATGTTGAGTATCGAAAGTTGAAAGTTGAAAGTTATTCTGTGGTTTGTGGCGGCTTTGCTGGTTTATTTGGAATGAAGAAATGCGATTAACAATTTAATGACTAACAAAACTGTTGATTATCATTTCAATATACCCGATACGCTCTAACACAGACTAAAAAGCTTAAACCTAGATGATGCAAAAATCGGATAAGCATTATATAATAGTACCCATATCCATTCTTAAGATTGTGACAAGTGCTTCTATATTGGGTAATCCTGTTTTTTTGATAATGTGTTTACGATGCGATTTAATAGTACCCTCGGCCATAAGCAATGGCGATACATCCCTTTCTACCTCGCCAGATTGATAGATACTATTCAGTACTTTCCACTCAGCTGGACTCAGATTTTGCAACAGGGGATGCTTTTTTAGGGGCGGAGCAAGGCGATCAATTAAAAGTACCGTGGAATTGTCTATGAGTTTGACTTCATGACTAAAACTCGGCTTTATATAATCGAGGCACTGCACCACACTTAGAAAAACCATTTCCGGTTTGGCTTGGTATAGCGGAAGTTTGCAAATCTGTTGGTGATAAAGTACTTGTTCACCTTTAGCACCTGGCATACAATAGGTAAATACTACAAATGGTTTTGGTCGAATCGGATGTAGGGCCACAGCATGTAGGCAATCCAGCATAGGCATAAGCTTTTGGCTCAGAGGCAGGCCCAACTGATTGTCGAGGTCGCCCAGCCATGTATTCAGCGACATACCTGCCTGAATATGACCTTTAAAACCAGTGTAAGCCTGGTAATACTCGCTTACATACAACAGAGTGGCAGGTGCCAGGCTGAATAGTGTAAAAACCTGAGAGCTATGTCTGGCAATAAGCTCAGGCAGCTGACAAACTTTTTGAAGAATAGCAAAGTGTTTAGTTTCTTCCAGATTTACACCATACGCAGATGAAAATGCAGAAATATCCAGAAAAGGCATATACAGGAACAGATAAGTGGTAATAGAAACAATGAAGGACCTTGCAAATGTAGAGCGTCATTTCAGATGAACAAGGAATTTTGATTTTTTTTTAATCCAGACCATAAGATAAATTAAATCAGGGTGGCTTTTACAAATCTTTTATCATTAAAAAAAAGAATATATAACCATAAATTACTAGCGCTTATTGAGATGGCAAAATTTTAACAAATTTTTGAAATCAGCAGTTTTTCTAAAACCTAATTAAAAACGACCGGGCATTTTGGCATCATCCTAAGGGGGATGTTTTTTGCTTCAATCACCTGGTCTTTATACGTGGAAATACGTAGTCCCTTTTCTAAAAACTGCCTTTCCAGCTTGCAGGCCGATAAAAAATAAAAGCTCTAAGGGTGATATCATCTGTGGGGAAAATCGTATCATCTTTGAGGCGTCTTATTTTTAATCCTAATTGGCTTATGTCAAACTTACTTATTATTAGCCTTTCTAAGTTTTTTTACTGGCAGGATAAATTTTCGCCAAAAAGTCTAAACCTTCAGATATGGCTTTCCAATGTTGGCATGTGTATTCTAAACATTCAGACATGGCTTTCCAATTTTGGCAAGTGTATTCTGAACATGCAGACATGGCTTTCCAATGTAGGCAAGTGTATTCTGAACATGCAGACATGGCTTTCCAATGTTGGCAAGTGTATTCTGAACATGCAGACATGGCTTTCCAATGTTGGCATGTGTATTCTAAACATTCAGACATGGCTTTCCAATGTTGGCAAGTGTATTCTAAACATTCAGACATGGCTTTCCAATTTTGGCAATAGAATAGCTATTCCACAGCAGGTGTTTTCACCAGCCGCAAAGCATGATAAAAAGTGTCTTGTGAGCACACTAGCCTTGGTGAACTACGGTGAAGGAACGAGCCTTTCCGTGGTCTTTGGTTCACAAACCACAAGTGCAGATGGAAATACATGGGTTTACAATCAAAACTTTTTTAAAATTTAATTCCAATTATATAACTATCAATTTTTACAAAAAATGGTAATACTTGAATCTTTCCTGAGAAATCCCCTTGAGGATGACAAAATAAGCGAAGCCAACTTTAGGCAGATGGGTTTCGACCACAATAGCAGGATGCAAAGCAACAATGCAGGCGGTTTATTGACCGCCAGAGCCGCTGCCACTGATATTGCATTTAAGCAATATGATGCCGTATATGGCAGCAAAACTGTGGAAGAGGCAATTAAAAAAGGGGCCACCTTTGGGCTACGTGGCTACACCACATTGGCACTGACAGAAACCCGCCAGCTGGAAAAGCTGGTTGCGCTCAAATTTGGGAACCCGAGTAAGGTGTATCTCCAGTTTTTCCCCAAGGGCTTAACCGAATTTAACAATGCCGGCAAGGGTGAATGGCCACAGTTGCTTATCCGACTGAAAACGGCTACTGAAACCCATAAAATTATTTTGGATGCAGCCACTGCTAAGAAATTCGCAGATCTGCAAACTGGCTATGGCACTGCTGAAGGCGACCAGGTAGGCAGCAAAGGCAGTGTGGATGATTTCAGAAACCTGCTGGCGCAAAAACGTCAGATTCTGGCCTTTGAAATGTTTACCAACCTGCTTACCATTTGTCTGCTCAACATTGGCAATCCAGCTGCGATTAAAACCTATTTTGACCAGACCATAGTGGATCGCAAGCAAAGTTCCGATAGCGATGGATTTGGTAGAGGCCTTGTTTCTGCCCTTACTGCAGCAGGCGAGCCGGTAAATGATTATTTAGCAGAGTACTACAACGAGGAAACCGGTCAGCTTGTAAATATAAGTAAAAGCAAAGGCAATAAGCTCCGCACACCTAACATTCCGAAGGGCATCTATAAAGTAATCCTCAAAAAAGCCGGACTGCCAGACAAAGTGTTTATCAAAGAGGTGTTTGACGATCGGGATGAAGAAACGGGTGTAAGCTGGGGGTGAAAAGTGTTAAAATAATGGATAATGGATAATGGATAATGGACTAAATCAGGTTGTTTTAATGGTAGATATAGATTTGGATTGGATTTGTATTCATGTATTTATCTTAAACACGTGTCTGCCAAAAGCTGATCCGAAAATCCTCGAAACTGAGCTAGTCGAAGTTCCGATTCGGACAAAGAAAGCTAAGGATCTGTTCCACGGATGGGGTTTTTTAGCCGAAAAGGATGGAAAAAAGTGGCTAGTGAGGGCACCAGCCACGATAAAAGCCCTAGAGAAGCATTAAAAAAAAATTAAAAATAGTTTGTTATTTATACTGCACTTATATTTGACACTCCAAGAAGCCATTGCCTTACATAATAAATCGTTCTACCCTATAAAAACAAAAATACTATAATCAGTGTCGCAATCAAATCATAAGGTGGTTGCATATCCAACAAAGAAGTCTTCAATTTGGAAGCTTTATATAGACAAGAAAAAGTGAAGCTGTTTCTTAAAATCCGCTTACTGCGGCCAGAACCAGTGTAGTTTTAGCCTATATAAAAAAAACAAGCTCGCCCGCTGAGCGAGCCTGCCTTCGATGGAAACATGGAAGAGGAACTGCTCCTAAAAACAATTGTCTTTACATGCTACCCCACCAACGTGAAATGCAAAGGTAGTATTTTTTGAATGATTTGTTTTTAATGGCCCTACACCGCCTTGGGGCTGCATGTCAAGGCATATTTTAGTCTTAAATTTTAAAAGTTTATCAAAAAAAATACTTATGAAAAAAATACTTTTTATAATCTCGTGCCTTTTACTGCCGGTGTGCATGTTTGGGCAAACTAATTTTACATGGACAGGTGCTTCAAATGCAAATTGGAACCTTCCTGGAAATTGGACAAGGGTTCCAAACCTTCCAATTGTATCGCCAAATGCGACTAATCATCATGTAATTATTCCTGCTACTCTTATTGGATCAAGACCATGGCCAATAGTAAATGGAAGCTTCACCATAGGAACCCTCACTATTAACACTCCGGGTGTGGTAATAACTGCCCCAAGGATTGCCTGGTCTTCAACAGCAACACTATCTGTAAATGGAACCTGGACCAACGACATTACAGAGGCTCATGGGGGTTTGGATGCTGTAGTCTCTTCAGGAGCAATTGGTATCATTCGTTTTCGGGGCTCCAATACTTCATTTATAGGCGTAAACAAGTTTCGATCTGTGGTTTTGTGGAAGGCGGCCAATACCAATACACTCACAATACCTTCAGGGTCCAAAATGCAGATTGTAGATAATTTAAATCCTCATTTGGGAACCTGTACTGTAAGCACAGGTGGAAGCTTAAAATTGCTTGCCAGTGACGGTTCTACCGCATATATTAATGGCACAAATGTAGCTGGTATTGGAACTCCATCGGGCAGTGTACTAGGTAGTGTTACGGTTTCTCTTTTTATGCCGCAATATAGCAGCACTGCCCCTAACAGAAAAGGTGATACATGCGTACCTCAAGATTTTAGTTCTGTAGATTCTCTTTGGTTTCCCAAAAAGCTAAATGTATGCAACAATGCCAATTTCAGGTATTTCGGCAGTCCTGTAAACGATAAAAAATGGTATCGCCAGCTGATTGACAATTATTTAGGTATTTCACTTTTAGGAGGTGCTATAACAGCATTGCCAACCAGTGGAAACAACA
>Ga0105049_10007790_pt1 | contig 12420 bp, 8 predicted proteins | sample MAT06_FD_78087 | JGI IMG/M metagenome (GOLD analysis project Ga0105049, IMG submission 78087) | Freshwater microbial communities from Lake Fryxell liftoff mats and glacier meltwater in Antarctica - MAT-06 | ecosystem: Environmental > Aquatic > Freshwater > Ice > Liftoff microbial mat | place...
GAACTTGAGGCTGATCTCAGTCAGACGCGAGAATCGCTCGGCCAGACGCAGGGCTCGCTCGGCCGCACGCGAGAATCTCTCCTCCAGACCCAAGCATCCGAAGCGCGGAACCTCGCCCGGGCCAAGAAGACCGAGGCCGAGCTTGAGAAGACCGAGGCCGAACTCGCGGTTATCGCGCAAGAGCTGGCCGAGACTCATTCAACCCTCGCGCGAGCGTCCGATGATCTTGCGCGGGCCTTAGAGCGTGAGCGGTCCTTGCGAGAGAGCAAGGTTGAATGGGAGGCGGTCAACCGGCGTCTGCGGTCCGAGTTGAATTCTGCTCGGGAGAGCATCAGATCTCTGCGGGCTCGGGTTGCCGAACTTGAGCTGCTGCTGTCTCAGGAGACCACCCGGGCCTCGAGCCTGAGCCTTGAATTGGAAGAGGAGAACGCGATGAACCGAGAACTCAGCAAGTCTCTAGAGGTTGTGCGTGCCGACGTGGAGCTGATGGCCATCCGCATCGAGCACCTCGAACGGATCCAGATCGAACGAGAGTCGGAGCTCGAGCGTGCCAAGCTCGACCTAGCGGGGGCGAGCCGGGGCGTGAGGACGGGGTCGTCGGCCTCGAGCCGTGCGCGTCGTGGCACCCGTTGAACGCCCGTGAAAAGACATCATTGAGCGGTTCAGAAGCCTGACCGCAGGAGCGACGCCCGTTGGACCATCTCACCGATTTTTCACCGCCGGTTCTTTCCAAGCAGGAAGCGAGCGAACGGACGGCTCAGTTTCACGAGCTTTATTACTATGCGCGCCTCTGGGAGACAACACGCTGGCTCGGCGTGCCGACGTACAAGTGCCCGCTTGACATGTGGGTGTACCAAGAAATCTTGAGCGAGACGCGGCCCGAGGTGGTCGTCGAATGTGGCACCGCTTTCGGCGGAAGCGCACTGTTCATGGCCACCGTGATGGACCAGATCGGAGTCGGCCAGGTGGTCACGGTGGACATCACGGCTCAGCCCAACCTCCCGCGCCATCCACGGATCGAGTACCTCTCGGGGTCCACGGCAGATGCACGCACGCTTGATCAGGTGCGTTCGAGGATCCGCCCCGGTGCGCGGACGATGGTGATCCTCGATTCGCTGCATACCCGCGACCACGTCCTGGCCGAGCTTGAGCTTTTCTGGCCGCTGGTCACACCGGGGTGTTACCTGGTCGTCGAGGACACGAACATCAACGGGCACCCGGTCCAGACGGACTTTGAGCCCGATCGGGGCCCGGGCGCCTACGAGGCCGTGGAGATTTTCCTGCGGCAAGACCGCCCCTTCGAGCGTGACCCATCTCGGGAGAGGCTGCTGCTGACGTTCAATCCGGGGGGGTATCTCCGGCGGGTGTAAGCGCCGGGTGCTCGTTGCTCGGATTACCAAACCAGAGTGTCAGGTTTGGCTGGTCAACGCCGGGACCGGCAGTAGAATGAAGACCCGCCAGCGCCATGTCTTGCAGACTCGTGCGAACTTATGCTCAACGCCCCACACCTCCAAGCCCTGCAGCGTCTCGGGACGGCCTGGCCGCCGCCCAAGTCCGATCGCCCCGCGCGGATCGCGTGGCTGATGCCGTCGCTGATCGAGGGCTCGGGTGGGCACCGCACGATCTTGCAGAACGTGCAAGCGCTGATCGAACGCGGGCACGACTGCCATCTGTTCGTCGAGCACGCCTCGTGCGCTGAGATCTCGGGCGAGGCCGCCCAGCTCGAAGCGATCCAAACCGAGCTTCTGAAGTTCTTCGGGTTTGCGAGCGACAAGGTCCACCTGGGCTTCACGATCCCGCCCGGGTTCGACCTGATCTTCGCCACCGCCTGGCACACCGCGCAGGTCGCGGCCTGGTCGGCGGTCTCGCGCAAGGCGTACTTCGTGCAGGACTTCGAGGCGTTCTTCATGCCCATGGGGGACGGGTTCCTCATGGCGGAGAACTCGTACCGTCTCGGGCTGACGCCCGTCAGCATCGGCCGCTGGCTGACGCACCGCTTGAACAGCGAGTTCGGCTCCTTCGGGTCGTACTTTGATTTCTGCGCCGACCACGCGGTCTATCGTCCGCTCGAGACCGTCTCGAGCGAGCAGGCGGTGTGCATGATCTGCCAGCCCGAAAAGCCGCGGCGCTGCCCACGCCTAGGCATCGATGCACTGGGAATCGTCAAGCACCACCGCCCCGACGTGAAGATCCTGCTCTACGGCTCCAAGGACAAGCCGCATATCTGGTACGAGCACGAGTGGCATGGGCTGCTCAGCGTGCGGGCGTGCAACGAGCTGTACAACCGCGCCAAGGTCGGGCTGTGCATCAGCTCGTCGAACCCCTCGCGGATCCCCTTTGAGATGATGTCGGCCGGGCTGCCAGTGGTGGACATCCACCGCGAGAACAATCTGTACGACCAGCCCGACGACTGCGTGTCGCTGGCGGGAACGCGAGCCGACGACATCGCGCGGGCGATCATGCAGCTGCTCGATGACGATCGCCGCCGCGACCTGATGGCTCAGAACGGGCGGCGTTTCATGGCCGAGCGATCGCTCGAGCACGGGTACCGGCAGTTTATCGTGGCGACGGAGACGATCCTGCAGGGCGGCGAGCACGAGTTCGTGCCGATCAGCCGGGGCGTGCGCAGGGTCTACCACCGCCCCCCTGTGCTGGCATGCCATGGGGCCCCGCAGCCTCACTCGATCGTTCAGGACGGCGTGCGTGCCAGCGGTGTCGCCGAGGGCTCGGCCCGACAGATGATCGAGGCCAAGAACGAGCTCGGAGAGATCCTTCGCTCGCGGGCCTGGCGCACCATGTTACGGCTCAAGCGGATGCCGCCCTACAACGTCATCGCCCGGCTGCGGTTCGGGCCAGACTGGGACCGCGTGGACCCGGGCGAGGATCCGCGAGCCAGACTGCACCGGCTCAAAGCCAGCCGCGCGTACCGGGTCATCCAAGCCTCCAAGCGCACAATGGTGTACCAGTGGTTCGCGGATCGGAAATACGGCCCGACCGAACCGCGAGGACCGGGCTGAGTCTTGCTGTATGCGTCCGTGATGCGATTGTTCGAGTCTTGAGTGCTCGCGCTCGAATCTCAGCCCGAGAACAGGACCAAAGCTCGGCCGACCGCAGATACGTTTCCGATGACTTCCATCTCGTTCCCAATCTTTGTTCGCGCTTGGTTCCCCTCACGCTCATGCCTCACTCGCTCCTGACCATCGATATTTGGGACACCGTTCTGCGGCGGCGCTGCCACCCCGACGAGGTGAAGCTCTTCGCCGCCCGAGCGCTCTGGCTGCGCTTCAACTACTGGGTCCGCCCCGAGTTCGCTGGGCCCACGCCGCTGCTGCACCTGAGGCAGCGGTTCGAGCACCAGATCGGGCTGGCCCGCGTGATCAGCGGTGCGGACGACGAGTACCGGCTCGATGAGGTTGTTGAACGCTGGGTCCGGGCCGCGTTCGTCGAGGTCGAGCCCGCGTTCCTGGCCGCGGCCGTGGCGACGATGCGTCAGATCGAGCTCGGGCAGGAGCACGAGGTGTCCTACGCCGACGCGGGGCTGACGAGACTGCTCGAATCGATCGGGGCCGACCACATGGTCGCGCTCTCGGACTTTTACCTCTCGTCGGAAGATCTCCGAGATTTGCTCGCGTCCAAGGCCCCCGGGCTCGCGTTCAGCGAAGTGCTCGTCTCGTGCGACGTCAGCCTCAACAAGCGCTCGGGCCGGCTCTTTTCTCACACGCACGAGCGCTTCCGCCTGCAGCCTGACCAGCACGTGCACGTGGGTGACAACTTGCACTCGGACGTGACCGTGCCGACGGCGCTGGGCGTGCGCGCGATTCATTACTTCGACCCGCCGGAAGAGGCCGCACGGCACCTGCACCGTGAACGCTGGACCGCGCGGCAGACCGACCTGAGCGCGATGTGGCCCACGCTGGCCTGCGAGTTGAGCCACGGCGTGCAAGTGCCGCGTGAGCTTACACCCGACCAGAGCGAAATCTTCATTGCAGGGGTTCGCGCCGCCTCGCTGTTCGTGGGGCTGGTGCTGCGAGCCATCGAAGAGGCGATCAAGCGTTCGGTGCCAGTAGTGCATTACTTCACGCGCGAGGGTGTGTTCTACGAGCGGATCCACCGCGCCCTCGCGGCCGCGGCCCCCGGGTCGTCGCTGGTCGGCACGCCGATTCCGGGCTCGGCCTTGCTCGAAGTCAGCCGATTGGCGACGTTCGCGGCGTCGATTCAAGCAGTCACCACGCACGAGTTCATGCGGCTATGGAACCTGTATTCCTCGCAGCCGATGAAGAGCATGCTGGCGAGCCTCGACCTTCCCGAGTTTCAGGCCCGCCCTCTATTGCAACTGCACGGGCTCGACGCCGACACGCCGGTTCAGTACCCATGGTCCGACTCGCGCGTGCAGGCTCTCTTTGCTGATCGGCGCTTCGTGCGGCTGATCGAACGCAAGCGTGACGGGCATCGTGCGAACCTCAAGACGTACCTCGCATCGCGCGGGTTCGTTGACGACGGCCGACCCAAGGTCGTCGTGGATATCGGGTGGCGCGGCACGATCCAAGACAATCTCGCGTGGATCTTCCCGTCCTGCACGCTCCACGGCGTGTACCTGGGCATGCACGCCACGCTCAACGCGCAGCCGCCCAACGTGACGAAGGTCGCGTACGCGGCCGACTCGCGTGTTGATCCGGTGAAGTACGGCAACGTCATCAAGTACGAGGTTCCGTTCGAAATGACGAGCAACAGCCCCGAGGGGAGCGTGATCGGTTACGGGCCCGGGGCCGAGCCGGGCGCGATCGCGGCGCTTCGAGATCACAACCCCGAAGAGTCGGCCGCGTACGACCGCTGCGCGAAGTATTTCCAGGACGGCGTGGTGGCGGCCGTGCCGGTGCTGGCGCGGTGGATCCGCGATTACGCCGTGTCCGCGCAGGACCTGCACCCGATCGCGCTCAACGCCATGCGCACGCTGGTGGCCGACCCGCCGATGCCGATGGTGCGTGCGTACTTCGACCTCAAACACAACGAGACATTCGGGCTGGGCGGGTTCGTCGAGATGACCTCGCACTCACCCAAGTGGCTGGCCAAGGCCGTGGCGACCGACCCGCTTGCGCGCGGGCAGATGGACCGGCTCGAACACGACAGCCGCTGGCCCTGCGCGTTCCATCGCTTCAACGAGCTGGAAGAAATGCGCGCGGAGTACGCGCGGACCAAGCTCGGCGCTCGGCCTCTTGTGGACTACCACGCCACCGACCTCGCCGCGGCCGCGTTCGCGCTGCAGCATCTCGAAAACTCAGGAAGCTGGAAGCTTGTGCGGCGTATCAAGCGTTCGCTGCCGATGCGGGCGTTGGCGCGGCTGCGGTTCGGAGAGGGCTGGGACGCGGGACCTGGTGTTGAAGACCCGGTGGCGCGGCTGGGCTGGATCACACAAGGGCGGACGTTCCGGGTGATTCAGGCGATCAAGGCCTGGCCGATGGTGAAGGACAGAGCAAGGCGAAGGTACGGGGTGAGAGATCTGGAGAGGTGGTAGAACCGGTCCCGCTCGAGGCAGCGAACATACCACCCGTCTGCCCATAATCGAGACAGCACATGATCCAGCTCAACGAGCGTCTCCGCCACGCTCTTTCTTGCGGTGTGGATGATGAACCTAGACGATTCTCACGCTTCGTAAACGCGTGTCTGAACGTCGTTCCAAGTCAGCGACGGCTGGCCGGGTGTGTCTCCCAAGCGAGACTCAACACGGGCGCGGTGCTCGTCAACGTCTGAGCAGGTCACCTCGATCTCGATAGATCGAACCTCGGCGTGATCGCGACTTCGCGCCACGCGCTTCGGGTGATATCCAGCGGATTGACCGAATCGGCGACGACATCGCAACCGAGTCGAAGGTTGTCCGCCGCGACACGGCACGCCGCCATGTAGCCTTCGGGTCTGTCAAGAGTTGCGCCCGTATCGCGAAGTGCCTGCTCGATCGTGTCAATCCGCAAGTGCAACGCCTTCCGCATCCATGCCACCTACCTCGCCAGCGTTGTCTTTCTCGCGCCAGCAATCTCGTAAAGATGTACAGCTGTCGAACGCTAGGAAATGAAGAAGAGCAGAGTGGAGCCGAGAACCTCAACCGCACCACCGAGGAACCGGCTCTGGACGTCCTCGGTGCCGACCGGCCCACGACCCCCGAAGAACACCGAGAACCGGAGCAACCCTCGGTGGGACGGCGAAGTTCGCCATCGCGACCTCGCTGGCTCTGGAATCGTCGTCGATCCTTCAGCTCTTGTTGGCGTTGGCCTAGTCTACTGTGGTGATAATACGAAAAAACCCCTGCGAACGCAGGGGTTTTTCCTTCAAGTGGAGCGGACGTGAGTCGAACACGCGACCTCATCATTGCGAACGATGCGCTCTACCAACTGAGCTACCGCCCCGTCGATCTGTCCGAGGCCCGGTGGCCTGCGGCGATCGGCGAGATTATACCCGGGCGAAACGTGGTTGACCGGGTTTGACGAGAAGGGTCAGGGTCTACCGAGGGCTCACGAGGGAGCGGGGGTAGGCGTTGGCCGCCGAGAACTCTGAAGAATGCTGGGATGGGCGAACCGGGGTTGGGGCGCTATCGTATTTGAGAATGGTGTCTCAGTTGGAAGAAGAGCTTTAGGCAATGGGCAATGGGCAATGGGCAATGGGCAATGGGCAGTGGGCATCGGGGCGTGAGGTACCGGGGCATCGAGAGAAGAGGCGGGGCGAAGGAGGCGTGTGATGAGTCGTGTGACTGTTGGTTTGATCGCGGGGTTGACTCTGGTGCTGGTGACGGCGTGCGAGAAGGCGGCGCCCAACGAAGGGACGTCGGCCGCACCGCCAGCGAAGAGCGTGACAAACCAGACCGCGCGACAGGCCGCGCGCGAGCCCGGGCCTCTGCGCGTGGTCGTGACGATCGCGCCGCTGGCGGGGTTGGTGCGTGAGCTGGTGCCGGCGGGTTCAGAAGTTTCGATCCTGATGGCACCGGGGCGGAGTGAGCACGGGTACGAGTTCACGCCGCGCGAGCTGGCGGGGATCGGGCGCGCGGACTTGGTCGTGTCGGTGGGATTGTCACTAGAGCCGAAGGTCGCGGAGTTCTTAAAGGAGCATCCGTCGGCGACGCGCGTGGAGTTTTGCCTAGCGGACGTGCTGGATATCCACGCGCCGGGGGGAGAGGCGGAGGCGGACCACGATCACGATCACGATCACGACCACGATCACGATCACTCGCACGATCACGGGCCGATCGATCAGCACCTGTGGCTCGATCCGGTGCTGGTGGCACGAGCGATCCCTTCGTTGCACGCGGCCATCGCGCGAGCGGCGGCGCTTCCAGGCGTGGTGGCGGGGCCGATTCCGGATGCTTCGGCTCTCGCTGCGAAAGTAGAAACGTTGAACGCGGAGTACGTTGAGCGCCTCAGGCCTCTGGCGGGTCGATCGATCGTGACGCACCACAACGCGTGGTCGAGGTTGGCGGAGCGGTATGGGCTAAAAGTGGCGGCGGTGCTCAGGCCCATCGAGTCTGCGGAGCCGACGCCAGGGCAGGTGGCCAAGTGTGTGGACGCGATCCGTGGGGCGGGGGTGGGCACGATCTTTGTTGAGCCGCAGTTCAACAGCGCGTCGGCGCGGCGCGTGGCGGACGCGGCCCAAGTCCGCGTCGGCGTGCTCGACCCGCTGGGAACGGGAGACTGGTTCGTGATGATGCGCGGGAACCTAGACGCGATCGTGAGTGGGCTGGAAGAGAAAAAGTAGAGAATCGTCGGCCTTCACCGATGGCGGTCTTTCCCGCTCGGTTCGAACCCTTCGGGGGTCTAATGCTCGGCGTCGGTCTCGACTGGAAGTAACGGGTCGCGCGTGCGCGCATCACCACTGCACGAGATACTCGGTAAACTCTTCAACGAACCATGACCGCGCTCGCCGCCAACCTCGCTCACTTCAACGCCACGGACGCGAGCGCGCCAGCCGTCGAGTGTCGCGGCGTCACGTATCGCTATGCGCGAGCGGGCGGCGGCATCGGCGTGGTTGACGACGCGCCCGCGTTGCGCGGCATCACGCTCTCGGTGCGCGTGGGCGAGCGGCTCGGGATCCTCGGGCCCAACGGCGGCGGAAAGAGCACGCTGGTCAAGCTCATCCTCGGGCTGCTGCCGTGCCAGTCGGGCGAGCTCTCGGTGTTCGGCCAGCCGCCGCACGAGGCCCGAAAGAAGGGGCTCATCGGGTACGTGCCCCAGCGCGTGGAAGCGGAACTGGCGTTCCCGCTGAGCGTGCGGCAGGTGGTCGCGATGTCGGCCCAGCGCGGGCTGATGCCATGGATGCACGTTGATCGCACACGGCAAGGCGCGATCGAGAACGCGATCGAGGTCGTCGGACTTTCCTCGGTCGCGGACCGCGCGATCGGCAAGCTCTCGGGCGGGCAGTTGCAGCGCGCGATGATCGCGCGAGCGCTCGCGGGCAGGCCTCGGATTCTGTTCCTCGATGAGCCGACCGTCGGCGTCGACGTCGGCGGGCAGCAGCGCTTCGCGGAACTTTTGGACTCGCTGCACAAGAAGCTCGGGCTGACGATCGTGATCGTGAGTCACGACATCCGCGTGATCGCCGCGGGGTGCGATCGAGTGGCGTGCCTGTCGCGCACGCTGCATTTTCACGACACGCCGCAAGGGCTCACGCCTAAGGTGCTCGCGGAAGTCTTTCGGCATGACGTCGCGGGGATCTTCGGCGACGTACACGTCGTGGCCCACGTCGCGGGCAGTTGCCCGCCCGGCTGCGCCATCGACGGCGCGATCGATGGCTCGGTCGATGGCCCGCACGATGGCTCAACCGCGAACGCCGCGGCCTCGGGCGCTCCACCGGCCGATTCCGTCGCCGCACGAGCCGCGAGTCTCTGGAAGGGCGAGAAGCCGTGAGCCGGGTGCCGCGTTGAAAACGATCGACTATCTCCTGGACCCCAGCATGCGGGCGATCTTCCTGCCCGGCGTGCTCACCGGCGTCGCCATCGCGATCGTCTGCTCGTGCCTCAGCGTGCTCGTGGTGCTCAAGCGGCTGAGTTTCATCGGGCAGGGCGTGAGCCACGCGGCCTTCGGCGGCATGGGCGTTGCGGCCGTCATCGACCTGGCGATCGTGAACATGGGCATCGCTAGCGGGCTGCCAGCGCTCGGTCAGCTCGGTGTGGTGCTGCTCTTCTGCCTAGTCGCGGCGTTGGCGATCGCGGGGCTGAGCGACCGCGGCGGCGAATCGGCGGACACCATCATCGGCATCGTGCTCGTCGCGTCGATGACGCTTGGCGCTCTGCTGCTTCACGTCAGCTTCCAACATCGCGGCACCGGCGGGCCGTCGTGGGAATCAATCCTCTTTGGCTCGCTGATGGGCCTGGCTTGGCACGATACGTTGATCGCGGGCGTCGTTTCGCTTGGCGTGGTGGCGACGCTCTGGGCGGTGCGAAGGCCGCTGCTCTTCTGGGCGTTCGATGAGCAGGCCGCGCCCGCGTTTGGTGTTTCGGACCGCGCGATGAAGGTCACGCTGATGGTGCTGCTGTGCCTGGCGATCGTGACGTCGATGAAGCTCGCGGGCGTGGTGCTGGCGACGGCCATCCTCGTTCTTCCAGGAGCAACGGCGTTGCGCCTGAGCGATCGGTTTAACGTGGTGCTCACGATCTCGGTTCTCGTCGGCGTGCTGGGCGTGTTGGGCGGGCTGGTGATGAGCTTTGAGATGGATTGGCCGCCCGGGCCTGGGATCGTGGCGATGCAGACGATGATCTACGCCGTCGCGCGAGCGTTCAACGTGATCTCCGGCGTTCGGCGTCGCCGCATGGTTTCTGCCGCGTAATGATGCGAACAACCTCGCGCGTTCGGCAATCACTCGGCATGCCGAGCAAACACGATCGCGCCCGCGTGCCGTTGACACCGCGCCGATGTGTGGTACGCTGAACTCGCTGTCGGTGCCCCGAGAAGTCGGGGCTGGAAAGGGAAGTGTGGTGAAAAGCCACCGCGGACGCGCCGCCGTATGGGGCATAGACGCGGGTTCACGAGAGGTTTGCCCCTCGTTCGATCGTTCGGTTCGACCGGAAGATCGAGGCCACTGAAGACGCTGCGGTTTGGATCTGGAATCTCTGATTCGGATTCAAGCCGCAGAACTTCGGGAAGGCGGAACTCGCAGAGCCTCGAGCCGGAAGACCTGCCGATGGACGCCGCGTGCGTTCGGGAAACCCGATCGCGCGTGGCCGCTGGATGGCCCTCGCGGAATCTGGTCGCGGTTCACCTCACGGTGCATCGCGAGCGGACGGGGCGGTCGGCGGAGTCGCTCGGCCGTCCCCGGCGCGCGCTCCACCGGACCTTTTTGAAACCACCGCGAGAGCTAGGGCACAATGTCCCGGGGGCCGTCCTGCGCGTTTCAGGACGAAGCGCCACGAGCCTCGATGCGCCCACCGATTGAAAGCGGCGTGCGCGTACGGCCGTGGAGAAGGTTGGTTTCTGTGGATTCGATTCAGCACCGGTCACAACCTCGGAAACAAGTCCAGAGTCACATCCAGAAGAGCATCGAGCAACACCCTCGGAGCGAGCGCATAAGCCTTGCAAATGAGCCTTTTCTGCGCGCCGCGGCGCTGACGATCGCCGCGACCTCGTCGCTCCTCGTCACGACACACTCGGCCAATGCGGCGAGCGCTTTCGCTACCAGTATCGTGTCGTACACCCCCGGCGCCGGAGTCGGCGCTGGGTACAACGACCCGACCCGAGCGATCGGCCAGCCGACACGCCTCACCGGCATCGGCACCGATTTTCAGAGCACCACCAACCCGTTCGCGCCCGCTTACGAAAGTTCCGACCTCGTTACCGTCGGCCGGGGTGGCTCGCTCGTGCTCGCGTTCGATCACGCCATCACCAACGACGCGGCCAACCCCTTCGGCGTGGACCTGCTCGTCTTTGGCAACTCGTTTTACACCGACAACGCTGGCGTGGTCGACGGGCTCTTCGGCGGCTTCGGGACCATCGAGGTCAGCGCCGACGGGATCGATTGGCGGCTTATCACGGGCGTGGCCGCCGACGGCGCGTGCCCCACGCTCGGCTATAGCGACGTGACCGACCCTTTCCAATCAACCGGATCGGTGCTCACGGATTTCACGCGGCCTGTTGACCCCGCGTTCAACGCCAGTGGAAAATCGTTCGCCCAACTTATCGCGGGCTACGGCTCATCGGGCGGCGGCGCGAGCGTTGATCTGGCCGCGGTCGGGCTCGAATCGGCGTCGTTCGTCCGTATCAGCGTGGCCAGCGATTCTGCGTTCACAGCCCAGATCGACGCGATCTCGGATGTCTCAGCTGTTCCCGCGCCAGCCACGCTCGCGGCGCTCTCGGCGCTCGCGGTCGGCCTTGCAAGGAGACGGCGCTCGTGAGCGCCCTTGCGAGCTTCATCAAGTTCTCTGATCTGTTCCGCTCCTTCGGGAGAGGGGGTGGGGCTTTACCTCGCGCCGCCAGCCTCGTCAGCATCGCGTTTTTAACTGTTTTTCCTGGGATCTTCGCCATACGTTCAACTCTCGCCAGCCCTGAATGGCCGCAGTTCGGCGGGTCGCGTGGTCGCGTCTCGAACAACGACGCCGGGCCCGCTTCAATCTCTTCGCCGACGTGGACGTTCGCTTCCGACACCAGCGGCAACGCGATCAGGTTCGTCGGGCAATCAGGGCTCGCGGTGTCGCGCGACGTCGTGCTCGCCGCCGGTTCGATCACCGTCGCGTCGCAGAGGCAATTCAAGCTCTGGGCGATCGATCGCCGCACAGGCCTGCAACGTTGGGCGGCGTTGATCGCCGCGCCCGCTTTCGATTCGTGGTCATCCCCCGCTATCGACCTTCGTACTAACACCGCGGTCGTCGCGTCGGGCTCGGTGGTCGCCGCGTTCGATCTCACGAGCGGCGCGACAAAGTGGCAGACCACACTCGCTGCGCCGATCGTGAACGCTTCGCCGCTCCTGACCTCGGGCCACGGCGTAGGCCCGCAGGGTGGTCAATGGAACGGCGGGTTAGGGATTGCAAATCGAATCTTCGTCACGGAGTACGACGGCTTCGGAACTGACGGCTCACTGACGTGCATCAACAGCGACCCCTACCACGCGGCCGCGAACCCGCTCCAGCCCGGCGCGGTGCTGTGGTCCGTGCCCATCGGCGGCTCGTCGGGCAACACGCCCGCTTTCTCGGGCGGCATGGTCTACGTCGCCACGCTCGGGCGATCTGGCTTTGGCGCAGGGCAGATCCTGGCCTTCCGCGCCGACGCCGCCACCGCGCCCGACCTCGTGTGGGCGTTTGACAACGTGATCGAAGAAGGCTTCTTCGGTGGCGTGTGCGTCGTGCCTTCATCCAACGCAGCCAACGCGCCCGCCTCTGTTTTCGCAGCGTCGTACGCGTTCTCCGGCGCGCGGACCTCTTCCAACCTTGTGAAGCTCGACGCCTCGACGGGC
>Ga0105049_10007791_pt1 | contig 12417 bp, 12 predicted proteins | sample MAT06_FD_78087 | JGI IMG/M metagenome (GOLD analysis project Ga0105049, IMG submission 78087) | Freshwater microbial communities from Lake Fryxell liftoff mats and glacier meltwater in Antarctica - MAT-06 | ecosystem: Environmental > Aquatic > Freshwater > Ice > Liftoff microbial mat | place...
CGGGGAGCGACAGCGACCCAAGCCGTAACGGAGTCCGCCCTGGCGGCAGCGATTCGGGGGTGCACTTCGAGATTCTCGGGCTCTTCGCTCCACTCCTCTTCCACGTGTTCGACGATGGCAAAGATCTCCACGAGGCGTCTTTCAATATCTTCGGACAAGTCCATCGGGTCCAATCCGAGGCGGATTTGGCGAAGACTTTCCTTCGTTGCTAGACTGACTTTTGGGCAGACCAGAAGACGGTCACAGGGGCTCGCTGCCTTGTCATATTTCTTACGGACTTTCCCGCCAACGCGCTGCTTTTCGATGAGCTTCATCACGGGAGTAAAGTAATTGCGCAATGGCAGCCAGGCTTTCTCATAGAGATCATCGACAAGGCTTTTGAGTTTCAGATCTCCGAACCGCCCGTAGCCCAGTTTCTGACGCACATGGGTAAAGTTTTTCTGTTCCACATGGGCCTGATCGTTCTTTTTGTAGGCGCGCGAACGTGTCCAAACAACGCTGCGTTTTCTTTTCAAGAGATAGGCTTCAAGGATTTCGTTGAGGAACTCACTGCCGTTGTCACAATCGAAACCAAGCATCGAAATGGGCATTCGCTTTTCAATCCGCTCAAGGCCCACTCTCACTTCCCCGCCTTTGTTGCCCCACAGCGCGGCCAGCTCGGTCCAGCCGCTGTGAAAGTCCGTCAGCATTAGGCTCCAGAGAAAATCCCCGCTGCTGCTTCCTATGAATCTGAATTCCAAACAGCAGGCTTTCGTCGAACTGGAAGATGTTTTTATGCGGGATAAATTTGACCGCTATGTTTCCCCGCAAAGTCGCAAGGAATTGCTTGAGGTCTGGCGGACATCGGCATTTTTTGTGCAGCGTTTTTTGAAATCCAGCTGATTGACTTGAAACCAACTGCGTCCCCGGTTCTCCGTCCCCGCTTTCAGGCTGACGATGAGCGCGCGTTTTTTGCGATCAAAAATCGCCCGCTTGACGGCGACTGCGGGAAATTCGATCTCACTCACATATGGTTCGGCAGGCGACGGCATCGGCAACCTGACTTATCACGGACGCCCCGATACAGTCGGCACCATGGCTGTGTTTGTCTCCATCGGTAATTCCGTTCTGATGTGGAGTTTGGTTTCTTTGCTTGCAGGCGCTTAGCGTGTAGGTTTCTCGCTTATGTCAAAACCTGTAAGCAAGATTCCCAATCGGGCGGATGTGTGTGAATCCGACACGTGGGACCTCACTCCCCTGTATGCAGCTGATGAATTGTGGGAGGACGATTTGCGATGGCTTGTGGAGGAATTTCCCAAGGTGGGCGGGTTTCGCAATAGGGTCGGAGACAGCGCGGAGAGTCTTCTGGCTTGCTTGGAGTTCGAGACCTCGCTGAGTCGGGTGATTGATCGTTTGAGGCAATATGCTGGCCTGCGCGTAACGGAAGACAGTGCGGACGCTGCGGCACTGGCGCGGGAAGCAAGGTTGGATAGTTTGCTCGTACGAGTGGGGGAAGCGACGTCGTTCATTGCCCCTGAAATCCAAGCGATCCCGGATGAATTGTTTGCGACCTACGTGGCGAGTCCAGTGATGGCAGAGTATAGGACATCGTTGCTGAAGCTTCGGCGCATGAAGCGGCATATCTTGAGCGTGGCTGAAGAACGGATTCTTGCGTTGGGCCAGTCCGCCGTACAGGGACATGGTGAAACGTTTTCGCAACTCACGAATGTGGACATGAAATTTGGGAGTTTGCTGGACGAGCACGGGCATGATCGTGAACTGACGCAAAGCTCGTTTTCGTCCTTTCTCCAGCAACGAGATGGGGCCGTGCGCAAGGCTGCGTTTCATCAGTTTTACCGCGAGATGGGGGAGCACCAATTCACGCTTGCTTCGTCCCTGGCAAGCTCCGTGAGGGCCGATGTCTTCCACGCGCGGGCTCGCCACCATGACTCCGCACGTGAAGCGGCACTCTTTTCCGACGATGTGCCGGTGGCAGTGTATGACAATCTTATTTCGACGGTGCGAGGGGCATTAGGCCCGCTCTTTCACTATTTCGATCTGCGCAGGCGCGTGCTGGGACTTGATGCGATCCACCAATACGACACTGCGGTGCCTATGGTGGAGAATGTGCAGGTAGACGTGCCTTGGGATGAAGCTGTGGAGCGCGTGCTCGCAGCGGTGGCGCCGCTAGGTGGTGACTACGTGAGCACTCTCCGCCACGGGCTTGGAGAGGGTCGCTGGTGTGATCGCTATGAAAACAAAGGAAAACGGAGTGGGGCTTTTTCCTATGGCACATTTACTGCGCCGCCCTACATCATGATGAACTACAAGGCGGACGTTTTTTCCGACATCTACACGTTGGCGCATGAGGCGGGCCATTCGATGCACACGCACTACGCGAGGGGGGCGCAATCGTATCACGACTACCACTATCCCATCTTTCTTGCGGAGGTGGCATCTACGTTTAACGAGATTCTTCTAACGGATCATTTGCTGCAAACGACCGAGGATCCGAGAATGCGGGCGTTCATTCTCAATCGTCAGATTGACGACCTTCGTGGCACGCTCTATCGGCAGACGATGTTTGCGGAATTTGAGCGGGAGATTCATGCTGCTGAGGAAGCGGGCGAGGCTCTCACGCTGGAGCGCTTCAAGAGCATTTATAGGGGGCTGCTCACGGACTACTTCGGGCCACATTTCACGCTAGATCCGGAGCTAGATTGGGAGTGCCTGCGAATTCCCCATTTCTACAGCGCATTCTATGTTTACAAATACGCCACGGGCATTTCCGCAGCGGTCGCTCTTGCGACGTATGTGCTCGAAACGGGCGATACCTCGCGCTATCTGGCTTTCCTCAAGAGCGGAGGCAGTCGCTTTCCGATCGAGACGCTGAAGTCTGCGGGTGTGGATATGAATAGTCCGGAGCCGATCGAAGCGACGCTGAGGCTCTTTGCCCGCCGCGTGGCAGAATTTGAGCAAATCGTTCCTAGCCTGGCGGCCAAGTAAGTGGGCGACCGCCGAGCACGTGGATGTGCAGGTGAGGCACGGATTCCCCGGCGTCCGAGCCATTATTGATGACAATGCGAAACCCGTCGGGCGCGTAATGCTGACCGATGGTGGAGGCCGTAAGGAGGAGGTGTCCGAGCAGGGGGATATCCTCGACGGTGGAGGCTGAAATGCGGGGGAGCGCGATTTTCGGGATAATGAGAATGTGTGTGGGCGCTGAGGGTGCGACATCGTGAATGGCGATGCAGAGCGCGTCCTCATGGAGAATTTCTGCAGCGATCTCCCGGGCGATGATTTTTTCAAAGATCGTCATGAAAGCTGTAGGGTGAGGCTATCGGCTTGGGGGCTGGAATCCACTTCCCCTCGCACGAAGTCCACGATCTCATTTCGGAGACCGGAACAATCACGGCGCCAATGCTTGGCAGAGCGCAGGAGCTTTACGCACTGGTGGAGGTCGCAGAGTTCGAGTTCTCGCGTGGGGGTCGCGAGGATTTGGCGGATGCGGACGCGCAGGAGTTCAAAGAAAACCAATTCGTAGCCGTGGCCTGCATCGCGCGCGACGCTTGCGAGGGAGAGGCGCACGGGTGGAGGTGACGTTCGGAAGAAGCGGGCCACGTCGGAATAGCCGATGACTTGGAGGACGGATTGAACTGCTTTTTCCAGGCGGCAGATGGTGACGACGTGCTCTGCAAAGTCTTGCTCGAGGAAACTGGTGACACTTTCTGTGACATGATCAGCTAGCCACCAGTTTTTGTAACCCGCTGTTTCTGCCGCGTGAGTCAGTGCTCCAGAGAGCCATTGGCGCTGGAAGTTGATGACTGTTCCATCGTCAAAGCGGACGAGGGGAAGATTTTCTCGAAGGGCGATCATCGTGCGAAGAGGTCGGGCTGTGCCGGTGTTCGGACACTTCGTTTTTCGAAGGATTGGATCTCCTCGATAAAGTCGCCGATTTCTTGAAATTGGCGATAGACGGACGCGTAGCGCACGTAGGCAACGGGATCGAGGCCAAGAAGTTTCTCCATGACTTTGGCACCGATCGCTCTCGTGGACACCTCGCGTTCCTGAGCATATTCAAAATCGTGGATAATTTCCTCCACGGCCTGTTCCATTTGCTCAAGGCCAATGGGCCGCTTTTCGCAAGCCTTTGAGAAACTTCCCAAGAGTTTCTGACGGTCGAAGGGCTCGTGACGTCCGTCGCGCTTGATTGCGCGAAGATCGAGTCGTTCTATTTCTTCATAGGTCGTGTATCGCGTGTCGCAGGCGAGACATTCGCGGCGACGACGAATACTCGCACCATCTTTCGACAGGCGGGAATCAATAACTTTGTCTTCCAAAGACCCACACTTGGGGCAACGCATATTGTGGTTTTACTGCGAAATGGCAGCAGATCAATACAACATATTGATCGGACTGAATGGATCCTCGATTTTTAACTAGCCCAAACGGGCTTTGTCGTGGGCGGCACTGGAAGAATTTTGCAGAATTCGAGCGAGTGTTTGGGTCACAAGTTTTGGATTCTCTAGGGCGGCAAGAACGCCGGTTTCTGGCAAAACCTCCAAGGTAGAGTTTGGAATCGCTTTTAAGACGGAATCTATATTGGGAGGAAGGGGGGCTTTCTGAGGCCAGAGAATAAATGTGGGTGTAGCGATGGCCGAAAGTCCGCTGAGGAGATCAAATGCTAGCCGTCCTCGAAGAAGGCCGAGCACGGCGTGTTCCGCGCCGTATTGTTGGGCGCATGTGGTGAGGATCGTCACGATCTCATCCGTCAGTCGAGCCGGGTCGGCGAAGGCTTCATCTGAGAGCCAGGTGCGAATGAAGGAATCGCTCGCGAGGTGATTGCGATAGATGAAGCGACTGAGGCCGGGAAGTGCGGAGAGCGAGCGAAAGCCGAAGGAGTGCCATGTGGAAGATTCTTTCAGATTCGTGGGAAGCCAGAGGACAAGGCGTGCGACGAGGTCAGGGTGAAGTGACGCCAAGCGGAGCGAAAATCCCGCACTCAAACCGCTGGCCACAAGGGTTGCCGGTCGGTTACCCGTCGTCTCGCGAAGGAATTCTGCAAGGCAGTCCACGTAATCATCGGCACTCATGGTTCGCGAAGGGCGCTCCGACTCGCCAAAGCCGATGAGGTCAGGAGCGATGACTTCGTAATCCTCTACGAAGTGAGAATACACTTTTGACCACTCGTAGGAGGAGGCCCCAAGGAAAAAACCGTGGAAGAAGACAAGAGGCTGGCCCGCACCGCTGGTGTGGTAGATCATCTCGCCTTGCGCAGTCTGCGCAACTCGGCTGGAAAAAATGGCCGGAGAAATGGCGTCCGGTATAGGCTGCCGAGCCGCTCGACGTGCGCCGATGCGGAGCGCGAGAGCAGCAGCACTCAGGAGACCGACGCCGATGCCGATGCCGAGTTTTCGCTTCACGAATTTCATGATGGGGTCACGTGATGACTACGTCTTGTGGTCCAGCAACGATACGACCAATGGGCGTGCCCTTTGTGAGGCGTAGGGCTTCTGCAGCGCGCGAGGCTGAGACGATGAGAACCATGCCTATGCCCATATTGAAGACTTGATACATCTCCGGCAGCGGAACTTTGCCGCCTTCGCGGATCACATCGAAGAGGTGGGGAATCGGCCACGATCCACTCGCGATCTCGGCACGGCACTTGGGGGGTAGCACGCGAGGAATATTATCTACCAATCCCCCGCCAGTGATGTGCGCGGCGCCCTTGAGCATGCCCGCAGGGAGGCTGGCCATGAGGGGTTGATAATTCGGGTGCACCCGCAGGAGTTCGGTGGAGAGCTTTTGCTTCATGCCAGGGAGAGGCTTGTCGAGTGGGAGGCGCAGCTTTTCAAGAAGGACGTGACGGGCGAGCGAGTAGCCGTTTGTGTGGAGGCCATTTCCCGCGAGGCCGATGAGCACATCGCCTACGCGAATCTTCGACCCATCGAGCATTTTTGCGCGATCTACGACGCCAACGATAGTCCCCGCGAGGTCATACTCGCCCGCATGATACATGCCTGGCATCTGTGCTGTTTCGCCTCCTATGAGGGCACACCCGCCAGCGCGGCAGGCTACGGCGAATCCCTTGAGGATTTGTCGAAAAATCTTGGGATCGAGTTTTTCACCTGCGATGTAATCCAGAAAAAAGAGAGGCCTTGCACCTATGACGGCTATGTCGTTGATGCAATGATTCACCAAGTCCTGGCCGATCGTGTCGTGACGCCCGGTGGCGAAGGCGATCTTCAGTTTTGTTCCTACGCCATCCACGCTCGAAACAAGAATCGGATCGCGCATGGAGCGAAAATCCGCACGAAAAAGGCCGCCAAAACCCCCGATCTTGCCAAGCACTTCGGGCCCATGCGTAGAGCGCACAAGGTTGTGAATGGTGCGCTTGACGCTATTGCCAAGGTCAACATCCACGCCGGCGGCGGTATAGGCTTTGAGTGGTTTTTTCAAAGAGGTATCAGAGAAGTCTGGGGTTTTCTGCGTCGAGGAGTCGCGCATTGTCACGGCGCTTTTCCATGATGAGCTTGTCAAATTTTTCATCAAACGGGACGGGATAATCCCCATCGAAGCAGGCCTTACAAAATTCATTCGTCTGGCGACCAGTGGCGCGAACCATGCCTTCGACATTGAGATAGCCGATGGAATCTGCCCCGAGGTATTTGCAGATTTCCTCTTGCGTGAATTGATTGGCAATCAACTTATCGGGATCTGGAAAATCAATGCCATAGTGGCAGGCGTGCTTATGGGGCGGGCAACTGATGCGCATGTGGACTTCCTTCGCGCCACTCTCCCGAAGATTGATCACGCGCGTCCTTGCGGTGGTTCCACGCACGATCGAATCGTCCACTACGACGACGCGACGTCCCTCGACGACTTCTCGGATGAGATTAAGTTTCACCCGGACGTTGAAGTCACGAATGAGCTGGGTCGGCTGAATAAAAGTGCGCCCAATGTAGTGGTTACGCACAAAGGCCGGATAGTAGGGAATGCCAAGTTCTTCTGCAAAGCCGAGGGCCGCAAAAATGCCACTATCTGGCACGGGCACGACGATATCGGCTTCAACGGGATGTTGACGAGCGAGTTCGCGGCCCATTTCAACGCGAACTTTGCTCACATTTACCCCGCCAATATTGCTATCGGGGCGTGCAAAATAGACATATTCAAAAATGCAGAATGCGCTTCGTCCCGTCTTAAAGGGCCACTCACTACGTATGCCATTGTTGTCAATGATCACGACTTCACCAGGCTCGACATCGCGGATAAACTCGGCATGGATGAGGTCAAAAGCGCAACTTTCCGAAGCAAGCACATAAGCTCCATCCACTCGCCCAATGCAGAGAGGACGGAAGCCGTGCGGGTCGCGGAAACCAATAATTTCGCGCTCTCCCATGAGCACGATCGAAAAGGCTCCCTCGAGGCGGCGAAGCGCAGCCAAGCCACCGCCTGCCCCACGGGGCTGGGCAAGAAGGTGAAGGACAATTTCGCTATCTACGGTGGTTTGGAAAATCGAGCCTCGCGCTTCGAGTTCGGTGCGCAGGGCGGCGGCGTTTACGAGGTTCCCATTGTGAGCGATCGCAAGCTGGCCCCGCGCGGTATCTACGACGAAGGGTTGCGCATTTTTGCGTGTGCTCGATCCGGTCGTCGAGTAGCGAACATGGCCGATGGCCCTTGTGCCAGCGATCCGGTCGAGTTCGTCCATCGGAAAAACCTGTGATACGAGCCCCATGCCCTTGTGGAGCTGGAATGTCCGTTCGGATCCCTTAGCTGAGGCGATGCCTGCGCTTTCTTGCCCTCGATGCTGCAGCGCAAAAAGCCCGTAGTATGTGAGCAAAGCTGCATCGGGATGGGCAAATATTGCGAAGACCCCACATTCATGGCTGGGCTTATGTTGATTCGGTTTAGGCATCTAGGGTTTGAATGTTGCGCCCTTACCGCGCATCCATGCTGATTCTACACTTTGTTGGAGTTTTTGGAGAACGGCTTTCGACTCGACGCGATATTCGATCGTGTGGGCGTGGGTCGTCGTGGGGTAATTTTTGACGACTTTTTTCCACACGTCCGCCCCCAGCCTGTCAGCCGCCTCAACGGCCTTGTCTTGCAAAAAAGTGACTGCGGATTGTCCGAGTCCGCCGGGAACCGCAGGGGTGGCGGGTTCGATATAGTAGAAGCGCGCTACGAGATTGCCAATCGTGCCGATGGTCACTTCCGTCACGCGCGCTGTGGCATCTAGCACATACTCATGACTGCTGATCGTAGTGATCGTGGAGAGCGCCACGACATAGATCCCGCCCGGCATCTCTGCGCGCCAAACGGGCAGGTTGGGAGCAGAGTCTGGAGGTGGGGTCGGTTCTTGAGACATCAGGATGCTTGATGTCGCGAGAAAAATGAAGAAAGCGAGGAGGCGCATGAGCGGGACAGATTCATTTCACGATCGTGAAGGGAATCAAGATATCTTTACGCCTTCCCTCATCACTCTTCTCCATTCCAATAAAACCGCACGGGTTTCTCGATCGAGGAATGTAGGCTTTGGTGGACTGGGCATGAGAGTGCGGCTGATTCTAAGAGCTTTCGCTGGGGGTGATCAGCGGGTAAGGAAACGCGGATTGTGGTGTCAAGGCGTGCGATCCGACGCGGCGCATCGGTGGACATACCTTTCTCTACGCCGATCTGCATGCCTCGCAAGTCCAGCCCATGCCGCTCGGCGACGATTCCCATGATCGTAGCCATGCACGCGCCGAGGGCCGTGGCCACGAGATCTGTCGGAGAAAATGCCTCGCCCTTACCATGATTATCCACAGGCGCATCAGTAAGCAGGCGCGAGCCCGATGGGCCGTGCACAGCCTCACAGCGTAGGCCTCCCTCATAAGAAATATCCACATGCACCATATGTGTACTGTCCAGAAACCGCACTGTTCTGCAACAGCAGATTAATGCATTTTTCATCCGCCTGGACAGCGGAACCAGAGAATTGTGACAATAAGTTCACAAATCTCCTCGTGCCAAAGTGGGTCTCACCATTCTGCATGGCCTTCGTCATGACACACGAAATGGAGACCAAAGAAAGCGAGGAAATGGTCGGGGAGCGCTACGAGATTAAGAACCACCTTGCTAGCGGAGGAACTGCCGACGTTTACATTGCTTACGATTCGCAGCTACGCCGACAGGTAATCATTAAGCGCCTGAAGGAAGGGTCGCTGAATGCGGAATCTTTAAAACAAATTTGGGCCGAAGCCTCCAAGATGGCCTCGCTGAGGCACTCGAACGTGGTGGCTATCTATGACGTTATTTCACTTGATGGATCACCCTGCATCGTCATGGAACACCTCGCGGGCGAGTCCATCGAGCAAAGGGCAGACCAGAAGGTATTCGATGAAGGCGAGTTTATTGATCTTGCGCGCCAATCGCTTGAGGGTCTCATCGCCGCGCACCACGCTGGGATGATTCATAGGGATCTTAAGCCGTCAAATATCATGCTCGTGCCGCAGCCGAGTGGTTATTTTCAGGTAAAGCTTCTGGATTTTGGGATGGCAAAATTCGTGGAACCTGAAGCTCCGTCGCCGCAAACTGTTTCCATTGATGGTTCGATTACGGGTTCGATCTATTGCATCTCTCCGGAACAACTCAACCACGAACCTGTGGACGTGCGTAGTGATCTCTACTCGCTCGGCTGCACGTTCTACTACGCTCTCACCGGCAAGTTTCCCTTCACTGGAGAACGCGTAACGGATGTGATCACCGCGCACCTTACGCACAATGTTCTGCCCTTACAAAAAGCCCGCCCAGACATAAGCCCGGCCTTGGCTCGATGGGTAATGTCGCTGTTTCAGCGGAAACCTGCCGAGCGATATGCCAGTGCGAAGGATTCCCTGCTCGCTTTGGAAAAAGTGGTGCCGATGTCTGGCACAACCGGGCGACTCGGACTCATGCCAGCCAAGAAAAGCCACGTGCCCCTGATCATTGCCGCATGCGTTCTTCTGGTCGGAGTTGTCGGTGCAGCGGCTTTTTTCGTATCCCAGCAGCCCGCCCCGGTGGCCGCGCAAGCTGCGACTCCCTCCCCTACTCCCAGCGCTACCCCGACTCCGCCCGTCCCTCCTGCTGCGCCGATCGTCGTGGTAGCTCCCACGCCAGAGATGGCTCTAGCGACGCCCACACCAGCGCCAGTCGTCGTGCCAGCTGTTGTGCCGGATGTCGTATTTCGCCTCACTGGATCGAATACGATCGGTTCCGTCGTTGGGCCCGCATTGATTAAGGGCTACATGGAATTCAAGGGCTACAGCGATACGAAAATCGAGACGACTGACCAGCCCACAGAAAAACGAATCGTGGGTCGCCCGGCCGTCTCTGATCTGCTCGTGAGTGCGTTGGTCGCCGCCCATGGCTCAGGAACGGCATTTAAAGATCTTGCTGCTGGAGCGACGGATGCCGGAATGTCCTCGCGCCCGATCAAGCCCGAGGAGGCCGTCCAACTCTCGGCTTTGGGAGACATGCAGTCCGTGAATTGCGAGCATGTGATTGGCCTTGATGGTCTGGCCATCATCGTGAATCGCTCGAATCCGGTCGCGGCTCTCAGCGTCGCTCAAGTCGCTGCTATTTTCCAAGGCTCGATCAGTGATTGGTCGGAAGTCGGCGGCCTCCCAGGGCCTATTACGCGATATGGCCGCAATGAGGTGTCTGGAACGTTTGATAGCTTTCAATCTCTGGTGCTTGGCAAGGAGAAGATAAGCACCGAAACGAAACGCTTTGAAGATTCTAGCACTCTTTCCGACGAGGTCGCTATGGACGCCGGGGGGATCGGATTTATCGGCCTGCCATACGTCCGCCGGGCGAAGGCGCTCGCGATTTCCGAGGATACCTCGCCTCCGCTGCTCCCCTCGCCTTTTACGGTAGCAACTGAGGACTATGCGCTCTCGCGCCGTCTATACCTCTATACCGCTGCGAATCCCACGAATCGCCTCACCACAGAATTTGTCGAGTTTGTGCTCTCGCCCGCAGGGCAAGCCATCGTGGAGAAGTCGGGCTTTGTTTCGCAAACGATCGAGCCTGAGAGCACCAACCGCCCCGACTCCGCTCCGAAGCCATATCTACAGGCTACGGAGAACGCGAAGCGACTCAATGTTACCCTGCGTTTTAAATTGGGAAGCACGCAGCTCGACGGCAAAGCGCAAAGGGACGTCGTGCGAATCATGGATACGATGGCCCGCCCGGAGAACCGCGGCAAGCAACTGCTCCTCCTGGGTTTCTCCGATAGCCGCGGCTCGGCATCCACTAATACGGCCCTTTCGGGCGAGAGGGCACGTGTCGTTGCGAAAGAGTTTGTCCTCCGTGGAATTCATCCCGCACTCGTTCAGGGATTCGGGGACGTGATGCCGGTAGCCACAAACCACTCTGAACAAGGCCGGTCGAAAAATCGCCGCGTTGAGGTGTGGGTGCGCGATTGATTATTCGGGTAGAACCTCAATCTGCTCCGGCCCACGAACCTCGATCTGGGGTTGTTGGCCGCTGTAGATTTCCAGCTTGCCGGTAATTCGGAGGCGTTTGCCTTTCAGCGTCTCGAAGCCTTCAGGAAAAGCTCCATAATTGCGCTGGAAGACCACAGCCGTAAACCCCTGCTTTTTCGCTAAGCTGAAATTAATAAATCGAATGGAATCGGTTTTTGTGGAGCCGACGCCTTGGACAATCCCTACGACCGATACATCCTGCCCAGCCATTTCGATGAGCTTATTCACATCCGTAGCATCAAGATCCGTCGCTGCGAAAAGGTGTGTAGTGGCCAAGAGTGTCCAGAGAAATACAAGGGCTTTCATGTCTGTAAGATTCGCCTGTGGGTTTTCGTGGCGCCAGTGAATTCTTGTCTCGCTTGATGCTTTAGCAGATCGTGATCGTATGCCTCTCGCGATTCGCCTTCATGCTTTTGGGAATGCCCGGCAGTCGCTGCGCGTGGAGGATATTGATTCTCCGGCTATGGGCGATGGCGATGTTTTGGTTCAGATGCTCGCCGCTCCGATCAATCCAGCAGACTTAAATGTGATCGAAGGAAAATACGGATTACTTCCGACCTTGCCAGCGACCCTAGGAATGGAAGGCGTGGGCCGTGTGGTCGCTCAGGGCATAGACGTGGCGTGCAGCCTCGTAGGACGGTGCGTGCTCCCGATGACCACCGGCACATGGTGTCGTGAGATGGTGGTGTGCGCCGAAAAAGTCATCGCATTGCCGGACGGCATCCCGCCTCACCAAGCGGCCATGCTCACGGTGAATCCCGCCACGGCATGGAGCTTGCTGCATGAGTTTATGCCGCTGACAGCCGGATCGTGGGTGGTTCAGAACGCCGCAAATTCTGCTGTTGGACGCTGCGTGATCCAGATCGCACGCTCGCTAGGCGTGCGAACACTCAATATCGTGCGGCGGACCGATGTCGTAGATGAGCTTCTC
>Ga0105049_10007792_pt1 | contig 12417 bp, 7 predicted proteins | sample MAT06_FD_78087 | JGI IMG/M metagenome (GOLD analysis project Ga0105049, IMG submission 78087) | Freshwater microbial communities from Lake Fryxell liftoff mats and glacier meltwater in Antarctica - MAT-06 | ecosystem: Environmental > Aquatic > Freshwater > Ice > Liftoff microbial mat | place...
CAGATTTTGGCGCGGCGGGTTTCTTCTCGTCCTTGGCGCCGTAGGCAGGAAATGGCACAGGGGCGATCTGTTCGAAGCCGGGGAGCGGTATATTTTCGGACGAGAGCCCGCGCGCCCCACGATTTCTGGCGGGGGCGGCGGGGACCGGCGTGGCCACGTCGTGGCGGCTGCCGGCGGAGCCAAACTCGCTCGGGATCTGGCCCCGCGATGTACCGCCCGGCGGGCCCTCCGAGTAGCCGGTGCTCGGCCTGCCGCCGGATGGGATCGGCGTCCCCATCAGCCCCATCGGGTTAAGAGCGCCGCTGGGCAGGGCAACCTCTCGCGAGGCCGTTGTGCTGGAAAGCGCCGTGTCGGCGTACATCACCGGCTCGCTGGCGGGAAGGTCGTCCCCCTCGCTGGCGGCCTGAATCGTCTGGCGGGAGATGTTGAGGTTCCGCCGCACCAATTCCGCATGCTTCACCAAGCCCGCGGCCATCGCGTGGCTGAGGGTGAGCACCACGCCCTTGGGCTGCCACCAGTCGGTATGGAACAGCTGGCCGGCAACCATGCCGAAACGCGCGTTCAGCATCCCGTCCTCGACAACGACCAACTGACTGGCGAAAAGCCTGGAATCGTCGGCCCGGGCGCGGTAGTAGTCGTCCCCCACGTACGCGGCCAGCTTGAGCAGTTCGCGATAGATCACAAGGCCGTTGCACCCAAGCGTGGGGCAGGCCACCGATCCGATGTCGCCGCCGCGCGTGCGGAACTCGTAGCGGGCCAGCATGGACTCCGACGGAAAGTCCACATTCCACGACATGCGCCACGTGAGTGCCAAGTCCGCAGACTTGCGCGCGAGGTCCAGCCAGCGCCGGTCGTGGTCCAATTCGTACAGCGCCATGTAGGCGATGAGCGCCCAATGGGTGTCGTCGCTGGTGGGCGTGAATGGCTGGTCCTCCACACTGCCGTAAAGGAAGGCATTGCGGACAAATTGCGCGTAGTACTCGCCGCCGCGAACGGCCACCTCGTGGAAGTGGGGCTTGTTGAGCAGGCTGGAGCCGAGCGCCAGCGCGGCGACCCATGCCAATCCGGCGCACCCCTCGAAGCTGGTGGGGCGACCCGAGGTGAGGTCATAGTAGGCGGGAAAGCAGCCGTCCTCCCGCTGGGCCCCCATGGCATAGCGGAGCGAACTGAGCGCGGCCTCCAGCCACTGGGGATGGTTGGCGCCGTGGCGCATTTCGAGGGCGACGGCGCGAAGGAGGAACAGCACCCCCTCCCCAACCGTCCGCGAATGGGCCGTGCCGTCCTCGGGTCCGAAGCTGCAAGACCAGCCGTTCTCTTCCGTCCAGACGGGGAAGATCGACCCGCACGGAGCGAGGTGGTTGGCGAACTTGTCGAGAACTGATTGGCCGGCCGATACGGACTCCTCGTGGGAAGACTCGCGGCCGGCCCACAGCAGCGCATAGGCGGGCAGCATGCCGCTCAGCCAGCCCGCGTGCATGTGGGCCCGCTCCAGATAGCCGCCCTTGCGTCCAAAGTGGCGGTCGAACGCCGCGCTCTCGTAGATGGCCTGGCTCCGCGCGTCATAGTGCCACCGCAGAAGCCCCACGTGGGCGGTGTGTTCCGCACGCTCCGCAGGGACTGTGGCGACTTGGCTGTGGCGATCGGCCCACTGGTAGTAGAGCCCGCGCGTCGCCTTGGCATAGGCGTGGAGATCCGGCGCGCCGAACCCGGCGCTGAAGGTCGCCTGCATCGCCGTGCGCTCGGGAAGGAGGACGTGGGTCTCCTCCGCCTCGGTGCGGTCGTCGTGGCAGAAGGAGAACTTTACTGGAGCCTCGCGGTAGGGGAACTCGACGCCGACGTAGGGAGTGCCATCCTCGTTGCCGAAGGAGAGCCCGCTCATGCCGATGCCGTTGGGGGATTGTTTGCCGCGTCCGAAAATACCCTCGGTGGCGATGAAGGCGAAGGCGTTGTAGGTCCACACGGCGGACATCGGCGTTGCGGCGCGGTCGGCTCGAAAGGCCCAAGAACTCGACACGAACCGCCGAACGTCGCGATTGAATTCCGAGTAGGCCGGATAGACGCGGGCGCCGCCCGTGGGCTTGTTATTGAGATAAAAGAATCCCGGCACCATCCAGCGGGGATCGGCCTCTCCGGGGAGTTGGAAGTGAACGCCCAGTCGGATTTGCATCTCTTCCGTGGGGTTCTCGATGCGCGTCTGAAACTCGATCGCATCGCTGTCGGCGCGGTAAACCAGATCGGCGTCCAGCGCGATGCGCTGGCCAATGGATGCGTGAAGCTGGCCCTTGCTTGCCCCCATCGCGTTCAGGCGGTGGATCTTGAACCAGACAACCGGCTGGCCGGACTCCGCGAGGCTGAAGGCAAGCACCGGCGAGGCGTCGATGGCGCTGCCATCGCGATCCTGCCGCGAAAAGCGGATGCCCTTGGGTTCGAGGGTTAGCCGGTAGGGGCCGAGTTCGATCTGCGCTGCCACGGGGCGGGGTTCCTGATGGGGGCCAACAGCGACGGCCCACAGCATATTGAATGCCGGGAGAATGCGGGCTGGCACCACGTAAGGCAAGGGGGTTCTGGGAGGAGTTTCCTCCGGCATTGGATTCCAGAATGTGTTGACAATGCCATCACGCGAGAAGCTACAAACTCGGCCAGAGAGCGTGGTCGGCACAATGGCACGGACCTAGCCCAAGCCCCAGCGCACCCGCGGCGTTTTCATCAACATCCGCGCCCGCAAGAATCAGCGGGACATGATCGACCATGCAGCCGAAACGCTGGGGAAGAGCCGGTCGGATTTCATGCTGGAGCTTGCGTGCCGAGAAGCAGAGGCCGTACTTCTCGACCGCCGGTTCTTTCAACTCGGCGAGGATGCCTACCAACGCTTCTTGGAGATTTTGGACGCGCCCCCAGCGCCGAGCGAGGGGCTGAAGAGGCTGCTCGACGCAAAGACTCCCTGGAAGTGAGCTCGATCAGGGCGCCGGAGCCGTTGACCCCCGACCATGATCTGTCGCGATTTGGCTGCGGCGTGCCGGAACTCGACCATTGGCTTAGACGCCGCGCGGCGAAGAATCAGGAATCTGGCGCGTCGCGTACCTACGTCGCCTGCGAGGAATCCCGCGTCGTCGCCTACTATTCCCTCGCCGCCGGGGCGTTCACGCTGGCGCTCGCGACAGGGAAGGTGCGCCGAAACATGCCAGAACCGATAGCGGTCATGGTGCTGGGACGTCTGGCAGTGGACATCCCGCACCAGGGACGCGGTCTAGGGCGGGCGCTGCTACGGGACGCCGTGCTTCGCACACTGCAAGCTGCGGACCTGGCGGGCATTCGTGCGATTCTGGTTCACGCGATTTCGGAGAAGGCGAAGGAGTTCTACGTGGAGAACGGATTCGCCCCGTCGCCTATTGAGCCGCTGACGCTGATATTAATGGTGGCCGATGCGCGGGCGGTGCTTGGACGATAGCGGGCTTTGTTGCGCCCGTCGCAGGACTGGTAGCAACCATGCTAAGCGATAGGCGCAGCGCATCGGGGCACTGCGTAGACTTTGGGATGAGGGAGACCCCTGATGATGGGACATGAAAAGGCACTGCTCGCCGTCGCCCTTGCCGCGACGGTTGCCTCTGCCGCCTCGGCGGAGCGACTGGCGGTCATGCAATTCGGCGGCGCATGGCGTCATGTGGAGAGCAGCGAGTTCAAGTCGGCACCCGCCCCCCCCACCAAGATCCTTCGCGGATCGGGCGGCGGGATCGAGTTCCGCATCCGTTACGATGACGTGGAGCAGGACACGGGCATCGGCTTCGACGATCCCGCGGAGGGCGCGACGCGGCGCGCGACGCTGGAGGCGGTGCTCGTGCATCTGGATTCAATTCTCGACAACAATGGGGTGCTGGACGTTGCGGCGCTGGCCTCGGAGAACAACGGCAGCGCGACGCTGGCAACGGGTTCCACCTACTACCGGGTCATCAATGGATTCACGGGGGGCCTTTCGCTGGAGCGCCTAACAACCGGCGTGGATCAGTTTCCCGAGATTCCCGACATGGAGATCACGGTGAATTTCGGCGCCACATGGAACTCGGGAATCGGACATCCGCGCGTCGATCAGTACGATCTCTTCACCGTGCTGCTGCACGAGGCGGCCCACGGACTGGGTGTCGCCAGCCTGACGACATCCCAGGGGTCGAGCGCAATCCAGAGCGGCACCAGCCCGACCTTCACGTTTTCCAACTACGACAAGCTGCTGTTTGCGGCGAGCGGAAGCCGGTTGTGGGATGGCTCGCCGCCGACGATCCAGGTGCCCGCTTCCGTCCTCGCCGGCGGCCAGGGGGCTGCGTTCCTCTGCGCCTCCAACGTCGGCGGCTCGATCGGATTCTGCCCCGGAATTCACACGCCCACACGGTTCGTTCAGGGCTCCAGCATCAGCCACTGGGACTCCTCCGCGCGTCAGGACGGCGCCCCGGCGCTGATGACGCCGGCGATTCCGCGCAACTATGCCAACCGCACATTCCGCCGATTCGAACGGGCGCTGTTGAGGGACCTTGGATATACGCTGGCCCCGGGCGCGCTGGACGACCCCGCGCGCGGAATCGTCGACCGCGTGCTCGGCATGGCTGCCGCAGGGACCGATCTGAATCTGGATGGGAAGCTGGACTGCTCGGATATCGCGAGGGCGAGGACGCCTTAGGGTGGCGCTCTACGCCAGGCCGCCGCGGCGGCGCTCCGCGGCGAGGATTCCGCGTTCCTGGCGGATGGACGTGAGACACCGCTCGAGTTGCGCGGTGTCGGAAACCGTGACTTGGAACAGTAGCAGCGCCGTGCCACGGTCGAGATCGGAATTCGTGCGGCAGGTCTTGATGAACATGCCGTGGTTAGTGATGATGCCGGTGACGGCGTTGAGGAGGCCGTTGCGGTCCTCGGACTCGACGCGGAGGGTGACGGTGTGGGATCCCCCGTCCTCGAGATTGTGCCACATGGCGGGGAGGATGCGCGCGGAATCCTCCATGTCCTTGCGGGCGTTCATCATGGTGGGACAGTGCTCGCGGTGGATGCTGATGGGGCGTCCGCGGCGGATGAAGCCAACGATTTCGTCGCCGGGAATCGGCGAGCAGCACTTGGCGAGGACCTTGGGGGCGCCCTCGGCGCCCTCGATCAGGATGGCCTCGTCCTTGGGGCTGCGGACGCGGGCAGCCCCCTTGCGCGTCGATCCGGGGATCGCGGGGGGCGGCTTGCGCTCGGGCGTGGTGGTCCACGCGGGGTTCATGCGCGCGACGGCGGCCTGGACGCTGAGGGAGCCGAATCCGATCTCCACCAGGACGTCGTTGATGTTCTGGTACTTGTAGGCGGGGAGGAGCTTGGCGAGCTCCTGATCGAGTTCGTCCTTGCCCACGCGGATGTTGCGTTCGCGCAGGACGGCCATGATCGAGGCGCGGCCCTGCTCGACCCACTCGTCCATGTGGCGGGTCTTGAGCCAATGCTTGATCTTTTGCAGCGCGCGGCCCGTGACGGCGTACTGGAGCCAGTCGCGCGAGGGGTGGCCGTTGGAGGCCGTGATGATGTCCACCACGTCGCCGTGCTGGAGCTGATGCCGCAGGTTGACCATGCGCCCGTTGATCTTGGCGCCGACGCATTGCTCACCCACCTTGGTGTGGATGGCATAGGCGAAGTCGATCGGCGTCGCCTTGGCGGGGAGCTCGATCACGTCGCCCTTGGGAGTGAAGCACAGCGCGTGGTCGGCGAAGACGTCGCGCTTGAGCGCGTCCAGCAGGCTCTCGGGCTCCTTGGAGTCGGTGATCCACTCGCCGATCCTGCGTACCCACTCCAGGCGGGAGTCGTCCTGCAGCTCGGCGCCCTTTTCCTTGTATCGCCAGTGGGCGGCCACGCCCAGCTCGGCCACCTCGTGCATCTTGCGCGTGCGGATCTGGATCTCGGTGATGGCGCCGCGCAGCCCGACGACCGTTGTGTGGAGAGACTGGTAGTCGTTCTTCTTGGGCATCCCGATGTAATCCTTGAAGCGGCCCGGGATGGGCGCCCAGGCGTCGTGGATCATGCCCAGGATGTCATAGCACTGGTTCTTCTCGGGACAGATCACGCGGATGGCGTTGAGGTCGTAGATCTGGTCGAAGGTAAGGCCCTGTGACTTCATTTTCTTGTAGATGGAGTAGAAGTGCTTGGGCCGCCCGGTGACGAGGAGGCCGGGGATGTGGGGTTCGAGCCGATCGCGGAGGAACTGGATCGTTTCCTCGACCAGGCGGCTGCGCTCTGCGCGCTTCTGGGCGACGTTGGCGGCGAGCTGGCGGTAGGCTTCCGGGTGGAGCCACCGCATCGCGAGATCTTCCATCTCGCAGCGGATGGCGCTCATGCCGAGGCGGTTGGCCAGCGGCGCGTAGATGTCCACGGTCTCCTGGGAGATGGCGAGCCGGCGCTCGGGAGCCATGACCTTGAGGGTCTGCATGTTGTGGAGCCGGTCGCAAAGCTTGACGATGACGACGCGGATGTCCTTGGCCATGGCAAGGAGCATCATGCGCAGGTTCTCGACCTGGGCCTCGCGCGTGGTGCGGAAGTTGATCTTGCTGATCTTGGTGACGCCCTGAACCAGTTGGGGAACCGGGTCGGGGAACATCTGGGCGAGGGACTCGAGGGTGATCTCGGTGTCCTCGAGGACATCGTGCAGAAGGCCCGCCGCGATCGTCGGAGCGTCCAGGTTCAATTCCGCAAGGTAGGTGGCGACGGTGAGCGGGTGGTGGACGTAGGGCTCCCCGGTCAGGCGCACTTGACCCGCGTGGAGGCGGTCGGCCAGCTCCCAAGCGCGCCGGATGAGGTCGTGCCCATCGGGTGGCGACTTGGCGAGGAGGTTCTCGATGGACACCTCCTCCGCGGCGAGGCTGGGGAGGTAGTCAAAGCTCGCCTGCCGTTCATTCTTGATTCCCGCGGTTCCTTGAGCAGCAGGTTCCCAGTGTTCAGGAGAGCGCTCTTTTACGGGGACGGGCATCTGGGTGTTGCTTTGCTCGATTCCATTGCGGTTGCGGCGGCGACTGTGGTGCCATCCGTGCAGCATGTTATCCGACTCCGAAATTCGCCTGTCAAAGGCAATCGCCCGCCTCAACGAGGCGCCCGTGGCTCTGGCGCTCCAAACGCGCGCTTGCTTCGTCCCGCCTGAGTTTCTGGCCGACGAAACCGACCTGCGAAACGCCCTGGGAGAGATTCAGGCGCGGGGGTACAATACCGTGCTGATCCCGGCATTTTTCGAGGGGGAATCGCTTTTCCAGACGCGTCGGTCGGGTCGGCTGCGCGGGGGCCGGTGCCCCGGGCATCTGGCGCTCTCCATCACCAGGGAGTATCCGTTCTCCGTTTGGCTGCTGGTGGATTTCCTGGCCGCGGGAGTTCCCGGCACGGGAAAGCTGGGCGAACTGGCCCGCGCCAATGGCGAGTGGCTGATGCGCGACTATCAGGGAAACCACCAATTCGATGCGGGAGGCGGGGCGCCGGGGCTGTTCTGCTGGACCAGCGTCGAGTACCGCCGATACCTTGGCAACCTTTTGGCCGAGTTGGTGGACGGCTACCCGGTGGACGGTCTGTTTTTCGACTTCAGGAGCTTTCCCGAATCGGGAGACACGCCGGAGACCTGGAGCCACCTGGGGTATAGCAGCCTGCGCCGGATTCAGGCAGAGCTGGGACTCGATCTGGAGGCCTTCCTTACGAATCCGACGACGGACCAGTTTCGCGCGATGGAGCGCTGGCGGCAGGGCCAACTGGAACACTTTGTAGAGTCGATCCGCGCGCGCGTACAAGAGGAGCGATTCGAGCTTGTCACCGGCCTTCTCGTCTCCGCGGAGGCGGTTGCCCCCAACGCCCCCTGGATGCCGCTGTACCGGCGCGGCGTGGCGAGCGAGGTGGCGCTGATCGTGTCGCCCGATGGTATCGCCGACGGAGTGCGCGACTTGGACCTGGCCGCCACCGGCGAACGTCCCTTTCTGGTGGCCGTGGAAAAAGAGGAGGAAATTGTCGCGCTCGGCCCACCGCTCCGCGACATCCCTGCCACGGGTTTCCTGGTGTTGGAGCCGGACTTCGAGACGCGTCGGCCCCTTCCGCCGCCGGATATGTTCTGGACCATGACAGGCGCCCTTGAGTCCGATCCCATCGCCGCCGCCGCCACGATCATGACCACGTTGACCACGCGGATCGACCGCGCGGATCCGGTGCTCCTGTTCTTTGACGAACTGGGGGAGTTTCTGGCCCTCGACGATCCCCGCGACGTGACGTTCAAGGACATCTTCAAAGTCCGCGGCGACGTGCAGTTGATCGCGGACCAGATCGCGCAGGACACCGAAGGGTCCGCAGAGGGCCGCCGTGTGATCGTCCACGAGTTGAATCGCGTGGCGCGCCTGCTGATGCTGGCGCCCGCCCAGCCGATCCAGTACTGACCAGCGCGATGCCGCGAACGGCGAGGCACTATCTGGGCGGCGCGGTGCTGTTTGCGCTGCTGGCGTGGGCGCAGCTCACGCTGGGAACTCGCCAGCAGGTTCCGCTCGGCGGCGACTGGTTCCTCTACGGCCGCGACACGGTGTTCCACGACGCGCCCGCGCACCTGTGGGTGCAGCAGCAGTTGGCGCGGTTCCCCGGCGCCATCCCCCTGTGGAACGCACAGGTGCAGGGCGGCATCCCCACGCTGGGGGCGTTCTTCTGGACTCCATTCTCGCCCAACGTGTGGCCGCTGCACTTCTTCGAGTATCCGCGCGCCCAGTGGTGGGGCTGGTGGATGGCGCTGTGGATCGCGGGGATTGGCGGCATGGTGCTGGGGCGGGCGCTGGGGCTAAGGTTCTCCGCAACGCTTGCCGTGGGCGCCTCGTGGATGCTGACGGGGCACGTGGTGACGCTGATCCACGCGGGACATTTTCAGAAGGTGGTGGCGCTGGGGTGGCTGCCGTGGGCTGTGGCCGGCGCGGTGATGATCGCGCGCGGACAGCGTATCGGGCCCGGAATCGCGACCGGAGGCGGCGCCATCGGCGCGATGCTGCTGGGCGGGCATCCGCAGATCGCCTATGCGGCGCTGGCGACATCGGGACTGGTGGTGGCGTGGAGCCTTGCGCTCCAGAGGCGGCGCCGCTGGCTCGCCATACCGGCATACGTTGGAATGGCCACGCTGGGACTTGCGCTTGGCGCGGCCCAGATGATTCCCGGCATGGAGATGGCGGCGGTCTCCAACCGCGCGGGCGGGGTGGGCTTTGAGGAGGCCGTTGAGACGAGCTATCCCCCCGGCGAGTTGATGGAGTTCGCCTCCCAGCGATGGAAGGGGTCGAGCATCGGGGGCGACGTCTATACAGGCGACTGGGGCGAGCGCATCGTCAGCGACTATGCAGGGCGCCCGGTCCTCGCGCTGGCGCTCGCGGGGCTGGTGCTTTCCATGACGCGGAGGAATCGACGACGGTTTCGCGTGCCGCTCCCGGCGGTGTTGTTCGCCGTGCTGGCGCTGATCGCGATTTTGGTGGGGCTGGGGAGATATACGCCGCTCTATCGTGTGCTCTATGATTGGCTGCCGGGATTTCGCTCGTTCAGGAGCCCCGCCACGTTCTTCTGTGTGGCATCCCTCTCGGTGGCGGTGCTGGCGGGGGTCGGATTGGATGTGGTGGGGAGACTGGCGCGGCAGAAGTCGAATCGCGCAATGGCGGGTGGACTCGCCGTGCTTCTCCTCGCGGCCTGCATCGCTGATCTTGCATCGAAGAACCGAACCTTCCTTCTCCGCCATTCATGGGCTGACTACCGGGCCTACCTGATGCGATCGACCGAGGCCGACGAGTTCATCGCCCTTCGCGGTATCGAATGGGAGACGCACGACGCGACGAACGAGTTGGGGCTTCGCCCGATGCTGCACGGGCGGCGCGCGTTGAACGGTTATCACCCCGTATTCCTTGGCATCAAGGAAGCCCGCGACCGCGAGCTGGGCTTCAACACCAAGGAGTGGTTTGCCGCGTGGGGAATCGGCCACGTCCTGGCTCCCGCCAACGCGGAGGGTGGCGACGGCGTCTCGGTGGTCGCAAGATTCACGAATCCTCCGCGCTCGTTGCTGGCGCTGGACGGCTCCACAGATGCCGCGCCCTGGACTGCCGTTGGCATGAACGCCTGGGTGGCGAAGCGCGGCGTCGCCACATCGATTCCCGGCGCCGTGATGCCGGGATTCGTGGCGTGGTCGGGGGACCGGGAAGTCTTTCGCGCGAAGGCGCCGGGCCTATCGATTCCGCTCGACGGAATGGCGATCGGCGAAGTGGTCCGCTGGGAATACCGCCCCTTCAGCTACCGCGTCGGTCTGTTCCTGACGGCGATGGCCCTATCGATCATCGCGGCGATCGGCGGGAGAATGCTCTTTCCCCGCGCCCCTCGCTCGCGCACCGTCTCCGAACCTCTGGCCAATGGCCCACAACAACCGGGGAGTTCCTCCGCATGATTCGTTACATTTCCATCTTCATCGCGCTCGTAGCAATTCTCGCCACGTCGGGTTGCCAGACCCTTCGTCAGGCCGACGTACTCCGCGGGGCGCAAATTCCCGAGGGCGGCCGCATGGACCCGGCGCTATGGACGACGGTGACCGCCGACGCGACGGACAAGCGCGTGCTCGGATTCAACTCCACCCGCTTCTGGATGCTGCCGTTCAACCTCGGCTTTCGCGACTTCAAGGTGGCCGCGGATCGCCAGTCGGCGACATACACGAGCTTCACGTGGAACGACCTCGGCACGTTCTTCTTCTTCCTTCCGCTGCGCATCCGTGGCGCAGAGTACGAATTCGTCCCGGGTCAGGAGGAGGCCGTTGGCAAGCGCGGAATCGTTTGGACGCCGCTGTGGACGAACAGCTTCGAGGAGGGGACGCTGAAGGATAAGGGCGACCTGAACGCGACGGGCATCCCGCTCTTCTTCAGCCTCCTGCAAATGAAGTCGGGCGAAGGGACGTCGGTCTCCTGGTTCACCAGCCTGTGGACCCTTGGGCCGTTCTTCTCCAAGTTCAACGCCAAGCAGGCCAACACGGAGTTCAATGGCTATCTGGCGGCGCCCGCGCTGCTGGGAGGATTGCCGGGGCTGGGCCTGTGGACGAGCTTTCGCGCCGAGTCGCCAAAGCCCGACGGCACCAACGACCTGATGGTATCCCACGGCCCGTTCTTTGGCTTCCTGGGCTATCACTACAATCGTGGCAGCATCCGCACCTATAAGGATCTGGACCTGAACACGCCGACGCAGCAGACGGAGACCAAGCTGGTTTCGATCGTATCCAACCGATTGGTGATCGGGGGAATCCTCTGGGCCAGCAAGACCATCGCCGATGGCGAGGGGATCGCGAAGAAGTCGTCCCATGGGCCCCTGTGGGGAATGTTTGGCTGGGGCCGCAAGGAAGGCGATCCGACGATCCGCCTTTTCTGGATGAATATCAAGGTCTGAGAATATGACGCAGCGCGCCTATCTGGGAATCGACAGCGGAACGCAGTCCACCAAGGCGATCCTGGTGGACGACGCGGGCAATGTGCTGGGCCGCGGCAAAGTGCAGTATGGCCTGATCGAGGGCCTGGGCATCGGCCACAAGGAGCAGCATCCCGACACGTGGGTGGAGGCACTCTGCACGGCGACGGCCGATGCGCTGAGGGCGGCGAAGCTCCCGGGATCCGCCGTGGAGGCGTTGGGCGTATCGGGCCAGCAGCATGGCTTCGTCCCGCTCGATGGAGCGGGAGAGCCGATCCGGCCCGCGAAGCTGTGGTGCGACACGTCCACCGCGCCCGAGGCCGCCGACCTGATCGAGGGCGCGGGCGGGCGCGATGCGGCGATCCGCGAAACGGGAAACGCGGCGCCGGCGGGATTCACGGCGTCGAAGATCCTGTGGCTGAAGCGCCACGAACCAAAGAACTTCGCCCGGCTCCATCGCATCCTCCTACCCCACGACTTTCTCAACTACTGGCTGACGGGCGAGCAGGCGATGGAGCACGGCGATGCCTCGGGCACCGGGCTGCTGGACGTGAGAACGCGCCAGTGGTGCGAGCCGGCAATGCAGCGCATAGACGACGGACTGCTGGCGAAGTTCCCGCCGCTGATTCACTCCGGCGGCATCGTCGGTCGGCTCCGCGCGCAGGCGGCGACGGCGCTTGGCCTGAGGCCGGGAATCGCCGTGAGCGCCGGGGGTGGCGACAACATGATGGGCGCCATCGGCACGGGGAACGTGCTCCCCGGCGTCGCGACGGTGAGCCTTGGCACATCGGGGACTGTCTATGCATATAGCCAGGAGCCCATCGTGGACGAGGCAAATGGGGAGATCGCGGCGTTCTGCGATTCGACGGGGCACTGGCTGCCGCTTCTCTGCACGATGAACGTGACGGCGGCGACGCAATTGGTGAAGAGCACCTTCAACCTGAACAATTTCAAGCTCAACCGCTCGGCGGAATCGGTCGGCCCGGGCGCCGGTGG
>Ga0105049_10007795_pt1 | contig 12416 bp, 7 predicted proteins | sample MAT06_FD_78087 | JGI IMG/M metagenome (GOLD analysis project Ga0105049, IMG submission 78087) | Freshwater microbial communities from Lake Fryxell liftoff mats and glacier meltwater in Antarctica - MAT-06 | ecosystem: Environmental > Aquatic > Freshwater > Ice > Liftoff microbial mat | place...
AATGCTTGTCAATGCTTGTCAATGCCTGCCAATACTGGCCTGTCAATGTTGGATAGTGAATGGTAGCAATTCTCAGTATGAGAATGATTCTGTCCGAAACACCTGATTCTAGGCACGTTAGCTAATCACTTTAAGATTTAGCTAATCACTTTAAGATGTGGATGACTTCTAAATAGGATTACTGATTAAACGGACGCATACCCTTCTTTGGTTACCAGCCTTCTCTCCTTTTTGTCTTTTTTGGGCATTTATGCTCAAGCTTGATCAAGAATTTTGACAGCTGCCTGATCACCTACAGATCTCCATGAATTCCCGGTTGAAATTGTAGATTTTCTCAGAATATTGGGTGATGCTCTGTTATCTTTGGCCTAAATTTCCGTGAAAGCACGGATTTGTAATGGAGAGAAAAATGAAAATTCGGTAAAGTATTTCATTGAAATGTGACGTAATTTATGCAGTCTCCGTATTTTTCCTTACTATGGTTAGATACGAAGATGCTTATACTGAGAATGATTATTAATGCGAGTGACTCAGGCTAGGTTATTTGGCTCACACAACTCCTTTGACTTGTCCCTAAGTGATCTGATGTTTCTTAGCTCTGATGTTCTTTAGCTCTGAAGATCTGATGTTCCTTAGACAAGTTCTTAACGCTCAGCGTCTTATTTCCTGTGTGTGGCCACAGCTTCGTTCCTCAGTGTGTGTTGCCAGAGCCTCAGTCCACTGAATCCTTGCAAGAGCAGCCTATGTACCCCGTATCTCCCTCATCTGATAGCTCCAGACCATTTCTGACCTGGCAGCGGATCACCGATTGGGCACAGGAACATTATCGTTGCCGAACCTTTGCCAAAGACGAGAAGATTCCGGCTCGCCCGGGGTTGCTCTATCTCGTTGAACGGGGAGCCGTGCGACTGGTCGGAGAAGCCCAGGTCAGTGCTTCTAGCAGCACTTCTCTCGGAGGCCGTGCCCAAGAAACTGAAGAAGCCTTCCTCGGCTTTGTTGGAGCTGGACAACCCTTTGAGATTGTTGTGCAGTCTCCTTTTACATTGCAATCGTTGGCTCATGTGGATCAAACCTCGGTTATTTGGCTATATTGGCATGACCTTGACCATTGGCCCCATTTTCGCCGCGAAGTTTTAGACGCCTTTCGTTATCAACACCAACGCAAATTGCTGTGGCTAAGTACCTTAGGGCAACGCCGCACAATCGATCGTCTGCTTGGGTTCATCACCCTGCTGATCGAAGAATTTGGAGAACCCAGCGATGACGGCTACTATCTCCCTTGGGCGCTGACCCATGCTCAAATCGGCAGTGCTATTGGCTCAACCCGCGTTACCGTCACTCGGTTGATGGGCAAACTGCGCCAGCGTGGGCTGATTCACACCTACTCCGACAACCTCATCGCCCTGCCCTCAGACAATCCAGTTCTCCAAAAGCGTCAGGCTATCAGCTAAACATTTCTCAGATCAGAGCCAAGGCCAGAGCATATATGGGTTTTGAGGATTTCAGCTTAGGGTTTTAGCCTAGGCTTTAATGCTCACTGACCCAGCCGTCTCGCTGTTATATTTCTGGTTGTGTGGTTTTGATGACGGGCTTGCGTGAGGCTCTGGGCTTCTTTTTTGTAGGGAATTTCTAGCCCAGCTGTTACCCATTCCTCAGTAAATATGCGTAGTGTCTACCTACTGAGACTCCTATTTTTGAGTGTCTAGAGGATTGACCCGCAGCAGCCTCTAGAGACAGACTTGTGGAGTAGGATAGATTTATCTCATAGGGTAACAAAATCATTTGTTGCCTTCTTTGAGTGAGTATCCTGGAAGTCCAACGATCTGGAACGCAAGGGAAAATAGGATGGTCTTCTTAGTCCTCGGGGTAATCAGTCTGATTGCTGGAACTGTTTTGCTTTTTGTGCAGCGACGACAAAATAATCGGGCATTTTGCCTACGGGTTGCTCGGGCTGCCACTGCCAGTGAACTGAAGCAAATGGCGGCAGAGGTTGCCCAGGAGATCGGGGGCGGAAGTTGGCGAGACTATGTGAAGGTGGCTGGAGAGGTGTTGTGCGATCGCCCCCTCACGGCTCCCCTCAGCCAAAAGCCCTGTGTCTACTACACCATGAGCGTATCGCGAGAGTATGAAGAAACCGTCACCCGCCAAGACAAAGACGGCAAGTCGTACCAAGCGACCCAAAGTGGTTCAGAAACCATGTCCAGTGATCAACAATCGGTGCCGTTCCGGATCCAAGACAACACCGGAGAGTTAGAGGTCAACCTAGAGGGAGCTGATATTGATGCGCTCTCTGTGGTCAATGAATTTCGCCCTGCCCAGAATGGTTCTCGAATTTCCTTTGGGAGCTTTTCATTTTCAGTAGGCAACAGTTACGGTGGACGCCGCACCCTGGGCTATCGCTACAGCGAATCGATCTTGCCGCTTAACCGCCGCGCCACAATCGTGGCAACTGTTGCCGATCAGGGCAGCACCCTGGCGCTTCAGAAACCCGATGAAAAGGACAAACATTTTGTTGTCTCTCTCAAAACCGCTGAAGACCTGACCAAAGCAGCCATCAAACAAGCCAAGGTTCTTCGCATTATTATGATTGTCTGTTTGAGCTTGGGGGTTCTCTTTGTGCTGATTGGCCTAGTCTCAGGGTTCTAACGGCTGGGGCGCTCTTCGATCCGCATTGCACCTAGGAGTCAGCCTAGGGTAGGTAACTTCCCATGGACGATGCTGGCTAAACGTCCCAGAGAATCCGCTGGCAGGGGAATCCGCTGGCTGAGCGCAGCCGAAGCCAACCCCCCAACCACCGTACCCTGAGCGGAGCCGAAGGGTACGGTGGATCCCTAAGTTTCTGCCGCAGAGGATTAGGTGTATTTTTAGCGCTTGCCCTCAGTTGACTAATCAACGCGAGGTTGGGGTTGTGGAGGAACGACGGTTCCAAGGCCATTAAAGTTCACCCGTAAATCGCCGTTGGGGTCGTTGCTGGGAATCAGGAGGAAGGCTCGGCGATCGCCCTCTCCGATCGGGTTAAAGAATATCTGCAAGCCACAATTTTCACCGGGTTGAAGGGTGATGTTAGAACATTGAATTCGGTTCAAGCTGCTGTCTGACGATGGCGAGAAGTCGTTGGCATTCATCCCCCCGATGGTGAGGTTGCGAAGGGTGAGGGGAGCGCCGCCGCTATTAATCAAGGTTAGGTTTTGCGGCGGGCTGCTGCCTCCAACGGCATAGCTGCCAAAGCTGAGGTTAGAGGGGCTAACCGAGAGAGTCGCGAAGCGCTCTAGCAAGCCCTGGCCTTGGAGGGGAATGGCGATCGCCCCTTGGGGGGCATTGCTCGTAATGGTCAGTTGAGCCGCGCGATCGCCCTCCACATAGGGCAAAAACACCACCTCAAAGCGACACACCTGACCGGGTTGCAGAGGGCTATTGGCACAATTTGCCCCAATCTGGCCATCATTGGCACTGATAAAGTCACCGTTACCTGTGGCTTGGATGCTGCCGATAGTCAGCACCTCATTCCCTGTATTCCGCAGGGTCACGGTTTGGGGGCGACTGGCATTTTCTAGCTCAATCGTGCCAAAGTCGAGTTGGCTCGGGGTTACCCCAATCGCAGACACCGCCGGGATGATGCCACTACCCCCCAAATAGATGCGGGCATTGCCTCGGGGATCATTGCTATCAATGATTAATTCACCGCTCTGCTCCCCTGCGGCTTGGGGCGAAAAAACTAAGCCGATGCTACAAGACCCATTGGGCTGCAAGGGTTCACGGGTGCAAGTGTTGCGGCGCAGGCTAAAGCCATTGCCGGTCTCTAAGCTGACGTTTGACACCGTTAGGGCTTGGTTGCCCGTATTGCTCACGGTCACAATTTGCTCGGGGCTAAATTGTGCCACTTGGATTTCGCCAAAGTTCAACGAGCCAGGGCGCAGGCTGAGTGCCGGATCTTGGGGCTGCTGGCTCAACCCATTGCCCCGTATCGGGACATTCCAGAGATTATTGGCGGTGTCAGAAACCGCCAGATTCGCGGTGCGTTGTCCGGCTAAACTAGGCCGAAAGGCGATGTTGATCGAGCAACTTTGCCCCGCTATGAGGGGTGCCCCGGTGCAATCATGGTTGGTGGGGAAGTCGGCGCTGGCGTCTCCGACTGGGCTAATAGCCTGAATCGTAACAGGTTGGTTACTTTCATTGCGCAAAACGATGCGGCGAAAGTCGCTTTGTTGATTGAGGTTATAGTCTCCAAAGTCGAGGTTGCCAGGTTGGAAGCTGAGGGTAATCGGGCCGGCTTCCACCACGGCGGGGCTGTCTCCGGTTAGCTCTATCCGTTGGGTGAAGCTGCGGGTGCGATTGCTGACCAGGACTTCTGCGGTGCGGCTGCCCTCTGCTTGGGGCGTAAAGGTAATTTGGGCGGTGCAGGTTTCGGTGGGGAGGAGGGGCTTTTGGCCACAGTCGTCTGCGGTGATTTGAAAATCGGTGGGATGGGTGCCACTGGGTGCGAGAGGAATCAGCTCTAACAGCCCTTCCCCGTTGTTTTGGAGGGTGAGGGTTTGAGGCGCACTGGTTTTATTGCGCTCTTGGCTCCCAAACTCAAGGCGATCGGGGGTGACGGCTACGCCCGGACGATTTTGGTTCATCTGAAACGCCAAGAACCCGCCCAACCCGAGAAACAGAGTGGCGACCAAAGCCACCTGCGCGATGGCAGGTATCCCTTGGGGTTCGGCTTCGGTATAGGCCGTTTGGGCGGAAAAGGGGGCTACGGCTTCGGGGGGATAAGGGGCTGTCCCAGCGGCGACGGGGGCGACGGGGGCAGTGGTCGTGGCGATCGCCCCTCCCGGCTGCGACTGCTGCCCTGGCGCGGGCAGCAACCACTGGAGATTGTGGTGGCTGGTGCTGGCCGCCGTGGTGTTACCGAGGGCTTGCCGCAGTTGGGTGGCCTGGGTGAGATAGGTGTGGGCGGTCAGGGTATCGTTGAGGCAAAGGGCGCGGGTGCCGAGTTGGTGGTAGGCCTGGGCGATCGCCGCTTGCTCTCCCAAGGCTTGCCCTGCCTGCAAGGCCAACTGCCAAATATCCCGCCATCGATCCCACTGGCCACTGAGAACAAAGGCTCCATCGAGCAGACGGGCACCTTGCAGCACCTCACTCCAGCGCTGGTGTTCTGCCGCTCGGCGCATCACCCCCAGAAGAAGACTGCCATCTAGTGCCAAAACATTAGGTTCCTGGGCATTTTTGCGGGCCCAATCCATGAAATAATTCACCACGGGCTGTACCCAGGGGGTGAGGTTCCAATGTTCCCGTAAGGGCTGCACTAGGTTTTCGGCGAGGGTGTGCTGGGTGCCATCGGAGGTGAGCAGCCCCCGCTGAATCAGGGCATCAAGGGCTGATTGGGGCGTAGGGTTGCCCGTCAGGCCAGCAATATGCTGGGTGCGGATGGCGACCGCGCCAATTACCCCGAGGGCGGCCAAAATTCGGCGCTCGGCTTCGGGGAGGGCGGCACAAGAACGCAACAGCAAGTTTTCGAGGGGCGTAGGCGTGGATACATACTGCGCTAATTTAGCCAAGGTCAGGTGGCGGTTGGCTACTAGGGCGATCGCCTGACGGAGGCGCAGGGGCACCCCATGTAAGCGCTGGCAGAGTGCCTCGGCGGCGGGACGCTCGTCCGCTCCGACCGTGCGCCCTAGGCATTGCTCCACAAACGTGAGAGCCTCTGCCGGATCTAACCCCCCTAAGGGCATCGTGAAGCTTTCTGAAATTTCCTTTAGCTCGGCACTCGCCACCACAAAATTGAGACTTTTGAGTGGGTCGATCAGGGCTTTCAGATCGCTGGGGCTAAGTTCCACATCATCCAACACCACCAAGGCTTGCCGCCGCTGAAAAGACTGCTGAATTTGATCGAGGGTGGGTTTGCGAGGCAGGGGCGCATCGTATTCAAAAAATGCATCAAACAAGCTAGCCAGCAGATCTGCCAGAGATTGGGATTGCCCATGGCGATAGACAATGCCATCGGGGTAGCGCTGACGCGCCATAGGGTGATGGGTAATCAGGCGCAGGAGGGTGGTTTTGCCTAGGCCACTGGCTCCGTAAAACGCCACAGGTTGGGCAGTTTTGAGGGCTGCGATCGCCCCTTCTAGCTCGGCCTCGCGCCCAATGGCATCATCGACCGGGAGGCACGACTGCAATGGGTTAGGGGCGGGGCGAGCGCGCACCCTGCCCGCTGTCTGCGCCGGAGCCTGCATCACCACAACGCCATGGCTGCTGGGGTATAGCACCTTGTCAGCATAGGCAATGCAAGGCCCTGTGGCTCCTTCATGGCCCACTTCAAATTGGGTGATGGGGAGCGCCGCGTTAGCCTGGATTGGGGTCGGCTGTGCCCCTGGGGAAAGCCGAATGGCCTCTTGCCAGGCATAGTCATTGGTTGGTAGCCCTGGCTTGCCCCCAACGACCCGCACCCGTTCGAGATTGGCAATGGCTAATTGCGAAAGCCCTTGCTGGATAAAGGTCACCATTTCGGCTTGGGGTGGCACAGCCATAGACTCTAACCACACCACCAGCCCTTCGGCTTCGGTGTAAACCCGCGCCCCAATCCCCCTCGGGTTGAGTGCCCGATTCAATAATTGGGCGATCGCCTCCGGGCTACCCTGTCGCGCCTGGAGCAATAGCTGCCCATCATCTCCCTCTGTTTGCCCATACGGAACCATAGCTAGCCGCTGCCAAATCCCTCAATACAGTTCCTATCAATCCATACAGCATAGAACGCTCTTTCTAAAACCCATCATTATTTTTTGCAATCTCCAATTTTTACCCCAAGGGTTACCCTGGTTTTCCGTGGATCCCTCCTGACGAAACCCCAACGATGTTGCATACTGGTGACAAGGATTTGTGTCTAATTACACCATTCCAATCTGGATGGTTACAGTTTACGAAACCCCAGACAAACGCTGTCGAGTACGACTTACGATCAGTTTTGTTCGTGCCCCGTTCTGCGTCCGCCCCGTCCTAATATTTTGCTCAATAGTTGCTGTAGTTTCTGTGAAAGGAACGGGTTGGATTGCAGTTAGGGACAACCCTTATTCAGTCCGGCTTATTTTCAGAGTTGAGCAGAAACAGGATGGGATCGTTCCGTCTGTTTAGGACTACAAGCAGGTTGCCGGAATGGCTGAAACGGTTCGTCATCTTGCCTGGGGAAAACTGGTCTCACCCTAAAATGCCGCAACCCAGCAATGAATAGTAAACCAAGTCTACGTTGAGAACTGTAGTTTTAGCCCTCACCCCCAGCCCCTCTCCCAAAGGGCGAGGGGAGCCGGAAAAGCTTTCAAAGTCCCTCTCCCTGGAGAGAGGGATTTAGGGTGAGGGAAAACTCTGGGTTTCAAGTTAGACGAGGTTTAGATGGGAAAATCTCCGGTTGAGGCAGTGGGTGTCGGTAATCTGAACTGAGGTTTTTGAAACGGGGTTTTTGGGATTTTCTAGGATGACCCCAGGGTTCAAAACGGTTCTATTCAAGGCCGTTGGGGTGACCGTTTACAACATTCATGGTTCATCGCGTTGATAGAAGGAAAAATGCAGACCACACAAAAGCACTGGGGCGGTATTTGGGTTTGGGCAACGGCCATGACAGTGGCCTGGAATTGCATCCCAGCTCCCACGCTGGCGCAACCTGCCGAAACCTTAATTCAACAAGGGCAAGCTGCCTATCGAGAGGGCAACTATGATGCCTCCATTGCGTTGTGGCGACAACTAACGGAGCAAGAACCCGACAATGCCTTTGCCCATGCCTGGCTGGGCTTTGTGCTGGATCAAACCGGAGATATTGAAGGGGCGATCGCTGCCTACCGCAGCAGCATTGAGCTAAACCCCGATGACCCCGTTACCCTCAACAACCTCGGCAACCTGTTGGCGGTTCAAGGATCGCTAGAAGAATCCATCGAGGTGCTACAAGAATCTGTGCGCCTGCGCCCTGACTATGCCCGAGCCTACAACAACCTAGGTATCTCCCTGCGCCAAAATGGCCAAGCCGAAGCGGCGATCGCCGCCTACGAGCGCGCCATCGAGCTAGATCCTGAGTACCCCGAAGTCTACGACAACCTCGGCATTGCCTTAGCTGCCGTTGGTCGCCTAGAAGAATCGGTCAGCGCCCACCGCCGTGCCCTTGACTTGGGCCCCGATAACCCTGCCATTGCTTACACCAATTTAGGGGTATCCCTATTTGAGTTGGGGCGGCTTGATGCGGCGATCGCCGCTTACCAGCAAGCCATCCAACTCTCGCCCAACTATGCCCTGGCCTATCGCAACCTCGGCGATGCCTTGGTGGCTCAATCTGACCCAGAAGGGGCGATCGCCGCTTACCGCAAAGCCCTCGAACTCAACCCCGATGATAATCTAGCTCGCCGCCGCCTAGAGCAACTCGAAACGCCACCAGAGTAATGCTATAGCTGTAGCCAGTCTGGTTGAGACATTTTCCAAATGAACGTTTGAACGTTTGAAGGCTTTCTTGATGTCCTAACCAGCGTGACTATGGCTATATCTACCCAGCGCATCCATAGCCTAGATGTGAATGCGCTTAGATGTGAATGTGCTGGGTAGGATCTGGAGAATCTGCGCTCTGGATTTGCCTCCAGTAGCTCCGTAATCTAAATCATTGCAACGAGCCTGGTTGAGCTAGGTCGGCGCTCTTCGTTTCTCACCTGATTCAGATTGTTCTTGTTTTTTAGAAAAAGTCTTGACAGAGTTCCCTCTTCGACTGCTACTATAGGAAAGCTTCTGCCGATGGGGCGTCGCCAAGTGGTAAGGCAGCGGGTTTTGGTCCCGCCATTCCTAGGTTCGAATCCTAGCGCCCCAGTTATCAGCCTTGATTCTTCCTTATCAGGAAATGTAGATGAGTTCTTGGTTAACAGGTGCTCAAATGTCGTTCCTTAGGCTTCTAATCGCAGTCAACTTTCAAGTCCTCAGGAAGGATGGGAGTTTTTAAATACTAGCCTCCCAGAATCTAAAGATTCTGAGAGGCTAGTATTGAGAGCTGGCAAGGGTTGTAAGTCTCTGATGGGCTGATCCGGTTCAGCAGATGGCGCGCTCCATGCCATCGGAGAAAGGCTCGAAATCTTGCTCAGAGCCAGTGCTAGTGTAATTTCTAGCTTGCCTTACTGGTATCGGCGGTAGGTCACCCGTGCATTAAGCCCACTATTTCTAAGGACGGTTGCCAAGACTTCGGCATCAGAGCGACTACCAAAGCCACCCGCATGGATAAAGTTTCCTTGGTTAGAGCGATCGATGCGGGCGCTGGGGGCAACCTGCCGAATGAGCGCCAGACGGTTGGCACTATCTCCTGGCACCGAAACGACATAGGGGCCAGTGATCTGATTTCCGACCGGAATGGCGGTGATGATACCAGTGCCCCCACCACTGCCACTGGAGACTAAGTACTCTGTGCTGACCCAGCCGCCGCCACTCAGTTCTGCCCATTCCAATCCGCCTGCTTGGGCGCGACGGTTGGTGAGGGTCACGCGGGTGCTCTCATCAATCCCTCCCACTGGGGTGCCGTTGGGTTGGCTGCGGACGTTGATTCCAGTGCCGCTGGGGGTGCGCACAATGGCTGTGGAGCCAAACCCAGAGCCATCAGAACCAACATTGCTGTAAACACCTAACCCCATGGCTCGGAGGGTTTCTGGGCCTGCTAACCCATCGACTTGGAGGTTGTTGGCCCGTTGGAAGCGCCTGACGGCGTCTTCGGTTGTAAAACCATAGACGCCATCCGGGGAAAGCCCAACCTCGCGCTGGATGGCTTCTACTGCTGTGCCGCTGTCGCCAGGGCCATAAATGACTTGCGCGAAGGCACTTCCCACGGAGAACAGGAGCGTGGAGGCGATCGCCCCACCCAGACTCAGACAGAGGGTGCGTAGGGTTTTAACGGAGAACTTCGGTAATTCCATGATCCATTCCCTCGATTTGTTTATACAATGCGTGGACAGTAGGAACGCTAAGGTTTGGGGCGTCCCCAGACAGGTTTGGGGTTTGATTGCCCCAGATCACCCTAAAACCCTACAGGGGGCGATCCAAAAGCAAAGACAATTGAGGCAGCTAGCCAAAGCGTGCTAGGTGCCTATGGGCGATCGCCACCCCATCTCTCTGATAGACTCCATCTGTGGATCCCAGCGTTAGATTGGGGGCTGGTTGCCGTCAGATTTAATTCTCTTTCACCAGCATATCATTCGTGTTTTTAGCTTGATGCGATCTACAACTCTGCACTCCCTCGCCTGGATGGTTCCCCTCGGAGCGCTGTTAGTAGGCGCAAGCTCCGCTGTTTGGGTTGGCACCCTCGAACATCAGAGCCATCAGGCTGAGACCAGTGCTAGCCCCTCGATCAGCACAGACCCCGATGCCGTAACCCAGGCCTCCTCGGGGATGGATGCGATCGCCCTGCCCAACACCTTGCCCAACGGTCGCCCCCTGCTCAACACCCTCCCCCCTGCCGAAGAAGTATGGGACTGTGAACTGGTGGTGGTAGGCGGCTCTTTTGGCGGGATCGCCGCCGCCGCCGAAGCGATGAAAGCCGGAACCCAAATCTGTTTGATCGAATTGACCCCCTGGTTGGGCGGGCAAATTAGCTCCCAGGGCATCTCGGCCATTGATGAATCTGAAACCCTCCTTAAAACACAAAATTTTTCAAGCAGTTGGCGCAACTTTCGAGAAAGCATCCTGAATCAAACGGTTCAACTGCCCGCCTGGACTGGGGTTTCGCCCGATACCCGCGTGGCCTCCCTCAATAGTTGCTGGGTGGGGCTGCTGTGCTTCCCCCCCGCCGCCGGAGCTAACGCTGCCACCGAACTGCTCAACACAGCCTTGGCGAGTTCTCCTAACAGCCGCTGGGCGACCTCTACGGCCTTCAAGGGAGCTACCTTTGACACCAGTGGCCGCATCATCACCGAACTCCATGCCGTGCGTCGTGTTCCTCGTAACGCGGCCTATCTCCCCCAAGGTCGCTTGTCAGTGGAACTCAATAGCTGGTATGGCTGGGAGTCAGACGAAACGTTTACCAAGGTACCCATTCGCCTGCAACCCCCCGCAGGGCGATCGATGATGGTGATCGATGCCACAGATACAGGGGAACTGGTGGGTTGGGGACGTATCCCCTATCGGCTGGGATCCGATTCTTGGGGCACAACCGGTGAACCCAACGCCTCTGATTGGGATAACCCCGAATGTACCCAAGCCTTCACCCTGCCCTTTGCCATGGGGCTGCACGATGATGGCGGAGGGAGCAAGGCCGCTTTAGGCAATGTTCAGTCTTTTTATAGCAAAGATGAACATGAAGATGTCTTTGACCTGGAAGGCACGCCCATGTTTGTGGGGCGCAGCTTGTTTAATTATCGGCGAATGGTCAGCAGCACCTACAATGACCCATTCTATGGGTCGCCAGCGTTAGGGGATATTACCCTGATTAATTGGACGCGGGGGAATGATTGGAACTGGATGAACCCGCCGCTCATCCTAACGCCCGAAAATCTCTTTCGCACGGGGCATTACCAAAACTGGATGGGCGGACTCTCTGCCCTCGCTCTTCGCCATGGAGAAACCCATGCGCTGATGTTTGCCGAGTGGCTGCTCAATACCCAAGTGGATCCCGATTACCCGCTCACCTACTTGTATGGAGCCGAGGGGCCGATGGGAACGGCCTCGGGCTTGAGCATGGTGCCCTATATCCGCGAAGGTCGTCGGATTTTGGGGCGGCCAGCCTATGGCCAACCTGAGTTTATGATCCGCGAACAAGATTTGCGGAACGATATGGAAGGGCGCGACTTCAGCGCGACTTCAGTGGCCGTGACCCACTACGCCATTGATATTCATGGTTGTCGCTATCGCAACTGGGAACCCACCGGAGAAGCCAGTAATGCCTCTGTCAAAGAGAACCTTGTGCGCCCCATTCACATTCCGATCGAAAGCTTGATCCCCCAAGGGGTCGATAACCTGCTAATTGGGGGTAAATCCCTGGCGGCTACCCATATCGCTACGGCGGCGATCCGAGTGCATCATGGAGAATGGCATGTTGGGGCGACCTCAGGGGCGATCGCCAGTTGGCTCATCCAACAACATCCCGATCTTACCCCCGCTGACATCGTGCCCTCTGGCCTCATGCCAGACCTCCAAAACCACCTCAACCAAGAAGGCCTGAAGACTCAATGGTAAGGAGATCTATTTTCTTGACGCTCATCCCGCTAACGCTTCGCGTATAGCAGGAGATTCCCCATTCACAGAGTCTTGACTAGAGTGCAGAGCACTCCCCGCCAGAACCTCTCCAGGGGCATTTTCAGCACTGTGCACCCCACAGCGCTTTTGGAACCTATTTCGCAAAACCTGGAGTTTAGACTAAAGCCATAACAAATTGCCGATGGCTTTTAAAACTAAAAACCCCAGAGTTCTGAGGTCATTGCCCTTTGAACCCT
>Ga0105049_10007796_pt1 | contig 12416 bp, 11 predicted proteins | sample MAT06_FD_78087 | JGI IMG/M metagenome (GOLD analysis project Ga0105049, IMG submission 78087) | Freshwater microbial communities from Lake Fryxell liftoff mats and glacier meltwater in Antarctica - MAT-06 | ecosystem: Environmental > Aquatic > Freshwater > Ice > Liftoff microbial mat | place...
GTGACCACGCGTCTCATATAGAGATCACAAAGACTCTGATTCAAGAGCACCATTCCGTGAGAATCCTGCCCTATCTGCATCTGCGAATACATTTGGTGAAGCTTATCTTCTCGAATGAGATTTCGAATCGCAGGAGTCGGTACCATCACTTCATAGGCTAAAACTCGGCCGACGCCGGCAGCCTTAGGCAAAAGAATTTGCGAGACAATTCCCTCAAGCACAAAAGATAATTGCGCCCGAACCTGTGGCTGCTGATGTGGAGGAAAAACATCGATCAAACGGTTAATCGTCTGAATCGCGCCGTTCGTATGCAAAGTTGCAAAACACAAATGGCCCGTTTCAGCCACACTCAACGCAGCTTCAATGGTCTCTAGATCTCGAAGCTCTCCGATCATGACCACATCTGGATCTTGACGAAGGATATACTTCAAGGCTTTTGAAAAGCTCTTCGTGTCTTGATTCACTTCGCGCTGGTTGACGATACAGCCTTTATGAGGATGCAAAAACTCAATAGGATCTTCAATCGTTAGAATATGCTGATGAGTTTCTCGATTTATCTTATCGATCATTGCCGCAAGAGTCGTAGACTTTCCCGAGCCCGTTGGTCCAGTAACCAACACTAGACCTCTCGGCTTCGAGCAAAGCTCGTCAATTTTACTCGGCAAACCAAGTTCACTGAGCGCAGAAATCTTAAATGGAATTTGTCGAAACGCGCCCGAAACCACTCCCCGCTGAACAAACAAATTTGCTCTAAATCTTGCCAAAGCTTTAATGCCAAACGATAAATCCAACTCATTCTCTTCTTCGAAGCGAGCTTTTTGAGCGTCTGTCAAAACGCTATAGCAAAGACGTTTGCAGTCAGCAGGCGTGAGGGCTGCCATTTTTAAAGGCAACAATTCTCCGTCTACGCGAATCACTGGCGACGTGGCGGCAGTGATATGCAGATCACTACCCCCTTTATCCATCATGGTCTTAAGAAGCTGGTGCAGTGATACTTGTCCTGCAGCTTCTGAACTTCTTTCTTCGACTTCTCGAGAATCCATTATTCCTCCGCTACCGACCTTAATTAATGTCCGAAGCTGTGGTTCTCACTGCTTCTTCGATGGTCGTTACGCCTTCTGCGATTTTTTGGATGGCACTTTGTCTTAAGGTTTGCATTCCTAATCGGATCGCTTCTCTTTTTAACTCTCCAGTGCTCGCGCCATTCAAAACAAATTCTTTTAATTCGTCCTTCATGATCATGACTTCATAGAGAGCCACGCGGCCCTTGTATCCGGTAGTGCTACAAGCTGTACAACCAGCCCCCTTCATGACTTTCATTGCACCCGCTTGATCGGGATTCACTCCAATATCGAGCAAACTTTGAATCGGAACTTTATCTTCGGTCTTACAATTCTCGCAGATTTTACGCGCCAAGCGCTGCGCAAGAATGGAGTTTACGGCCGAGGCCACCAAGAAGGGCTCAATCCCCATATTTAAAAGACGGCTAATCGTGCTTGGAGCATCGTTTGTATGCAAAGTCGACAGTACTAAGTGACCCGTGAGTGCGGCTTTGATCGCAATTTCGGCGGTTTCAAAATCTCGAATTTCCCCCACCATGATAATATCGGGATCTTGACGTAAGAAAGATCGCAGTGCGGCTGCAAAATTAAGTCCGATCTCCTCGTGCATCTGCACTTGATTGATTCCTGCCAAACTAAACTCCACAGGATCTTCAGCAGTAGAAATATTGTCGGTGATCTGATTCAGCTCAGCCATCGCCGAGTAAAGAGTCGTGGTCTTACCAGAACCCGTGGGTCCCGTAACAAGTACCATTCCATAAGGCTGATAAATGGACTTCTTAAAATCTCCGAGTTGTTTCGCTCCGAATCCCAACTTGGTCATATCGAGTTGAAGGTTGCTCTTGTCCAAGAGCCGCATGACGATCTTCTCACCAAAGAGAGTCGGCAATACCGAAACCCGGTACTCCATATCTTGGCCCTTGCCGTATTTCAGTTTAATACGTCCGTCTTGAGGAAGACGCCTTTCAGCAATGTCGAGCGATGACATAATTTTTACTCGAGACGACATCGCATTTTTTAGCTTAAGAGGCGGCTTCATTTGCTCGATTAAAACCCCGTCGACTCGGTACCGGACTCTTAAAGATTTTTCATAGGGCTCGATGTGAATGTCAGAAGCTCCTTTTTTTATGGCTTCCATCAAAATTAAATTCACTAATTTTACAACAGGAGCATCTTCAGAAGATTTTTCAAGATCTGCGAGATTCAGCTCTGCATCGGTGGCGACTATTTCAACTTCTTCGTCTTCGAAGTCAGCTAAAACGTCAGTCAGACTGACGCCCTCTTCTGAATAATATTTGGCAATGGCTTCTCGAATAGCATTCTCTGAAGCGACCACAACTTCTACGTTATATCCCGTTAAGAACTTTACATCATCGATTGCAAAAATATTGCTGGGATCGCTCATCGCGATAATCAAATTGCTGCCGACTTTATTAACGGGGAGAACAAGATGCTTTTCTGAAACGTCTTGGGGAATCAAACGAATGATATCTTCTTCGATCTCGAAGCTGCTTAAATCAATAGATGGCACTCCGAATTGTTTACTGAGAAATCCCGTAAGATCTTGCTCTTTAATAAAGCCGAGCTTGGTGAGATTAGCTGTAAGCTTACCGCCGCCTTTACGCGCGGCTTCTTGAGCCTTCATCAACTGCGAAGCGGTGATGACGTTCTCTTTTACTAGCAATTCACCAAAGCGATCCTGCGAACCCGCCGACATAAACTGTCACCCTCCCCTCCTAAAATTGTAACTCAAGAAGGACAAAGTGTGACGATTTGCGCCAAAGATTGTCGGTCGAAAATAGACAAAAAAAGTTTACATTGAAAGAGTCTGAATGAATTTCAAGCCTTCGAAGCTTTGACTCTCAGCAGCAGGGGACTTAAGGGAGAGTCCACGTTGGGCGCTTTCGCTCTGCAACAAGTTCAAATCTGCAAAATATTCTCGGGTCGTCTGAAGATCCGTGTGAATCTGAGCTTTCAGCAGCTCTACGCTCGAGAACTCTCTCTCGTCTCGCAATCTAGACAATAGATAGAGGCGCAGTCTGCGACCATAAAGATCGCCATTGAAATCTAAAAGATGAGGTTCTATTTTTAGCCCAAAAGTTTCGGAGGGTTTATGAAATGTTGGGGCAAATCCTAGATTGGTTGCTGCAGGAAAGTACAAACCGCTTTCTAGATCTTCTACCATCGAAGTATAAACCCCTATTTTGGGTAAACACTCACGGGTGGCATCTAAGTTGGCAGTAGGCACCCCTAGTCCGGCGCCTCTCGCCGCACCATGCCCCACGACTCCTGAAAGAAAATAGAAAAAACCTAGGGCCTTTCGAACTTTCTCCATCTCTCCTTTTGCAATCAGCTCTCGAATCAAAGTGCTGCTGATAGTCTGCTCACGCTCGCCCATGTGGACTCGCTCGTCCTTTCCTTCTAACACCGCAAAGCGACCCAGTTGCCGAAGAAGATCGGGATTTCCTCGGGCTCGATAACCAAATCGAAAATCTCGTCCGACCACGACTAAGTCGGCCTGCAAGCGTTTGAACAAAACCTCTTCGGCAAAATCTTTGGCCTCAATCTTTGAAAACGATTCTGTGAAAGATTGATTAATGATGAAATCAAAACCAGCCTGCTTTAAAAACTCTATTTTCTCATCCAAAGAAAAAATCAGCTTGGGATCCTGAGATTCGGGATGAAAGAACCGTCGGGGGTGCGGCCAAAAAGTAAAGGCAACCGACTTCAATGCGTTCGAACGCGCCTCCCTTAAGCAATGTCGAAGGATCTCTTGATGCCCCAGATGCATGCCATCAAAATTTCCTAAACAAACAACGGTCTTGTCTTTTGAGGACCAATTTTCATATGAACTGAGGACTGTTGTCATAATCGCCGGTGTGATATCTTAGATCAAACTGCGAAGCCATGGAAAAGACTCCTCAATTTTCAATTCAAGTATTTGGTGACTACACCCTACTCGACCGAATCGCAGTCGGTGGAATGGCCGAGATTTTTAAGGCTCGCCAAGAGGGCCCTAGGGGTTTTGAGCGAATTCTGGTGATAAAACGAATTCTTCAGCACTTAAGCGAAGATCAAGAATTCAAGCAAATGTTCGATGACGAGGCCAAGATCGCAGCCCAGCTTCGGCACGCCAATATTGTTCAGATTTTCGAGCTCGGGGACGTCGAGGGCACTCCTTATATTGCCATGGAGTATGTCGAAGGCAAGAATCTGCGCGACTTAACCCGAGCTCTGCAGTCCAAAGGCTTACAACTTACCGTTGAACAAACTCTCTTTATTATGAGCGAGACTCTTAGAGGACTTCATTTCGCTCATCAAAGGATGGACTCCAATAACAAGCCCCTCGAGATTATTCATCGCGATATGTCGCCGCAGAATATAATTCTTTCGTACGAAGGCGAAGTAAAGATCTTGGACTTTGGAATCGCCAAAGCCGCTTCTCGAATATCTAAAACTGAAGTTGGCGTATTAAAAGGCAAGTTTAGCTATATGGCCCCCGAGCAAGCCTCGGGCCGGCAAGTTACTCAATCCACCGATATTTATGCTTGCGGAGTAATTTTTCACGAGCTCTTGACCGGCGAAAGACTCTTCCGTGCCGACACCGACGTAGAGACCATTGAAAGAGTAAAGATGGGGGTGGTTCTTAAGCCTTCCGAAAAGAATTCACAAGTTTCGGCGGCCTTAGATGCAATCGTTTTAAAGTCTTTGCAGAGGAATGTTGAGAAACGTTACGCCTCGGCTGGCGATATGCACGCTGATCTAGCGCGCTTGATGCGAGAACAAGGAGTTCAATACGGGGCTCAAGAACTCTCGGCCTTTATGAAAACGCTTTTCGCAGAATTCATTGTCGAAGAGCGAGAGCGTTTAAAAAAGTCACTCGAGCAATCTCCCGATCGGCAAATGAGCTCTCGTATTCGAACTCACATCGCTTACAAAGCGGACGCGCAGCCTTTGCGAAGCCCTCCCGCTCAAGTGGTCAATAGTCGATCGCAAAACAGCCGAAGCCTATTCGTTTTGCTTTTAGTTTTGTTCTTCGTTTCTCTTGGAATTTACGTTTATGCCCAACTTTCAGGCCCTGAGTTTCATATCCGTTTTTTAGAGCGCGCGCTTGAGAAGAAAAACGAAACTCTTCCGCTCAGTCGGCCTGAACCGATAAAACTTCCACCCTTTCCTGAGAATCTTGATATCCCGGACCAGACTTCGACAGCGCCAGGTAAAGAGAAAATGGAAGACGTATTAAAGGTCGAAAAGACTCCCGAAATTATTGAGCCAAAACCTGAAGACCCAAGAACCAAAGAGAATACCAAAGAAGCACCACTTCCAAGGCAACGACCATCACGCATTCCGTTAAAGATGGGTAGCGGAACTCTCGATGTTCTACCTCCTCCCGAAGGCTATGCTAAACTTTTTATCGATAATGAAGCTTACGGTTTTGTTCCTGGAACTCGCGCAGTGGGAATAAAATTGCAAGCCGGAAAGCACAAGATTCGCTGCGAATCTGGATCGCGAACCTACACCGGTACGATTACGATCGTGGCAGATTCGAACACACGCATCTCCTGCGGGCAACTTCGCTAGAAAAATTCTCTAGAGAAATTCTCTCGTGGCATATTACTTAAATCCTATTGACTACGCTTCGCCGGAATATTGAATCTCACGCTTGCTCGATTCGGAGGCTGATCCACAACCAAAAAATAATAACTGAGCGCACTCGCCGTAATAATGCCTCCGCCAATGCTTGTCCAAAACCACCATTTCTCCCAAAACGGAGTTTGCTCCCCGCCTATCGAGGCATCGTCCGCCAGCTCGCCTCTCGCTAAAAACTCAGGATCCGTAGCTATTTCTTCTTCAATCGTTTTGGGACCAAAGCTTTCTTGTTGCAGACTCGCCAAGGTCGCCGGCTTTTCTAATATGTCCTGTGGATCAGGATGCACAAAGCCATCGCGATCAAGATAGTTAAAAGACCGATAAAGGAGGTCTTCTAATCCCTTTCTTCGATCTCTTACGGTAAAACGAGCCGTCTCGATAGCAGACAAGGTTTCAATTCGTGAATCATAAAGTTGCACTTCCATTTCCATACCTTCTTGATTCTGTCGCAAAGTATTCAGAACGATGATTTCAATAGAATTATCCTGGCTAGCTTTCTGCAAAAATTGTTTTTGGGTCTCAGACAATTCTCCAGGACTCGTCTTGAAATACTGATTGCTGGGATTCGACAGTGTCTTGAAGTTTGAAATCTCATTCACTTTATAACTGGCCGAGTACTTTCCGATAACCTCTCTGGCATCCTTGACCACTGAGTCTTCAACCGAAGGCTCAACAAATTCATTAAATATCCCCACTAAAGCCACTCTTTGACTTGTTCCTTGAAAGTTCTTTAAGAGTGTAGTTTGCGCGACAAGTCGAGAACCGGGTGATTCAAAGGTAAAAAATAATCCGGTAATAAAAGTGAGATTAAATAATTTTTGTTTCATGGAGCCTCCTGCACGCGAAATCGTAAATTCTCTTTTGGCTTGAATAAGTAATAACCGCCCACGCCCGCACCCACACTAGCAACTCCCACCGCGGTCCAAAACCACCAGGTTTTATAATAAGGAGTTTCTTCTCGCGGCATGGCCTCGGATTCAGTGGCAATTTGATTGCGAAGCAAGGCTTCGGACCGAATCCCCTCCGCATTCAACAACTCTACGGCCCTAGCCATCAGCAACGAAGAAATCGCCTGAACTTCATAGCCCTCTTGAGCTACGACAACTGAACCCTGCAAACTATTTAGGTCAAACCATTGTCCTTTGGCAGTCCATTCACCTTTTAAATCTTGGATGAAGTCGCCAAGAAAAATTACACTCGCTCCGACAACTCTAGAAACCTCCAAAAATCGGGGAGACGGAGTAGAATTGTTGAGTACCGAATAGAGACCTTGAGTTGAATAACGCTGATCTAAAATACTTTCAAATTTCAGGTCTGATGGAACTCGATTAATTTCAAAAACCAGAGGCGCCGAATTCAAAGCTCTCAGCAACACTGCCTTTGTCCCCAAGATGGGATGCCCAATGGGGAGGTAAATACTCCAAAGCTGATCAGGACCCCGTTCCACTTCCCAATTAAAACCCATAAACTTCGCGCTCACTTCAGTGGCTTCAGTTCTAAAAGTCACGCGACGCTTTGGATATCTTACTTGCGTTTTGATTTCTGAAAACAAACTGACAATAGGAGGAGGAAATCTCTGCGCATCGATTACAAATAGGGGATCTAAATCTAAAAGCGCTGACAAGTACTGGCGGGCGGCACGCTCGTTTTTCAAAAACCATTCTGCAGAAGCCAAATACTGCAAAACCTCCTCGGTCAACTGTCCCTCTAAACTGGTGGTGACCGAGTCGAGAGAGCGATAAATCAGATTCAGTCGAGATAGGGCTTCAGAAAACTGCGAACTAAGGTAAATCTTTTTTGCTTCTTCTAATTGTGAACCCATCAAAGCATAGCGATTGGCCTCACTCGTCTTTCTAATTTCTAACTTTTCTCGAACCCGATTTTTTACCAAAAGTTTTTCAGCAATTTCTTCGGTACTTAGAACGGGAATAGGACTTCTCTCGGAGGCCATTTTTTCAATTACCGATCGAATGATCGCACGATCGTTGGCGTCTTTTCCGTCAAAGCCAAAATCAACAATGGCGACTCGCGTCAATTCACCCTGAGCACCCAAATTCTGGCTCAAAAAAATAAAAAGCAAAACGCCCTTTAGACACAATCTCACTTCAATATTTTCTAGTCTTTAGAGCCGGAGATCCAGTCGATTTGAGACCAGCTCACGAACTCTTTCGGATAATGCAAAGCGATCGTCAGAGGTATGGCCTTTGGTAGGGATGGGCTCGCCCAACCAAACCCGAACTGTACCACCTTTGACGCAAAGCTTGCCTTTGGGCAAAAGTCGGCCTGAACCTTGAATTACGAAAGGCAAAACAGGAGCCTCGGTGTCGATCGCAATCACAAAAGCTCCTCGCTTAAAGTTTTTTAGGACCCCATCTGGCGAGCGAGTTCCTTCAGGAAAGATCACCACCGCCGCGCCCCTCTTTAATACCTCACGGATTGTATGCAATGCATTACCGTCTCGAACCCCTTTTTCTCGGTCTACAAAGACCACCCCGCTTAGCCATGCAGCCCAACCAAACAGCGGGATTCGCAATAATTCTTTCTTCGAAAAAAAAGCAAAAGGCTTTAAATAGGCGGCGGCAAGGATTGGGATGTCTAACAAACTCTGATGATTGCCCACCAAAACACAGCCCCCTGGGGCTCCTTGGGCGCCCGGGCCTTCAACGACAACTTTCACATTTAGAGCCTTCAGCAAGTGCTTGGCCCAAAACGTACGGATAAAAAGTCCCGATCGCAAAAGGTGGCCCCGCGGTGGCCACCTTCGAAATAGCAAGATTTCAAATGGAGTCACTAAAAGTATTAACACGACAACGGACAAGGTAATTAAAACCGTTGCTGTGACCGTATAAATTGTGGTTTCGCGCCAAATCATGAATTTTTAATGATGCAGTTTAAAAAATCGACTTTTAATAATGCAGTTTCAAAAAGCCTTGCCATCCATAAATGGCGATGCCACCTCTGTGTGTATCGTTACTCGCTGGAATAGTGAAATTGAAACCTAAGGAGAAATAAAAATGTCCGGAGTAAATAAAGTAATTTTAGTTGGCCGATTGGGCGGAGACCCTGAAATTCGTTATACCCAGGGAGGCGCAGCGGTCGCAAATTTTAATATTGCTACTTCTGAAAACTGGACGGATAAAGAAGGCCAAAAGCAAGAACGCACTGAATGGCATCGAATTGTCGTTTGGGGAAAAATGGCCGAAACCTGCTCTCAATTTCTAGCAAAAGGCCGCCAAGTTTTCGTTGAAGGCCGTCTTCAAACCCGCCAATGGGATGATAAAGATGGCAATAAGCGCTACACCACTGAGATTGTGGCAAATACCGTACAATTTTTAGATCGTGGACAAGATCAAGGAAAGTCTGCCGGATCATCTGCTATGGACTCGCAAGCCATCGAACCGCCCGCGGATATTCCTATGAATGAAGATATTCCATTTTGATGCTCAAATTTGCGTGAGCCAATCTAAGGAGCTTTCGTAGATTTTTGATTTAATTGATGGCCGAGAGGACTCTTCTCATCGATGAGCCACCTCTTGGCCTTTTCTTCGTAAACAAATGAGTACATTCTAGTCACCGACTCTAGCCCAAGGGATTCAGGCCGAAAAAGCTCCATTCGCAAACTCATAAACGCCTTTTTGCCGTTCGCATCTGGAACAATCTGATCGAGCTCTACCCCAGAAACTCTGAGTTTATCCATCCCCCGGGCCGCATCAAAGAAACTCATTTGATTAGACGCCGTAACCATCGAAAGCATGGCGTTGGTATCCCCTCGGGCCAAAGACTTTACATAAGTTTCAGCAGCATCTTGCAAACCTTGTTCTTTTTTTTGGGCACATGCCACCAACGACGCAAAAAGCAGAAAAGAAACGAAAATTCTCATTCTTTAAGTGTTCCACATCTCATTTATATCTAAAATACAAATGTGCACTTGAAGTTTGGAATAAGCTTACTCTTAGTCTTTTTGTCGTTGTACGCCTGGACAAAGTCGGTGGTTGATTCGCAAGTGCGTTCACGCAAAGACGCAAGCGACATTCGCTACTTACCCAGCCCTAAAATGATGTCGGCACTTTCAATTGGCTATAACGAATTTTTTGCCGATCTCTATTGGATTGAAGCTCTCAATTATTTCGGTGAAAACCTCATTAAAAAAGTAAAAAAAGAATCTAAAACGACCTCCACCCTAGAAAGCTTGAAAGATTCAGACCTCAAGTACCTGTCTCAATATGCCGATCTCATCTTGGCTCTTGATCCCTATTTTAATTATTTTTACGAATGGGCTTCGACAGTTTTTATTTATAATTGGCGGCCCATTTCGGATGAAGCGGTTCGAAAAAGTAATTACTACGGCAATCAAGGTATTATCAATTTAGCAAAAGTGTTTCGTTACTCGCCTGATCTCATTCGAAAAGTTGCCTTTAACTATGCAATCGAAACTAAAGAGTATGTTCAAGCCGCCGAGTACTTTATGTTCGTTAGTCGACTAGACCCGAGCAAAAGAGATTCTGCTTTGGTCGCCGCCTCCTACTACGACTCGGCAGGTCTCTCGGAATTGGCAAAAAGCGCTCGCGAAGAATATCTTGCTTATACGTTTCTAGAGAACAGCTCTCCCGCGAAACGACAAGAAGCCATCGTTTTACTTTCTTCAGCAAACGTAAACTCAGGGGCCTATGAGTTTTTAAGAACGGCTCGAATTGAAGCAGAAAAAGACAACGACCTTAAAGAATTGATAAAAAAGAAATTCGAAAACGATCAAAGCTTTTCAGCGAAAGTTCAACAAGCCCAGCCCCTAGAAATCAATTCGAAGATCCAAAAGATTCTTTCAATTCCTATCGAAAAAACTCAAATTCTTGATCCATCTCTACTTTTATTGCTTTCGCTATAGAGACAAAGACCATTCGTGAACGGCGTCGATAAAACTCTTCACTCCGTCTTCGGGAATACTGGGCACAATTCCATGACCCAAGTTCACGATATGACCGGGGCCACGCCCATAACTCTCGCACATCTCGAAAACTTTTTGACGAATCTGATCTTTGGGAAGCAGCAAATGATAAGGATCGAGATTCCCCTGCAAGGCGGTAATCTGATTCAAACGCTTTCGCGCTTCTCCGAGTGATATCCGCCAGTCGACACTTAACGCCTGGGCACCAGTCGCCGCTGCTTGTTCTAACAAGTGAGAAACCCCGTTCACATAGTACAGACAAGGTACCGTCACTGCACTAATAGCTCGCCGAGCATAAGGAAGCGCAAATCTCTCATAATCAGACACTGAAAGAACACTAGCCCAGGTATCAAAAAGCTGAACCGCATTGGCCCCTGCTCGAGCCTGAGCGTCAAGATAATCGCCCATCATTTGAGCTAAATGAGAAAGCAGTTCTTCGATAAGCTTGGGTTCTTTAGCCATCCACTTTTTAGTCACCCCAAGATCTTTGGTGAGATCGCCTTCTAACAAATAAGCGAGCATGGTGAAGGGCGCTCCCGCAAATCCTAGCACCGCTTTCTCGGGCGATACCTGACTTCGAAGTAAGCTTAAACTTTTTAGAATGACGGGAGTGTGGGTTTCGGGATGATAATGACGAATTAATTTTTTGATATCGTCCACTGTTTTTGGAGCGGTAATCGTCGGCCCGCCCTCTTCGAATCTTACCTCGACACCCATCGCCCGAAGCGGAATCAAAATATCCGAAAAAATAATAGCAGCATCGAGTTCATATTGATTCAAAGGCAATAAACTCACCTCGACGGCTAAGTCTGCATTGCCGGCAAATTCGTCAAAAGAATATTTCTGCCGCAGCGCTCGATAAGAGGCCAGGTAACGCCCTGCTTGCCGCATGATCCAGACGGGACGGCGTTTGGTAGGGTTTAATTCTAAAGCATCAAGAATCAACATGCGAATCTTCTGAAAACCATAAGCCAACCCACTCGCCTTTCCAAGACGGAATGTTTTTTAAGAGCTCGACCGCGGTTCCGGCAAAGAATCGCTCCGAGATCTTCGATAGCTCCTTCGCCAAAATCAAGCGAGTTTGAGGACGCTCTTTTTCAAAAATCTTAAGCGTAGCTTCGATACGGTGAGGACTTTCGAAAAAAACCGTAGGAACCCCCACTCCGGCCTGTATCAACCGCACTCGCTGCACCGACTTTGCCGGCAAAAATCCCATGAAGGTAAAAGATTCTAAATCCTCCCCCAATCCCGCCATAAAATAAGTGAGCGCACTTACGCCCCCGACTACTTCAACCGCAAACCCGGCTTTTCGAACTTCTTTGACCAGCGTCGCGCCCGGGTCCGAAAGGTTGGGAGTGCCAGCATCGGTCAAATAAGCGATTTTCTTTCCTTCGCCCAAAGCTTCCACCAAATCTCCGCTCACTTGTCTTTCTTTAAAGTACGGGCAACTTCTTAGAGGCTTTTTGATTTCATAATGATTAAGAAGCTTAAGGCTATGACGGGTATCTTCACAAAAAATTAAATCTACCGACTTTAAGATATCGACCGCCCGAAAAGTCATATCGCCTAGATTTCCGATCGGAGTGCCAACCACAAAAAATCGGGGGCTTGCATCTACCATTGAAATACATCCCAGTGAGGTTGAACTTCTACCGCCGAGACAAAAATAAAATCATAATGGACTGACTGTTTAGACACCCGCGGTTCGGAATTCAAAAACTCCCGCACTGCCAACTTGAACTTTTCTTGCTTAAGTTTAGGAA
>Ga0105049_10007803_pt1 | contig 12412 bp, 7 predicted proteins | sample MAT06_FD_78087 | JGI IMG/M metagenome (GOLD analysis project Ga0105049, IMG submission 78087) | Freshwater microbial communities from Lake Fryxell liftoff mats and glacier meltwater in Antarctica - MAT-06 | ecosystem: Environmental > Aquatic > Freshwater > Ice > Liftoff microbial mat | place...
GGTCCAAGAGCGAGGGGTTCGCGGGGCGTCCAACAGCGAGGGGTTCGCGGACGAAGGTGTTCGTCGACATTGCGCAGGACCGAGGCGCTCCGCTATTTCGCCGACACCGGCACCCGCACCGGCCCCCGCACCGGCACCCGCACCGGCTACCGCACTGGCACCCGCACCGGCTACCGCACTGGCACCCGCACCGGCGGCGAGTCGCTCAACGCGAAGTGCGATGCCAATCGCTCCCGCATCGCCGAGGCAATCGCATCCTCAAGCGCAAACAGATTCGCGCGCTCGCCCTCAATGCGATCAGCGAACAACGTGAAGCCATTCGCGGCGTTCACCAGTCGCACCGTAAGCCGTACCGTCCTCCCTTCCTGCTCGACCACGCCTTCAACGATCGTACGCACCGGGAAACGCGCCGTATCATCAGACACCAAACGACGCTGTAGTGCTTCGGCGCTTGAGCGCGACGAAACACGTAGTCCCGCCACGCGCGCCAAGCCATCGGTCACCGCATCGCCGATCGCCTGGGCCAGAAATTTCTGCGTGCTGTCCGCGCCCAAATAGACGAACGGCATCACCGCCACCGACGGCGACGTGTCAAGCGGCACCTCGCGTTGCAGGGCACCGAGCGCACGCGCATCGCTGATGGCAGCGTCAGGGCCGCGCTTCGTAGTCACAAACCACGCCACCGCTGACGTCAGCGCTACCCCCAACACCAGCGCAAGCGCGGCGCCCCGTGCACGCGATGGCTTCGCAGCAGAACCGGCTGACATGCGGACGGATGCATCAGACGCACTCGACGCACGCGACGCACGCGACGCACGCGACGCACTCGCGACACTCGCGACACTCGCGACACTCGCGACACTCGCGACACTCGCGACACTCGCGACACTCGCGACACTCGCGACACTCGCAAGCGCCGACGACAACAACGGCTGCGTCCCGGTGATCGCCGCCGCAACATCATCAGGGATTGGCGTGAACGACCCACTCAACACGGTCGGTTCTTCAAGCAGCGCCACAATCGCCGCGGCGCTCTCGTAGCGCGCCGCCGGATCCTTCTCCAGACAACGCATCACCAACTGCGTCAACGCGGTTGGCAATTCGGGACGGACACTCCCCAGCGGAACCGGGAGTTCGGTGATGTGCGCCGCCATGATCGCCTGCGGCGCGCGGTCGGTGAACGGCGGCTTTCCCGTGAGCATTTCGTACGCCATCACACCGAACGCGTACAAATCCATCGCAGCACCGGCTGCTGGGTCGGCCGCCACCTGCTCCGGCGCCATGTACGCCGGCGTGCCCAGCGACACACCAACGGTGGTAATCGACGGCCCACCACCAGACGCGTCATGCTCTTCGTGTCGCGCCTTCGCAAACGCTTTCGACACGCCAAAATCCGCCACCACCGCCGCGTCACCCGACAGCAGCACGTTGTCCGGTTTGATATCGCGATGCACAACGCCCTTCGCATGCGCGGCCGCGAGCGCCCGCGCAACGTCTCGCAAAATGCGCACCGTGTCCACCACGCTCAGCGGCCCATCATGCAACCGGGATCGCAGCGACTCACCGTCGACAAACGGCATCAGGAAGTACGGCAGGCCGTTAAGATCTCCAACATCCAGCACGGGCACGATCAGCGCGTGCTGCAACGACGCCGCGGTGCGAATCTCCCGCCGAAAACGCTCGGCCGATACACCGGCCGAGAGCTCAGGGCGCAACAGCTTAATGACCACCCGACGATCCAAACGCAGATCCCGTGCAACAAACACGCGAGACATCCCTCCACCGCCAAGCTCTCGCTCGACAAGGAAGTGATCGCCCAGTTGCGTTTGAATCTGGTCTTGAAGTGTTGTCACCGAGAGCACTACCGAACAGTGTGAACAGGTCGAAGCATCCGACAATGCGACCGCTGTCTGTACGACACTGGACGACGCCGAAAGGTTTGGACCTGGCCACAACAAACGACCCGCCGCAACAGCCGTTGCAGCGGGTCGCGCAGTCGTGCAGCCCAGAGAATCAGGCCTTGGCCGGGCCCATGAGGTTGCGGGCCAAAAGCCCAATGACGATGGCCAGGAACACGATGTGCCCGATGGGGCCGATCGCATAGATCACCTGAAACACCAGCGAGATGAGCATCAAGGGAAGCTTGATGATCGGGAGGAGCCAGTCGGCGTTGGCAACGTGATCAAAGAACGGCATGGGTCGAGCCTCACAAAGTGTCTGGGTCGGACGGCGTCTTGGCGAAGCTTAGCAGCCTCCGGTCAGCGCCGGAAGCGCTGCAGGTACTGCAGATCGTCGTCGTCCGTCCGAACGGTGTAGATCGCCCCGCCGCTCCCAAGCGCGGCAACGCGAGTCCTGGGAGGGAACACCACGGTGCCGGTAAGTTTTCCGTCTTTCGAAAAGACGTCGTACCGGGGCGCGAGGTCCTTGGCGCTCCGCGAGCGCGGGACCCAAATCTCACCGGTCGGGGACGCCACCATCGTTGCCGTAAACGGTGGCTTGACACTCGGCCATTCCGCCGGATCTGCCGCCTTCGGTGGTGCCATCGCTGAGGTGCTGACCTTACCGTTCTCGTTGGTCATCGCGATCGCCACGGTGTTCGAGGACGTCCGCGAGTCCCGGTATTCCTGCTTTTCCGCATCGCCAATTTTCACCGGCGAAAACGGCACCGCCGGTCCGCGGGTGACTGTGCGGTTTGGAGCGATGATATCCACATGATAGTCCTTCACGCGGGCCACCGCGATGCTCCCATCCGGTAGCACGGTCCACCCGTCGCGCGATGGGAAAGGAGAAGGCCCGCCAATGCGAATATTGACGTTCTGCTGCCCGCCGCTGCTGATCGATTGCACCGTCGCGCTGTTCTTGGGCAGCTGCAAAAAGGCCAGCGTATCAAGACGCTTCGTCTTGCGATCATATCGCATCACGGCGGCGGAATCTGACGGCACCGGCCCCTGCGGGCCCATCGTCAACGGCGGGCCTTCGAAGTACAACCGGCCCTGACTGTCTGTCGCTCGAGGCGCAGTAATGGTCTGCACCGTGGGCCCACCAACGGCCGGGCCGGTGCCTGACCGCGGCGCCATCTCGATACGAAACGTCGCGCCCGTCCGGCCGTCGGGCAGGATCGTCAGGTACCGCGTGTTCATGGGATCAAAGATGATCGACGTGTCGCCCGGGAGTCCGACCAGCCCCATGGGTAGGCCATACTCGCCCGGACCCGAGCCTTCCCTTCCGATTTTCGTGGACTTCTGCGCCTTGAGGTCGATGAGCTGGACCAGCTTCTCCCGGAAATCCACGACGACAACCCGACCGTCGCGCAATTCGCGAACCGCCGTCAGTTGAGAGAACGGTTCGCGATACTCGACCTCCGGCTTGACCAGCGTACGCGACGTCCCCTGCGCTGGGAGAGGCGGCGAAAGCGGCAACGAGAGCAGGAGCGGCGCGAAAAGCGCGACGACAAGTACGGGCGTATGCATGCGCATAGAGGTCATGGAGACGGAGTCGTGTTGAGAATATCCCTATTCTACGTCACCGACGGCGCGCTGGGGGTTGCCTGCTTGACACGCTTCACCTTCTTCGCTCGGGGCTTCCGCTTGCTCACGCGTCGCCCCACGAGGAGCAGTGGCACCACGAACAGTGCGCCGATCGTACCCGCGACGGTCCCGCCAGCCGTTGCCAGCGCGATGGCGCCGAACATGCTGTCGGTCGCGGTGCCCACCGACAACGGAATCAGCGACGCCAGCGATGCCAGCGTGATCAGCATGATCATGCCACCACGATCCATCGCGGCGCGCAGCACCATGCCTGCATCCAGCCGATAGTCCTCCCCGGCATCACGGAGCGATCGACGACGCACCAAGGCCGCATCAATCAACAGAATCGACTGATGCACGGCCAAGCCCACCACCAGAATCACGCCAACTGCTGCTTCGCGCGTAAAGGCCACCTTGAAGAGCCAGAACGCCGCGGCCACACCGGACAGCGCCAACGGCAGACTGAGAAACACCAACGCCGCACCCCACACCGAGTCGAAGACGAGCGCAACGGTCAACACCACAAGGGTAATGCCAATGCCAAACACCAACCACAGTCCTTTCTCACTCTCGTCACGCTCAAACGGCGACCCATCAGTGAGATCCACGATGCTGTAACCGGCGGGCGTTGACAGCGATTTCATAAACGCTTTGTGCGTACGCCGCGCCAGCTTGGTCGGACCACGAAAATCATAGCTCACCTGACGCACATACTGCTGATCTTCGCGACGGATCGAACTGAGCGCCTCGCGCTCGGCTACAAACGCCACGTCGCCAATGCGCACCGGTACGTTGTTCGCCGTGGGAATAATGGCGTCCTGCAATTGGTCCATGCTCCGTTCGCGCACGCCCGCGGCCTTGACGGTAACAGGCAATTCGTCACCGCCAATCTCCACCAACTGCGAGCCCACGGGCCCGCGGACTTCGCGACCAACTGCCTGCGCCAGCTGCTGCGCCGTCACCCCATAGCGCGCCAACGAGAGCCGATCAGGCTCCAGCGTGACTTGCGACCCGCGATCACTGGAGAAATAGCCACCCGACGTGATCCGCACCTCTCGCACGCGCGTGATACGCTCCAGGCGCGACTTGAGATCGTCGGCGATCCGACCCACACCGTCGTACGAGTAGCCCAGAACGTTCATGCGAAAGGACGCGAAACTCCCACCGCCGCCGCCGGAGCTGAATCCGGGGCCGTCTCCATACACACTAACCGACGCGCCGCCGATCAACACCGCACGCTGCGTGAGTGCTTCTTGCATTTCCAGGGGCACGGCGGTCATGCCGCCGGCGCGCGTGAAGAGCACGCTCATCTGTGCACCAGTACTGCTGCGCGCTTCGGTGCGTACCTGCTCGACTTCGGCGCGCTTCACCACGATCGCTTCGAACTCCCGCATCGCGCGATCAACGCTGGTGGGCTCGGAGCCACGCGGAAACGACAAGCTGACGGTCAACGTCGTGCGGCGTTCGCCGAAGCCGGAGAACGACGAGCGCGGGACTTTCTTGACAAACCCCCACGTGAGCACCGCCAGCACGCCAAGTGTGGCCAGCATCGCGGCGGCGCGCCAGCGCAACATACCACTCAGCACCCGGACATACGCACGCTGGGTGCGACGCCACGTCACGCGTCCCGTCATCGACTTGGCGCCCAGGGCTGGCACCATCAGCAGCGCCGTGCAGAGGCTCCACGCCAATGCACACACAAACGCCGCCGCAAAGGGTGCGAATGCGCTACGTGCGTTGCCTTGCAGATACAAAAACGGAAAGAGCACTACGGCCGTCGTCAGCGTGCTGCCAACCACCGCCGGTGTGATCCGCCCGGTCGCCGCAGCACGACCATCCGGCGTATCCGGTGCAGTCCCCAGGCGGTTGACCACGATCAGCGCGTCCTGGACCAAAATCCCGACGCCCATGCCAAGTCCGGCCAACGTAAGCAAGTTGGCTGGCACGTTGAACACATAGAGTGTGAGCGCCGTCGCGGCGATCGCGACGGCCGTGCTTCCCATCACCAGCGCCACCGCACGCCAGCGACGCAACGCAATCGCCAACACCAACATCACCGCGCCGAAGGCGATGGCTCCGCGCTTGGTGAGGTCGTTCAATTCCTTGCCAAGATCTTCGCTCGCATCGTTGCTCACGCGAAGCCGCACACCGGGAGGTAGTCCGGGTTTGATCGCCTCGATCGTCTCCCGCAACGCGGCGGCGGTTTTAATGGCGTCTGCGCCGGAGTGACGGGACACTTCGATCGCGACCGCCGGCTCACCGTCAATGCGAAAAAAGCGACCACGCGAATCTTCTTCGGCGCGCACCGTTGCCAGTTCACCCAGATGAAACATCCGACCGCCCGGTCCCATCACGGGCAGCGCTTCCAGATCGGCGAGGGCGTTGGGTTGGTCGCGCAACACAACGTTGCGAACCGTCGCGCCCTGCTGCTGCACGCCGAGCGCACGAACCATGCGCGCGCCGGAGAGCGCGTTGGTCAGAAGCATCGGCGACAGGCCGATGCGTCGCAACGCGATTGCGTCATAGCTGACCGACACGCCGAGGTCCGTCCCACCGCGTACGGCTACGCCGGCCACACCGGGAACAGCGGTGAGTCGTGGTTGAACGCGTTCGTTGAGCAGCTTCTGCAACGTACCCGGGGTATATGGACCGAATACGGTGAGTGAGAGCAGCGGTGGGTCTTCCAATCCTTCGGGGACGTAATTCGACACGTACGGCTGCGACACACCCGGCGGCAATTCGCTGCGCAGCATCTCCAATCGTTCCAGAATCGCCAGTCGCGTCATCTGGACATCGGCGGCGGGCTCGAGATCAACGGTCAGCGATGCATAATCGTCGCTCGAATTGCTGGAGACGCGTTTCACGCCGCGCACGCCCTGAATCGCCGCTTCGATCGGTGAGGTGAGATACGTCTCGATTACCTCGGGCGCCGAGCCAGGCCAACTCGCGCCGACTTGCAATCGCGGCAGCTCGACCGTGGTGCGCGTGGCCAGTGGCAATCGTGTGAAGGCGATGCCGCCCGCGATCAACAACGCGATACAACTCGCCCACACCACCGCCGGACGATGCGCCGCGAAACGAATCATCGATCGGTTCGCGCCGGACGACGTTCGCTGCGTCGCTCCAGCACAGCGTACGCCGTTGGCAACAGGAAGAACGTCACCAGCAACGCGCTGATCGAGCCGCCAATGATTCCGGCCGCGAGCGGCTGGTAGAGTGCGCCACCGCTGCCCCACCCGAACACCAACGGCAAGACACCAGTCACCGTGGTAATCGACGTCATCGCGATCGCCCGCAAGCGCTGTTGTCCCCCGAGCACAATCGCGTCGTCTACACTATGCCCCGCTTCGCGAAACTTGCGAATCGCGTCCAGTTTCACGACGGCTTCGTTGTCCGCCATGCCGATCATCACCACAATGCCGATCAGCGAGACAGCATTGAGCGATTGCCCCGTCATCCAGAGGAAAATCACCGCTCCGGCACCGGCCAACGGCACAGTGAGCATGACCACCAGCGGAATGGTGAAGCTGGCAAACTCTCCCGCCAGCACCAAAAACATGAGCAACGCCGCGAGCACCAACACCAATGTGAGCTCGTTGCTGGTGCGCTTGCGCTCGGCATCAGCGCCGGCGACCTGCCACGTCACCCCACTGGGCAGCGCAAGCGTCGCCATGCGCTCCACGACATCCGATGTCGCTTTGGCCGTGCCGCCGCTCTCCACCAGCCCTTCAATGATGGTGACGGGGCGCTGCCCAATGCGAATCACTTCAAGCGGGGCACGCGTTTCGCGCACCACCACTAATTGTCCCAGTGGCACCCCGCGAATCGGCGTTTGCAGCGCGGTCTCGAGTTGTTCATTTCGCATCCCGGCGTATCGCACCGTGATCGGAGTGCGCTTGTCGGTTTCTCGCAAATCGCTCGCGTTCACGCCGCCCAACGCGCCGGCCAGCGCGCTCGCCACTTGTTCCGGCACAATGCCGCGTTCGGCCATGCGGTCGCGCAGCAGCGTGACCTCCACGATCGGTTGCGACTCTGCATACGCATCGCGCACATCGCTGAGTGACGTCACGCCGCGCAATGTACCGCGCACCGTGTCGGCCCACCGTTGTGATTCACGGACCGACGCCGCGGATAACTCCACACGAACCAAACGGCCTTCACGACCAATCAGCGAGCCGAATTCAGACTGGCCCGCCAGATCGATGGCCAGTGCGCCATTGGCCAGGTCGGGCAGTGCCTTGCGCAGGCGTTGCGCAAAATCGGCCGCGTCGACCTTCGGCGGAACGGGCACAATCAGTTGCGCCGTCGCGCTCGACCCGGGGTCGGAGCCGCCAAGGATTTCTTCGTCGGTGGCTTTTCCCACGCGCGAATAGACGCCGGCTGCGCCAAGTAGGCGGCCAGCGGCTTCGACACGTCCAACTTGCGCGGCCGTGGCTTCGATACTCGTCCCTTCCGGCAGCTGCAGTTGTGCGACCAGCACGCCTTCGTCGACGCGCGGCAAAATTTCCTTCGGCAGCGTCCAGATCAGCCAGCCCGTGAACGCCATCGACAGCAGCGCAATCGCGAAGACCGTTTTGACATGACGCAACGACCAGAGCATGCCGTGCTCATACCACGCGCTGAGGGTGACACCCCACCGATCGAGCATTGCGCTTATCCTGTTGCGGGGCGCAACGGGGGTGCCTGCTGCGTGTGCGTCCGCGCCGCCGTGCACGCCTGCACCGTGCAGTGCCGCGGAGGTGGCTGGCGAATTCACCCGCGTCGCGGCGCGACGCCGTCGCCCGATGATCATCACGGGCATCAGCGTCAGCGACAACAACAGCGACGCGGCAACGGTCGTCACCACGCTCAACGACAGATCGCGAAAGAGCGCCGCCGCCAGTCCGCGCACGAAAATGATCGGACCAAACACGAGCACCGTGGTGAGCGTCCCGGCAAAGAGCGGTGCGGCCACTTCATCAGTCCCCTCGATCGCCGCCTGCACCAATGGCATCCCTTCCTCCCGGCGCCGCCCCACCGACTCGGCAACCACAATCGCGGTGTCCACCAACAGGCCAGTGCCTAAGGCGAGCCCGCCCAATGAGAGCACATTGATCGACACGTTCATCGCTTGCAAACCCACGAGGGCCACCAGGACCGAAAGCGGCACCACCAGTCCGATAGCGAGTGAGACGCGCCAGTCTCGCAGGAATATCAGGATGACCAGCAGGGACAGCAGTCCGCCAGCCACGATTTCCTGGCCCAGATTGGAGAGCGCATCGACAACGAAGTCCGCCTGTGCAGCGACAACGTTGATCTCAATGCCTGTGAACTCCCCCTGCAATTGCGCAATCGCGTCGCGCATGCGCGACGTCACAGCGACCGTGTTGGAGCCCGCGTCTTTGTACACCACCAACCCGATCGCCGGCGCACCGTCCAGTCGCGTCAGCGTTTCCGGATCGGCGAGACCCAGAGAGACCGTACCGACATCGCGGAGCGTGATACCGGAGCCGACGGGTCCGACCGGCGTATCCAGAATCTCCGACGGCGAGCGGAACTCAGTGAGCGCGCGAACGGAGAAGCGAAACTGCCCTTTGCGAATCGTGCCGCCAGCGCCGGTCGCGTTCTGCGCGCGGATCGCGAGAGCGATGTCTTCGGGCGAAAGGTTCATCGCGCGCAGCCGATCGGGATCAAGATCCACGCGAATCTGATCCTCCGGTGCTCCGACAACCGCAACGCTGGCCACGCCCTCGATCTGCTCCAGCCGACGCGCATGTACGTCGGACGCGGTCCGCGCCAGGCTGCGCAAATCACCACCACCCTTGGCCGGATCACTCTTCATCGCCAACACGGCGATGGGCCGTTCGCCCGGATCACTGGTCAGCAGCGTGGGCCGTTCGGCGCGTTCAGGCAGCTGACCGCGCGTGGCGTCAAGTCGTTCGCGCACCGTGAGGACCGTGCCTCGCATGTCGGTCCCCCACGCGAAGCGCGCGGTGGTGGTCGCCTCGCCATTCCGACTGACCGACCGCAATTCCACCAAGCCTGGCGTGGCGGCGATGGCCTCTTCGATCGGCTCTGCGACGAAACGCGACACTTCCGGAGCGGCGGCCCCGCTATACACCGTACGGATCGTGAGCACAGGGAGCGACACATCGGGCAACAACGAAACCGGCAGCCGACTGAGCGACACCGATCCCATGAGCACTACAGCCAGGATGGCGGCGATCGTCGCGACCGGACGCCGAACTGCAAAAGACGTAAGAGACACGGTGCGTGCCGCCCTATTGGCGCGGACGACGACGCGTCGACAGATCGACGGGCGCTGTTTCCTTCGGCGCAACCATGCGTACGGGCGCGTCATGGGTCAACGTGAGGTGTCCCTCGATAATCACCTGATCACCAGTGTTTACAGGGATTTGCCCGGTCACCGAGTCGGGCAGCACTTCGGTGTCGACTCCGTTGGAGCGCCCTGGCAAGATGTACGTCCATTGTGCGCGTCCATCCTTCACCACGAACACTAACGGACGCCCATCGCGCTCGATCACGGCGCGCGCAGGCACCAATCGTCGGTTCAGTAACCGTGAGGCTTCCAACTCCACGTCGGCGTACATGCCCGGTCGCAATGTTCCGTCGCCGACCACACGAACAATGGCACGTCCCGATCGCGTGACCGAGTCAACCATGGGGAGCACCGCATCGATGCGACCGCGTATGGCGCGACCTGGCGCGCCGGCCGACGTCACCACGGCTTCACCGCCAACGCGAATGAGCGGCAGATCGTGTTCGAGCACCTGCGCTTCTATACGAAGGTTGCGCGTGTCCACGACCGTGAGCAGCTGCTGTCCCCCCGTGACGCGTTCACCCGCCGAGATCTCGATGGCATCGACCATGCCATCAACAGGGCTGGTGATCGCCGCGCGCGACTGCTCGAATTGGGCGCGCTCGAGTTTGAGCTTGGCGCCGATCAACCCGGTGCGGTTCATCAGCGCCTTGCGCTGTTCCGCAGTGGGAATGTGCCCGGTGGCGATCGAATCGGGCACGTATAGCTCGAAGTAGCTTTGCTCCGTTTGGTCCATCATGGCCTGCGCTTCGCGAACGGCGAGGTCGAACGGATAGGGATCGAGTTTGAGCAGCACTTGTCCCTTCGTCACGCGCGCCCCCGGGCGCACCATGACTTGCCCGACGGTCCCGCCCACTTCGGCACGCAACTTCACCGCGGCGTCAGAGCGGATCTGTCCGGTGGTATTGACCCGCAACACGAGATCGCCTTCTCGGGCGCCGTCAGCGGTGACCGGCAGCGCAAGTTGCGGTTGGCCCGACGCCTCACCATCGGCGGTCTGAGCGGCGGTAGCGTCTCCGCTGCTCACGGCGGTGGAATCGGCGCCGTTCGACGACTTTTTGCACGCGATGACCGAGCAGAGGACGGACGCCAGAGCGAGAGAGCGCAGTGGTCGCATTGTTTTGCGGTAAGGGAAACGCATGACGCTCATGAAGAACGGCGCAATTGGGTTGGGAATTCACGGCGGCTCGTCCCGACGCCCGATAGCTGCTGGGTGGGCATTAGGTGCCGCAATCGGCGAGAAGGTTGCTTCTATATACATACGCAATGTGGGCCGCGGATGGTCCGGGCGCGAGAGCGCCGTATTGCAGAGAGGGGCGAAATATTCCGTGTGCGGCGCGCGCCCGATCGAGCACGCGACCGGCGCACCACACGGTTCTCCCACGAGGGGCGCGCGCGCTGATTTCCGCGAAAACCGTAAGAAATGCGCCCTTTCTGCACATCCACCGCCCAACGCGTAGGGTAACCGCCCAACCAGTAGAGTTGTTTCTCGGTGGTTGTGTACATGTTACGTCATGCCAAATTCGCCCATTCTTCTCGCCATCGCCCGCGCAAAGGCCGCCGCCGAATCGACGCACCCGGACGAGGGCGTGAACTCGATGCTTCGGGAGCTCCGCATGGCCGAGGCAGACCTGCGCGACGCGCTCAGCGCCGTGGAAGTCGCGAACGACGACTACAGTCGATTCCTCGCTCTCACGCGGCAGAATCGCGCGACCGAGTGGGCAACGTCGATTTGCCGCGCGCTTGGCACCATGCTGCAAGTGTCGCGCGTAGGCTGAATGAGTATGCAACCCTGTGAAACGAGACGCTCAATGCCGAGCACCACGCGAACGACTCGCGTTCCCCTCGACCACACTTCCTATGCGTAAGCCACTCTCACCATTACAAGCCTTCGCCGAAGACGTCCAACAAGCGGCAGTGCGCCGCGTTGATCTGGGCGACGACGCGATGGGCTGGATGTCGATTCTGCAGACGGCTGAATCGGTAGCGGCGTCTCACGGCAGGGAACGATCAACGGTGCTTGCCGAAGCTGAACTCGCGCTCGCCGAGTTTGCGCAGAAGCGACCGTCAATGGTCCACGATGCACTTCCTCAACCGTCTGATCCACTGGGTCGAGTCGCCGAGCTCCTGCGCTCGGCGGCCGAGGAGATGGAACGGTCGGGCTGTTTTGAGTTGGCGTACGCAACGGTGTCCGCCGTGTGCCGACTGACGGCCGCAGCGGATTACGTGAGCGCGTCACTGGCCACGCTGCACCTTGGGCGCGTCGCACGACAAATGAACGACCACGCCGTGGCGAAGGACTGCTATGATGCGATGCTGTCGAGGGCGGTGCGCCAGCGCGATGGCCCACTCGCAGCGCGTGGGCATATCGGGTTGGCGCTGCTGCATGATATGAAAGGCAACATGCCAGCGGCCGAGTCGGAATACAAAAAGGCGCTGCGTATGGCGACACCGATGGGCGGCGCGTTTGCGTCGGCTTCACAGGGCCTGATGTCGATCGCCCTGACGCGAGGGCAGTTGGCCGACGCGCTTCTGTATGGGTGGAACGTGTATGATGCGTCTGAAA
>Ga0105049_10007806_pt1 | contig 12411 bp, 6 predicted proteins | sample MAT06_FD_78087 | JGI IMG/M metagenome (GOLD analysis project Ga0105049, IMG submission 78087) | Freshwater microbial communities from Lake Fryxell liftoff mats and glacier meltwater in Antarctica - MAT-06 | ecosystem: Environmental > Aquatic > Freshwater > Ice > Liftoff microbial mat | place...
GAGGTTAAATTTAAGTTTAAAGTTGAGGAACTAGTCCAGGTTCTGGGAGCTGTAATTCCTGTGGTACCCAAAGTGCCTCCGTTTAAAATTACCTGAGAGGCAAAAGTTGCATTTGCTGCTGGGTTTAAGCGAAGTTCACCTGTGGAAATTGTGGTTGTTCCTGAATAGGAATTGGCCGCATTAGTAAGATTTAAAACGCCTGAACCTGCACCGTCTTTAGTTAGATTTCCAGTTCCACTTAATAAAGAAGCTACTGTAATCCCAGCTGTATTATCAATAGTAAATTTATTGTCTGTTGCATTGCTTAACACAATTCCCATCAAGTTTGCACTCGATTGCAAGGTGAGAAGGCCTGTTCCATTATTTCTGACAACCGTATTGGCAGCTGAATTTATAGTGGCACCGTACAATCTCAAAACACCCGCCGTACCGCTACTGTTCGCTAAGTTTACAGCAGTAGTTCTTGCACTTAAAATTTCAATGGCTCCCAAATTCAGACTGGCAGTACCCATATTTATTCCAAATGGGGTTCCGGTTGAGCCAGTGGTAAAAGTGGCGATATTTGAATTTGTACCAGCAGCACCTTGTATTCCTGGATAAGCAGCACCTACCCAATTGGCTCCAGTGTACCATGCAGTACTGGCATTGGCACCCCATGTAGCACTTACATTTGTTTGTGCGTTAGTTTTTAGGTGGCTGAATGTTAAAACCAGCAAAATATTCAACAAGGTAATTTTCTTAAAACCCGATTGATGATTTATATAGAAAACAGAATCAATGAACAACTTCAAAGTTGTAAGTATTCCCAACAGAAACCTTTTCAGTGGGATTTTTTGTGTAAGTGTTGTTTTCATCGTTTTTTTGGTTGTTCGTTAGGTAAATAAAATTCTTTTTTCAGCGGCGCAAAGTAACTGCAGAAGACCTTAGTGTTACATTTTTAGGACTTGAGGCTGAAAAATCCCGGATAAAAGAAAGATTCGTTGGCGTAAATGAAAACCCTGCATCAGGAGTTACTATCAATTGAATATAGTCGTTTCCTGCAACAGCTTCTGCTAATGTATTACCTGTCAAAGTGTTACCGGTATTGAACCAACCCGAACCACCAAACCGGTTTCCGTTTGCTGCGGCGGTTATCAAGCCTTGTGTAAGATTAACGCCCGCTCCAATATTAGGATCGTTGGCAACACTAGGTTCTGTAAGTTCCGTTCCTGCATTCCCAAATGTGTTCCATGTAAGCAGCTGAGCCGGTGCCTGCGTGGAAAAAAAAGCCATTACAAGGAAATTACTATCGGTAATGCCCGAAAACTGGCCCATTTAAACGCTAAAGGCCGTGTAAACCTGAAAATCCGATTTATTGTAGAATTTGAATTCATGAGTTTGAGTTTGGGAAACAGAACTTGCAACAAATGTACAACCGGAAGCTGTATTAATTGACAGTCGTCTGTTAACAAAGTTTCAACTGATCCGCTATCGCCGTCAGTGTTGCTATCGCGGAAGATTGATATGCGTAAATAGTTATCGAATCAGTACCAAAACGGGAAGGTCAATATCATGGAAAAGTGTGTATTTTAACCAATAAAGGAGTCAAAGTAGCTCCGTTGCACACACAAGAAAAAAGCCGCCCCCAATTAAGGGATGCGGCTTTCCGGATAAAAAAAAACTAAATACTATCTGGCAATTTCCAGTCTGATGGATTTTACAGCTCCGTTTTCCTCTACTGAAGCGATATAAATTCCATTTGCAAGACCAGAAACATCAATTGTTTGCACAGTTCCATTCAAACGATAGCTGCTGATTTGCTTTCCTGTAACATCATAAATTACAAGATTACCTTTTGCAGACGTTCCGGCAATTGTAACTATGCCGGATGCAGGATTCGGGTAAACAATTAGTGCTTCTGAATGAATCGAATTAATTCCGGTTACACCTGTTACAGAAACTGATTGAGTTGAAGTTGATGAACAGAATTGATTGGATGCCGTTACGGTAACTGTATAAATTCCCGCTTCAGCATAAATGTGCGAAGGCTGAGTGGCATTAACGGTTTCGCTTCCGTCTCCGAAATTCCAGGAAATCTGATCTGCTCCACTTGCTGTTGCATTAAATACTATTAACTGATCAATATTCCCTGAGCCAACAGTAGCAATATTAACCGAAACAGCGTCAACACCAGTAACTTCTGCCGAAAGCACCAATTCGTAATGATCTGCAGTAGTTAATTCAATAGCGTAAATTCCTGGAGCTAGTCCTGAAACCGCATTGTTTTCTGACGTCACACCGGTTGCAACCACCTGATTTGTTTCAGAAATCACAGTGTAATTCCAAAGATTTTCCTCACTGCTGATTGCAATGCCTCCGTCGTTGGAAGAGCATGTTGCGTTGATCGTTGTAACAAGCGTTGGCTTGCTGAAACGGATACGGAAACGATCTGAATTAATAGTTTCCTCGGTAAGAGTGAAGCTATAACCAGCTTTCGAAAGATTATGGAATATTCCGGTTTGTGTGTCTTCAAGATAAACGATCACGGTTGGGTCGATGTTATCGATCCTTGATATTGAAAAGCTGTGTGCACCGTTTACTATTGACGTAAGCCCTAAAGGAATGATGCGCTCATCGTTCAATGATGGCCATGCCTGGATTGCGAAAGACTCTTCTGCAAGGGCTGTAAACAATGAAAGTGATTCGTTGCCCGGAAGTTTTTTTGCATCGTAAACAACATCGTAATCATTGGTTGCCTGAGGTAAAAATGCAAGCATGGTTTCATTGGAAACGCCTTCAGGATTCTGGATCTTAATCCATACCCGCTGAAGGTTTTCATCTACTTCAAAGAAATTCGCTGCATTTGCATTACGCATTGAATTGCTGAATGTTAATGTATTTGAAGTTCCCACAGCTTCCACAAAAAAACCTTGTCCCGAAGCAATCGCTCCTGTGAAGGAAGCAGCGGCACCGTTGCCACCCGAAGCTGCACCTAGCGAGTTAACTGCTACGTAGTCGCCGACAGAATATCCACTGCCTGAAGTTCCATCATCATCCCAGAAATAAAGTGCGGGAACAACTTGTCCGGAATTACCGCTTAATAAAGCTGTTGCGCTTATTGAAGATGGATACGGATTTCCTACAAGGTTAAACTTTGTAAATACACCCGACTGTAATGGCAGAACAAGCGTGCCTTCATAAGCAGTTCCGGTAAATGAAGGATTTCCTGCGTTTGCAGCAATATAACCTTTCCCTTGATCCATTACCTGACCGGCAGTTCTTGGAACCCAGCCGGCCCTTAGCCCTGCAACGTCTATTCCAGTGGCATTTGCAGGCAAATACTCGTACGAATTTGCTCCCGTTTCAGAACCCATAATTGAGTTGTTAGTAGCACCGGCAACTGGTGATGACCAGTAATTGTACTCGGCGAAGGCGTTAGTTCCCTGGCGACGAACGTTTATCGTTCCGTTCACAATTCCGCTACAGGCGGTTACTCCATCAAGTGTCCCAGATCCGTGAAGCAATGAAGCGCCTGAACTAAGGAAAACTCCGCTATTTGAATTCAACGTTCCGCTAAGCATGCGCATCTTGCCGGAAACAGTTAGTCTGCCGCCCGAATTGATTGTGAACGGGAATCCAGTTCCAACGCTCGAAATACTGATATCGACATCCTTGCAGTTAATTCGCCCGCCGCTGTTAATCGTAACTGAAGGCGCGAATGGTGCAGTCGTATTATTAGTTGTGGCAATCAGCTTCCCTGTCATATTCAGGATACCGTTTACGATAAGAACACCTCCGCGCTCCGCTGGATTTGCACCGTCGGTTCCATCAAAAGCGAAATCACCTAATGTTCCACCGGTTGCAATAAGACTAACGGTTTTTCCGGCATTAATTGTAACATTAAAACCAGTGTTGTTTGTGTTATTATAAATGGCCTGGCCTGGAAAGCTAACAGTCGCATTTGTATTAAATACCAGTGTTGAGAAGGTATTCGTTGTTGCATTTTTTCTGATCCTTGCAACGTTGTTTGTTCCGGTTCCGCTCCACACCACATTAGTACCTTCGATGTTGAAAGAGATTCCATCGTTTAGAATACTTCCTAAAACTCCGTTGTTGGTGATGGAAGTACCATTGATGTTCATGTAAATATTTGAAGTTCCTCCTGAAGTCATCACACCTCCATTATCAATTGTTAAGTTAAACATGTTGATACTGGATGAAAGGAAGGTAACCGTAGTTCCACTCTGGATACGAACCGATCTTGTGACACCAAAGCCTCCCAAAGAAGCGGCCGTTGCAGGCGCACCTGCTGGTGTTAACGCCCAGATGGCATCTGTTCCTGCATTTCCTGTGGCTACTGAATAAAGTGTTGGGTTTAGTGGAGTAGCGGTTACCTGAACACCAGATGACCAAACGGCACCTTTACGAACGAACACTTTAATGAAATAAGTAGTCCCGCTATTGAAGCCCGAAACCGTTTGCGGTGATGTTGTACCGTAGTAAACAACTTTACCTCCGCCGGCAAAAGCAGGAGCAATAGCGTAATTAAGATTTGAAGAATAAACAGTACCTGAAGGATTTCCGGAAATAGAAGCGGTGTGGGCAACAACCAGAATCTGATCAAAGCAGGTTGGATTTGTCCAGCTTACCTGAACTACCGGAGTACCTGATGTTGCTGAAAGTCCTGTAACGTTAGCAAGTGTTCCTAGAACAATACTTTTAGATGTTCCGGCTACAGGTGTTCCTGTTTTATTAGCTGATGTATAGGTAATGGCAGTTAAAGGTGTGGAGGTAATGTTGAATGTTCCGCCAATTGCAGCGCAGCCCGAAGCCGAACCAGCGACAAAAAGGTAGCGTGTACCGATAGGAATTACCTGACCCAGGCCAGTAAATGCAAGCGATTGGCCGGGGCCTGTGCTTGTCCCAATTGTCCCAAGTGCGATGTCGCTGCCGTCAAGCGTTGCGTTTGTCGACAAAAACAATTTGAAATTGCTGAAATCAGACGCTGCATAAGTTCCTGCCGTTGTAAAAGTTGCACCCGTTAAAGTAGTTGCAGCAATTGAAACATCAAGCTGTAAGCTATAAACTGCCACATCTGCTGCTCCCTGAGCAATAATCCCTGGCGCCGGAGTGCTGAAGGTATGATCAATATCAGGAACCGGAATAGCAACCGGAACAAAGGAAATTCCCCTTAGACTCGTTCCTGCGGTTGCTGTAAAAATAGAAGTTAACGTACCGGAAAGAGTCGCATTATAAGCGCCGGCGTCGGTGATTGAATAAATATTAGCACCAATATTTCCAACACAATAGATCTCAACGTTATTGGAGCCGTTAATTCGTGCAGTAATACCGATGATTGACGAGGAGGTTACTGATCCTGCCGCCACCCATGCAGTTCCGTTGAAGTAATATTTTAACAATCCCGCGTTATTGTTGGCGATGTAAACAACATCATTACCAGGGATTCCCGCGTCGCGGTCAAGAAAAACATAACCATAGGCATCGGCAATTGCTGGAATAAGCAATGTGGTGGTATTTCCTGTAGACGTTGGAAGACCAGAAGCTGCAACCTGGTTAAGGCCGATGTTAGCCCCCGAAGCAGACGAAACGTAAAGGTTGTTGTTAGAAATATTTACAACACGTGTGTTAGCTGGGGTTGTACTTACATAAGTAGAAGTTCCGGTATTTCCAAGGGCCATGTAGCGTGTTCCGCCACCTGTTCCTGCGCCTGAAGTCCAGAAAGAAGTTCCGTCAAGGGTAACTGAGCTTCTTGCATTGTTGCCGTCGTAACCGTCGTTAATACGAGTTGTTGAATTAACAGCCCCGGTTGCAGATACAAGTCCCACAATCCTGTTAGTAGTTGCAGCGGCGGAACCTGTCACACCTGCTGTAAATACAGGCGCATCATAGCCTACAAATGTTAAATATTGTCCATCAGGAGAAAGATTCAACACACCGTCTGAGGTCGAAGTTGAAGAAACGGTCATCCTGCGATTAAGTCCGTTAGGAACAAAAGGAAGCGGAATAGTTTGAACAATTGTTCCGGACGGTGTACGCTCATCCAGGAAAGCAGGGGCTGCAGCAGAAGCAAGAACAGTAACACCCGTTTCCATAACGCGCATTACCACAAGATTGTTAGGGGTAAAAGGGACACCACCTGACGCATATCGCTGACCGCTAAAATTCACAGTTTGGGTTGGGGCAACAAGGTGTGTCACAGAACAGGTTCCCGACACAGATCCCGCAGCTCCTGCAACCATTCTAACATATACTATTTGATTAACCGAACCGGCTGTTGGCGCAAGCGTTAATGTTCCGCTGAAAGGACCGCCAACATTTGTGCTGTATTCAAAACCAGTTACGGCACCTACAGAAACGTTGTTTGTTGAAAGGTTGCCTCCCGATACAGTAAATGCATAAACATCTGAAGCAATGGATGCGATAGAATAAAATTTTGCCGGGACACCGGTAGTAGTAAGCGAAATATTAGGCACGGCAAGCGTATTCCTCATGATGATATCATCAATACGCGTTGAGTTGCCTCCGCTTTTCGTCCAACGAAGGCGAAGATTTGCCTGATTTTCTGCAGCTGCAGGTAAGGTGATCGTTGGGACTGCATACCAGCCAACTGCCGCGGTTGCTATTTGTGTGAATGAAAATGGAATTGCAGTATAAGCAATTCCATCCACCGAATATTCAAGCGCTAATGTTGGAAGTGCGGAAGCGGATTCTTTGCGGTAACCAAAATCTAACGTTAAGCCAACTAATCCAGTCGTATTAATACCTGCAATCTGGAAACCCAGGGTTCCTGCGGCGGTAAAAAACACATTGGCTAATCCGGAAGCTCCTGTATAACCTGAAGAAGCGCTGGAATTGCGGATATCTGCAGAACCTGCGACTCCGCCATTGCTCATTGTAAAGGGAACGTTGGAAAAGCCATTGGCCGTTTCATGGGCTGCAATCGCGGTTGTTCCGCCAACGGTGCCGATCGCTTCATTAAAAGTAACGACCTGGGCGACCAGGTTTCGATTTCCGAAAACAATGACCAGGATCGCCATGGTCATTATTTTGAACGACATTTTAATAAGTTGAGGTGTCTTCATTTTTTCATTGCTAGGTTTAGAAATTGTCTTTTGATTTGGAAGGCAAATCTATCCTGCGACAATGATCTGAATGTCTTGGAAACATTATGAAATCGCCGTCTGATCATCATCTCTGAGTGTCCCCAGTATTATGATTGTTAAGCGAAGGCGAAGAGTGTGTTAATTTAAAGTCATCAAAGATTAGCTGTCGATTTACTTGCTCTATTTGCAGTAAAATGAACGGATCAAGCGTGATGAATAATAAGGCACGCTTCTACTTCAACACACAAATCCTCGAAACCACATTCTGGTTGATGGAAGTTAACTTAACAAAATAAATTCCCGGGGTTAAATCCAAAACCGAAATTTCTTCGACTGAATTCCCTCCAACCTTACCAGCTTTGAGCAATTTGCCTGAAGTATCGAACAACTCGAACTCTATAATTCTATTTCCAGAATTGCCAATCATTAAATGATTAATCGCTGGATTGGGATAAACTGAAATTACACCTTTGCTATTTTCCTCTATTCCACTCTGCAGGTTCGAAACGCCAGGCGTGCTGAACCCATCATTAAAAAGCATCCAGGAACCGATGCCATCTGCAATTCTCCCCCACGACTGATCGCTCTCTAACAACGGACTGGTAACCGAATCAATAAGAACAGTTTCGGTGGAGGCCGCGTAAAGTCCTATGTATTCTCCTGCTGACGAAATTCTGAAATTAAGATGCAATGGCCCTGCAGCTGTGTTTTCATCTGCCCAGATTATTTTAAATCCGCCAGCCGGTATAATGGTTTCGGCACTTCCCTCAGGAAACATATATTTAAATGAATTTGCTTCATCATCGCTTATGTATAGCCCAGCCAGGTTAACTGGAAATGCACCTGCATTAAAAAGCTCTATCCAATCCGAAGAATCGCTCTCGGCATTACCTGCTGAATGAGTGTTGGTGGACATCACCTCATTAATAAACAGATCTTGCGGGATCAATCCTGCATCATCATCGGCAATAGCAACTTCAATCTCACTGTTGCCGCCAAGCAACAATCCTCCTTCAGCAGAGATCAACGAAAACGTTAGAACCTCGAAGCCTTCCGGAAGTAAATCATCCTGCACAGTTAATAAAATACTGGAACTCGTTGCTCCCGCCAGAACTTCCATTGTGACAACTCCGCCGTTTCCAGCCGGATTGAGCAGGTAGTCAGAATCGCTTATCATCGTTCCGTTTGTTACCATCACGGTGAATGATCCATCCTGTAAAGCAGCCGGCTGAATGCTGAAAGTTAAATCAAGAGCAGCCTCTCCTTCAGTCACAACCATGGACGAGGCATCAAACTGAACCAATGAAACGCCATTTGGCTCATCCACAGAAAGGCTCAGGCTGGAGTTGCTTCCCGCCACAATACCGGAAGTAAGGTTGCTAATAACGATCGTTCCTGTCTCGGAGCCTTCAAAAGTCCCGTCCGTGGCACCTGCAATATCAATGGTGATGGAAGTGCTTCCCGAAGGAATATTTACCGGGATAGAAGCTCCTGAAAATAATGGCGAACTGATAAGATCGCCAGGCTGTAATGCGCCCGACAAAGTCAGTGATAAAGTTTGTGTCCCGAAAACCGGTGTGCTGAACGTTACGTTAACAGATTGTGAAATAGCTCCTTCAATCAGTGTTAATACTCCGGGAGAAATATTCACAACAGAAGGTGCAGGCGGCGTTACACTCACATTCCAGTCGGGCCATACGATCGCTCCTGCAACTGTAATACTATTTGAAATAGTCCAATTTGCAGGATTTTGAATTGCTGCAAGTATCTGTGCCGGCGTTCCAGAAATGTTCGTCTGGTTAAAAAACATATTGCTTGTTACAGTGCTGCTGTTAACCGGTGATTGAGCGGTTTGCCCGTTTATTAATGGCGAAGGCAAACAGGTTGCGTTTGAATTTGCAGTCACTGTTGCACATCCGCTTAACCAATCAGAGCTTGTGATTGCTGCAATAAAAACAGGGTTTGAAGTTGTTCCCGTAAAAGCCAGAATCTGGTCGCCTGAAGAGGAAAGATTTGGAAGCTCACCAGTTACAGTTCCGGGTCCTGAAAACGGCGAACTGGAGTTAGCTATGTTGTCGTCGTAAATGTATACTACTGCGCCGGGAGCAAGTGCAACCGCAGGGCTCGTCCAGGTAAGCATTTCCTCGTTGTCGAAAAGCCCGGTTCCGTCCCAGCCGTTGTCGGTAAAACTAATTTGCGTTAAAGCAGGAAATTCTGCGAGAGTAACGAAAGCAAATCCGTCTGGCGCATTGGTCTGATAGGCAACAAATGCAATGCTTCCCGGTGTTTGTGCAACAGATGAAAGGGTAATGATTGCGCCAAGTAAAGAAAGTAAGTTTTTCTTCATATTAAAATTGGTATTGCCAGCCGATCCGGAATTGGTTGGTCCAGTCGCCTGCATTGATGGATTCGGATGAAATGATGTGAATAAACTGTGCCTTGATCATGCTCTGGTAGCCGTTGATCTGGTAAGCGATTGCTCCCGAAACACGTTCGTTGATGCCAATTAAGAGATCGTTTGCATTAGAGGTTTCGTAACGACCCGAAATGATGAGCTTCGCCGGTGCGAAATGATAGTTGAGTTGAGCGACCCATCCGCCTGCGAAAAAATGCCCGCCTGTCTGTTGCCTCGTGTAGCCTTGCAGAAAATTACTGCTTGTATCGCTGGGCGTAAGTTGCGATTGGATCAATTCAAACTGAGCTGAAATCCCCTGCCACTGAGCGGCAAAATCAATCCCTACCGTCCGCTTGGTTCCATCAATTACTTTGATACCGTAATCACTTGCCGCACCTGCGGGAAAGAAGTCTCCGGCAGGTAGATTCCGTTTTGTGTATCGGCCACTCAAACCCAAACCAAACATTGGAATGCGCACATGACGATCGTCAATTTCACGGTTACGGAATTGAGTTGGCCAGCCAAGGGTAAAGCGCCCGGTATATTCAAGCGCACCGCTCGCATCATTATCTCCTCCGAGACTGGCTTCACCAAGCCCAGTATAAATACCTAAGTCGATGGACGCACGTTGTTTCCAGAAGGTTTTCGAAACATCAACACCGATATCCCTTCGACTTAAAAAGCTTCCGCGTAGGAATTCTGCACGTTGCCAGTATGGCGAATACGTAAAGGGGGTAAGCGAACTTCTCGACCAGGCAATTTTTCCATAACCCACCCTAACATCAAAAAGTTTAAACCCTTTGTATTGAATCCAGGCATCCATCAGACCCGGGTTTTCAGGATCGGCACTTTTCTGCAGAATATCTGCAAGATCTACCTGAAGTTTATATTCCCAGTTATTTCCTTTTCTGCCTTCCAGCTGGATTTGTGCATCACGAAGGTTAAAACGGTTTTTATCTTTTTCTTCTACACCAGTTTCAAGTGACCTGTAATTATAATAGGTAGATATAAGGCCGGAAATTTCCAAAGAATTATCTCCGTTCCCAAGTGTTACCTGTGCGTCCGCCTTACCGAAAAAAGCTAAGATCAACAGCGCCGCTAGTCTATTTCGAAGCATCAGTCAACAGATTTAGATCATTAAAAACATACATCTTCTGTCCATCGTCGCTCAGAACATACATTTTTCCGTCTTTCGAAAAAGCCAGGCCTTCCGGATTAAGAACAGGTAATTTAAAGCGCTTTAAAATAGTTCCGGTTTTCCAGTCGGTCTTCCATACTTCTGCGCGCTCGTCGCTTAGCAACCAAAGAAAACCATTGAACCAAACAGCAGCAGAAACATCGCCCGGCACTTCCCATTTTTGCCGGTTTATTTCATGCATTTTTTCGTCTAGCGTGAACATCCAAACGGGCTCTTTCTCAGTAAATAATAACCAGTTTCCATCCGGGCTTTTGGTAATTCCTTCAAATCCTTTGTTACGGCCACCTTCGTAGGGAATATTTACCGTATTGAGTAATTGAAAATCTTTTCTGGAAAAGGTTTTAATAAAACGATTCCGCTCCTCTACTACATAAACGAAATTTTCATCCGCATAAACACCTTCTGCATCAACGAGACCAGCTTGGGTAGAACGGATGATGTTTCCCTCAAGATCTGTTTCGAACAAAGCGCCATTATCGCTAACAATAAAAAGCGATTTACCATCGGGAGCGACGGAAACGTCGGAAGGTTCTGAAATTTTGATGTTATAAACTTTCAAGAGTTCAGGCTTCACAACGGGCTGAGCATTTAAACTGCCGGCAAGCAATAGAAAAATAAGACGTCTCATGGGTTAAGTTCTCCTGGTGTTGGTGTAACGGGAGACTGCCAGGGGCCATTTCCGTTCGGTGATCGGGCTACCGACATATTATCGAATGCCTGAACGCCGTACTTCGTGCTGTCTGTTAAAGTTATCGCACCATTCTGCTTCCTGTAAAGAAATACATAATCGCCTCCGGAACTCAATCCGAAATTAGTGTGGATCTGTCCGGAAACGCGGTTAGAATCGTCGCAGAAAATAATAAGGAAATCACCCGGCGAAAGCGTGCGTTGGGGAAGCTCAAATTTTTCTGAATCTGCAGGACTATCGCTGATATACCATTCACCTTGTTTCATCTCGAAAGGAGAAGATGAGGTGTTGTACAATTCAATCCAGTCGCTATTATTGCCCAGATCTGTGGTGAGTGCCGAACCTTTTGCAACAAGTTCATTGATCCTGACTGGGGCTGGAACCACTGAAGCTGTGTCGCCAGGAATTGGATCCGGCTTCTCAAAAATACGATCCTCCGTGCAGGAAAACAGCAGAAATGAAAGGCCTGTTGCAACCATTAATTTAAATTGGTTCTGCATTTTGATTTTTATTGGATAACAAGAATTTTAAATGTCTTTTCGGACTGCGACGTTCTGACAGTGCAGAAATAAATTCCATTTTCAACTGCAGGCAACATGCTTAGTTTTTGCGTTGATGGAGATTGAAGAGTCAAGGCTCCTGAATAAATTAATTTCCCATCCTGAGTGATGATCCTGATAGCTGCTTCTCCGTTTTCGCCGGATTGAAGGTTAAGATCTGGAAGGCTATTGGTGACACTTGGAAATACACTTAAATCAAATGCGTTCGTTACATGGTTGAAACCAATTGTAGTATCAACGGGAACAGGATTTACCAGGCGGTTGAAAGCTCTCCGGTACCAGTCCGCAACTTCTGCACTATGAACTACAAGTGTATTTTCATCATTCTTTGTTGTAGCGTTGGTCGACCAGTTGTGCGAACCTGTCCAGACAAGAGGATCGCTGGTTGTGCCGGCATCAGCAACAAAATATTTATGATGCATGATAACGTGTGTGTCGGGATTTATTTCAAGGCTGCTTCCCATAGC
>Ga0105049_10007807_pt1 | contig 12410 bp, 9 predicted proteins | sample MAT06_FD_78087 | JGI IMG/M metagenome (GOLD analysis project Ga0105049, IMG submission 78087) | Freshwater microbial communities from Lake Fryxell liftoff mats and glacier meltwater in Antarctica - MAT-06 | ecosystem: Environmental > Aquatic > Freshwater > Ice > Liftoff microbial mat | place...
GTGCTCAGGATTACGACCTTTGGTTACGATGCCGCTGGGGCATGGCCTCCGTCCCGCAGCTCCTCTATACCTACCGCGTTCCCGCGACCACCGGTTATAGTGCTTCCCCCTTGCAGGCCCTGTGCGCAGCTCAGATTAAGACTCGCGCCTGGTCCACGCTCCCCTTCCGTGATTGTCCGCTCATCACCAACGCCCTCGCCGCGGCGATGGCCGGAAATTTAAACCCCGCCGACGCGGGCACAACCACCGACGCCATCAACGTAATTGCGAACCGCATGACCCGCTCCGGGCCCACCGTCCAAAGTCTGTTGGCTTACATGTCCGCCAAGGCCCTGCTTCCTGCCCAGCCCGCTACCTGCGGACGGCTGCTCCGCGATCGTGCCGCAATCGTCACCGAGTTACTTAAATCACAGGGTGTTGATGAGGTCTATCTCTACGGCGCGGGCGCGCACACCGCCCAGGCCCTGCCGATATTCACCGCCGGGGGCCTCGCAGTCCAAGGCATCATCGATAACGCCGCGGCGGGTCTCTCGCGATTTAATTATGTTGTTCGCGATGACGAATCGCTCGCACGCGGCGATCACCTCGTCCTCTCCAGCCGCGCCCACCACCAACGAATGTGGCACGCGACCCAGCCCCTTCGCGACCGCGGCGTCCATGTCCATCCCCTCTACGACTCGCCCGCCCCGTCGCTCTTAACTTAAGTGATCCCCTCCCTTCCCTCGGGCCAGAGCGCTCGATGCTATGGGCGAGAGTTGTGGGCGAGCGCGCGGGCGCCCCTCTCGCTCTACCGCCCCGCTCGCGTAGGGACGATACTCGGCGTGTGCAACGCCGCTAACTCACCAAACAATGCCTTTTCAAGCGCGCCGCTATCCTTACGATCCGTAATCGGCCCCTCCGCATCGCCCCTCAGAAACTGCCGAATCATCTGCTCATCCTCCGCGAGGTGATCCGCTGCCGGAGCGTCCCTGATCGCGGCAAACCACGCCCGGTCCTCCACCGCCACCATCCGCCCCCGATCAAACATCGCCATCCGATCCGCGATCGTAAACGCGGAGTCCATCTCGTGAGTGACCACCACGCTGGTGACCCGCAGAATCTTCGTCAGATCCATGATCAACCGATCAATCTGCGCGCTCGTCACCGGGTCAAGCCCCGCGCTGGGCTCATCGTAAAATAATATCTCGGGGTCAAGCGCGAGAGCTCGCGCCAGCCCCGCCCGCTTCTTCATCCCCCCCGAGATTTGCGCAGGATACTTATCCGCCGCCTCCAGCAGGCCCACCTGCTCGAGTTTAATCTTAACCTGAATATCAATTATGTTTCGATCGAAGTCGGTGTGCTCCTGGATGGGCAGAGCCACATTCTCTGCCAGCGTCATGGAGTTAAACAACGCCCCGCTTTGGAATAGAATTCCGAACCTCCGCCGGATCGCATCCAGCCCCGGCCGCTTCAGCGTGGTGACCTCGCCACCAAAAAGCTCGATACTCCCGGTGTCCGGCTTGAAACTACCGATGATGAGCCGAAGCAGTGTCGATTTACCCGACCCGCTCCCGCCCATGATCACCATCGTCTCGCCCCGCCGCACATCCAGGTTCACGCCGTCCAGCACGGTCCGGCCATCAAAGCTCTTCTTCAGGTCGCGGATTTTAATTACAATGTCATCATCACCCGCCGGCGTATTCCCGGGAGCCTTGGTTGCTGGCCTATTTCCGTTTTCGTTCGCCACGCCAGGCTGATCTCCCGCTGAGACGTAAATAACTAGAGACGCAAATAGCCGTCCCACGAAGCCCGCACACTTTAGTTACTTCTTTGGCGCATCAGTTGGCGGCACCGGCGGGGCCGGCGGGTTAACCGGGTCCACCGGGGTAGCCCGGGTACCGGTCGGCGTCGACACCGGAGTCGCCACCTCGCCCGGAACTGCTGAAGGCAGCGGGCGATTGCTAGGATCATACAACGTTATAACCTTGCCACTCCTCGTGAAAACCTGGATATTTACAATCGGGATGATGCTGCCGCTCGGGGCTGAGGTCTTACCCGTTGCAACCTGAATACCCGCTATCCCCTTCTCCTTCGCAAACGTAAGCGGAAGCGGAATCAAGTTCCCTGCTTGCTGCATCTGATTCGTCACCGGGCCCATCTGGCCCATATCAGATAAATACTCCCAGAGGCCCGTGGGAACCGCCTGATACTCGCCCAGCTCCGCTCGGTACGCCGCGCGAAACGCCTCAAAGTCCGAATCCTTAATATTCTCAAGCGTCGGGCTGACAAGCAGTTTTTTCGCCGTCGCGAAATCCCCCGATTCAATCGCTTTCATCGTTGTATCCATCGGGGCCACCATGCCCTTGTTCGCAATACCCGCCACCTGATTAACGCCCACCCCAGCCGCGAGCCACAAAACTGAAGCAAGCACGCCCAAAATTATCCCGCCGATTGCGAGGCCCCTGCCGCCAACCCGGCCCCCCGAACCGCTAATACTAAACAACGCCGCAATGCCCAGGATAGCCCCGATTATCCCAAACCCGGGAATGCAGATGATCCCCAAGACCAGCGACAAAATGGCCATAACGCTGGTGCGTTGCTCAACAACATACTGGTCGTTCGGGTAAGAACCAAATCCGCCGGACTGCATAGTGGTCATGGTGGTAGGATAGCACCACTTTTCGGAATTACCGAGCCTCTGCGGTATCGAATTTTGTACGGATTGCGTTCTAATACTTTGAGGATGAATGAAATTATCGGGGCAGTCCCCGCCTACCATCGCTCTCCCGTTTTGATTCCGGCGTTTTTCCCATTTTGCTGCGGGTAAACGGCGGAAGCCGTGATTGTGTCCCGCGCTACTGCGCCCCTCCGAGCCCCTGTCTGCACCCATGCCACAGCCTAAGAACACGACTCTGCGCATTCTGATTCCAATCATCGCTTTGGGCGTCGCGGCACTCGTCGTCGTTGGCAGTTTCAAGACTTCCAAGCCCTCCGCCGCGCCCGCTTCGTCCGCCGCGATCACTTCTCCGGTCCCGAACCCGCAGAGCATCACCCCGACTCCGCAAGTCCTCCCGACCGCTCAGAACACCCCCACGACCCCCGCGATAGCCTCTGAAACTATCCCGGTTTCAACATCCTCCGCCTCTAGCGCAGTCTCGGGAACCCCGCCTGTGAGCGCGAGTGTCGGAGCGGATTTATCCCAGCCTCCGGCAGGACCGCCCGCAAACCCAGCACCCACCGCTGTCCTCGGCCAGCTTCGACCTCGGCCCTTCCCCTCCGGCGGCGATCTCGTAGTGGGCGATGTAACCCGCGGCAGCGACCAGCGTTCCCGAGTCACCCTCTCGCTCGAAGGCGCAGGAATTCGCACGCTTGAGCTCAGCGAGCACTTCGTAACAATCGCGGAAAAAGACCACCTAAAGGTCCAGTCAGAGCACGCGCTCGCAACCGCGGGAGGGGGCGAGATCACGCTGCGCCCCTTCTCAGCTTTGGGTATTGAAGTCTCGGTCCCCGGCTCAACCCAACTCCCGCAGTTCATACCGCTTTTTGACCTGGTCAATGGCTCCCCAGTTTGGCGGCCGCTCGACGGCGCTGGCCCAGGCGCGTTGGAGGCGATCATCGAGGATCAATCCGGCCAGCCAGTGCTCCGCATCGAACGCCGGTACATAATACCGAATAAGTCAAACGACATCCGCCTCACGCAGCGGGTTGAGAACGTAAGTTCAGCACCCCTTATCGTCCGCTGGTTTCAGAACGGACCGGTCGACCTCGTCTCCGACTCTGCCAGTTACGGTGGCGACCGTCGCCATCTGCGGTTTGGATATCTCTACCCCGCATCGCGCGATCCATCACGAACTCCGATCACGCTCGGGGAGTTCGATGAGGGGCACTCCTCACTCTTGGGTCAGCGTTACGTCATGCCCGGCGAACCCGCTGCCCGCTATCTCGATGCGCAAAAGTGGCCCACGACAAAGGGCCTTCAAAGCCAGTACGAACTCGCCTGGTTTGCGATGAATAATCGTTACTTTGGGGTGGCCGTTCATTCTCTGTATTCAACGCCTCCTGGCGTAACCAAACCAATGGGCGGAGTGGTACCCCTCTCTTGGATGGCCGCGCTGGACCGGGTGGTCCTCGACGGAGGCGATGGTGCGCAGGTCATCGGAACCCGCATGACCAGCCTCGCCATGAGCGTTCCCCCGGCCGCCGTGGCAGATTTTTCACACGGCATCTTCGCCGGGCCGCTCTCGCGCAACGAGATCAAGGCAGAGCCGCTTCTGCGGTCCATGTTGCTCGACCGCTTAGTAATTTATAACTTCGGCGGGCCCTGTGGTTGGTGTACGTTTCCTGCCGTCACTGATTTCCTGCTCTGGGTGCTCAACGGGCTCCACGATTACGTCGTCTTTGACTGGGCCATCGCAATCATGTTGTTGGTGGTCATCGTCCGCACCGCCCTTCACCCGCTCACGCGCATGACCCAGATCAAAATGGGCAGGTTCGGCAAGCAGATGGCCGCGATGGGGCCAAAACAAAAGATCCTTCAGGAAAAGTACGCCTCCGACCCAACCAAGCTTCAACAGGAGACCGCCAAGTTGTGGCGCGAAGAAGGTATCAGCCCCGCTGGCTTCCTCGGTTGCTTACCAAGTTTCGCGCAAACGCCTGTTTGGATCGCTCTCAGCGCAATCCTCTTCTTCGCGGTAGAATTACGGCATCAAGGTGCCTTCTTCGGCGTCTTTCAGAAAATCCAGGGTGCAGGTTCGCCCTTCTGGCACTTCTTGGGAGACTTGGCAGAACCAGATCGATTTATCTTCTTCGGCAAGACCCTCTTCACCGCCTGGCTGCTCGGGCCGATTAACTCGCTTAACTTGCTGCCGCTCCTGCTCGGAGTTATGTTCTACATCCAGCAGACCAAGTTCGCTCCACCCCCCAGTGCGCCGCAAACGCCCGAGCAGGAAATGCAGATGAAGATCATGAAGTACATGACCATCTTCGTCTTCCCGCTTATGATGTACAACGCGCCCGCGGGACTCAGCCTCTACTTCTTCGTGAATACAACACTCGCCATCGCGGAGAGCGCGTGGATTCGCGCACACATGAACAAGCACGACATGCTCAATGTCGACAAGATGCGCGCCGAACGGATCGCCCGCAACGCCGCGAGATCAAAGACCGGGGAAGCTCCTCCCAGCGGTGGCATCATGGGAGCCTTGCAGAAGTATGCTGCGAACAAACAACGTGAGACCGAAACCCGCTTTGGTCAAGAGCGTCCCAAACGCTAAAGCCTGACCTTACCGACTGCGAATTCTCGAGTGCGAACGGCCCCCCGGCCGCGCGAAGGAGCAGGGGCAAACCGCGCGGAGATTTTGCTCGCGCAAAATCCGTAGCTCTGCCGCTGCGAACGACTAGCGGGTAGTTCACGCAGTATTCGGCTTGATTGCTTTCTTAATCCTTGACTTTGCTGGAGCGAGCCCCCGCTGCAAACCTTTGCACTAAGGGCTTTATTCTTCATGCACACACCCGACGGCGAGCTTGCCAAGGCCACCCGACGTTCAGGGCAAGTTTGAAGTTGGCTTTCATCTTCCGATCACACCACGCCACCTTTAGTCTACACCGTGGGTTCCCAGGCTTTGACCCTTTAATAAACGTTCCCAGCTCAGCCCAGAAGGTCAAAACATTGGGCCCCAGCCGCGAGTCCTCAGGAGTTCAAACAATGACCGGTTTCAACCCAATTATTTTTAGCTCGTCTACCCGCGTTACCCCCGGTTCGCCGCGCCTTGCTACGTGCTTCGTGGCAGGCGCAGGGTGGCTGGCTTCTGTGGCCTCTGCCGCACCAACGCCTACTCCTTCCCCATCCAGCCACCGTGAAGCACCCGGAATCAGCGGCACCCCGAAGGTTGATGCTACCGATTTCTATATGTTCAATAGTTACGAAGCTGGCCGCGAGGGCTTTGTTACCATCATTGCCAACTACCAGCCGTTCCAGACCCCCTACGGCGGTCCCAACTTCTTTCAGATGGACCCTGAAGCGCTCTATCAGATTAATATCGATAACGACGGCGATGCGAAGCCAGATATTACGTTCACCTTCCGATTTACCAACTCCCTCTCGGATCTTCGCATCCCCGTCGGCGGCCTTTCGCAGTCAGTTCCTCTCTACAATATCGGTGGCGTCGGCCCCGCACCCACCGACACAGGTGCCCTGAATATCAAAGAGAGTTTTACCGTGGGCGTTACCCAGAAAGTGGGCCGCAGCCGCAAGACCGATCACTCCGCCAACGTCAGCGCGGGGGGCAGGAGCTTTATCAAGCCTGCGGATGCGGTGGGTGCGAAGTCCTTGGGCGATTACGAAACGTACGCCCGTAATCATATTCATACCTTCTCGATTCCCCGCACCAACCTGACCGGCAGGGTCTTCGTGGGTCAACGTAAGGATTCATTCGTCGCCAACCTGGGCGAGATTTTCGACCTCGTGAACCTCGACCCTGTGGGCGCGCCCAACGGAAAGTCGGATTCGCTCGCCGATTCAAACGTAACATCCATCGTAATCGAAGTGCCCGTCGCCTTCCTACGCGGAGCGGCCGACAACATTGTGGGTGGCTGGACAACAGCGAGCCTGCCCCAGAGCCGTTCGCTGCGTAACTTTCCCACTTTCCTCGCGCCCAGTTTCGAGGGCGGGGCATTTGTCCAAGTCTCCCGATTGGGGATGCCACTGGTGAACGAGCTGGTTGTAGGCATCCGCGACAAGAATCGGTTCAACGCTAGCATTCCTCGCAACGATCCCCAGTTCCTCAGTTACGTGACCAACCCAACGCTCCCCGAGCTACTTAAGATTATTTTCGGTGTTACGCCCCCCACGCTCCCTCGCAACGACCTCGTCAGCGTCTATCTCACCGGCGTTGAAGGGCTGAACAAGCCAGCGAACGTTTCCCCCGGTGAAATGTTACGTCTCAACACCAATACCGCCGCGACCGGCCTCAAGGCCAAGGGCACCCAGAATCGACTGGGCGTGCTCGGAGGCGATCTCGCCGGGTTCCCCAACGGCCGTCGCCCCGGCGACGACGTGGTAGATATTTCATTAAGGGCCGTCATGGGCGCTCTCTACCCCGATGCCGGTCAGGTTAATGGAAATGCCCCTTCAGGAAGCCTGCCGCTCACGGATGGTGCGTTTATCGACGACCAAGCCTTTGACGCGGTCTTCCCTTACCTCCGCGCGCCTATCACTTCCTCACCCAACACCGTTCCGGCCCCCGGATAACTCCGCCGCATGGATCCCTCAACCGACGCGTTAATACTCCTTCCATGCCGGGCTTTCCATCATGTTATGATTATGCTCGTAGCCATTTAGGGTAAACACATGATCATGTTGAATCATGAAGGATGATCTGGTCTAACCGGCCCACCCGCCCCCGCTCTCCCGAGGTAGTTCGGTTTTTTAAAAGCTCTCGACCCCGCTTCGCTCTAGACCCCGATTTGTAAATCCACCGAACGGTTGGCCCTATCTAATAGAGCTGCGTGAGTTGCCTGAGTTGGAAATTATAAGCACGTGAGCAGTACGAGCCAACCTTAAGTAAGCCTTCCAAGTGTACCGCGTGCCCTATACTGCGATTGCTCTCACGCCAAAACCGAATCATTACGATGAAACCCGGTGATCGCCCTAAGCTCTGCACGCTTTTCCTACGAAACACTCATGACCATACCCACCTTCACAACCGCCCGCATATTCCTTCACCGCCTTTGGGTTCGGCTACGGGTCCGGCCCCCGGCGGTCCAGCTATTCGCGGCACCCTTGGCCCTGGCCTGCCTTGCCGCAACTGCCCTCGCCCACGTCTTCTGGCTCGAGCCCTCAACCTTCACCCCCAAATCCGATGAGATGGTGAAGATCGAGGTGTATGTGGGTGACACAATCCCCGGCGAAAAAAAGAAGCGAGACAACGGCCGCATCGAGAAGTTCGAGTGCACCGCGCCCGATGGCACCAATCACGACGTCGTTGGCCGCGATGGCCATGCTCCATTCGGCCTTGATCGCCTCGCAACGCCCGGAACTTATATCTTCTCCTACCGCAGTAATAATGCAACCGTCACCCTCGCAACCGAAAAGTTTGACACCTATGTAAGCGACCACGGTATGACCTCAATAGTCAACGCACGCGCAACGCTGAAGCCCGAAGCGGAGGACAAACGCCCTGTCAAAGAGGCCTATTCTCGTTGCGCCAAGTCACTCGTAACAGTGGGCGAAGGCAGCAGCGCAGGCTTCGACCGCGCCGTCGGGCTTACGGTGGAAGTTATTCCCCTCACTGATCCCTCCACGGTCAAGCCCGGCCAGCCGATGACCTTCCGTGTTCTGCACGAGGGCAAGCCCTTCACCGGCTCCAACATCTTTGCTAACCGCGAAGGGGCTCTGCGGCAGTCCCAGAAACCAAGCGATGCCGGTGAGGTTACCTTCACGCTTGATGCCCCCGGCATGTGGGTAATCGATACCACTTTCATCGGTGCCGCGCCGTCCGGTGTTCAAGCCGACTACCAAAGCGTCTGGAGTTCGCTTTCGTTCAGCATCCCGGCGGCCTCCACGCCCGCAAAGTGATTGCGAGTCGCGCCACCTTCCGCGGCGAGCCGTACATCCTCGCGCCCGACCGATTATCACGCCCACAGTAAAGGCAGGTCGTCTTTTGTGGGCTATACCTTGCGCGTGCCGCAAAGCGACTGGCCTCGCTCGCTCGCCTGCTCACTGCTCACCACTCGCGTGCCGCTTCTCTCCGGACCCGCGGCCTCCCCTCGGAACATACCAACACCCCTCGCCGCCGTGCCCTCCCCAAGAACGGCCCACTTCCATCGGCCTTATTTTTTCAAGGTTTCCGCGACCCGGCCCGATGATGCACCAGAGCACTCGTAATAAGCCGCGCTCCGCCACCCGCAAAGGTAATCGTGTCCGCGTTTGTCTTCAGCACGCTACTCCGCATCCGGCGATCATATCGGTAAGGAAACCCCATGCCACATAAGTTCCCCGCGCAAGCGACCATCATTCACTCGTCGACCCAAAGCAAAAGAACGACCGAGACCGCCGCGTCAGCCTCCACCAGTCGCGGCGTAATCGCTGGGTGCTTTCTGCTTATTGCGTTTTTAGTAGTCTTGGGAATTCTGCCCGGTTCTTGGCTCCTCTCGGGCGCGGCGGGCGCGATTCTCATCGCCGCGTGGAGCGCGGGCGTCGTTGCTTTTGTCTCCGCCGTCTCTCCCCGGATTGGGGTGGTTTCACAGGCTGTAGCCTTTCACGATGTGCAAACGCTCGAACGTCGCGAGCGGCTCAAGCGAGCTGCCTGAATCGCGTGCGCTCTGTTACGTTTATGCTCGCTAGGCCGACCGCTCATGGCTTGCCGCTGATTCCCGGATCCCGGCTGATTAGATATCGCTCCGCCAAAACCCGATGACGCCCTCACACGCACCCGGCACAGCACCCCCGCTGCACACCGGCACCCCGCGAGGAGCGATCACGCCAATGGCCGACAAACCTTCCGATAACAAAAGTGAATCAGCCGCCGCGGTACCGAAGAAGAAATCGCCGATGAAAGTCGTTGGCATCGTCGGCGTGCTGATGGCCGCCGAGGCGGTGGGGGTCTACTTCTTCGTCGCCAAAACCGGCCCGCAGGCCGCTGCGGCCGCCGAGATTCAAGGTAAAGACGAGGAAAATCACGAGGCCACAATGGAGCTGGCGCTGATCGAAGAAAAATTCCAGAACCTGCAGACCGGGCGGGTCTGGGTCTGGGATGCCGAGATCGTACTGAAGGTCAAGGCCAAAAACGAGCCGTATGTAAGTAAACAACTCGAAGAGCGTGCCGGCGAAATCAAAGAAGGCATCTCGCAGATCTTCCGCCGCGCTCAGCACAGCCAACTCAAAGAGCCCAACCTTGAAACGATCAATCGGCAGATCTCCGTGTTTATCAATCAGACCATCGGCAAGGATGCCAATGCCAAAGACCGCATCGAGCGAATAGTAATTCCTAAGTGCAAGGGTTTCCCGGCTGATTAATGCCCATCGTTCCGCGCCGCTCGCACACGAAGACCGCCTCTTCGTGGTGATTCCCTCACGCCCCCACAAAACGTAATCGCCTGTCCCCGTCTCCCCCGCCCGGGGTGCCCGCGCTAAAACTGCGCTCTCGATTCCCCACCGCGCAAACAAAGGCGCAAAACCAGACCTCAAAACGCACGCGCCCACCGGCTCAACGCCCGAAGATGAACCTGTTGGCACCACCGCCAACGACGCACCCCTCTAAGGGTGTCACCTCATCTTTGCGGAGCGATATGAGCACTAGTCCAGAACAGAATTCATCCGGTACCCCTGGCGGCCCCAGCATTCCCGGTGGTAGCAACGCATTCGACGAATCGCAGGCAGCCCTGGAAGCCGCCGCCAATGACGCCGCGTCCCTCGCGGCCGACGCCGCGAGCGCGACCAAGGCTGGCGGGCCAACCCCCTTCGTGCTCCCCGCCTTCGACAAGATTCAGATTCAAAAGCAGGCCAAGGCCATTGACCTGCTCTCGGATGTTAATCTGCATGTAAAGATCGAACTGGGCCGCACCCGCCTCTCCGTCGAGAATGTTCTTAAACTCTCCGAAGGTGCGGTCGTGGAACTCGATAAACTCGCGGGTGATCCCGTCGATGTCTACGTCAACGACCGTTACGTTGCACGCGGCGAAGTGCTCGTGCTCAACGATAACTTCTGCGTCCGCATCAACGAAATTCTTGCTCCGCTGCCCGCGCCCATAACGTAAGCGGACACCCCGGCAAGCCAACGCGGCAAGCCGACGCACCCCAAACGCTAGAACCCACATCGCAGCGTGTAAATAACGATCGCAAGGGACTTGCAGATCATCGCACCCAAGCCAGGATGGCATATGAGCATAAGTAAATATAATCTGGTCGTGGCCCGCCTTAGCCGCTGCGTGCAACTCGCCCCAACCGCAATGCACGCATCGCATTGGCTCCTCGTCCTGATCCCAGTTCTCACCCTACTCGCCCTGCCCGCAACGCTCAGTACTCCGTGCTTCGCGGCACAATCCTCCACCGACGTGGCCCTGCCGCCGTTACCAGCCCGAGTAGTGGCAGCCCGCCACATCGGGCCACATGACGACGCCCCGCAAGAGGCCTCACCGAGCAATCCTCCAGCCTCGGCGCCACTTACGCCCGGCGAAGAACAAAACCTAAACTACCCACACGCGGTCCCTTCTGAGCCAGCAGAGGTAGAGCCACCCACCTTACCCGCAGTGATTTCTAAGGTCGCGTCTAATCCGTCCGCCACTACTACTGCCCAGCAGGCCAGCGACTCTACCACAGCGGCTATTGTAACAAATCCCGCCGCGAGCACTGCCCTACCTCCCGCCGCCATCGACGCCGCGCCCCGCAGGACCGCAATGTCCACGCCCGCCCGTCCGCGCAGCAGCGACGCAAACAAACCCCTCGGAACGGCTTCCCCAACAAAACTTACCGTCGCCTCTTCTGACCCCCAAGCCCCGGCAGCTAACAAAACTGGTTCAGCCACCGCCTCTGCGTCACTCATCCGCACGCTCCTCGCGCTGAGCGGAGTCATCGTGCTCATCCTTCTACTTGGTCTGGGCGTTCGCTGGCTTGCCCGGTTCTCCGGCTCCAGCAGCGCACTAGGAATCGCCCTGGGTGCCCGCGGCACGGCTCCCAGCGGACTCCTCGAAGTGCTCGGCCGCTACCCCCTCTGCCGGGGCAGCATGCTCATCGTTCTTAAGTTTGATCGCAGGGTGCTCCTCATCAATCAGAGCCGCAGCCGCGGCGGCACCACCATGCAGACCTTAAGCGAACTCACAGATGTAAGCGAAGTCGCCGCCATCCTTGCTAAAGTACGCGGCGAGACCAAATCCAGCGCTTTAGCCCATGAATCCTCGCCCATTTCGGCCGCGGAAAGCCGTTCCACGTTCGCCTCAAAGCTGGGTGCCAACATAACGCGGCAAGTCTCCGACGTAATTGTTACCCCCCTGGCCCCCTCCGCCACTGTGGCCAAACACTCCGCAAATAGCCCCGCTCGCGATCTCCTTCCCGCCAACATCGACGGCGCATCCGCCGCACGATCACTCCGCGCTCGCCTCGCCGCTCTCCAATCTCGTACGTCCTCCCCCGCCCGTGTCGAGCAGCCCGAAGTTGTCCGCACCATCCAGGTATCCGTGCTCCCCCCAGGGCTTGCCGCATGAAAAACTTCCTCCTCACCCTCATAATAACTCTCCTTTCCGCCCCTCTCCTTGCCGCCCCTCTCCCCTCTAACATCGGCCCCTCTATCGAGGAGGCTACCCAATCTTCAGCCGCCTTCACCGCCCCGGACCTCCTTCCAACCTCCGACGGATGGACCGGCTCGGGCGATGAGCACAATGTAATTGATAATCTCAACCCCCTGCGCATGCTCGATGTCGCGGGCTCCGCGATGAAC
>Ga0105049_10007812_pt1 | contig 12408 bp, 10 predicted proteins | sample MAT06_FD_78087 | JGI IMG/M metagenome (GOLD analysis project Ga0105049, IMG submission 78087) | Freshwater microbial communities from Lake Fryxell liftoff mats and glacier meltwater in Antarctica - MAT-06 | ecosystem: Environmental > Aquatic > Freshwater > Ice > Liftoff microbial mat | place...
ATTCCCAACTGATAATTTTAGACTGATGCTTCTAGCCTCCCAACGCCATGGTGTGTTGAATACGTGTGTTGAATACGTGTGTTGAATACGTGTGTTGAATACGTTTGTGCAGCTTTACCCGTCACAGAATCGTGCGGACATTGCTCAAAGACCTAAACAAATCGGGCCATACCTGCCATTGATGGCAATTTCATCCTAAAAATACATTTGGGCGATGCATACTCCTCTGTTTGGCTGGTAAGATCAGATTTAATGTTTTTCAGAACACAAGTAGCGTGACAGTTAAGCCAGATTGGTTACGGGTAAAAGCCCCTCAATGGGAGCGCGTTGGCAATGTTAAAGGGGTTCTGCGCGATCTAGAGCTGAATACCGTTTGCGAAGAAGCCTCCTGCCCCAATATCGGTGAATGCTTTAGCGCAGGCACTGCTACGTTTTTGATTATGGGGCCAGCTTGCACACGCGCCTGCCCTTACTGCGACATTGACTTTGAGAAAAAGCCTCAACCCCTAGACCCGACCGAACCCGATCGCCTAGCGGAAGCCGTTCGTCGGATGAAGCTCAACCATGTGGTAATTACCTCTGTCAACCGAGATGATCTGCCTGATGGTGGCTCGGCTCAGTTTGCGCGCTGTATCTATGCGGTGCGCCAGGTTTCGCCCAATACCACCATTGAGGTGCTGATCCCTGACCTATGTGGTAACTGGGAGGCCTTGGCAACCATTTTGTCGGCACGCCCAGATGTGCTGAACCACAACACAGAAACCGTGCCGCGACTCTATCGCCGGGTGCGCCCCCAGGGTGACTATGAGCGCAGCTTAGAGTTGTTGCATCGCACTCGCCAGTTGGCTTCTTGGGTTTATACCAAGTCTGGCATTATGGCTGGGCTAGGAGAGACGGACGCAGAGGTTCATCAGGTGATGGCGGATCTGCGAGCAGTGGGGTGTGACATTTTGACCATTGGCCAATACTTGCAGCCAAGCGCCAAGCATCTGGATGTGCAAGATTTTGTGACCCCCGACCAATTCGATGCCTGGCGAGTCAGGGGCGAAGCGATGGGCTTCTTGCAGGTCGTCTCGTCTCCGCTGACCCGCAGTTCTTATCATGCAGAAAAGGTGCAGCAGTTGATGAAAAAGTATCCCCGCTAATCTGAGGGTCTAATCATTAGAATAAATCCTGATTTTAATGGATCCTGATCTCGGTGGAATAGACGGTTGGGGAATGGTGATTTCAATCTCCAGCCGTCTGTGAAGCGGATCTAAGGATCTTAGCCAAGGCATCTGGATAGAGAATATCTGGATCAAAAGAAGCGGAGGTACTGGTCTGTTTCCCAAGTGGAAATATGTTGACAGTAGGTTTCCCATTCCTCTGATTTAAGCGTGAGATAGGCATCAAAAAGCGGTGCGCCTAGTACCTCGTAGCCGAGGGGATCGGTGGCGAGGGCGTCGATGGCATCGCCGAGGGTTCGTGGTAGCGGGGCGATGCCCTTTTGCTGAAGTTCTAGCAGTGCATATTCATACATATTTTCGCCATGAGCCTCACCGGGGTCGAGGTTGGCGCGGATGCCCTCTAGCCCAGCGGCGAGCACCATGGCAGTGGCGAGGTAGGGGTTGCAAGCAGAGTCGGGCAAGCGGCACTCGATGCGAGCGCCACCGGGAGGGATGCGGATGAGGTTGGTGCGATTGGTGCCATAGCTGACATGGGTGGGTGCCCAGGTAGACCGAGATTGGCTATTCTTGGCACTGAGGCGCTTATAGCTATTGACCGTGGGAGCGAGGATAGCGCATAGAGCGGGGGCATGTTGCAAGATGCCTGCAATGAACTGATAACCCAATTTAGAGAGGCCATTCTGCCGGGGATCATCGGCGGTGACGAAGAGATTTTCTCCCGCTTCTCCGGTGAGGGAGAGGTTAAAGTGAGCGCCGTTGCCTGCCTGCTGGGCAAAGGGCTTGGGCATAAAGCTGGCGATATAGCCATGGCGCTTGGCATATTCTTGCGCCATCAGCCGGAAGAAGGTGTAGCGATCGCCCATTTTCAGCGCGTCACAATAGTTAAAATCAATCTCAAACTGACCGTTACCATCCTCATGGTCAAAGGAATAAACATCCCAGCCGAGGTCATTCATGGCTTCTACTAGCTCATCTAACCAGGCAAAATTATCGAGGAGCGTCGGGAAGTCATAGTAAGGCGTTGGGAGGGTGTCGCGATCGCTCACCGGTTGCCAAGCTCCCTCATTTCCTGGCTTGAGCAGATAAAACTCGGCCTCAATTCCTAGATTTAGCCGATAGCCCAGGGCGGCGGCATCGGCGAGCGATCGCTTCAGCACGCTGCGGCTACAGCCCTCAAACGCAGCCCCCCGCAGGTATAAATCGCTGGAAAACCAAGCGACGGAATGATTCCAGGGTAAAATCGTGGCGCTGTTGGGGTCAGGGACGGCGGCTAACTCGTGATCTCTGAGCGTTTGGGGCATTCCGGTGAGGGCGGCTCCGATAAACAGTTCTGATCCCCGCATCATTTGCTCGAAGTGGTTAATGGGAACCGTCTTGGCCTTGGTGCGCCCCAACACATCGACAAAGCTGGCCGCCGCATATTTAACCCCTCGCTGTTTGAGGGAGTTTTTGAGAGAAACCAGTTCAGGAGCCGAAAAATTATCCGTGAAAACCATGTAGCCTAGACCATTTGGAGTTTAAATTTGGGCTTTTAGATTGAAACCGACTGGGTTCAGCATTGTCTCAGCTAGATTTTGATCCCCTGCTTCAGCCCCCATGCCGCCGACCTAAAAGAGTTCCGTTGCCAGAATCTAGCGTAAAGCCAGCCCTATCTACTGTACTGAAGTGCGGTTCTCCTCTGACAGAATCTAGCGTCGCAATCGGCGGATGTTGAGATAGAGTGATGCGACATGGAACATACTAAATGGGGATCTTCTGGCGCGATCTGATCGGTCAGCGCTGGGTTCAGGCCCAGTTTAGTCAGATCTCAGGGCAGATATTGGATGCTACCTAAGACCCTGATAGGGGGAGCACTGACCCCTTTATCGGTCACCTTTTCTATCTTAAAAATTGCAGCACGCTGACGGCCTATGACCTTCCTTTCCATTACCTACGCCCTTTTTCTCCTCAGCGTGCTGGGGTTGTTTTGGTCGATGGAAGGGCGATCGCTCAAGCTCATGGTCTTGCTCGTCGCGAGCCTCGTCTTCTACAGCTCCCTACAAATTCAATATGTCCCGCTGTTATTGGTGATGCTGTGGATCACCTATCAGTTGGGGTTGGCGCTGGGCACCCCGATGGATTGGCGCACCGACGATGATCGCTGGCAATATGCCCAAAAAGATTGGAATCGCCGTCGTCTCACCTTGCTACTGATTGGCATCAGCCTGAACGTCTTGCTGCTGTTGGGGTTTAAGTACATCCCCTTTGTGCTGAACTCGGTCAACGCGATCGTCCCCTTTCCTGCCGCCGAAACAGGAGCTGCGTGGGCGAGTGAAAACCTCCTTGCCCCCCTTGGCATCAGCTTTTTTGCCTTTGAATGCATTGCCTACTTGATCGATGTTTATCGGGGTGCTCCTGCGACCTATAGTTTGCTTAAATTTGCCACCTACAAGCTGTTTTTTCCAAAGCTGATTTCTGGCCCCATTACCCGCTTTCATCCCCTCGCCACCCAACTCCAGGTATTAGAGTTTCCTAAAAATGCCCAAATTATCGAAGGGCTGTGGTTAATCGCCTGTGGCGCAGTCAAAAAACTGTTACTCGCTGACCACCTTGGCACCCTGGTTAACCTCAGCTTCGAGAACCTAGAACGGGCGGGCAGTGGAGATTTGTGGTTGGCGATCGCCGCCTATGGGCTGCAACTTTACCTCGATTTTAGCGGCTATGTGGATGTGGCACGAGGTTCAGCGCTCCTGTTGGGGTTAGAACTGCCGCAAAACTTCGATTTCCCCTATTTTTCAGTAAATATTGCTGATTTTTGGCGACGCTGGCATATTACCCTGGGCGACTGGTTGCGCAACTATCTCTACTTCCCCCTGGGTGGCTCACGCCAGGGCTTGACACGCACCTGCCTCAACCTGCTGATTGTGATGCTGATTGCCGGAGTTTGGCATGGCGCAGCTTGGGGCTTTATTGTTTGGGGTGGGCTGCATGGGCTGTATTTGGTGCTGCATCGCTTGGGCGATCGCCTCTCTGCCCAGTGGCAACCGTTGCAACAATTTTGGGGCACCCCCCCCGGCATCGTGATGGCCTGGGGCATCACCCAACTATCAGTGTTTTTTGCCTGGATCTTTTTCCGCTTACCCAACTTTGGCCAGTCGGGGCTAGTCTTAAAACGGTTGTGGGGGCATCCTGCGGATATGCAGTTTACCCAAAAAATTTATCTAGAAGCCTTGGGTACCGATCGCCTTCATCTCGTTGCCCTAATTGCAGCCCTGTGGCTGGGGATGGCGATCGCCTACTTGTTCCAACGCGGCCTCAAACTCCAGCTCAGCCTTCCCTTCAAACTCCTGCTCATCCCCAGTTGCTTTTTCTTGGCATGGATCTTAGCTCCCAATGAAAGCCCGCCCTACATCTATTTCGACTTCTAGCCCAAAGCTCTAAGCGGATTCCACGGATTTCTCCGTTAACCTCTCCGCGCTGGTTTCGTCCTCCTTCTAAAAGCAGTAGCGATGGACTAAACGGTTGAAACCCTCATCACTTAAAACAGACTCAATATCCTTTCTAGAACCACTTTCTAACGCCATCTAACACTATCTAAAGCCACTTTCTAAACTGCATTGCTCCTGAACTTATGTTGATGGAATTTGACCACGTTAGCTTTACCTATCCCTGCAATTTAGACCCTAGCATCGCCGGTTTGTCGTTGCAATTGCCAGAGGGAAAGCGGTTTGCATTCATTGGCCGCAATGGTTGCGGTAAAACCACATTGTTTCGCCTTGCAAACGGGTTGTATCGTCCACAGCAAGGAACCATTAATTGGCAGGGTGAGCCTCTGACAGCCTCTCGTCAACGGGCACTGAGGCAACAGGTTGGGTTAGTGTTTCAAGACCCAGATCAACAACTCGTAGCCACGACGGTAGAAGAAGATATTTCCTACGGTCTATTTAATTTAGGCTTGCCAGAAGCAGAAGTTGCCCGCCGAGTGGAGCAGGCTTTAGTAGCGTTTGACCTCACAGATTTGGCCGATGCCCCCATTAATTACCTCAGCTTGGGGCAAAAAAAACGGGTCTCCATTGTCGATGTGATGGTGTTACAACCCAAGCTGTTACTGCTCGATGAACCGACGGCCTACCTCGACCCAGCCCAAGTCCGCAACCTCTGGCAGATGCTCCACCGCATCCATCAGGCTGGAACAACAGTGGCGATCGCCACTCACGACCTCGACTTTGCCTATGCCTGGGCTGATTGGATTTTTGTAATGGAAGCGGGTCGCCTCGTCTTAGAAGGCAGCCCCAACGAGGTATTTAGCCAAGCTAATCGACTCGAAAGCCTAGGCTTGGGGCAGCCCCCAACCTTGCAAGTCGCAGAAGGGTTACTGGCTGCGATCGCCCCTCACATCTCCCCCGAAACATTACTAAAGCTCCGCCACGAAGTCTGCCTCACCCCTAAATTTAGCAGATAGCAAAGCCAGCTAGTCCCCTCAGAATTCACCGGTTAGATCGCAGCTCAACGCCCATTTTTATGCATTTTCGTTGACTAATCCATTGACTGAGATTTTCAGTGATACTACGGGCATTTAAGGTTTACCCGTCGTCTTAAAGCATGAGGGTAGTTCTGAGTCGTTCTAGGTAGTGCGTGGCTAAGTGCTAGCTTTCTTGCGCTTCCGTTGTTGTAGATTGAGGCAACGATAGCGCCAAAATGCCGACCAAAATGAGCGCAGCCCCAAGTAAACTCAGCCATGAAAATGTCTCTTTTAGCAACCACACGGCAAAAAATGCCGCAAAAATAGGGGTGAGTAAATTTAAGGTTGTCGTGAGAATCGGCGATAAATATTTTGCAGCATAGCTATAACAAAGGGTAGGAATGACGGTTGATAACGTCCCTAGTCCTAAAATAATCCAGCCGATGTGGGGTTGTCTAAGAATCTGCATAGAGTGGCTTGAAGCGACGACGGCAAGCGGCACAGTGATAACTGAACCCAGCATAAATGTTGTGAAAGCAACGGCCACTGGGTTTAATGCCGCCTTCAACCCAGCGTTTTGAGTGGCATAGTATTTGAACAGCGAGGCATAGCCAAGGCTGACCCAAGCCGAAAGGAACGCAAAAAATAACCCGGTTAAATAGGTTGACGGGTTGAACTGCCCCTGGAGTTTGGGGAAAACAAACAGCAGGAGTCCTGTAAATGCGATGACTGCACCTAAACCTTCTCGCCAGAGTAGGGGTTGGCGCATCCCGAGTTTAGCGGCCAACCCCAAAAGCGGGGCGAGGCCAATCATCAACACAACATCGCTAACCGGGGCGAGCTGAAAGGCGCGCACCGCAAATAAATAGTAGAACACCATTAAACTCGATAGACCCAGCCCCTCAGGCGTGCGGGTGAGCATCAGAAATTGTGTTCTCAGTGGGCGATGGATGAATAAGAAGGGGAGGGTGGTGAGCACTGGGACAAGTAATCGCAGCCCCAAAACTTCTAAGGTTGTGAAGTCAGGTAATAGCTTCACAAACATCCCGGTAAGACCCCAGCCCAGGGCGGCGAGGCATCCGGCCATCAGAGCAGACATGCGAGACGGTGGAACTGACGGTTGCACTATAGTCATGCTTTAGATGTCATGCTTTAGAGACGGTGGGTGGAAATCTGGCGTTGAGGTTGTCTGGTTGTGGGTTTAGGGAATGGGCGATCGCCCCCTTCCCTGCTGCTTATCTGGCGATCGCCACGATTGTGCTCTTGTGGGGCATCCGTACACCCCTCCAGTTCAATGAACCGTAGCTGACCGTTATCGAACAGAATTCTGCCCGTCCAAACCTGATCAAGGCACATCTTTCACCCTAGAGTCTCGTCTTTCACCCTAGAATAAAGCCATTGTTATTTATTGACGCCTGCTACCTATGTCTGTAGATGCCGTTGGAAACCCACCCCCCGAAGCTGACCAATTGCGTGCTGAAGTCGAACGACAACTACCCGAAATCATGGCCAGTTTTAGCCAAGTACTTCAAGAAAAATTTGGCTTTGAGGGGTTTCGGGTAGGAGGATTTACGATTATTCCGACAGAAACCACAGCCAGCATCTCCTGCAATGAAGAAACCTGCTCTATTGACTGACTAGCCTTCAACTAGCCTTTGACTGACCTTGAAATAGCCGTTCGTGATGCCCTGATTTAGCTTAGGTTTAGAAAAAACAAAATTTAGCATTTACAGGTTGTCCCTCAGCCTGAAGGGCAACCTGCAAATGTTTTGGATTTATAGATAGCAACAGCCACCGTACATAAGAAACCTTTTGAATCCTAAGCTTGTTGAAGGGTAAATATCTGCGACAAGCTCAGCCTGAGCGCTGACCTTAACTTGGATGCCTACCGCCATATTTGAATCTATTTAGATTCATGCGCGTTTCTACAGACAAAATTTGGTGTTGCTGAAGAGCGGTATAAGTTCGCAACGGTCTGAATGAGTATTCAGGGCTTTAGCGAGTGCTTCGTTTTTGAATTCAACAATGCCCAAAACTATTCCACCGAATGACCTACTATTTTAGTCATTCGATGGAAAAATGCCCTAATTAAAAAATAATGTCAACATCTGCCGAAGCAACTTACCTTGGACGCAGATGTTGATCTGTATTTAGGCGGCGGAAGGTTGAACAGTGTTGAACGGGTATGGCCATCTCCGGCAAATTTAGGCTCCTTCGACAGCCTTCACGGCCTGCATCGAGAAGCCATACTTGCTCAGCTCTTGGTTGAGCGCTAAAACATTGTCTACCCGGTCAACAAACATGACACCGTTGAGATGATCCATTTCATGTTGGATCACCCGCGCTAAGAGGTCTGTGGCCTGTAGCCGTTGAGGCCGACCGTTTTCGTCTTTGTAGGTGACTTCAATGGCTTGAGGTCTCAGCACATCTAAAAAAACCTGGGGAATGCTCAGACAACCTTCTTGAATGAGACAGGTATCTTGGCTGACTTTAGTGATCGCTGGGTTGATCAAGATCAAGGGTGGGTTTGCAGCATCTTCGGGGTCACAGTCGATCACGAGCAGTTGCTTGTGGATGCCCACCTGAGGAGCGGCTAGCCCAATGCCATCGCTGCTATACATGGTTTGCAGCATCTCGCAAGCCAATTGGCGGATCTCATTGTCTACTTTCGCAATCCGTTTGGCTGGTTGACGGAGGACGCGATCGCCCAAGTAGTGCAACTCTAGGGGTGGGTTCGCAAGCTTTTTTTTCTCAACCAAGATTTGAGCAGTCATGGGCGAATGGCTCGGCACTGTCATTATAAATGTCTCTACATTCTCTATCTTAGTGAATCTTGTTGTGGCTTAGTGAATCTTGGTGTGGAATATTAATGGGGCGATCGCCCAGATCGATCGATTTTGCCTTCATCCCCGCCATAAGACCCCATCCGTCGATCTGCCCTAGATAATTACAACAGTTCCCTACAAATTTTGCTGAAGAGGTGGACGTTCTGTTGAAAATCAGTAGACTAGGTGACTATGGGTGGCACACTAACGTCTCATCTGGGTGTATCCAAGCGGTGAACGTCACCGCCGCTCTGCCTTTTTTTGTCAATGCAGCTACGAATGACGAGCCAAAATTGCAGCTACAATTTCTAACTTTGTATCCGTTCCCTGGTATTTTTTGTAACAAATTCGTCACATACTTTCTCGGTTTCTCTCCTGTTAGCCTATATCTTCAGCCTGTATCTAGCGTTAGAAGCGTGCATTAGAAGCGCTGTCATCAAGCTGTTATCAATAGGCTTATTCCCAAAGCATCTATCCCCGATCAAGTATCCCCGATCAAGGGTGAGTCTAGCTCTTGCCCTCGATGCTCTTGCCCTCGATGCTAAAATCTGCCTGCATGAAACCCGAAATGCTTTTAAGCTCATGCACCTATTTATTATCGCGCTTGTAGAATATAACCAAGATCTTCAGCATAGAGTGCCGCTCATTAAAACATTGCCCTTCCCAGGCTAGCCTTTTAAACTAACCTCAGCCTCAAACCTCCGCCTCTTTTTTAACGCGCAGCCGCACATTTCTTGCCCCATTACGTTGCTAATTGCCCCATTCTTTCCTCAGTCTTTTTGCCACGCCCTTTTCTGTTTACCTGCTCATTCTGCTATCTTCCTCTAGTCCACGCTCTTCATCATCCTTGTTACTTTTCTGTTTGCCCCTATGCTAAAACTGCTCAACAAATCAGACTATTTATTGCGCGAAACCTTCCTGGGGCTGAAACGCGGCGGCTGGATGAATTGGGCGGCGATTAGTACCGTCACAGTTCTGCTATTTTTATTTGGCATCAGCCTCCAAGCCTCTTGGCAATTAGAAGGGTTACTCAGTCAGTTTGGCAGTCAGCTTGAAATTTCGGTGTTTTTAGAAACCGGAGTTCAGGCGATGAGTTTGGAGCCGACTATCGAGCAATTTCCGAGTGTTACCGAAATCCAAACCATTTCTAAGGAAGAGGCTTGGGAAACCCTGGTACAAGAAATGGGCTTGGCCGATATTCAGGGGGCGACCGCTCAATTGAATGGCAACCCCTTAGTAGACCAGCTCAAGGTAAAGGCACGGGATGCCGACCAAGTGGCCGCTTTATCTGAACAGATTGGGCAATTGTCGGGGGTTGATGAGGTGCTATATGTCACAGAGGCGGTGCAGCGCATTGCCCAGTTGAATGAAGGACTGAGTTGGGTCAGTTTAGGGATGACAAGTTTGCTCACCTTAACGGCGATCGCCGTCATCTCGACCACCATCCGCCTGATTGTGATGGCACGGCGGCGCGAAATTGAGGTGATGCAGTTAGTTGGGGCAACCTCCACCTGGATTTATTTACCCTTTTTGCTGCAAGGAATTACCTTTGGCATTGTGGGCGCTCTAACAGCTTGGGGGCTGATCGCTGGGGTGCAGGGGTTTGTGCAAGAGCTATTGGCACAACAAGCAGACTTTATCCAATTTCTAGCCACTGGCCTTAAACTCAGCCCCCAACGGGTAATTTTGCTGCCGGTGTTGCTCCTCTTACTCGGCAGTTCTGTCGGCTTAGTCGGAAGTTTATTTGCGGTGCGTCGGTTTGCCCTCCGCTAAGGGCAAGCCGAAACGCTTGGCCACTTTTGCCTCAAGGACTTGGCTAAAACCCAATCCAACACGAAACCCTGATCCAGGAGCAGACTGATCCAGTAACAGCCTGATCCAGTAACAGCCTGGTCGAGGAACAGCCTGATCGAGAAACAGCGAGCGATGAGTCGATTAAACCAGCTTGCACAATCGTTGGAGGGCTGCGCGGAGTTGCTGCTGATACTCTTGCCCTCCAATCACGTAGGCTCCAAAGCGCTCGAGGTGGGGGTTCATCATCTGGGCATCGAAGAGCAGAAATTGGCGCGATCGCAACCGTTCTACTAGCAGCACCATCGCCGCCTTCGAGCCTTCCGGAATCCGATAGAACATTGACTCACCAATAAAGACCCCGCCGAGGGTGATGCCTAAGATCCCCCCGGCCAGCTCATCTCCCTGCCAAGTTTCAACGCTATGGGCAAATCCGGCTCGATGCAGCATCCAATAAATCTCTTTGAGTTCATCGGAGATCCAAGTTGTGTCGCGGTCAGCACAGCCATCAAGCACGGCTCCAAAATCACGATTAAACGCCAACTCAAAGCGCTTTTGGTTGAGGACTCGCCGGAGCGATCGCGGGTAAGAAAAACGTTCATCCAAAGGAATCAGGGTGCGCTCTTGGCTACTATACCAAGCCAACTCAGCCCCGCTTTCATCGGCCATCAAAAAGTATCCACGGGCATAGTTTTGAAGAATTTCGGCAACAGCATAGGAATCATGGGATGAATCATGGGATGACATAGGCAGAACCCAGCAACAAACTGAGCGATAAAACAGCGTACACATCCCACATAGGGCAGGCGATGATTCTGCAAGGCTCAAGGGCAAAATCTAGGACGATCTGGCAAGGTCTAGCCTTACTGTTAGATCAGATAGATCAGAACGGTAAACCGGGAAGGGCTACCCCTGAAGGCTCCGTTATTAATCTATCCTGGCAAGATTGACGTTGTCTTCTTAGCATACTGCTCGTTTTACGAGCTTGCTTCCAGATCATTAGACCGCCAGGGTTTCGCTAAACAACGTTTTCTAAACAACCCTTTGCTCTAAACCACTCTGAAATTTAGAGTTTCTATAGAAGCTAGTCTTTTGGTGAGGTTACGACTATGGCAGACCCCATTCCGCCGATTACGCTGCCTCCTGCAACCAACGCCATGCAGGAAGGTACTTGGTTACGGCGATCGCTCCATACCTGGCTAGATCAGGAATTCATCCCAGAAGCCGTCAATGCCGATATTGCTGCGCGGGCGGCGCAAGTTTACGTACGCCATCGTATGGAAGGGGAAAATGACGTGGGTTGCTTGGTGATTGCGATTGTGACCGAGATGCAAGCCTTCGACTTTTCCCGTAGCTTTTTTAGCGAGTTTGCAGTGGCTAATGCCGTGAGTGAGCTACTGCTCGATAGTTTGGGGATTGATCGGTGCTGTGGCCAATAAGGGGGTAAGGGTGATGGATGGGCGATCGCCCCCTCCTTCCCATGATTGCACCGTGAACTAAAACCCTAACAACGCTAAAATTTCTAAAATTCCAGTTCTGCTGAGATTCACCCAGTCACCCTTGCCAATCGCAAAGCTAACCTTAACTATTAGCGCTTACTATGCGTCTCTACATAGCACAAGGAGCCTGACAGTATTTGTCAGGCTCCCGGATAACTCTGCTGAAGCGGTTCAGCGAAGGCTAATAATGTAGATTGAAATCAGCCTATGAGAGAGATTTGATTAGTGCGTTTAGTGAAGGTTTACAAGAACATAACAGTGTCGTTAATTCTGGGTGCACATCTCTTTAGGAGACTTGGAGATATGGGATTTACAAAAGCCTAAAACCATCAGCCCAGAAATGTTTGGGATATTGGTAGTCAGATGTAAAATTCCCCAGTTACTGAACACACAAACTAAACCCTGTTATGTTAGATCCTGAGCAGGAGGCACAGGCTCGAATCTGAAAATTTGAGTTGTTCTTAACCTGATCGAGTGCCTGCATTTAAACTAGCACTTGCTATTTGCCCAGAAAAGGGAAAGGGGGAAAACTTTATCAAAAAAATGGGTCTAAAACCCTGCCCTTCTAGGGCGGCTTTTAGTTAAAATGGAAGCGGTTGAAATCCCCAAGGTGGGCGGTCGTGAAGCGGCTATTAGTCGGCACCCTAGAACCTGAAAGCTTCTTGAAAGCACAAAGAAGGGTAGCG
>Ga0105049_10007814_pt1 | contig 12407 bp, 11 predicted proteins | sample MAT06_FD_78087 | JGI IMG/M metagenome (GOLD analysis project Ga0105049, IMG submission 78087) | Freshwater microbial communities from Lake Fryxell liftoff mats and glacier meltwater in Antarctica - MAT-06 | ecosystem: Environmental > Aquatic > Freshwater > Ice > Liftoff microbial mat | place...
ATGGACCGCCATTGGGGTAGTGCTTTCTGATAATGCCCGGCTGAACTGGGAGATCGAAATTGGTCCCGTAGATTTCAGCCAGTACCCATTTGATTTTTACCAAAAGAATGACTTTAATGCGCCATTTGCCTCAGGATCAGCGCGTTATGATACGATGATCGTCTGCCCCTGCTCGATGGGGATGCTGGCGCGTATTGCTACTGGCGTGAGCAACGACCTCATTACCCGGGCCGCCGATGTGGTCTTCAAAGAGCGTCGCCGCCTCCTGTTGGTCACCCGCGACACCCCGCTGAGCCTCATTCATATTAATAATATGAAGACTGTGACCGAAGCGGGCGGTATCATTTGCCCGGCCTGTCCATCTTTCTATTCCAAGCCGCAGACATTGGAAGAAATAGCGGCCACCGTAGTGGATCGGGTGCTTGATCTGGCTGGCCTGGAGCAGACCAGTTATCGCTGGGGCGAGACAGATTGACCCAAATTACCGGCAATTTTTTATTTGTTTGACCGCAGGATAAAATCGCCAGTATTGCTTACATTTGGGTGGTAGAACCTTTTATCCCGTTAAAATCACCTAATCCATCATGAAGCACACCCTACTACTTTTGGCCTTTATGGGCCAGGCACTTTCGGTATCTTTCGCGCAGTCCACCGTATATCCGCCATTTTCGTGGGTAAAAACCATCACTTTTGCCAATGCCAATTCCGGGGCAGAGGTGTTTGATTTTTGCGCCGACCCGGCTGGCAACTCCTATGTGTATGGTATTTTTGGAGGCTCGCTGCTTTTTGGTAACGGTATTTTACTGCAAACCCTGAACGCGGCAGAAGGTTATTTTATCGCCAAGTATGACCCCGATGGTAATCTGAGTTGGGCGCGGAAAATAGTGGCCTCCAACAACGGCATTATTTATCCGGAGGCCAATCCCGGAGGCATCAGTGCCGATGCCGATGGCAACGTGTATATTTCCGGTCAGGTCTCTACTGCGGCCCTCAATTTTAGTGGCGTCGTGCTGCAACGCAGTTGTACCGGCACCCCCCTGTGCAGCGATCTTTTTGTAGCCAAATATAATGCTGCCGGGGAGGTCGAATGGGTACGCCACGCATCAGGCAGCGCAGGCACTTTTCAAAAGGCGACCCGTTTGGTAGCGGGCACAGACGGGTCGGTGTTTCTGGCGGGCAACTATGAAGGCCAGCAGCTTAATTTCGATAATGCACTGTCTTACACTGGATTGAATAATGACGGTATGTATCTGGCCCGTTATAATGCGGATGGAACGGCCCTGCTCGCCACGTTTTTTGATAACGGCAACAGTTATGCCCTGGTAGAACACCTGGCCCTTACTCCGCAGAATGAGCCTCTTATCACTGGCTATTACGCCGACCAAGGGCTGCAATTTGGCAATAATGTTAGTTTGGATCTGTTCGGTGGCAATGCAGCGACCAATTATTTCCTCGTACGTTACAACGCCCAGGGCGAGGCGCAGCAAGCCTATAATTTGCACTCCGCCAATTATATGGACTTATTGGATGTGGCTGCCGACACGGCCGGACAGCCGTATATAATCGTAGATTTTGCCACCAGTATTGCCAGTGGTATCGAGCCGGTGGCGAGTACGCCTATTGCCGGAGATACCAGTGGCATCTTGTTACACCTCACCGATAGTACATTCCAGCCCGTGGTGGCCATCAATTATTCCGGGCCGACCTATCCATTGGCCAACGTTGCGGTGGATCAGTACAACCGTTTTTTCGCTTCGGGATATTTTGCCGATGCCACCCTGACCGTAGGCAATACGGTACTGACGAACGAAGGCTGCGACGATGCCTTGTTGCTGAGTGGCTCTAATAATACGCTGCCGATCAATTGGGTACGCTCGGCGGGCGGAGTCGGTTGCGAGGCTATTTTCAGTGCCTATGTCGGGCGGGCCCTCGCTACCGACCAGCCCGGTAATTTATACGCAGTCGGCTCTTTTGGGGAAATATTGCAGTTGGATGACTTCCTTAAAAGTGGGGATGGCTTATTTATCGCAAAATTGGCTACCGCTACGGTTGGCGCTCCTGAACCAACGGTTACTGAGCTTGATTTTCAGTTGATCCCCAACCCCAGTCCGGGCGATTTTTACATTACGACCGACGATTTGAGCGCACCGGCGCACCTGATGGTGTATGATGCACAGGGTGGGCTTCGCTACGAACGTTCCATCCGTCAAACCACCGATCAGGCGGTACATCTTGCGCTGCCCAGCGGTCTATATACCGTTATTTTGGTGGAAAAAAATAAAATCGGACGGCAAAAAATGTTGATAATCAACGCTTTCTAATTCGTCGCGCTGGCTGATCCGTTTGTATCACCGACTTTCACCCCTTTAAAACTGCCCGCCGTAAAGTTGCCCTGCAAATTGATAATTTGCATGGTTTCCTGCGGCAATCCGCTGGCAAAGGGATTTTGTGGATTGCCAAAAGTAATAGAAGCCGGAAAAAACCGCCAGGATGTACTATTGGGTAGGGTTGGATAAATGCCCAGAATAAGTTTGCGGCCTTCGACAATATCGAGTGGCGTCACAGAATTGTTGCGGTTTATATCACTGGCAATGATTTTCCAAGGGGAATTTAAAGTTTCCAGGCTCAGAATATGGTTGGCAATGAGCACCAAATCCACCGTGGTCACCCCGTTCAGATCGTTGGTGTCGCGTACGGGGGTGAGGACATAAGTGCCTCCGGCGGGTACATTCGGGAAATTATATTGCCCCTGGGCATTGGTATATATAAAACCACTGGTGCCGCCGCTGATGAAAATCTTGCAATTGGGGATGGGCGCACCCGTGTAAGACGACACCGTACCACTCACACTATAGGCCACGGGAATGGGCTGAAAGTAGCCATTTTGGTTGGTGGCACCCGTATTGGCCGGGTCGAGCCAATCGCGCAGCCGGTCTGCTGCTGTACTGCCGTCCTGCCAGGAATTGTTGAATCGCCCGAAATAAGTACTCAGAATAATACATGGATTCATGAAATTCCAGTTCCCACCGTGCAACTGACCAATAATGCGCTTATTGATATCAAAAAGCGGGCAGCCCGAAGAGCCGGGTTGAAAAATACCCAGGTCGGGGAGCACCCTCCAGTGCGTATTGGGTGGGGTAATGCCAAATTGTGCCGACCAGTTAATGGTCTGTGGATGCACTATAGCGGCATTGGTATCCTGCGAAATCTTTTTAATATCGCCGGAAGGATGGTGAATGAAGGTGGTGCGCGACAAATTACTAAACGTATCGCGGCTCCAGCCATTAAAATATAAGCCGTAATTAGCGGGTAAAGCAAGGAATTTCAGCAGCATAAAGTCTGTTTCCTGGCGATAGGCAATGCGCTCGCAGCCCAGGACTGATTTGGGCTGGGGTTCTAAAATAGGATTGGAGCAGCCGACTGCTTCATAGTCGAAATCAAAACGCCACATATCGAAATCCGGGTTGTTGCCGATCCGCTGGCAATGGTACGCGGTCAGGAAGTAAGGCTCTGGCGTACCTGCCGTGTTGGCAATCAGCGAACCCGTACACCAGCCGGTACCATTGGAAAAGACCATCATAACGCGCCCCACCCCCTTTTTTTCCGTTTGGTAATTGGCACCCAATGGGCAATTTACGTTGATATTACACGGTTGCGACTCGTTAAAATCATCCGGGGTATCGCCATTTTTTAAAGCCTGCCGGTCGTAAGCATAGTCCACCCGATGCAGATGGATCTGGCCGGTTTCTCTGGCTCCGGCTGGTACACGATACTCGAGGAGTGCCAACTCACCGGGCAGTACGCCAATCAGAAATTTGCCGGAAGGCGTAGTGCTTTGCAGTGTATAGGCACCAAAGACCTGCTGACCATCGGGCGAACTGGCAAAAAACTGCGCCCCGGGCACTGGGCGAAATTCATCAAACAGCAGCACCAGCCCCAGCGCGCCGGGCGACTGCACAGCGCACTGCCACACGCGGTCGCCATTGGGCAATGTGGTCCACAGGCCAGCATTGTGCAGGGAAATATCGGCGGGAATTGGGGCGGCAAAGCGGTTCTGACCCGGATTCTGGTCGTCGTCGGTCCAGGCTTGCCCGACATTCAGCGCAGGTAAAACCACTGGAGCAGGCATCTTACCAGTTAAAAAAACGGCCGTTTCGGGAGAAAAACTTGGCGGAAGGCCGCCTTCGCTGACTTGTGCAGCAGCACTGCCGGCCAGCCCAAGGGCGAGCAGCAAAAATCGGTTTCGCATGACTACGGGATGGTTAGGTTGTAAAAATCGGGAGATGGGATTAAAAAAAAGCAATAACTAAAAACAAGCCAAAAATAACCCAAAGGGGAAAATTACTCAAAAAAAGGAAGGTTCAGCACGGTTTTCATGCTGAACCTTCCTTTTAAAACATAACCAATAAAAGGAGCGTGTTCATTTAAGTGTGGCACACCTTTGATCAATAGTTGATCCTTCATGATCAAATTTAGGTGGGCCACACTTTTTTGAACACTCTCCATCAAATGCACCGTCAAAACGGACTCGAAATATCCGGGTTATTCACAAATTCCGGGTCGCTCAGGGTGTGCAGAAAAGCGACAATGGCTGATTTCTGATAAGGGGTGAGGCCGGAATAACGGATCGGGTTGGTGCCCGGAACAGGGTAGCCAATCTGCCGGATAAAGGGATCCTCGTTGGATACCCCAAATCCATTGTGGCTATAGTGATCAAGTACCTGCTCCAGGGTCTGGAAGCGGCCATCGTGCATATAAGGCGCGCTGAGCGCGATATTGCGCAGGCCGGGTGAGCGGAATTTACCATTGTCAGTCGCCAGCCTGGTCACTTCGCCCCGCCCTTTATCCGGGAAATCATTCAGGGAAGCCACGCTATCCAAGGCATTATTGAAAAAATTATTGGTCGTAAACGTTTGTCCGCCGTGGCAGTGAAAACATTGCGCATCGGGCAAATTCACCCCCGCCGTAGCTCCTTCATCAAAAAACATGAGTTTTCCATCAATTTCCTCGTCGGTAAATTCTGCCTCGCCGCGCAGTAATTGGTCGTATTTGGAATTACCGCTGCTGATCATGATGCGCTCGAATTGGGCCAGGGCTTTGGCCGTCAGTTCCTTCGTTATCTCATCCGTGGAACTAATGCCGAAAGCCTTGCGAAACAGGGTAGGGTAGGTGGAGTGTTCTTGCAATCTGGTGACTACCTGCGGCCAGGTGGCATGCATCTCAATGGGGTCTTCCACCGGGATCAGAGCCTGATCTTCGAGGGTCTTGGAGCGGCCATCCCAGAAGAGATTATTAGAGTAAGCCACGTTCAGCAACGCCATAGCACTCCGGCGACCCACTACGCCATCTACTCCTTTGGAGAAAGCCAGGTTATCGGTAAAGTTGCCCTGCGGCAAATGGCAGGAAGAACAGGAAATGCTACTGTCTTTCGACAAAATAGCATCGTAAAACAAGCGGCGACCCAACTGTACCCCGTCGTAGGTCATGGGGTTGTCGGCCGGAATCAGAATTTGGAGAAAACCGGCCGGTTTTATAATCGTATAGGGCTGCGGACTGTAGGGAATATCCAGCAGGTTGCCCGAAGTGCCGGAGCCACCGCCAGGAATGGGATCCGGGTGGCAGGCAGCAAAGAAGACCACCGAAAACAGCACCAGACCAAACCGAGATTGTTTCATTCTGCAAGAAAATTTAGTTGCCCGAAAGCAGAAATTTTTGAAATAAGCGCAAAAACAATAATCTTAAAGTTTACTGCAATTTCACAGCATTCCCGAAGTTGCCCATCAGGTCTTCCATGAGACCTACTCCGCCCGAGCCATGTGAAGAAGTCGGCGTTGTTTCAATGTCAAACAATTGCCCACTAAAAGTAAACAAATCTTTCAGGTCTATGGCTACGGTCACTTGTCCGCCATTATCCGCGACTACTATATCGCGCTGAAAGGTAAAGGTTTTATAGCACTGATTACCACCACAGTGATAAGTCAGATCAAGCACCGCAGTGCCTGCACCATTGGGAAAACCGGCCCCTTCAATTTTGGAAAAAATATAACTTTTCCAACCCGGCCAATATTCACTTTCGCGGTAGAGCGGGTGGCTGGGAGAAAAATCAGCCGGTTTTTTAGCATTCAGATCGGGTTTCACGCCAAATCCCATGCGCAGGCCCGTGTAGGTGCCAGCGGGGACTGCATTCGGATATTTGATCACGACGGTTTTAGTCACATTGGTCGTAGCATCCTCGGGGGTGAAATCCAGATATTCCACGTCCGACAGTTTTACTTCTTCATTCCCTTTCAACAGAATAATATCGGAAATATACACATTGAAACGGGAAAAACGCACCGGGAAGGTCCCGTAAGTGTACTCTTTGGCGGTTTCCAGGGTTTGTCCACCGTACAAAGACTGGAAGGTCAGTTGCACATCGGATTTGGGGACGGTATCCTTATCCTTGCAGCCTCCGGCCAACAGCACGATGGATAAAGTAAAAAAAGAAAACAACAGGCGAAAATTCATAGTGCAGATGTTTTTAGTTTAAAAACCACTTATTTAGACGTAATGAAAAGAAATGGTAATGACCAGCCGAGGCCAAAATGACCCGAACATGACATTGAGTAGTTACTGGTTATTAGTTATTGGTTTACAAAATCGTGGTAATCATGGTTTTGTTAAAAAAAATAACCTAAACTAATTTCCCGCACGTACTTATGGACGCAGGATGGACTTTATGACCCATAAAGTTACTGTGAAACGCTAAAAACCTGGGGTAAGTTGGCTTTCATTTGCGACTTCCAGATGGAAATGTCGCCAGTGGTCAAATCTATGCCCTCCAACAGGTTTTTATATTCGGCCAGCAAGCGCAACTGGAAATCATAGCCGGTAGCGTGTCGCACCGGAGCCTGGCTTTGCATAAAAAAATCGCCCAGGTCGGCGCGGCTGAACGAAATGGTATCGGGCACCGTAGCACTGGCCGTGTCGCGGGCCAATACGACCTGGAAAAAAATGTAACCCGCTCCTCCCGGCCCGTGCCACAGGCTATCCGCCTGGGTGTGCAGCGGGTGGCCCACTGGCGCGAGGCGCGGCACCACGCGGCCCGCCTGCTCCGTCAACCCCAAACGCATACGGGCTTGCTCGAAAGTACCATTCGTGCGAAAATCGCCGAGGTCATTACGGAAAGACTGGCGGCGGACCAGCAAAAAATCGTCGGTCAGGGTTTCGTTGATGGTATCCAGCCCCGTGGGTCCAAAGGCGCGCAGTTGCACCATATCGCTTACCGTATAAGGCGTATTATTCTGAACTAATTGAAAATCCGAGAGATAGAAGGTCACGCTTTTCAGCCGGAATATGTGGTTGTTCAGCGGGGCAGGGTAGGCGGCATTTTCGACAAATTGCACAGAATCGAACCACTGCACCACATCCAGTACGAGTTGCGGGTATTCGCAGCAACAATTCTGGTCGGCGCTGGCATCGAAATTAGTGGCTTCTACTTCGAGGCAGCCTTCTATTGGCTCGTAGCAGGCGGTTTGGGTTAAAAGCAGCAGCAGGCAGCCAGCGAAAAGTAAACGGAGCATATTTTGAAAAGGCAAAGAGCAAAGAGCAAAGAGCAATAAGCAAAAAAGCAATAAGCAAAAAAGCAAAGAGCAAAAAAGCAAAGAGCAAAAAAGCAATAAGCAAAAAAGCAATAAGCAAAAAAGCAATAAGGCAAAAAAGCAATAAGCAAAAAAGCAAAAGAGCAAAAAAGCAAAGAGCAAAAAAGCAATAAGGCAAAAGAGTGAAAAAGCAATAATGCAATGCAACAACGGTTTGATGCGCTTGGTTGCTGCCTGGAAAGGGTAGCGGGGCGACCACCAGGATCAGCCCTTACGTGGCGGGGGGCAGCATTTGTTGGCAGGTAAGTAGTTTCTTATTTCAAGAAACAAGTCCTGATTTTTCCCCTGCTCGATGCACTCTCCCCCATTACGGGGGGAGTAGGAGGGGGGCTTACGCTATGGACAACATCAAATAAGAAACTGCTGTTGGCAGGTAAGGAGGCTTGGTAATCGCCTGTTTACCAGCACATTGTCCACATTCCTCCCATGGGCCACATTTATGGCTTCCCTTCTTTTTCCATTTCTTTCATGATCTGCTTGATGATCTGCTTCACCTGCGACGAGAATTCTTTTTCCATGATCCAGTGACCGTAGTTTTTTTCTTTGCGGAGTACTTCTTTTACCTCTTGATTCATGTATTTGCCGAAGGTGAAAATGATCTTGCCATCGGGCTGCACGCGCAGTTTTTGGGTCGCGTCCAGAAAGTTCAGATCGTTGGTAAAATCGTGCAAAGCCTGCATATCATTTTTGATCGGCGCGGGCACCGTATTGCCGTCTTCATCCAGGAGGTCTTTGTCCTGGTAGGTGCGTAACTGGCCTTTGAACACTTCCAGCGTGGCTTTCACGTCGGCCAGGGCATCGTGGGCATCTTCCAGTTCGCGGCCACAATAGAGGCGATACGCGGCGCGCAGGGTACGCGGTTCCATTTTATAAAAAATGCGCTGCACATCAATCAGGCGGCGTTTGCTGATATCGAATTCCATCCCCACGCGGGCAAATTCCTCCATCAGCATCGGGAGGTCGAAGCGATTGGAATTATAGCCTGCCAGATCGGAGTGGCCGATAAAATCCCAGATTTTTTGCGCCACCTGCCCGAAAGTGGGTTTGTTGGCCAGGTCCTTCGGGGTGATCCCGTGGATTTGCATGGATTCCTCGGAGATCGGAATACCGGGATTGATCAGCATGGACATCTCCAGGGGCGGCTGACCATTTTTCAGCATTTTCACCATCGCCAACTGGATAATGCGGTCACGAATTACGTTGAGGCCGGTTGTCTCCACATCGAAGAAAACGAGGTCGCGGTCAAGATTTAATTCCAAGTTATGCGGTGTTAATGGATGTATGAACGATGATGTATGAACTATAAACCAAGAGATATGAACACAGCGTTTATACCTCCTCGTTCATCGTTGTTTACGTAGGCCAAGTGAATTAATTTAGGTTAATTTTACTTATTAAACAATTTATTATCAGATTTTTGTGTACTAATCAACCAATAACCAATCAACCAATCAACCAATAACCACTTACGGTTGCTGCTCTTCATTATCCAGCAGATTGTCATCCAGCAAACCCCGCCTTTTGGCTGCTTCCCCATAGCCACGCAGTTGTACAATTGGTTCCTTCGATTTACGCCGCATCCGAATGTTCAGAAACTCGGTGAACAGCGAGAAGAAAATAGCGAAGTATAAGTAGCCCTTGGGTACTTCTCCTGCGGTCAGGTGGCCGCTGTGCGCCGCTTCGGCGATGAGCGAAAAACCAATCAGCAACAGGAACGACAAGCCCAACATCTGCACCGTGGGGTGGTCATTGACGAACTTACTCACGGGCCCCGAAAAAAGTATCATGACCAATACGGAAGCCACTACGGCGATAATCATGATAATTAAGACTATTGGGAATGCCATTGGCAATACCGATGGCCGTAAGGATGGAGTCAAAAGAGAACACCAGATTGATCAGGGCGATTTGCAGGATCACCTGATTCAAAGCACTGGCCGGCCCTTTTACTTTGGGGTCGTCGCTATCGCTGTCGCCTTCCAGTTTATGGTGTATTTCGGAAGTGGCTTTGTACAACAAAAACAGACCTCCGATCAGCAGGATCAGTCCTTGTCCGGTCAGACCCACCGTGCCTCCCGCTGCTGCCTGTACCGTATCGGTCACCAGAAAATTCAAGGGAATCAATATTTTATCCAGCGCCATCACCCAGGTCAGACCAAATAACAGGATGATACGCATGGCCATTGCCAATAGGAGACCAATATTGCGGGCCTTGGGCTGTTCGGCGGCGGGCAATTTAGCGGAGACAATGGAGAGAAAAATAATATTGTCCACCCCCAGGACGATTTCGAGAAAGGTCAGGGTAAGCAAACTGACCCAGACGGAACCGGAGGTAAAATCAGGCATGGACAAAAGGCACATCACTAGCGGTATTGTTTTTAAATGTGTAAAAAAAATCGGGCGCAAACTACGGCTTTTCCACGTATCACGTACCGCCAATTCTCCGATTGGGGTCCTGCCGCCGATCAAGCATCGGCGGTGTAACGTTCGCCAGCCGACATTTGCCCCACTTTAACCGGGTGGTTTCGGCGTGGCGAAACCGGAAGGCTTACTTTTGCGTATTCACTGAGGGAATTTTTCCTTCTACAAAACAAACAATGCTTTATGAAAAAAATCTTTTCACTCCTCCTTTCCGTCCTCATTTTTCAAGCCTTAACGGCTCAAACGCCCGCCAAAAAATACGTACTGCTCGAACAAATCACCAATTCGCGCTGCTCCATTTGTAAGTCCAAAAATCCGGCCTTTCGCAGCCTGATCGGGCAGGCACAGTATGCCGACGATGTGCATCACATCGCTTATCACCCCTCTTTTCCATTCAATACCTGCGTTTTTTATTTGGCTAATCCCACCGAAAACAACGCCCGCGCCGCCGTGTACGCCGCACAAAGCACGCCACAACTGGCTCTGAATGGCGAACATCTGTCACCCATCGGGCCACTGCTGCCAGAAGCGACTTTACAGGCGGCATTAGGCCAAACCAGCCCGGTCTATCTGCGGGTAACGGAGACAGCGGGCGCAGGTGCCGAACGAGTGGCTACGATCAACGTTCACACCGTGGGCGAGGTACCCAGCGGCTACAAACTCTACGCGGCACTGGTGGAAAAAACCATCAATTTGACTACTCCCAATGGAGAGCTAGTACACTACAATGTGTTTCGCAAGATGTTGCCCGATATTAATGGCGTGCCTTTTACACCGGCTACCCTGGGCCAAAGTGTGACCTTCGCTTGGAATTACACGCTCAATCCAGTCTGGAATCCCAATGAAATGTATGTCGTCGCTTTTCTGCAAAACCCGACCACCAAAGACGTACTGAACAGCGGCACCAAATTCGATCCAGCCGTATCCGCCACCGGCGAGGTGCTCCAATCCACGGCTTTGCGCATCGTGCCCAATCCGGTCAGCGATCAGGCTTTTGCGACCATTGGCAATGACCAGGCCGAGCAGGTAGAAATATTCGGCAGCAATGGCCAACGCGCAATACTCCGTTTTTCCAGCGAACAAAACACCGTTTCTTTTCCAACGACAAGTCTTACACCGGGCCTTTATTTCTTGAAAATAACTGGAAAAAAAGGGGTTTATACGGGGAAAATGGTGAAAAATTAAGCAGAATGTTCCGTTAAGTGTGGCACACCTTTGATAAATAGTTGATCCTCCATGATCAAATTCAGGTGTGCCACACTTTTTCGAACACTCTCGAAATAAGCAGATATGGTTCCTTTTAATTTGGGGCAACAGGGCCGGAAGTTGTCAACTTCCGGCCTTTGTAGTATATTTGTTGCTTAAAAAGCAGGAAGATCATGGGAGAAACACTCGATACCAAGAAAATACGGCTGGTGAAGCACATTACTGCGGTGCAGGATGAGGCATTTTTGGACTTTTTGGAGAAGTTGTTTGAACGCACAAAGGGGGTGGGCGATGATTTGGGGAAAAAAGGAAAAAATAAATCTTCCTTATCTTTAACAGGGAATGAAGCACTTGCAAAAGTGCTGGAGCCTATTGAAGAAAAGATAGATTTACAAAAAATCTTGCTTGAACAAAATTATCGTGGGCCTGATAAGCGTCGTTTTAAACGTTTGGTCAAAGAATTGGATATAAAAGAACCAATTGAAAATTTACTAGCCATGTTAACTAAATGATTTACTTATTCGACACTAATATTTTACTGCATTTTCTACGTTCCAGTATAGTTGCTCAAAAAATTGAAAAGCAGTATGACCCTTTCCGTTCTGATAACACCTTATTGCTCTCGGCCGTTTCCGAAGGGGAAATTCGATCTATTGCCTTACAGTCTGGTTGGGGACTGAAACGACTGCAGAAATTAGAGGATGAACTAAAATAATTCGGGATCATTCCTGTGCGTAGCAAAGACATTATCTATCGTTACGCCGAAATAGACGCATACAGCCAAAACAAACTGACTGACCAACCACTCGGTATATCTGCCCGAAACATGGGCAAAAATGATTTATGGATTGCTGCTACGGCCTCTATTCTCGGTGCTACCTTGATTACCACCGATCAAGATTTTGACCATTTAAATGGCGTTTATCTTGATTTATTAAGAGTTACGCTGCAGGTTTCTTAAATTTGCTCAAAATTCTCCCATCATGGGTAACCTCCATACACAACAACCTGTCCGAATAGCACGCCACTGGCTTAGTGGCACGGCTACTGAAATTCGTTTGGGCCGTCGCCTGACGGACGAAGACCTCATGGAGTTTTGTACAGAAAATCCCGAACTGCGCGTAGAGTTGGATAAAAATG
>Ga0105049_10007815_pt1 | contig 12407 bp, 12 predicted proteins | sample MAT06_FD_78087 | JGI IMG/M metagenome (GOLD analysis project Ga0105049, IMG submission 78087) | Freshwater microbial communities from Lake Fryxell liftoff mats and glacier meltwater in Antarctica - MAT-06 | ecosystem: Environmental > Aquatic > Freshwater > Ice > Liftoff microbial mat | place...
AGGCTCGCCGCATCGGCGATTGTGTAGATCCGCGCGACCGGGCGCGGAGCCGAAGGTGTGGCGACGCCGTCGGCTCCGATGTGTAGCCATTGGTCGGCACCGCAGCAGAGGTGACCCTCCGGGAGCCGCTTTGCGAGCTGCTCGACGGGGATGCCGGATGGAAGGATGACGATCTCTTCCGGCACGCCGGACTGGCGTAGAAAGTAGGGGCCGGCGCCGAAGGGAAATAGGGGGGTTCTGCGTGAACGGGACATCGATGTATCCGCCTTTCAGGGGGTGGTGGACACATCAGGAACCTGAATAAAAAAGACCGCCCCAGCGCAGGCATCAGGGCGGTCGAGAATTCAGGCTGTGGTCGAGACGAGTTTCAAACGCGGGCTGCCTTCCGCTATTCGCACATCGAGTGGCTTTCGCCGCTCATGGCACCGTGTGTCTCAGCCGGTTGCCGGGCCCTTGCGGGCCTCTCCTGATGCTGGAGATATTGAGACATTCGGATGCCGTGATGTCAACGGGGAAATGGGGAAAGGCGGAAAAAGCGGGAACGGCGGAAAAAACGGGAACGGCGGCAAAGGCGGAATACTGGGGCACGTCGGGGGCATTAAGCCGAAACTGCAGTTCCCGTCGTTGCCGCCTTTCCCGCTGTTCCCGCCTTTCCCGCTGTTCCCGCCTTTGCCGTCTTTCCCGCCTTCCCCTATCCTTTCGCTCCATACTGCTTCGCATAGTACGCCTCATAGTTCCCGCCGGTGCGAATGCGGTCGATCCACTCGGCGCGGTCGCGATACCATTCGACGGTGGAGGCGAGGCCGTCCTTCCAGGCGATGCGGGGGGCCCAGTCGAGTTCGGTGCGGGCCTTTGTGGAGTCGATGGCGTAGCGGCGGTCGTGGCCGGGGCGGTCGCGGACGTATTCGATCAGGGAATCGTCGCGGCCCGTGAGCGCGAGGATGTCGCGGACGACGGCGATGTTGGGTTGCTCGTTGTCGCCGCCGATGCAGTAGGTCTCTCCCGCGCGGCCCTTCAGCGCGGCGGAGATGACGGCGCGGCAGTGGTCCTCCACGTGGATCCAATCGCGGACGTAGAGCCCATCGCCATAGACGGGGAGAGGCTTCCCCGCAAGGGCGTTGGAGATCATGAGGGGGATCAGCTTTTCGGGATACTGAAAGGGCCCATAGTTGTTGGAGCAGTTGGTAATCACCACGTTCTGGCCGTGGGTGTGAAAGGCCGCGCGAACGAGCAGGTCGGACCCGGCCTTGCTGGCGGCGTAGGGGGAGTTGGGCGCGTAGGGCGTCGCCTCGCTGAAGCGGTCGGTGGTGTTGATGGGTAGCGCGCCGAAGACCTCGTCGGTTGAAACGTGGACGAAGCGGCGGACGCCCTCCCGTCGCGCCGCGTCGAGCATAACCTGGGTGCCGAGGACGTTGGTGCGGATGAACGGCGCGGGATCGAGGATGCTTCGATCGACGTGGGACTCGGCGGCGAAGTGAAAGACCATCGCCGGTCGGTAGTCCTTGATCGTCTCCCCCGCCGCCACGGGGTCGGCGACATCGCCAAGCACGAAGACAAGGCGCGGATCGTCGTCGATCAGGGGGCGCAGGTTCTCAATGCTCCCCGCATAGGTGAGCGCGTCGAGGACCACGAGGCGATCGCACCACGACTCCGCGAGGGCGATGTCAACGAAGTTGCTGCCGATGAATCCCGCCCCGCCGGTAACGAGCCACGTCTCCGCCATTACTTGCCTCCCGCCAGAACGCTCTTGAGAATGTCGCAAATCGCCTCTACGTCGGAGGTGGCCATCGTGGGGCAGATGGGGAGGCTGAGTATCGTTTCCGCCGCGCGTTCGGTAACAGGGAGCGAGCCCGGCATGGCGGGTTGCACGTCGGCCATCGAGGGTTGCAAGTGACACGGAATAGGGTAGTGGACGCCGGTGGAAACGCCGCGCTTGCCGAGGGCCGCCTGGATGGCGTCGCGCCCCTCGGATTGGATTGTGAAGAGGTGATAGGCGGATTCGCTTCCGTCCGTCACGTCAGGGACACGGACGGCGTGGGAGGCGAATGGCTCGCCGAGGAGGATCTCGCGATAGGCGCGCGCCAGCTTGCGCCGCGTGGCGATCCACTTGTCGAGATGGGGGAGCTTGGCGAGGAGGATCGCGGCCTGCAACGTGTCGAGGCGATAGTTGGTTCCCATCGACAGATGCTCGTACTTGTCGCGGCGTCCGTGGTTGACGTATAGACGGCACGCCGCGCCGAGGCCGGCGTCGCTGGTGGTGATGCCGCCCGCATCGCCAAAGGCTCCCAGATTCTTGCCCGGGAAGAAGCTGAAGGCCGCGGCGATGCCGAGCGAACCGGCCTTACGTCCGCGATAGAGCCCGCCGTGGGCCTGGCTGGCGTCCTCGACGACGGGGATTCCGTGGCGCGCCCCCGCCGCGAGAAGGGCGTCCATGTCGGCGGGAGTTCCGTATAGATGTACAGCAACGATGGCGCGGGTGCGCGGCGTGATAAGGGACTCCGCCGCGCGTGCGTCGATCAGGAGCGTGGCCTCGTCGGCCTCGCAGAATACGGGCCGCGCGCCGGTCAGGCGGACGCTCTCCGCCGTGGCGATGAACGTGTTGGATGGCACGACGACTTCGTCGCCGGGGCCGATGCCCATGACTTGCAGGATCGTGTGAAGCGCCGCCGTGCCGTTGGCGCAACCGATGGCGTCGGTGGTCTGGCAATAGCCCGCCCAGTCGCAATCGAACTGGCCAACCTCCGGCCCCATGATGAACTTGCCGTGGCCTAGGACGCCATCCATCGCCGCGCGAATCTCCGGATCGATGGACGCGTGCAGCTTCTTGAGATCGAGGAACTCGAACTTGCGCATGGCTTCAGGGCTCGTCGGGAATGCGCGGCGCGCCGCCGTGCTTGATGGACCAGTCGCAGGCTTCGAGGACGCTCATCACGCGGAGCGCATCCACCCCGGAACCGATCGGCATGGCGCGGGTGCGAATGCAGTCGAGGAAGTGCGCAATCTCCTCGGAAAGCGGCTCCTTGCCCGGCACCGGGAGCGATTGCGATTCGCCGGGACGCACGGCAAGGCGGTAGCGCTCGAGCGTGCCCTCAGCCGCGGGGACGGAGACTTCCTCGATACGCTGGTGAAAAAGCGTCAGCGGATTCGCGTCGTCCACGTCATCATAGACCAACATGCGCTCGGTTCCGACGATGGTCATTTGCCGAATCTTGACGGGGTTGAGCCAGCTCACCTGAATCGAGGCGATGACGCGGTTTGGGAACTCGAGGACGCAGAGCGCGAAGTCCTCCTGGGTGTGGCCTTCGCGAAAGGCGATGCCCCGCGCGCTGACGGAGACCGGCATGGCGCCAAGCCAGTGCAGGAGAATCGAAACGTCATGCGGCGCGAGGTTCCAGAGCGCGTTGCAGTCCTGCCGAATGCGCCCCAGGGAGAGGCGCTGTGCGAGGATCAGTTGCAGCTTGCCCAGCGTGCCGCTCTCGATCTCGTGCTTCGTGCGCTTCACCGACTCGTTGAAAAGGAAGGTGTGGCCGACCATGAGGACGCGGCCCAGCCTACGCGCCTCCTCCACGAGGCTGCGGGCCGCGCGGAGCGTCATCGCGAGTGGCTTCTCCACGAGGACATCCTTGCCGGCGCGGAGGAGCATGAGGGCGTGCTCCCCGTGCAGGCCCGCGGGGGTCGCAAGCACGGCGGCATGGATGGCGGGATCGGCGGCCACCTGGGCAACGTCTGTATAGACACGGGCGGCGGGGTGCTGGCGTGCGAAGATATCGAGGCGGGTTGCATCTGGATCGCAGAGTGCGGCGACCTCGGCCCCCGGATTCTGGGCAAGATTGCGCAGCAGGTTGGGACCCCACTGGCCAAGGCCGCACTGGGCGACTCGGATGCGCGGCGCGCTCATGGACGGACCGGTGGCTCGGGCGTGACGAGGCGCAGCCGGCTGACGCTTTCGAGGAGATAGACGTGTCCCTCGACGGGGCATTTGTAGCGCTCGCCGACAAGGAGCGGTGGCAGCGTCTCTCCGCGAATGCCGACCCAGCCGATGCGGCCGGCGGGAACTCCGACAAAGAGCGCGAAATCGGGAACGTCGTCCCGCACCAAGGCTCCCGCGCCAACCATCGCCCATCGTCCGATCGTGACGCCGCAGAGGATCGTGGAATTCGCGCCGAGCGTCGCGCCGCGGCCGACCAGCGTCGCCTTGAACTCGTCCTTCCGCTCGATGGCGGCGCGTGGGTTGATGACGTTGGTGAACACACAATTGGGGCCGCAGAAGACTTCGTCATCCAGCGTGACGCTCTCATAGACGCTAACGCCGTTCTGCACCTTGCAACGGTCGCCGATCTGGACATCGGTGCCGACATAGCACCCTTGGCCAATGTTGCAGTGGGTGCCGATTCGCACGCCTGCTCGGACGTGGGCGAAGTGCCAGATGGATGATCCGGCGCCGATCTGGCAGGGCTCGTCCACGATGGCGCTCGCGTGGATGTTCACGTCGGGATGTTTCATCGGGCGGGCGTTTCCATGTCGGACTCGTACTGGTCGGCACGACGCTGGAGGCGACGGGCGGTGTGCGCAAGGGGCGCGAACCGTGCCCCGGCGGATTTCCCCGCGCGAATGGTGTCCCACACGCCATCCGTCCATCCGGGAAACATGAGTTCCTCCATTTGGTTTGGATGCCAGATCGGGACAAAGGCGCCGCCCGTGCGGGAGACACGCGCCATGATCGCGCGATTGATGTCCAGCGCTTCGCCGGGATCGAGGCCGCGGAAGTACCGGAAGGTAGTGTCCATCGAGGACGGGGGCATTTCGACTGCACCGTTCGGTAGCCGAAACGGGTAGGCCGTTCCGCGACGGAATCCCTCGTGCTCTCCGAATGCCATACTGCTATCCACGATGCGGCTTTCCGGCCCAATTCCATACTCTCCATTGTGCGGGATACGGAGATAGTGGGCGCGGTGGACTGCCTTGATTCGCGGTTTGGCGGCGCGGCGCAGATGACGCCACTGCTCCGCGAGGAATGCCGGTTCGCGGTCCCGCGTGGCGTAGCTGCTGTGGAGGCCGATGTCGTGGTACCCGGAGCGCGAGAGGGACTGGATCTGGCGCGTCAGCGCGGGGGAAAATGGACGCCCATAGCTGTCGAGGCGATGCGCCTTGAGCGACTGAAGGAAGAACGTCGCGGGGATCTCGAGCCCCTCCAGGGCCTCGCCCAGCTCTCGCAACTTGAGGTGCGGATCGGGAAGCAGGCTGATGCGGCTGGCGATGCAGGCCCCGATGGCGCGCAGGAGTGCCGCTGGCCTATCTCGGCCGATCGCACGCAGATTCCGCGCGGCGGCCCGGCCGGCGAACATCCCCGCGGAGTCGATGTCGAAACTCGCGCAGAAAAACCACCGCGACGCGCGGCGAGGATTCTCCACGCCCGCAACGCGGCATAGGGAGCGACCGAGCGAGTGGCAGAGTTCGTCGAGCCAAGGGCGGTCGAGCAGCCCCGCGTGATGGGCGACGCTCTCGGTCGCGGGATAGCGCCCATGCTCGTCGGTCGGGTGGCCGTCCTCCTCCCACCCGGCGAAGTTCGCGGCTGCGAGCGAGGGTAGATCGAGGCGAAGCCGAGTCTCCTCGCCAGTGTGCAGATAAGGCGCGAGCGGATCTTGGGGGTCGTGGCGAAAGTGCGCCAGAACCTGTGTCAGGAGACCGCGATAGGGAAAGCTGCCGCGTTCCCACTCCTCGCGAGCCAGGTGGATTCGCGGCGTGTGGAGGGGAGTATCCGCAGGCTCGTCGCCGTCTATCAGGAGGATCTGCGCTTCGCCGGGCTTCACGATCTTCAGCGAGAGGCCGGTTCTAAGCAGGACGGCGGCGATGGCGCGGCTGCGGGATGGCGTGGGGGGCACCCGGCCAATAACCGCAACGCGAAAGGGGCCGTCGCCACCCACGGGATGCTCTCAGCCGCCGGCGGCGGGGATCACCGCGGGAAAGGGGCTGCGGCCCTCGCGCTCGGAGACGAGGGAGCTTGCGTGGAGTAGTGACTCGAAAGTTCCCGCGTCCGTCCACCAGCCGTCCATGACGCTATGGCCAAGGGTGCCCGCGTGCAGGTAGGCGTTGTTGACGTCGGTGATTTCCAGTTCCCCGCGGCTGCTCGGCTTCAGGGTCTTCACGATGTCCCACACCATCTCGTCATACATATAGACACCGGTCACGGCGTAGTTGCTCTTCGGCTGCTTCGGCTTCTCGACGATGCCGACGATGCGTCCGGCGGAGTCCACTTCCGCGACGCCAAAGCGCTGGGGATCGGGGACCTCGCGGAGGACGATGTGAGCGCCGCGCTCCTGGGCGCGGAAGGCATTCACATAGGGGCGGATGCTTTTCTCCACGATGTTGTCGCCGAGGATCACGGCACAGCGCTCGCGGTCGATGAAGTGCTCGGCCAGAGAGAGCGCCTCGGCAATGCCGCCCTCGCCCTCCTGATAGGTGTAGTGGATGTCCTTGAGGCCGAACTCCTTGCCGTTGCCGAGGAGTTGGAGAAACGCGCCTGCCCAGTTGCCGCCGGTCACGATCATGATGTCGCGGATTCCCGCGTCCACCAGGGCCATGATGGGCCAATGGATCATGGGCCGATTGTAAACCGGAAGGAGGTGTTTGTTGGTGATCTTGGTGAGGGGGTACAGGCGCGTGCCCAAACCCCCGGCGAGGATGATGCCCTTCATGGCCGCTCCGTTTCGGGCTTGGCGCCGTCGCCGATTACTTCGCGGACGAGGTAGAGGGGGCGGCGCTTCACTTCGTCGAAAATTCGGCCGACGTATTCCCCCAGCAGGCCGATGGTCACAAGCTGGATTCCGCCGAGGAAGAGCACGCTGACGGTGGTTGACGCCCAGCCAGGCACGGTGAGGCCAGCCATACCCTGATAGATCACCCGCAGGCCATAGAGGAAGGCAAAGCCCGCCGTCATCAGCCCGAGCCACACCGCCACGCGGAGAGGCGCGGTGGAGAAGCTTGTTACGCCGTCCATCGCGAAGCGGATCATCTTGCGCAGTGGGTACTTAGTCTCCCCCGCGTAGCGCGCCTTGCGGTTGTAATAGATGGGCTCCTGGCGGAAGCCGACCCAGCTGAACAAGCCGCGCAGGAAACGATTGGATTCGCGAACGGCGAGCACCGCGTCGAGCGCGCACCGGTCGATGAGGCGGAAATCGCCTGTGTCCACGGGAATAGCCACCTTGGTGGAGGCGCGCAGAATGCGATAGAAGACCGCGGCGGTGGCCTTCTTGAAGAAGCTCTCCCCCTCGCGCTTGCGGCGGACTGCATAGACGATATCGGCGCCGGCGCGCCAGCGCTCGATCATGCGGGGGATAAGTTCCGGCGGGTCCTGGAGGTCGGCGTCCATCATGACGATGACTTCGCCGCGAGCATGGTCGAGTCCCGCCGTCAGGCAGACTTGATGCCCAAAATTCCGGGAGAGGTCCACGCCGCAAACATGCGGGTCGGCGACCGCCAGCTTGCGGATCGTTTCGAGGGTGCCGTCCCGGCTGCCGTCGTTGCTGAGGACGATTTCGTACTGGTCTGTGACGGAGGAAAGCACCTTCGTCAGGCGACGATGGAGTACGGGGAGAGATTCCTCCTCGTTGTAGCAGGGGACCACGACGGAGACAAACGGGCGCGGGGGGCGGGGGGCTGGCTGAAGGCTCATTCGGATAGCTTGGCGAGGAAGACTTTCATTTCCTTCACCGTTTGCAGGTCGCCGTTGGCGTCGGCAATGGCGATTCCGCGCTCGTAAACATCGCGGGCGCGGCCGGTTTCGCCAGACTTGCGCCACGCATCCCCGCAAAACCGGTAGGCGGCTGAGTAGTCGGGCTTGGCGGCGATGCAGCGCTCCAGCACTTCCGCCGCGAGGGGGCCGTGGCCCGCATCGAGATAGAGCTTGCCGAGCATGAACAATCCCGTGGCATCGTTGGGGTCGAGTTCCACGAGCTGCTCGAGGCGGCGAATCTTTTCCTGCAGGTCAAGGCTCACGATTTGCTTTGGTTCCCCCGAGCGGAGGTGTTTTGGTTTGCGGGTATGGGGTGCGTCAAGGCAAGTGGAAGGGCGACTCGCCGGGATTGGCCCTCAGGCCGCCCGCCGGAACCGGAACATGTACCTAGCCTTGGAACCATATCGCCAGGATAGCCGCCCACCTTTCACAACGCGGGTGTTTCTGGACGATTATTCCAGTTTGGATCCCATGCGGGTCCCATGGCGAGAGGTTCGTCGCCACCCCGACCGATTCCCCGACTGGCACATTGCCAAGGTATCGAGTGTGCGCACGGTGATTGGACTGGACTTCGCCATCCACACGGGCGAGACGCGACGCATCTACCTAAAGCGCAGCCTTCAACGGGACAAAGTGAAGCAGTTGCTGGCGAGATTTCGCGCCACTAAGGAATGGCGAGAGTTCCAGCTTGCCCAGGAATTCGCCGAGGCAGGCGTCACGGTGCCACAGCCGGTGTACTATGCCGAGGGCACTGACGAAAACGGCCAGCCGTCGGTCTATTATGCGACGATTGGCTTCGGCAGCGAGTGGCATGAGGCCAAGAGCCTGTTCAAGAAGACGCGCCAATTCGGCGCGGAGTGGCAGTCACTAGCCCGGTTTACGCGGCGCCTTCACGAGAAAGGCGTCCTGCACGGGGACTATCGCAGCGACCACATCTATCTGGACGAGGGCAGTTTCGCGGAGGGCGATGACTCCGCGTGGGCCCTGATGGACTTGGATGGATCGCGCGTCGGCAAGCCTGTCACGCCGCGTGAGCGATTTCGGGCGCTGACGCAGCTAACCGAGTCGTTGTTAACCTCGGGTATGAAGCGGGAGAACGTGGAGGAGTTCCTGCGGGTCTATGACCCGGCCAACACCCAGCAGCTGGATTCGCGGCGGATCTACAAGTTCGCGCTGGACAAGGTGAAGCGACTCCGACCCCGCTAGGGCGAGCCGTCACTGGGCCTGCCGGGCCGCTTTCATGCGCTCGTGGATATCGCGGGCGCGGGCTGCCTTACGGTCCAGATTTTCCAGCGCCAGATCGCCCAGACGCTGTCCGGCGCGGATGAGTTCCTTCTTGGAGGCGACCAGATGCTCGGTCACCTCGGGCGGAAGGAGGGCCATGATGGCGTCCTCGGCCTGGTCCTTCATGTCGCGGGCGGCATCGCAAACCGATTTGGCGGAGAGTCGATATCCGGGACCCGCTCCGGCGCCGGGCGCTTCGCCCGGGGCAGCGCCGCTAAAATCGCGATCCCACGATTCGCCGTGGCCTTTTTCGTCCTTGCTTTCGTTCGCTTCCATGGCTCGCACTCCCGGTTGAGGATAGCTTTTGATGGAGCAAGGATAGCGCCCGAGTTTTGGGTGGCGACCGAAAAGACGGCGCGGGGTAGCTTTCGCAGTCAGAAGGTTGAGGATGGGTATTTTCCGCTCGCCATTGCGGCCCCCTGACCATAGGTTCACTTCGATAATCGGGAAAAGGCACGCACAGAACTCCGCATGAGCACTACCCACAGCATTCTACCGGGCATCTCCAAGCTGATCGCGGCCACCAACGACCGCGTCCGCTCGGCGGCCGCCAACGACAATCCGGTGCTCCTGACTGGAGAGCTTGGGACCGAGAAGGCCTTTGCCGCCAAGCTGATCCACCAGTTGAGCAAGCGGGCACCCAAGCCCCTTTCGAAAATCAGCGTCTCCTGGAAGCTGCCGCCTGACCTCTCCCAGCATTTCCAGCAGTGCGATGGCGGGTCGCTGATCATCCACCTCCAAAAGGAATGTCCCGTCGATATGCAGTACACGCTGGTAGAGATGACCAGCGACGGCGCCTTTGCGGATCCCATGAGTGGAGACGTCATTGAGTCGGATGTGCGCATTATCCTGATGTCGAGCATGGAGTTGGATACGCTCTCCTCGCGGACGATGCTGCTGCCCGAACTGCGCGATATCCTCATGTCGCAGCACATCGAGATTCCGCCGCTTCGCGAGCGGCTGGAGGATATTCCCGCGCTGGTGCGGTATGCGATCAAGCGGGCCAACGACACTGGACGCAGTCCAGCGAAGACGGTGGACCCCCGCGTGCTGAGCCTGTTCCGCCAATGGGACTGGCCGGGCAATTCGGAGGACCTGCTGCTGGTGACAGCCCAGGCGGCGATTGCCTGCAAGAGCGAGGCGGTCGAGATCGACGACCTGCCGGAAAACTTCCTGAGTCAGATGAGCCAGGAGTCCATCGCCGCGGCGCGCGCCGTTCGTGTGACGTCCAAGCCATCGCCAACCAAGTCCCACGATCGTCGCGCCGAGGTGTCCACGAATCACGACGCCGAAGAGGTGACGCTGCACCAGGACGATGACGGGAAGACAGCACTGGACTTGGAAGTTCATCCTCCCGCGCCCTCCCGCCCTGTTGCGCCGCAGACTCAGCCCGAAGTTCCGCTACTCGCGCCGCCCGAGCATGTCACAAACCGCGTCCTTGCGCTGGGGCGTAGGCTCCACGCGCAGTCGCTGCTTCTCAAGAAGCAGATGAGCGGGCCCCTGGAGAGGGATGGCTCCCGCGCCAGTTTGGATCAGTTGATGGGCAGCGTGACCGAGCAGGAAGCATTGGCGGCCCTTGAGCTGGAACTGGACCGGGGGCTCGATATGGTGCACGGGCTGCGCCGCCAGATGGCCCTTCTAAACATGCGCCAGCAGCAGAGCGCCGAAACGATCCGCGATCTTGTGAACAGGATCACCCTGCTGACGAGCGGCACCGCCGCGGAGAAGTCCGAAGCAAGCCGCGAGGCGCGCGAGCTTGCCGACAGCCTTCGCGTGGTGGACGAGATTTTCCAGCGCGTCTCCACGGAGCTGCCCACGTTCGGCCTGCACGTGGAGCAATCCTTCTCCGCAAGCCCCGCAAGACGCGAGAGCCGAAGCTGAGGAGCCTAGTCGGCGATAGGCGGGATCGGCAGGTACCGCCTGCTCTCTTCCGTCAGGTGCAAAAGCGGCGTCAGGAAAGTCACCCGGGAGATCACGGGATAAAGCCCGCGCGGCCAAACCTTTCGGATGAAAACCCGCCATACGCGCCCCGCCACGGGAACCCGATGAAGCCACAAGACAACACAACCGGCGAGATGCTGTGCGGAGGTGATCAGGCCCGCCTCGCGAGCCTGCCGCCACGCGGCCAGCGCCCCAGCGCGGTCGCGCGCCTGAACGCGGCGGATGCCAATGCTCAGGATCGTACCGGCGATGGCGTGGAGGCGCTCCGGCGGCAGAAGGCCGTCGGATCGAAGGTCCTCCGCGACACGGAAGGCGACGCGCTCCTGGGCGTCGAAGTGCGCCGGCTTGAGCGACTCGATGCCGATCGATTCGCCCCCGGGAATCCGCCAGTGACAGAGACCGCCGAGAAACCGCGCGTAACGGAATCCGCGGCGCAGCGCGCGGATGTGGAACTCCCAGTCCTGCCAGCTTGGAAGGTCCTCGATCCACGGGCCAAGGCGCTCCAGCGCGGCACGGCGCCAAGTGGGGCCGGTGGTTTGCCAGGGGATGTCCAGCAGCAGGTACCGCGTAAGGTCGTCGCGGTCGGTGGCGCCGCTGTGGAGGAGGTCCATGTCCCCCGGCGTGTGGCGAAAAAGGCGGCAGAGAAACACGCCGAAATCGATGGCGGGGTGGGCGTCCATGGCGCGGGCGCGCTCGGCGAGAGACTCTGGGGCGAGGGCGTCGTCGGAATCGAGGAACACAATCAGCTCGCCGCGCGCCTCGCGAAATCCACGATTGCGGGAAGCGGGCGCGCCGGAGGCCGTATCCGCGCGGCGTATCAACCGAATGCGTCCATCTCGCGCGCAGCTATGCTGAATCGCGGCGAAATGATCGGTCGCGCTTCCATCGTCCACAACAACCGCCTCCCAGTCGGCGAAACTCTGGGCAAGCAACGAGTCAACCAACGGCGAGAAAAGATCGCTGCGATTGTGCGCGGGGATGACGATGGAGAACTTGGGCGGCGTCAGGACGGTGGTTCCTTGCGGGCGATGCACGATCCCGTCAAGTTGATGCGGAGGATGGCGATGAGCGCAAAGCGGAATTGGCGGAGACCACCATCAATACCGGTGGCGTCATGAGCGTTATCGAGCCGGACCTCCCCGTGACCGTCATCGAGGCGGGGCGCACGGAGCGCCGCTATTGGCGAGACCTTTGGCGGTATCGCGAGCTGTTTCACCTGCTGGCGTGGCGCGACGTGATGGTGCGTTACAAGCAGACCGCCGTGGGAGTGGCGTGGGCACTGTTTCAGCCGCTGGTGATGGTGCTGATCCTGACCTTCGTGCGGAGTCTGCTGGGCGGGCCGACGGAAGGGCCGCCGCTGGCGCTCGTGATCCTTGCGGGGCTCATCCCATGGCAGTTCTTCGCCCAGGCGCTGACAGGGTGTAGCAACAGCCTGGTGCAGAACGCGAAT
>Ga0105049_10007821_pt1 | contig 12399 bp, 9 predicted proteins | sample MAT06_FD_78087 | JGI IMG/M metagenome (GOLD analysis project Ga0105049, IMG submission 78087) | Freshwater microbial communities from Lake Fryxell liftoff mats and glacier meltwater in Antarctica - MAT-06 | ecosystem: Environmental > Aquatic > Freshwater > Ice > Liftoff microbial mat | place...
AAAAAGGCACAAAAGGACACAAAAATGAGGCCAAAGAACAGAGAACAGAGAACGCTGACCTCTTGCTCTATTTTTGTGTCCCTTTTGTGCCTTTTTGTGGCCAACCTGCCTTTGCTTCCCGGCTTCCGCACTTCAGTTGGGGTTGACTCACTTCCCAAGACACGGTTCTACTCCGCGTGGGAAACTGCGCACCCCGGGATATCACTATGGCCACGGTCACGGACAGTTCCAAATCGGTCGAAAGCCCGGACCCGACGCGGCATGTCTGGCAAGTGCCGACGTTTCTGATCGGGGCCGCGGTGTTCGTCTCCGCGTGGCAAGGTTGGCTGCCGCTGGGCACGCCCGACCCAGGCGGGGACTTCGGCCGCGACATCGCCGCGCTCCGGGTTTGCTCCGAGAAGGTGAACCCCGACCGCGACGAACTCAAGGACGCACTCGGCCGAGTTGCCGCCAATGTGGATGCCTTCCCCGCCGAGGCTCCGCTCGCACGGTTCGCCCTTGGCAGCGGGTACGCACGGCTCGCGGAACTGACCGCCGACCCCACGGATGCCAGCGCTCACTGGGCGCTCGCGCGGTCTCACTTTGAGTTGGTGAAGCCCGAGCAACTCAAAGACACGAACGACGGGCCGAAGTTGGCGTTTCGGAAGGCCAAGGCCCGCGCCGCGGGTGGGTTCCCCGTCGGCACGCCAACCGCCGACATCCGGCAGTTCATCAACCAACTTGGCACGCCTCCGTTTGGCGAAGAGCCGGGCGAAGCGGGGCGGTTGCAAGCCGCGCTCGCGCTGAAACTATCACCACCCGATATCGCTACCGCCAAGATCGCGCTCGACCGCTATCTCCAGTCCAACGGGGTCGCCACGCCGGCCGCGTCGCTGGCTCGTGCCAAACTCACCCTGGGTGACATCTACATCCGGTCGGACGACCCGGCCGCCGCGAAGAAGTGGTTGGAGCAAATCGGCATTGATGCGCCGCCCGAAGTGGTCATTCAGGCAAAAGCATCGCTGGCGCGGGTGCGGATGATCGATCAAGACTGGCTCGCGGCCGCCCGAGACTGGGAAGCACTGCGGGCGATGGCGAACGTGCCGCAATCACTCCGAGCAGGCTCCGCGTACCACCTCGCCGTGTGCAAAGCCAACTCTCCCAACCGCGACATGGAAGCCGCGGTCAAACTGTACGAAGAAGCCATCAAGGGCGACGGAGCCGAAGCCATCGCCGCGAGTGTCCGCCTTGCCGAGCACTACCTCAAGAACGGCGACGCGACCAAGAAGGCCGCCACCCCCGACCTGCTGGCGACTGCCACCAAGGGAATTAAGGAGCCGAAGCAGTTCCGCAACCCGTTCATCCGCGTCAACGAGGTGCAGGACATCTTCGAGTTGGCCATCTCGGTGCTAACTGCTGACGGAGTATACGAATCCGCTGTGCGCTGTGCGGACGATTACGCCGCCCTCTCCGCCGCCGGGCGAGAACGCGAGAAACGGGCTGAAACCCTGGCCGCGTGGGCACTCTCGCTTCAGAAGTCTAACGGCGACTTCAAGCCGAAAGCCGCGCAGGCCGCCGCCGAATATGAGGCGCTCGAAGGACTTCAGCCCGCCGTGCCGTGGAAGGCCGACGTGCTGCGCCGCGCCGCCGGGATGCACCGCCTCGCCGACGAACCGGGCAAGGCCGTCGAGGTACTTCAGAAGGCCATTGCACTCCCGAAGCTGCCCGACGCCGTAGCCGGGCCGGTGTGGGCCGATCTCGCCGATGCTCTGATTGCCGCCAAGCGGCCCGACGAAGTGTGGCCCGCGTTCAACAACGCGATGCTCTCGGCTGGCCCCGTCTCCACTGCGACCCGCTACCGGTTGGCCCGCCAGTTCGCGGATACGCGCAACCCTGGGTTCGTCAACCTCAGCCGCGCGCTCTGGGAGCAGATCGCCAAGCAAGAAACCGTCTCCCAACTGGAGCAAGAGTTTCACGAGTTGGCCTTGGTGGAACTGGCCCACGAGTTCATCCGGTTGAACAACTACCCCGAAGCCGAGAGTTGGCTTCGCAAGCAACTCGGGTTCTACCCGACCGGCCCCGAAGCGGCACGCGGCCGGTTGCTGCTGGGCGTGTGTTTGCTTCAGAAAGCCAACACCCCCCTGCCCGCGGCCCCGGACGCGGCAACCGCGACTCGGTTGCGTGAAGAAGCCCTGAAGTTGTTCAAATCCGTGGTCGGCGAGGCCGACGCGAAGTTGACCCGCGACAAGAAGCTCAGTGAGCGAGATGCCTGGCTCCGCCTCCAGTCCGGGCTTCGCGTCCTCCAGGCGTACCAGCAGTTGCAGAAGCCCAACGACTTGCTTGTTGAAGCCAAAGATATGCTCACGCGGCACCGAGGCACCATTGAGGAACTCATTGTGCTGAGCCTGATGTACCACGCCTTCAGACAGAAGAAAGAGACGGGGCTGGCGCTGGAAACCCGCGACCAGATGAAGGAACTCTTTGACCGCCTGCCCGCCACAGCGTTCCCCGCACAGAGCGGCGAATACAGCCGCACTTACTGGGAAACCGTCTGGTTCGTGCCCGACAAGAAGTAGCCGGCGGTTTCGGGGTGCGGAGGAACACGGATGCCGCAAAATGCGTTCGACAAGGCGAGCCGCTTCCTGGCGAGGTTGGGCGGCGCGGACTTCGTATCGTGGTTGCTCGACGAACCTCCTGGGGCGTTAGCCTTCCGTGGCTGGCTGGACACTCGGAACATTCCGCTGCCCGCCAACCCGGACCGCACGAGCGACACCATCGCCCGTGTCGATAACCTCCGCACACACGGGACGCCGTGGGCGGTCGCCATCGAGTTCCAGATCGAACCCGATCCGGTGATGTTCAGCCGGCTCTTGGCGTACATCGCCGCCGTGTCGGAGTCCTACAAGCCCGATACCGAGCGAGGAAGCCGGTTTAAGATCGGTGCCGCAGTGGTGAACCTCACCGGCAACGGGAACGCTTCCCAAGTAATGGAATGGCCTGAAGCGGGCTTAACGACGATTCTTGGCGTCCGCGAACGCAACCTTGAACACGAGCGGGCCGATGAGTTGTTGGGGACGATAGAATCAGGGCAGTGGTCGCGGTGCCTGTTGCCGTGGATACCGCTGATGCTTGGTGGCGACGATCCAAAGGTCGCCGAGCGTTGGAAGCGAGCCGCCGAGTTGGAACCCGACCGTCGCCGGCGTTCGGAACTGGCCTGGCCCACACTGGTGTTCGCGGAAGCCGCCAAACGGCACGCATTCTGGAAAGACCAACTCAAGGAGTGGAACGTGCGAGAGTCAACCGTCGCCAACGAATTGATCGCCCAAGTCATCGCCGAGGACAGTCCGAAATGGATCGCCGCGGGCAAAGCCGAGGGGAAGGCCGAGGGCATCGTCGAGGGCATCGTCGAGGCACTGCGCGCGACGGTGTTGCGTTCGGGAACCAAGAAATTTGGCCGCGGCCCGACGGAGACGCAACGGGCGGCGCTTGTCGCCACCACCGACAGCGCTCGGCTCTCCGAACTGACTGATCGGTTATTCGATGTCGCTTCCTGGGAAGAACTCTTCTCCGATGTCTGAACAGCCGAAAAGGGTGCGGCGAACGCATACAATTCCGCCATGTCGCCGCACCCCGCGAATCCCCTCCGCATCGCGCTCGTCACCGGAAACTACAACTCCGTCATTGATGGCGTCGCGCTGACGATGAATCGCCTCGTGGGTTTCCTGGAACGCTCGGGGGTGCCCGTGCGGGTGTTCGCGCCGGTGGCCGAGCGGCCGGCGTTCCCCCATCAGGGCACAGTTGTGCCAATTCCGTCAATGGGTCTGCCAAACAACCCTTACCGCCTCGCGTTGGGGCTTCCGCCGTCGGCCCGGCGCGCACTTCGGGCGTTCTCGCCGACAATCATTCACCTCTGCACGCCGGATTTGCTGGGCATTGCCGCGCTGCGGTGGGCCGGTTTCCAACGCATCCCCGCCGTCGCAACGTGTCACACGCATTTCAGCAGTTACCTGAAATACTACCGGGCGGGGTTCCTCGAACCGCTCGTGTGGCGGTTGCAGCGTGCGTTCTACCGCCGATGCGCGGAGGTCTACGTTGCCACGGAGTCGATGGCCGAGGAGTTGCGCCGGCACCGCGTGGAAGCGAACCTCGTACACGCCCCGTTCGGCGTCGATCCAGAACAATTTCACCCCGGCAACCGCTCGATGGAGTGGCGGAGATCGCTCGGGATTCGTGATGATGAAGTCGTGGTTTGCTTCGTGGGTCGCGTTGTGCGGGAGAAGGGATTGGCCGTGTTTGCCGACGTGGTGAACAACCTGAAATCGAGCGGGGTGAAGTTTCGGACACTTGTGGTCGGCGACGGAGCCGCACGACCCGCGTTGCAACAGAAACTCCCGGACGCCATCTTTACGGGTTACCTGGGCGTCGATCAAGTGGGGACCGCGTTCGCTTCGTCGGACATCTTCCTCTATCCGAGCGCATCCGAGACGTTCGGGTGTGTGACGGTTGAAGCGATGGCGAGCGGAGTTCCCGTGGTGGTGGCCGACGCGACCGGCAGCCGCGACATCGTCCGCAACGGTGTGGACGGTCTCGTGTGCCCACCCGAGGACCGCACTGCGTTCACACTGGTGGTCCGCCGGCTCATCGAGAACCGGGCGGCCCGGGCGACCCTCGCGCGGGCCGGCATCCGCCGCGCCGCAGGCTACCAGTGGGATCACGTGCATTCGGACATGCTGGCGAACTACCGGAGAGTGTTGGGCACGTGGCGGCGGTGATTTTCTCACGTCGAATGCGTTTCGCCCGCAATGTCCGGGAGGCCCAGTTTCGCCAAGTATTCGCGTTCCTTGATTCGCATTTCGGCGGCGCTGGTGTCGTCGGTGTCGTCGTACCCACAAAGGTGCAGTGCGCCGTGGATCGCGTAGAGTAGCAACTCCAGATTCGCCTCGTGGCCGCGGTCGGCGGCGTACTCTTTGGCGACCTCGAAACCAATCACAACTTCGCCCTCCAGAACCTTGGCGTCCGGGGCGGTGTACGGGAACGTCAGCACATCGGTTGGCTCATCGTGTTCGAGGAATTGCTTGTTCAGCCGGTGAATGTGGGCGTTATCGACGAAGGCGAGCGTGACCTTGCACGCCCGCACGCCTTCGCCCTCGAAGACGGCCCGGGCCGTGTCCTTGAGTTTGGTGAACTCAAGCGGGTATTCGTAAGGATTGGCGATGGTGACGCGAAGCATGGGGGAATTGTAGCGGTCGCGCCGCCAGAGCCAACACCCCACCCGGAGCAACGTCACCCCGATTTCCCCGCCCCCACCGCGAGACTCGCACTATACTTGCCGCGCCCATCGTGCCGCGCACCCACAGGATCGCCTCATGGCCGCCGAACCCGTTCCCGGTCCCGCTGTTCCAGCCAACAACCCCGCCGGCGAGTTCGCTTCGCGCTACCCCACGGCCGCGTTGTTCCTCATCAGCGTCGTGGGGTTGTTCCTCGAACTGCTGCTCATCCGCTGGGTTAGCACCGAAATCCGCATCTTCGCGTATCTGCAAAACACGGTGCTGGTGGTGTGTATTCTGGGCCTCGGCATGGGGTGCTGGGATTGCCGCAAGCCGTTCGTGCTCCGCGATCTGTTGATTCCGCTGGCAGTCTTGGTGACGCTCCTTGCGATACCCACCACGCGCCTCGCATTCGGGGAGATCAGCGGATTTCTTGGCGGGTTCTCGGACCTCGTCATTTGGGGCGGAACGGAGGGAAGCCAGTTTGGGCCGGTCGTGGGTGTGTTCGTGGGCATCGCGCTCACGTTCTCGCTGATGGTGCTGATGTGGGAAATCTTCGTCCCCATCGGCCGGTTACTTGGTCGGCTGATGTCCGATCACCCGAACACCATCGCGGCGTACTCAGTGAATATCGCGGGCAGCCTGATCGGCATTTGGCTCTTCGTCCTCGTGAGTGCGCTGTATCTCCCTCCGGTCGCGTGGTTCGGGGTGTTCGCGCTGGGTGTCGTCGCGTTCCTGGGCAGTGGCGGAAAGTCGAAGGCCACCGACGCGGTGATTCTCGCAACAATCCTGGGGCTTTCCGTTGTGGGGGGGTACGAACCGGGCTACCAAGAGGTGCGGTGGACGCCGTACCAGAAGCTCGCCATCCGCGACATGACGCAGGCCAGCGACGATTCCTCGCCGCTCATGGCCAAATTGCGTGGCGAGCGCGCCAAGTTCGACGCCGAACCCGGCCGAACGTACATCGCGGTGAACAACACGGGCTACCAAGCGACCGTCGATCTTCGCCCCGCGACCGTTGCCGCCGACACAAAACGATTCGCCCCCGCTCAGCGAGGCTACTCGCAGTACGACATCCCGATGAAGCTGCACCCCAAAGCGAAGCGAACGCTGGTTGTCGGCGCGGGCAGCGGGAATGACGCTTCCGGGATGCTCCGCAACGGAGCCGAGCGCGTGGTCGCCGTCGAGATCGACCCCGGCATCATCGACTTCGGCCTGCAATTCCACCTCGAAAAACCTTACGCCGACCCCCGTTGCAAAGTCGTAAACGACGACGCCCGCAGTTACTTTGCCACCAGCGACGAGAAGTTCGATGTGATCGCCTTTGGGTTGCTCGATTCGCACACCACCACCGCGATGACGAACGCCCGGCTCGATCACTATGTGTACACGAGCGAAAGCATCAAACAAGCCCGCTCGCTGCTCGAACCCGGTGGCATCGCCGTGCTGAGTTTCGAGGCGGCCAAGCCCTACATCGCCAACCGCATGGCGACCGTGTTGAAGGATGCGTTCGGGCACGAGCCAGTCGTTTTCCGCGTGCCGAACAACGCTTATGGCTGGGGCGGGCTTTTGTTCGTGGTGGGCGACAGCCGGGCAGTCGTGGAGGCTCATATCGCCGCTGACCCGACGCTGGCCGCGCTGGTCAAGGAGTGGCAGGGGAGCGACCCCAGCGAGGTGACCGGCTCGGCCACCCCGACCACGGACGACTGGCCCTACATTTACCTGGAAAAGCCGGCCATTCCCACGCTGTACTACCTGCTCGCGGCCGTCCTCGTGCTGCTCTTCACCTACGGGCTGCGACGCCTGGGCAGCACGGGCACTCTCGCCCGTTGGGACAGTTCAAGTTGGCACTTTTTCTTCCTGGGTGCGGGGTTCATGCTCTTGGAGGTGCAGAACGTCAGCAAGGCGGCGGTTGTGCTGGGTAACACCTGGGTGGTGAACGCGGTTATCATCTCGGGCGTGCTGTTCATGATCCTGTTGGCGAACCTGATTTCGGCGAAGCTCCCGAAGTTGCCACTGACGCCGATCTATGTGCTTCTGGTGGGAAGTTGCCTGGGGCTGTACTTCGTCGATCTGCCACGTCTCGCGTTCCTGCCTTACGCCACGAAGGCGGCGGTCGTCGGTATCTTGACGAGCCTGCCGATGCTGTTTAGCGGGATCATCTTCATTCGCTCGTTCGCGGCCGCCAAACGCAAAGACCTCTCGCTGGGAGCGAACCTCATGGGTTCACTCGTCGGCGGGTTGCTCCAAACGGTTACCTTCGTGACCGGCATCAAAGCACTGCTGCTGATCGTCGCGTTCCTGTACCTCGCCGCTGTGCTGACTCGACCGCGCCACGGCGAGCGGAGGGTGTAAACCCTCTGTTCTCGTACTCCTCGCTATCAACTGACGGAAGCCGTATACTTCCATCATCTGCGACACCGAACACGAGAGTCCCATCGCGGAACGTGACGTGACTTTTGAGGCCATCTGTCGAGGTGAAGACAATGGTTACGATCACGTTTCCCGACCGCGCGACCGAGAAAATTGCCCTTGGGCATTTGCTCGGCCGCGCCTCCGGTCGGGTGCTGAAGTCGGGTGAACACATCGTCCCAGAAGCGGCGTTGGCGTATCTCGCCGACCAAAACGTCTCATTCACGGTGAAGGGGAAAACGACCTATGAGCAGCAGCTTGTGGCGATTCCCAGGACGGTGGCGACGACAACGTGATCGATTTTGTTTCCCACCGTTGCCGGGTAGGGAAAATACCCTTCAACGCCCAAGGCCGCCCCGGTTGGAAGACGAATGAAGGAACCACTCAATTGGCACCGGCTGTTCGGGTTGTCGTGGGAGGATTTCTTCTACGGCCTGCCGGTCAAAGTCGAGGTCGAGAAAGACCTCTCGTTGAAGCAACAGTACCTTGACGTGGTGATCATCCGCCTGGAACGCGACCCGCTGACCATTGAGTTGCCCGACGGCTTTGACGTGCTGGCGAGTCACAATCTAATCAGTTTCAAATCCTTCCAGGAAACGCTGGACGGCTGGGCATTCAGCGAGTTGGTCGGGCATTACGTCAACTACCGGAAGCAAGTTAGCCCGAACATGCGGGACTTGCTTCCGGAAGCCGATTTTCGCCTGTTCATCGTCTGTGCCCGTTTCCCGCAGAACTTGGCCGGTCAGGTGGTGATGGCCGAGGTGAGCGAAGGCGTCTATGACGTGGGGCACTTCAGTGGTACGATACGGATGATAGTCGTGGGACAGTTGCCGTGCGAACGGCACAACGCGATGTTGTGCTTGTTCAGCGCGAAAGACGAACAGCGGAATTACGGTGCCCGAATCTATCAGCCGCGCTCGCCGGATCGGACGTCGTTCCTGGTGCAACTTTTCCGAGGCTTCCCAAAGGAGTTCTTCCCCGTGCCGTATTCCATGGCCGATTTGGTTCGTGAAACCCGGGCGGAGGTATTCGCCACCGCGAGCGTCGAAGAACGACTCGAGGGGATTCCCGTTGAAAAACGTTTGGAGGGGATTCCCGCTGAAAAACGTTTGGAAGGCATCCCGGTGGAACAACGTCTGGCTGGCGTGCCACCGGAGGAGTACCTAAAAACGTTGTCACCAGAGGCACTTCAAGCCCTTCGGCAACTCTTGGCGGATAAGGCACCGCCGTCGTGACACGCTCGCGCGACCTCAAATCTTTCACGCGCCGACCACTTCGGCCGCTTCCGCGATGCGGTTCACCGGGGTTTCGACCGTCATCTTGATCGGGCCGACGACGGTTGCCGCAGGGGTGATGCCGAGAACTTCGTTCGCCAGTGCGGTGTAGTCGGCAGCGCCGCTGCTCTTGGGGGCGTAGGCGAAGACCGATTTGCCGAAACTCGGGCACTCGGCGAGCTTGATATTCCGGCGAATCCGCGTGTCGAACACCCGTGCGGCGGCCCACGGCACGTTCGCGCTGCGGCTCTGCGCGAGGAACGCCGATAGGTCCGCCACCACTTCTTGAGCGAGTTTCGTGGCCGCATCGTAGAGGCACACCACCACACCCGAAACCGTGAGTTTGGGGTTGATGCGGCGAGCGACCAACGCGGTCGTTTCGAGCAACTTCGACAGGCCGTGCAGCGCGAGGAAGTGCGGTTGCAGGGGGATGAACACCTCGTCGGCGGCTGCGAGTGCGTTCAACGTGAGAACGCCGAGCGACGGGCCGCAGTCCATTAGTACGAAGTCGAATTGCTCGGCGTCGGCGGTCATCGCTTCCCGCAGAATGACCTCGCGGCCGACGATGCCGGCGAGTTCCACTTCCGCTGCCGCCAAGTTGATGTCGGACGGGACGACCCACAGGTTGTTGGCAGCGGGCTTTCGCACGTCGGCGAGCGGGCGGTTGCTCACCAACACGTCGTACACGGAAGGGAACGTGCCGTCCGGTTCCAGGCCGAGGTGCGTGCTGGCGTGGGCTTGCGGGTCCAGGTCCATCACGCAGACACGCTTACCCGCGTTCGCCAAAGCCGCCGACAGGTTCACGGTGGTCGTGGTCTTCCCCACGCCGCCCTTTTGGTTAATGACCGCGATCCGTCGCATGTGCTGACTCCATGTGCCCTGGCTCACTTCACGCCGCTGCTTGCCGCATCTCGGGCCGCGCTTATAACCACCGTATCCTCTCCCGACCAGCCCAACCGCGCCCCGCCAGCAACAAAGCGGGGCTGCTGTCGCGCGGCCGTTACATCATTCACCAAACCCCGCACGCACTCGCAATCCTCAAGCCCTGGAGCCGCTCCCCGATGTCGAATCTTCGCCAGAAAGCAATCGAAGCGATCGCCAACACCGAGTACGACCTGAACCAGATCGACTTCCGATCCACGCCGCTCAAAGACCTGTTCGGATCGCTCGTGTTCAGCGAGGAAGTTCAAAAAGCCCGCTTGCCCAAAGCCGTGTTCAAAGCGCTTCAAAAGACCATCAAGCAAGGCGTGAACCTCGACCCGACCATCGCGGATGCCGTCGCCACCGCCATGAAGGATTGGGCACTCGAACACGGCGCGACGCACTACACGCACCTGTTCCAACCCCTGACCGGGCTGACCGCCGAGAAGCACGATAGCTTCCTCAGCCCCACGGGCACGGGCCTCGCCGTCGCCGAGTTCTCCGGCAAGGAACTTGTGAAGGGTGAACCCGACGCCAGTAGCTTTCCAAGTGGTGGCATCCGCGCGACCTTCGAGGCCCGTGGCTACACCGGTTGGGACCCCACGTCGCCGGCCTATATCCGCGAGACCCCCAACGGCGCTACGCTGGTTATCCCCACGGTCTTCGTGTCGTGGACGGGTGAAGCACTCGACAAGAAAACGCCGCTGCTCAAGAGCATGGAGACGCTTTCGACACAGGCCATGCGCATCGTGAAACTGTTCGGCAACGACGACGTCAAGAAAGTGTTCACGACCGTCGGCCCAGAGCAAGAATACTTCCTCATCGACAAAAACTTCCTGTACGCCCGGCCCGACCTGATGAACTGCGGCCGCACGCTGTTCGGGGCCAAACCGCCCAAGGGCCAAGAACTCGAAGACCAATACTTCGGCACGATCCCCGAGCGAGTCATCGCGTGCATGGCCGACTGCGAAGCCGAGATGTTCAAACTCGGCGTGCCGGTGAAGACGCGGCACAACGAAGTCGCGCCGAGCCAGTACGAAATCGCCCCCATCTTCGAGGACTCGAACCTCGCCACCGACCACAACCACCTGTGCATGGACGTGATGCGGCGGACAGCCGAGAAGTACGGGCTGGTGTGCCTGCTGCACGAGAAGCCGTTCGCCGGCATTAACGGCAGCGGGAAGCACAATAACTGGAGCATGTCCACCGACACTGGCGAGAACCTGCTCAACCCAGGCGACACGCCGCACGATAACATGCAGTTCCTGGTGTTCTGCGTGGCCGTCATCCGCGCCGTCGCCAAGTACCCCGAGTTGCTCCGCGTCTCCGTGGCGAGCGCCGGCAACGACCACCGCCTCGGCGCGAACGAAGCCCCGCCCGCCATCATCAGCATCTTTCTGGGCGACCAACTTCAAGACGTGATGGATCAACTGGAACGGGCCGACCTGAAGACCACCAAGCAGGGTGGCTACATGGAAGTCGGCGTGTCGGTGCTGCCGAAGTTGCCCCGCGACGCCGGCGACCGCAACCGCACCAGCCCGTTCGCCTTCACGGGCAACAAGTTCGAGTTCCGCGCGGTCGGTTCGAGCTTCAGCATCGGTGGCCCGAACGTGGTGCTAAACACCATCGTTTCCGAGAGCCTCGACTACATCGCCACTCACCTTGAGGTCGCCAAGAAAGGAGGGAAGCCGCTCAACAAAGCGATTCAGGACTTGCTACCGGGCATCCTCAAAGAGAGCAAGAAAGTCGTCTTCAACGGCGACGGGTATAGCGAGGAATGGCAGAAGGAAGCCGAGACGCGCGGCCTGCCGAACCTGAAGAGCACGACCGACGTGATCCCCGTGATTATCCGCAAGGACTCGATCGAACTGTTCACCAAGTACAAGGTGTTCACCGAACGGGAACTGCACAGCCGCTACGCCATCTTCAGCGAGAAGTATGTGAAGGAAGTGACCATCGAAGCGAACATGATGGTCATGATGGCGAAGACGATGATCCTCCCGGCGGCGATTCGCTATCAGGGCGAAGTGGCCTCGGCGGTCAACGCGACGAAGGCGGCCGGCGTCGATCCCGGTGCGCAACTCGAAGCGCTCCGCGAACTGACGGACATCACCGCGAAGTTCCAGGCCGCCACCGCGACGCTCGACAAGGCCGTTCACCACCACCCGGAAGGCGACCCGTTCGCGCACGCCAAGTACATCAAGGATTCGGTGATCCCGAAGATGGTGGAACTGCGCACGCTCGGCGACAAGCTCGAAACCATCGTCGCCGACGACCTCTGGCCGCTGCCGACCTACCGCGAAATGCTGTTCATCAAGTAGTAACGCCAATCAGCGGCGAGCGGCGGACGTAAGTCCGCTGTTCTAATCATGGGCGAGCGGTGGGCGTCAGCCCACTGTTCTTACGTCTTTGGAACAGCGGACTTACGTCCGCCGCTCGCCCATGATTAGAACAGCGGACTTACGCCCACCGCTCGCCGCTGGTTGGCGTTACTACTTGGTGAACAGCATTTCGCGGTAGGTCGGCAGCGGCCAGAGGTCGTCGGC
>Ga0105049_10007822_pt1 | contig 12397 bp, 13 predicted proteins | sample MAT06_FD_78087 | JGI IMG/M metagenome (GOLD analysis project Ga0105049, IMG submission 78087) | Freshwater microbial communities from Lake Fryxell liftoff mats and glacier meltwater in Antarctica - MAT-06 | ecosystem: Environmental > Aquatic > Freshwater > Ice > Liftoff microbial mat | place...
ATCTTCAGTTGAAACAGCTCATTTTTTTGGAATACATAGCTTTGTCCTACTGGAGCGAAATCCTGGATTCTCATTTTCATACCTGCAGTTTTGTCACAAACAAAATCAATGCGCCTGCTGTTTTGTTCTGTTTTGAATGAATCAGGCAACAGTTGCAATTTCTCATAAACTTCCCTTATGATTGAATCTATATTGTACAGGTATTGTAGCCCCTGCTGGTCGGCTACTTCGATTTTTATTTTATTACCGGCTGATAAATTAATTACAAATGTGTGATGCAGCCATGATGGATTTGTGATATCAAAAATCAGGTTAGTTTTGTTGTATTTTGTTACTGGTGCTTCAGATAACTGTGCGTATAGGTTTACTGATATGCACGCAGTTAGCATACAGAATAAGATTTTTTTTAGCATGGTTAGTTGCTGTTTTATTTTTGAAGTGGAATAGAGAAAATGTTTTTTTTACGGGTTACAGGCAAATAGTTATTATCGGCTTCCTGAATTTCCGGGTTTATATTGTTAGTTGTGAAAAGCCAGTTTACATTGGGTTCTTTTATTGTTTCGGTTGGCTTAATAGCATTGGCGTTGTATATTTCATTGATGTGTAACACCTTCAATATCGGCTTTTTGGGAGATGCCACTGTTTCAATTGAATTAACGTTCCTGATTATTGCCACTGGCGGTTCTGCTAAATTGGTTTTGATGACTTCCTCGGTTGGTTTTGCAATGGATGATATCGCTTCGTAATTTTTGTATGATACACCGATGTGTTGATTTTCCTGCACTGGTATGCTTATCTTCTTTTTGCTGTTGTTTAAAATTAGTTTGCTCTGTCCGGGTTTTATAGAATGAGCAAAGGAGTCGGCAGCTAAATTGGATGGTAGCACCTGTGGAGTTTTTTCTATTGGTAGATATTGAATTGAAAAATGCGCCGGTGGTTTATTTTCCCGTGGGTACTGTATTATAAACCCTGCAAGAATAATCAGTAACATGGCTGCGGCAGCTAAATAAAAACGGATGGCCTTTCTTTTATTTTTTGGATGGAGTTTGTCTTCAATCCTGTCCCAAACAAGCTGATAATTTCGTGTATTCATTGCATCCACTTCGTTGAATGCGTCCATTTTTTCCCGCAGTAGATTATCGGATGTCTCTTTTTTCATAATCATTTTCATTGTGAGATATCAATTGCTGTAGCATTTTTTTGGCTTTGCTCAACTGCGATTTAGAAGTGCCTTCCGTTATATTCAGTGTTGCTGAAATTTCTTTATGGCTATAACCTTCTATTGCAAAAAGGTTGAAAACAGTACGATAGCCGATGGGCAATTGAGTAATGAGTTTATAAATTTCATCAGCGGAAAGTTTTTCCAAAGCGGTTTCATCGTTGCTTTGTTCTTCATTAACCAGGTCAACAGAAAGTAGGAATGTTTCTTTCTTTCTCAAATGCATCAGGCATTCGTTCACCATTATTTTTTTGATCCAGGCCCATACCGCTGCTTCAGAAGAATAATTGAACTGATTGGCTCCCTTAAAAATCTTTAGATAGCCATTGAACATCATTTCTTCTGCATCTTCATCCGACTTTAGGTATCGCCGGCATAGTAAAAAAGTATTGGATGCAAAAGTATCAAACAGACATTTCTGTGCTGAAACACGATTGTTTTTACATTCTTTTAAAAGCTCTTTTAATTCCATATAATTGTCTGCTTTAACCAAATGCAATTTTAAGCCGACAGGTTGCCCGGAGCTTTATCCTTTTGTAAAAATAGTTTTAGCTGTCCGTTTAAAAACATCGGCTATTAAAAGACCTTTTGTACATTTACCCAAATCTTACTACATGGATGTACAAATGGAGGCTTCCTGGAAAGAACTTTTAAAGCATGAATTTACCAAGCCATATTTTTTAGAAATTGTCACTATTTTAAAAATGGAACGGGCTGCAGGTAAAACCATTTATCCACCCGGCCCATTAATTTTCAACGCATTCAATCAAACTCCTTTTGATAAAGTGAAAGTAGTAATCATTGGACAGGATCCGTATCACAATCCCGGTCAGGCGCATGGGTTAAGTTTTTCTGTTCCTGCCGGTGTAAAGCCCCCACCATCGCTGGCAAATATCTATAAAGAGATTCGGACAGACATGGGAATTGAAATGCCGGTTGAGTATGGCAACCTGACCCGTTGGGCAGAACAGGGCGTATTGTTGTTAAATGCGATGTTAACAGTAAGGGCTAACGAACCGGCGAGTCATGCTAAAATTGGCTGGATGAATTTTACCGATGCAGTCATTGAAAAAATATCGGATCAAAAAAACGGAGTCGTGTTTTTATTATGGGGTAAATTTGCGCAGGAAAAGCAGGTGCTGATTGATGCAACAAAACATTTTTTATTGAAGGCAGCCCATCCTTCGCCCTTTAGCGTTGACAAAGGTTTTTATGGATGCAGGCATTTTTCTAAGACCAATGAATTATTGATCCAACAAGGGCTAACGCCTATCAATTGGAAACTTTTAACCCCTTAAACAGCCAATACCATTTAGTTATGCAGGATGCAATTTTACCCGAAAGCAAACCAAAGAAATCTGAACCAGGTTTTCTAATAAACCTTTTCGGCAAAATATGGGCTGTATGGGCCCTTGTAAGTTTTGTGATCACTTTTTTAATCATTTTTATTCCATCTATGATTTCGTACCTGATTCCCGGAAAGCGGGGGCAGGATTATTTTATAGGCGTGTCAAGAATCTGGATGGGCAGTTGGCTCTATATGATCGGGTGTCCGCTGAGGGTAAAGGGAAAAGAGAATTTCAAAAAAGGGGAGGCTTACGTAATTGTTTACAACCACAATGCGTTGCTTGATGTGCCGTTATCGGCACCATTTGTGCCGGGTGGTAATAAGACGATTGCCAAGTCATCTTTTGCAAAAGTACCCATTTTTGGGTGGTTCTATAAAAGAGGATCGGTGTTGGTAGATAGAAATGATCCCAGAAGCCGGGCAAAAAGTTTTGAAGCGATGCGGAACGTTCTTAGGGGTGATATGCACATGTGTATTTATCCGGAAGGTACCCGCAATCGAACGGATGAACCCTTGAAACCATTTTTTGACGGTGCATTTAAATTGGCTGTTGACACCAAAAAGAGTGTGATACCCACCGTTATTTTCGGCACCAAAGAATCAATGCCCATTCACAAAGGCTTGTTTCTATTGCCTACCAGGCTGAGCATGCATTTTTTGCCACCGGTTTCTTCGGAAGGATTGAAGGCTGCTGAATTAAAGGACAAAGTGTTTGAAATTATGAAGGCCCATTATGTGAAGGGGAATCATTAAAATTGCTAATTGGCAGACTCCCGGAGAGCGGTTACGGGATGGATTCGTTTTAACCTGTTGCTGTTTTATTTCAAATTGTCGCCCGATGATTTCGATCGGTGGTTCACTGGCCGAGGTTGGGCCGTGGTTGGTGTCCTCACCAACCACCAGGGGCTGCGACAATTTAAAATGCACCCTATGTTGCTGCTTCGGAGACGGATTGATTGGCTTTGCACAAAAGTACAAGAGTGCGACGCCAATGAAGCTAAATCAGGGAACAGTCGCTGGGTAAAAAAAGATAAAATGCTGCAACAATAACATCCAAGGCTTAACTTTAAAACGGATGCGAAACTATTTTTAAGTTGATAACTGCTGATTGGTCGATTTTTTCATTACCTTCGCCGCCCGAAAAAGAAACTTCTTTTTTGGATTCATTTCCCACAAGGCTCAAAAAGTGATCTCCGGTGAGATCCGCCAGCAGGGAGTAACTATAATAAGTTATTAAATGCCAAAAGTAAAAACAAACTCAAGCGCAAAAAAGCGTTTCAAAGTTACAGGAACAGGTCTGATTAGTTTTCAGAAGCCCTTCAAACGTCACATCTTAACAAAGAAATCAACCAAACGCAAACGTGCCATGAGACAAGATGGTATGGTACATTCTACCCAACAAGCCTTTGTAATGCGTTTACTTAGACTGAGAGGATAATTTGTAGTTGATTCATTTTAAATTTATTAAAGTTCAAAAAATTAAGATATGCCACGTTCAAAAAATGCAGTAGCATCAAGGGCTCGTAGAAAAAGAGTTTTAAAAGCAGCAAAAGGATATTACGGTAAACGTAAAAACGTTTATACCGTTGCCAAAAATGTAATGGAAAAAGGTTTAACGTATGCATACGTTGGCCGTAAATTGAAGAAGCGTGAATACCGTACTTTATGGATTGCACGTATCAACGCAGCAGTAAGAGCTGAAGGTCTTACTTACAGCGAATTCATCCACAAATTAGCAGTAAAAAACATCGATATCAATCGTAAAGTTTTAGCTGATTTAGCGATGAACGAACCAGAAAGCTTTAAGAGCCTGGTTGCCCAGGTGAAATAGTGAATGGTGAATAGTGAATGGTCAATAATTCACCATTGACCATTCACCATTGACAAAATCATATAAGCCGGATGTGACATAGTCTCATCCGGTTTTTTTTGTTTTTTGCATTTATCATTGAATTACTTTTGCACTGAAAAATTTAAACCAATCTAAGCAAATGAATAACATGAATAATACTTACGCCGATTTGGTGGACCAAACCTTTAATTTCCCGCAGGAAGACTTTAAGGTGGTAGATGAGTATTTGCAATATAATGGACAGGATATAAAAGCCCTGATCGATAAGTATGGTACGCCGCTAAAGCTTACTTATTTACCAAAAATTGGTCAGCAGATAAACAAAGCGAAAACGATGTTTGCCAATGCTTTTAAAAAGCACAAGTACGAGGGTAAATACCATTATTGTTACTGTACCAAAAGCTCCCATTTTTCTTTTATTGTAGAAGAGGCTTTGAAGAATGACATTCATCTGGAAACCTCGTATGCTTACGACATCGACATCATCAATAAATTATACTCCAGGCGTAAAATCAATAAGGAAACATTTATCATTTGCAATGGCTACAAACAAAAGCCTTACACGCAAAGGATTACCCGTTTGTTGAATACGGGCTTTAAAAATGTAATTCCTATCCTGGATAATAAAGAGGAATTGAAAGCCTACAAATCGGTAAAGGGGCCGTTTAAATTAGGCATCCGGGTTGCTGCGGAAGAAGAACCTAATTTTCCTTTTTATACCTCACGGCTTGGGATGCGGGCAAAAGATGTGTTGGAATTTTATGTAGATGAAATAGAAGGAATGGAGCATAAGTTTCAATTGAAAATGCTGCATATTTTTTTAAACAAAGGCATCAAGGATGATATCTATTACTGGAGTGAATTGAACAAAGTGATCAACCTGTATTGCCAGTTGAAAAAGATTTGTCCGGAACTGGATTCTATTAATATTGGTGGAGGTTTCCCAATTAAACATTCACTGGGTTTTGATTATGATTACCAGTTTATGATCAATGAAATTGTGCGGAATATTAAAGTGGCCTGTAAGCGTAACAAAGTGCAGATGCCGAATATTTTCACGGAGTTTGGTAGCTATACAGTAGGGGAAAGCATGGCACATATTTACAGTGTGATTGGCGAAAAAATGCAGAACGATCGGGAAATCTGGTATATGATTGATTCCTCTTTTATTACCACGCTGCCGGATACCTGGGGTATTGGAGAAAAGTTTCTGATGCTACCGATTAATAAGTGGAAGGAGGAGTACCAGCGGGTAACGCTTGGTGGTATCACCTGCGATAGTCATGATTATTATGATTCTGAGGAGCACATCAACGAGGTGTTTTTACCGAAAATAAGTAAGGGAGAACCATTGTATGTAGGCTTCTTTCATACCGGTGCCTACCAGGACCAGATCAGCGGATATGGCGGTATTAAGCATTGCCTGATTCCTTCACCCAAGCACATTGTTTTGGGACATGATAAAACCGGCAAGCTGGTAGATTGGGTATATGCCAAAGAGCAAACTGCTCAAAGTATGTTGAAGATTTTAGGATATTAATATAACTTATTGCAAAAAGTAAAGTGGCCTAAAAGGCCACTTTTTTTATGATGTAATGGATAAATTTAATTCGTAAAATTCGTGTTTTATAATTCGTGTAATTCGTGCTGTATAATTCGTGTAATTCGTGCAGTGTAATTCGTGTAATTCGTGCTGTATAATTCGTGTTTCTAAAATTAGTATTTCTATAATTCGTCTAATAAAATACATACCACTAATACCTTTCTGCATCATTCTTTCGGTTATGCATATTAAAATGCACTTCCCATCCATCATAGTTGCTGGTTAACTCAAGTTCGCCAAAGAAGCTATGATAAGGCCGGTCAATAATGTTCAACCGCAATGCTGTAGATGTAAAACGGATGTTCTCATCCGGCTCTTCCATTTCGCCCATGAAGGAGATCACGCTTTTATCCACCCATTTCATCCTGGTTTTTTTCAGTTGCTTGTAAGTGTTTTTATACACCTTTAACGCTGCTTCATAACTTTCGCCTTCGTACATAATGGCTTGGAAACTTGCTGTTGTATCCAGCAAAGAGTGAAAGCGATAAATGGCGCAATGTACAGCTCCGGGGATGGTGGCTTTGGAACGAAACACATCCATTTCTCCCTGCGAGGGCAATTGTCTGCCTTCTATACCGGAGAAATTCTTTTTGAAATCTTGCACAATGATGGCGAGTGAATCGGCAAATGCCTCTGAAGACTGGGAGGGCTTAAAAAATTGGGCTTTTGTAAATTGAATGCTACATAATAATAGCAATAACAAAGTGGTTGTTTTTTTCATAGTGTCGGATTTGTACTGCAATATAAAAAAAATACCCATTCATACTATTTCGATGATACTTTTTTTCTGAAAGATATCAGATGACGGATTAGAATGGGCAAGAAAATAAAGGCATAAAAAGCAATTATAACTAAAGTCTTTAAGTTTGAACTGAAAAACGCTCTGACAACATTGTTAATCCAACGTAATCTAATTTTTCCCAACCTTTTTTTTTGTTCTTTTAAAAGCTGTTATATCCCAGTCAGAATCAAAATTCCCCCATAATAGTCTTATCTTAACATCGTATGTGCCGGAGTAAATCAAGCATTTAACATCATCGTATTCAAAATACATGTTATCGTTATCGTTGTTAACAGAGGCTTTTTTTTAAATTCTGTTATGTTTTTTTTGAATAAATTAAGTAACTCCAATGCCTTTTCTTTTGGTAAATCCTTAAAGCCAAACCCTTAAAAAACCACGGCAGCATCATTCCAATAACTTCCATAAAAACCCAATATCATACCTTCTTTATTTTTTTCAGGACATTGGTAAACAGGTGAAGTAAGCTCCCCAGAACTAGCTGCTGCCAGCGGATCAATTATAAAAGTTACTGGTGTTGTCGATTTTCCTGATACTTCTTAAATAACAAACCTTTTTAATTTGTAGAATGATATTTTTTTGCTGTACTCTTTTGCGAAGATTATTTAATTTCTTCCAACTTCGCCTTGGTATAGATAAGAAAAAAAATATTGAGATCAATGTGATGATAGATAATCCAATGCTTCATTTGTTTTCCGTTCCCAATAGCTGAAAAAGTACAAGAGGGCGATGCAACAATGCCCCAAATGGCTGCTGCTTAGCCCGGACCAAAATGTATTTCTCCTTTAAAGTTGAATCATATGGGAATTAATCAAAATGTAGCTGTGTAAAAACTGTTAATAACGGTGAATAACTGTGTAAACATTCAGATTCACTTCTTAATCCATTCATCTATATTTGCCGTCCTACTAAACTATAGAAACGTGCGTTTAAAGAGTCTTGAAATTAAAGGATTTAAAAGTTTTGCTGATAAAACCGTACTCCATTTTGATGAGGGAATTACTGGCGTAATCGGGCCAAATGGCTGTGGCAAGAGCAATATTATTGACAGTATCCGCTGGGTAATTGGCGAGCATAAAATCAGCAATCTGCGGAGTGAAAACCTGGAGAGCCTTGTGTTCAATGGCAGCAAAAGCCGCAGTGCCAGTGGATTGGCAGAAGTAAGCCTTACTTTTGAAAATACCAAAAATTTATTGCCTACCGAATTTAATATGGTAACCGTAACCCGTAAATATTACAAAAACGGGGAGAGCGAATACCGCCTGAATGATGTGGCTTGTCGCCTGAAGGATATTCATAATTTGTTTATGGATACCGGGGTGAGCACCGATAGTTATGCCATTATTGAATTGGGAATGGTGGACGATATCATCAAGGACAAAGAGAACAGTCGCCGCAAAATGCTGGAGCAGGCGGCGGGGATAACTATTTATAAAACCCGTAAAAAAGAAGCCAAACTAAAGCTGGATGCAACGGAGCAGGATTTGGCCCGTATAGAAGATTTGCTGTTTGAGATCAATAACCAACTGAAAAGTTTGGAGAGCCAGGCAAAAAAAGCAGAGAAATATTTTGAAATCAAGAAGGAATATAAGGAAGTGAGCATTGAGCTGGCAAAAGCGTCGCTGGAAGGTTTTAATATTACCTACCGTGATCTTAACCACCAACAGCAAATTGAAGTTGATAAACGCATTGAAATTGAAACGGCCATTGCGGTAGAAGATGCGGCGCTGGAACAGGAGAAGCTAGGTTTTATTACACAGGAAAAGGCCTTGCAGGATATGCAACATTCCTTCAATGATATGTTGGGAGCTGTTCGCAGCAAAGAAAGTGAGAAGAGTTTGGCTGCCCAGCGTTTACAATATCTAAAAGAAAGAGAAGGCAGTTTGAACGACTTTTTACAAAAGGCCGGTGGACAATTGAAAGGGTTGGACGAAAGCATTCAGTTTACCAGCTTACAGATAAATGAAGACGAAGTAAAACTGGAAGAACTGGAAGGTCGGCTGGATGAATTGAAGAATTCGGTAGAAGATAAACGCAGGGTATTTGATGAAAAGCGCAGCAGCATTGATGCATTGCGCCGGGAGAATCAGGCCATTCAACGCAATCAATTTGATGCGGAAAAGAAAGTAGCGATTGCAGATACCAGCATTCAGAATTTGCAAAGAACGATTGTACAAATACAGGACGAAAAAGCCCAGCGCCAGGTGCAGTTGCAACAACTGGAAGCCGAACGTAAAGTAAAGGCCGACGAGCTGGATCAAAAGAAAATAGACCTGCAGCAATTACAGGATCATCACGAATTTACCAAAGAACAAATATTACAAACACAGGGCGTGCTGGAAACTTTGCGTGCAGCGCTGGCTGAAGAAAGTCGCAAGTTTGATAGCAAGAAGAACGAATACGCTTTGCTGAAAAGCCTGGTAGATTCGATGGAAGGCTACCCGGAGAGTGTGAAGTTTTTACATAAGAATCCAAACTGGAATCATGCAGCACCTTTGCTAAGCGATATCATTTATGTGCAGCCTGAATACAGGGCAGCGGTTGAAAATGTATTGGAGCCCTACCTGAATTATTATGTGGTAAATAATCTGGAAGAAGGGTTAAAGGCCATTCATTTGTTGGATGATAATAAGAAAGGAAAAGCTAACTTTTTTTTGCAGGATAAGTTTACAGGTTTCGAAGAAGGTCACCAACCCGCAGGAACCATTCCCGCATTGAGTGTAGTGGAGATTGATGCGAAGTATAGCAACCTTGCCAAACACTTGCTGGGCAATGTTTTTATTGCGGAAAATGAAGATGCATTGGCAAATAGCAACGGCGCCGTAGTGTTGGAAAAAACTGGTAAATATGTAAAAGGAAAATACTCCATCACCGGTGGTAGTGTTGGACTTTTTGAAGGAAAGAAAATCGGTCGTGCGAAAAATTTAGAGAAGCTGGTAGAAGAGATTGCTGCACAGGAAGTAGTGGTGAATGAATTGAAGGCGAAGATACAGGCAAAGCACAATGAAGTAATTGCTTTTAATGAGCAGTTGAAAGAAAACGCCATCAGGCAAACACAGCAGGATATCAATAACCTGACGAATCATGTGTTTAGTTTGCAGAATAAAATTGAGAACCTGCATCACCTGGAAGAAACCAGCACGAATAGAATTGAGGACTTGCAAGAGCAGTTGGAAAACAATCATGATGCCATTGCAAGCACCCGTGAAGAGTTGGATAAACTAAATACCCAACTGGAAGAGTTGACCGATAAAACGCAGGTAGTTGAACAGGATTATGCATCTTCCGAACAGGAGTACAATTTTGCGACGGCAACTTATAACGACGGTAACCTGCAGTTTACAAGACAGCAAAGTAAAGTAACGTCGTTAAAGCAGGAGTTTGAATTTAAGAGCAGGCAGTTGAATGATTTAAAGGTACAGGTAGAAAGCAGTACCGTTCAATTAACAGAAGCATCCAATAGCATTGCAGAAACTGCTACTACATTGGCTGAACTGGAATTGCTGGTGATTACGATGTTGCAAAATAAAGACCTGGAGGAGAAGAAACTGAACGAAGCAGACCAGGCTTATTACAATTTAAGGAATGCACTGTCTGCAAAAGAAAGCGAGCTTCGACTAAAGCAAAAATCTAAAGAAACGATTGATCATTTACTGAACGAGATAAAGGATAAATTGACTGAACTAAAACTGCAACTGGCCGGAATGAAGGAAAGATTGCAGGTTGAATTCAGGATTGATTTGGATACTATTATTGATGAGGCCCGTACAGGCGATGTGCCGCTGGAAGACTTGCAGGAAAAGAATGACCGGATGCGCAAGCGACTGGAAAATATCGGCGAGATCAACCCAACAGCAATTGAGGCTTACACCGAAATGAAGAAGCGCTATGAATTTATCATGGAGCAAAAGAACGACTTGGTAACGGCAAAGGATAGCCTGATGCAAACCATACAGGAAGTGGAAGCAACGGCCAACCAACAGTTTCTGGATACCTTCAATAAAGTAAGGGAGAATTTTCAGAAAGTGTTCCAGGCCTTGTTTACAGAAGATGATACGGCAGATATGGTATTGGTAGACCCAACGAATTTAGCTGATACCGGAATTGATATTGTGGCCAAGCCAAAGGGCAAGCGTCCGTCTTCCATCGGTCAGTTAAGTGGAGGAGAAAAAACATTGACTGCAACGGCTTTGCTTTTTGCCATCTATTTAATTAAGCCTGCACCATTTTGTATTTTGGATGAGGTGGATGCGCCGCTTGATGATGCCAACGTGGGCAAGTTTACGAAGATGATTAAACAATTTAGCGAGAATAGCCAGTTCATCATTGTAACACACAACAAGCAAACGATGAGTGCGGTAGATGTGATTTACGGTGTAACGATGCAGGAGCCCGGTGTAAGCAAGTTGGTACCGGTGGATTTCAGGTCGTTGAATTAATGGTTAATAACACGAATTTTTAAGGCACGAATTCCACGAATTTAAAATGCAACCCGGCGATGACCGGGTTTTTTTTGTAGGAACAGGCCGCGGCCTGTTCCTACATTGTGGGGAGAGACATTTTCTATATATTCAATAGCTTTTATCAATTCACTAAAAGCTCGTTTATTCCATTTTATAATAATGGGCATGGGTTATTTTTTGCTGAAATATTTTACCACATCTTCATGTAATATAAAACTACCTGCTTCTATTTCGGCATCAGCAATTTCTAATTCTTTGGTATATTCCTCTAACGAAGGAACCTGGGTGTGTGTTTTTCGGTTGTTTAAAAAGTCTTTCAGCAAATGAACAAACGATTTTTTTTCCTGCTCATTTAAACGATTGAAATAACTGAATAATTCCTGCTCTAGTACATTTGCCATCTTATTCGTGTTTCACCAAATTTACTTTTTTATTTCCAAAGGTTAATGGCATTTCAGTTAAATGCTTTCTATACCCAAATAAAGAAAGTAAATATTGCATCATTTGAGTACAATGTCTACTCAAAGAAGCCCGGTGTAAGCAAGTTGGTGCCGGTGGATTTCAGGTCGTTGAATTAATTATTTATAACACGAATTTTTAAGGCACGAATTCCACGAATTTAAAATGCAACCCAGCGATGGCCGGTTTTTTTTGTAGGAACAGGCCGCGGCCTGTTCCTACATTGCCTGTTCCTACATTTCCTGTTCCTACATTTCCTATTCCTACATTGCCTGTTCCTTCACTGTACATCAATTCTGTAGCAAGAATGATAATAGGTAAATGCTTTCTACACCCCGCCCCCAAAAAAAAGAAACATTACCTCATTAGGGTACAAAGTCCCTTCAAGGGATTTAGGGACTCTTTCGGGGTTTCTTTTTTTCTTACTTTTGTCTCCTTATGTCAACACAAAAAATTATTGGCGATTGGAAAAAAAAACTTTTCAAACCTGTTTATTGGTTGGAAGGAGAGGAGGATTATTACATTGATCTTCTGATGGATTATGCCGAGCATAAAATATTGCCGGAAAGCGAGGCAGCCTTTAACCTGTCTGTGTTTTATGGCAAAGATGCCAACTGGAGCGATGTGGTAAATGCCTGTATGCGCTACCCGATG
>Ga0105049_10007823_pt1 | contig 12397 bp, 13 predicted proteins | sample MAT06_FD_78087 | JGI IMG/M metagenome (GOLD analysis project Ga0105049, IMG submission 78087) | Freshwater microbial communities from Lake Fryxell liftoff mats and glacier meltwater in Antarctica - MAT-06 | ecosystem: Environmental > Aquatic > Freshwater > Ice > Liftoff microbial mat | place...
AAATATGGGTATGAAAGTTAACCGAACGCCAACCCATGGACTTGACGTACTCGCGCGTCGTCGGACCGTGGTCGCTGCGGGTGGGCCTACGATCAATCACCCTGAAACTTTAGGCAACGACGCCGCGAGAACTTTGTCTGGGTATCGGCAGTTCGGTCCCAGGTTGTCCAAACCGAGAAAATCTCTAAAGGAACGCAAGAAGCGAATTTATTCTGTCGGGGTGGCGGGATTCGAACCCACGGCCTCTTCGTCCCGAACGAAGCGCGCTACCAAGCTGCGCCACACCCCGTGGCAAGCACACTGAGTCTAATACAAGGACGCATGTGAAGACTCCGTGCTGTGGTTACTTTTCTACCCGTGAAGTAAGCGTGATCAGTGTCGCTTCTGGTGGGCAGGCAAATCGAAACGGTGCATAACGGGAGCAGCCCAGCCCAGCTGAAACATGCAATGCGGAGTTGTGATGGCGGGAAAGTCCGCGGGCGCGCCGGGTATCGAGATCGCAGTTGGTAACGAGGGCTCCGAACCCTGGAATACGCAGTTGTCCGCCGTGGGTGTGACCGGCGAGAATCAGTTGCGCATTGTCGGCTGCCATGGCGTCGAGCACCCGCAAATAGGGTGCGTGTACAACGCCGAGAGTGAGATCAGCGTTGGCGTTAAAGCTGTTCGTTATTCCGGCGTAATCATCCCGTGAAATATGGGGGTCATCGACACCCTTAACGCTGATCAGGCGTCCATCTACTTTCCAATCAACGTGCGTATTGGTTAAGTCAAGCCAGCCGTGACCGGTCATGCCCTGGGCAAGTGGTTCCCAATCCAAAGTGGGACGAGTGGGCGTGAGCTGGCTCGGCGCAGAAAAATACTTGATCGGGTTGATTGGAGTGGGGGCGTAGTAGTCGTTGCTACCCAAAACGAAAGCGCCTGGAAGGTCCATGAGTGGATCAAGTGCTTCCAATGCACTGGGAACGCCGTCTTGGTCGGAGAGGAAGTCGCCCGTTGCAATGACAGCATCCGGACTGAGGGTAGCCAATGAACGTACCCATTCGGATTTGGATTTTTGTCCGGGGATCATATGTAAATCGGAAATGTGGAGTAGTCGTATGGGTGCTTGATCCGGTTCAAGAACGGGAATCTGGACTCGGCGAAGAGTGAATCTTTTCGTTTCAAGGTGGGCGTAAGCAACAGCGCCAAGGCCTGCGGAAGCGCCGACGGCGAAAGCCTTGCGAAGTGAAACCATGTGACCATGTTCCCACTCGTCGTGCGCGAGTGGAACAATGCCTTCATGTCCAGTGACCTCAAGGCCCAACTTAGAACTGATTTGACCACGTCAATGAAGTCGCGTGACGAACTGAAGTCAGCAACACTTCGTATGGTGCTTACGGCAATCACCAACGAGGAAGTCTCGGGGAAAGAGGCGAAAGTTCTCACAGACGATGACGTGCTCACGGTGCTTGCCCGAGAAGGAAAGAAGCGTCGGGAGAGCGTTGTTGCATACACCCAAGCGAACCGCTCAGAATTAGCGGCACGTGAAAGTGCCGAACTCGAAGTGATCTCCATGTACCTACCGGCGCAGCTCAGTGACACTGATCTTGAGGCGATAGTGACTGCGGCCGTAGCGTTGGCTGCGAGTAGTGGCGCAACCGGTGGCGCCGCGATAGGTGCGGTAATGAAAATTGTTCAACCGCAGGTTAAGGGGCGCGCTGACGGTGCTGTTGTTGCCGGGCTGGTGAAGAACGCTCTCGTTCCTTAGGGGACGGGAGCGTCAGTGGGACTTGCTGCAGGAGTTGGATTCTCAAAGACCGGATCAACTTTTGCTGGCTCTTCCCCAGGAACTTGGAGTGAGTCCGGGTCGGTGTTGTCAAATGTGGTTTCCTCCTCGGGAATAAAAAGTTCCTCAGGGGGCTTTGGTTCGGGTCTACGTGCCACGTAAGGAGCGGTTGTGAACTGGGTGCGCAAAGCAAAATTGACAATCGGGAGATTAGCGGAAGCGGCCAGCATCGATGCTTGCCAGATTGGCCCGGGCAGTGTTCCGCCGTACACCTGTTGATAATACTTACCGTTAATGGTGACGTCTTTGAGGGGGAACGCGTAACCGCCGCGGGGGTCGCCGACCCAGACCGCTGAAGCAACTTGAGGCGTGAAGCCGGCGAACCAGACGGCTGCTGATTCATTTGTGGTTCCCGTCTTTCCCGCAACGGGTCGGTCACCTAGGTTCATGGCGGCACCCGTGCGACCGTAAATGTTGCCGTCTACTACTCCGTTGAGCATCACGGTGACACCGTCAGCGACTTCCCGGTCGAGCACCTGGCGGCAGTCACCATTGGGAACGGGAAGTTTTGCGCCATCACGATCACGGATTTCTAGGATAGGAACCGGGTCGCAATACCGACCGTGGGCTGCAAAAGTTGCATAGGCATTTGCGAGAGCGAGTGGCGCAATCTCCATGGTTCCCAGGGTGAATGACGGCACACGCAAGAGCGGTTCGCCATTGCCAAGGGTCACTCCGAGTGATTCGGCTATGTCTGCCGGTCGACAAATTCCGGTACGCTCTTCAATTGCCATGAAGTAGGTATTGGTTGAGTAGGCCGTCGCCTGCGCCATGTTGAGAGTGCCCGAGGTGGTCGAGTTGCGCACCGTTACCGGTTCGTAAATCGCTCCCGTGTAACAGTTTCTAAAGTCGGTAAATGTATTGGGACTTGGAGCGCTGATGTATTCATTCGGTGAGATCCCTGCCTCAAGTGCTGCAGCGAGGGTGAAAATTTTAAATGTTGAGCCGGCCTGCATGCCAATAGTTCCACCCATACTTTGAGGGGCGTTGTAGTTGTAGGTTGTTTTCCCTCTTCCGCTGGTTCCCCATTCTCGGTTCTGGGTCATGGCAATTATTTGTCCGGTACCGGGTTGGACCATGGAAATCGCGGCGGCCTTGCCACTTGAGTCCTTCATTGGAATTGTCGAGTTGACGACCTCGGTCACCGCTTTTTGCACGGTCGGATCAAGTGAGGTCGTGATGGTGTAACCACCGCGGCGAAGGAATGCTTCACGCTCTTCGGGTGTTTCACCGAAAACATTATTGGCACGAATTGATTGCAGAACGTAATCGCAGAAAAATGGCGCGTAACTTGAGGTGCAGCCATTCGAGACCTGAGTTGGGTTGAGCAGAGCCTGCATGGGAATTTTCTGAGCACGCTCTGAGTCGGCCGGTGAAATGTAGCCAAGGGATGCCATGCGACTCAGAACAACATTGCGACGTTCAGTTGAAAGCCCGGGATTGCGGATGGGGTCGTAGGAAGTGGGACGCTGAACAATTCCCGCTAGGGTTGCGGCTTCGGCGAGGGTGAGGTTCGCGGCCGGCTTTGAAAAGTAACGCCGTGCTGCCGCCTCGATTCCGTAGGCACCCGAACCGAAGTAGGCAATGTTGAGATAGCGGGAGAGGATCTCGCCCTTGGTAAATCGTTTCTCGAGAGCCAGAGCCAACCGGACTTCTTTGACCTTGCGGGCCGAGCTATTTCCTCGCGCGGCTTCGAGTTCTTCAGCGCTGGCCGCCGAGTTAACCAGCACATTCTTGACGTACTGCATGGTTAAAGTGGAAGCACCCTCAGAGATTTCACCGGAACTGGCATTGGATGCCGCGGCTCGGACAATTCCACGGAAGTCGACACCATTGTGTTCCAAGAAGCGGGCATCCTCCACGGCAATCGTCGCTTGGCGCATGATTGGGGAAATGCTCTCGAGCGGGACTTCAATTCGATTTTGGTAGTAAATGGTGGCCAGTACCGAGCCGTCGGAGGCAAGGATCACACTTCGCTCGGGTAGCGGTGGCGTATTTAACTCGTCCGGGAGTGACTCGAAATCCCGGACAACATCGCGAGTGAGCACACCCAGGCTGCCAGCGAACGGGATAATGATCAGACCAACGAGACCACCGGCTAGGACGGAAATCCCCAGCATCGCACCTAAGGTGGCCGCGACCGCGCCAGCCGTGCGTCTTTTCCGGTACAGATCCATTAGAGGATAAGGGTAAGTCCCTTGTTCCCGATTTCCAAACCCATCCCGTCCTCGCGGATCCGACTCTGGAAGGTCAGGGGAAGTATGAAAGTGAAATCTAGGAAAACTTTGTGACAACTTTCTCAAAACGAAAAACTATTGACACTGTGTGGTGGGCGGAGCATAGTTCACATCGTAAGGCAGTTACGGGCAAATATGTCCTGGGGCTTTGCTTCGGGGGCAACTAAATGAGGAGATTGCGCACATATGTCGATTGCAACCGCATGGGCCGTAAATGCAGCGTGTCGTAACACTGACCCGGACACTCTTTTTGTTCAAGGAGCCGCCCAGAATCGAGTGAAAGCGATCTGTCTCGGTTGCGAAGTTCGCACCGAGTGCCTTTCCGATGCACTGGACAATCGGGTTGAATTTGGAGTGTGGGGCGGCATGACCGAGCGGGAGCGCCGAGCACTGCTAAGACGCCGACCCAATGTCAGTTCATGGAAATCACTCCTGATGAGCGCTCAGAACGAATACGAGCGCCAGTCGTTTCTCAGTGCAACCGATCGCGCTTCGTAACTACCACGTTATTTTTTGGTTCGCCAGGGCGGCGCCGATTTCGCGCAGGCCAGCTAAATCGTGGACATCGTGGGGCATGACGGGAACGGGTTGAACAGAAACAGTCGGATGTGCGGCCGTGAAACGCACGGCCAGGTGCTTCTGTCGTTGCTTGATCTCCATCCGCTCGGCGTGTAACTTCAGCAGCGCGGCTGTCAACGATCCCGACCCTCCAGCGGTAAGCTTCTGGGCCGCAGCGAGCACCTGGTCTTGGGTCAAACCAGTTTCTGGCACTTCCTGCACTCGGTTCAGAATAAGCCCACCCAGAGGCATGCAATCTTGATTGAGTCGCTCAACGAAAAAAGCAGCCTCGCGCAGGGCATCTCGCTCAGCTGTGGCCACGACAATGAATTCGGTCCCCGAATCCTTGAGTAATGCATAGGTTGCATCAGCCCGTTCGCGGAAGCCGCCAAACGTTGTATCAATGTCGGCAACAAAGTTCCCCACGTCAGCCAGCACTTGAGCACCCAGGAGTTTACTCAAAACATTGGTGAAGATTCCGAAACCGAGAGCGGCAAGCCGGCCAATCCCGCGACCGGCACCCCTGGCGGGTGCGGTAATGATTCGAATCAGACGTCCGTCAAGAAATGACCCGAGGCGAGCGGGTGCATCAAGGAAGTCGAGTGCATTACGACTTGGGGGTGTGTCAACAATGATTAAGTCCCACTGCGATGCATCAGCCCGCAATTGCCCAAGTTTTTCCATTGCCATGTATTCCTGGGTTCCAGCAAATGAAGATGAAAGTACTTGGTAAAAAGGATTACTGAGAATTTTCTGTGCTCGTTCAGGGTCGCTGTGCGATTCGACGACTTCGTCGAACGTGCGCTTCATGTCGAGCATCATGGCGCTCAATGAACCATTCGAAATTCCAGCGACCGGCCGCGGAGTGTTATCAAGTTCGGTAAGCCCCATGGCTTGCGCGAGTCTGCGGGCGGGGTCAATGGTGAGTACACACACATTGCGGCCAAGTTCAGCAGCGCGGAGTCCCAGTGCCGCTGCTGTCGTTGTTTTACCAACTCCACCTGATCCGGTGCACACAATTATGTGTTTGTCAGGGTTGGTGAGAATCGCATCAATGTCCAATGTCATGCTAGCGCGCTCCGCCAATTTCTGAATCAGACATGATAGCGGCAAGTTCGTAGAGGCCCCCCAGATCAATCCCACCCGGCAATAAAGGCAAGACAAAGATGGGAAGCCCTCGCTCGGTTAAGCGTTCCAGTTCCGCTACTTCCAATTCAACACGCTCGGCGTGATCACTCGCTTCCGTGAGCAATGCGTCAACCAGTTGAGCCGTTGGAGTTAGTCCTGATTGTGAAATGTCACTTTCAATTTCCATCTTGGGTAGTTGACCGGCAATTGCCAGTTCACGCTGTTGCGCGTTGAGTTGTGGTGGCCTCGTCATATTCACAAATATTCCACCCAGCGGCAGGCTTGCACCTTCAAGTTCACGGGCACCATCAAGGGTTTCCTGCACGGGCATTTCTTCAAGGAGTGTTACGAGGTGAATTGCGGTTTGTTTCGAAGCGATCACGCTCATGACTGAATCCGCGTGCGATTTAATCGGACCCACTTTGGCAAGGCCAGACACCTCACCATTAACGTTTAAAAACCGCGTGATGCGTCCGGTAGGAGGAGCATCGAGAATGACGTAGTCGTACGCAGTGGCCTGTTTCTTTTCCTTGCGCTTCACCACTTCACAGGCCTTGCCGGTGAGTAGTACGTCACGCAACCCTGGTGCGATTGTCGTTGCAAAATCCACCGCGCCCATCTTCCTCAAGGCCGAGCCGGCCCGACGCAGCTTGTAAAACATTTCCAGGTAGTCAAGGAGTGCGTCCTCGGCGTCAACAGCGAGCGCCCACACTTCACCACCACCGGGAGCCACGGCAATCTTGCGTTCTTCGTAGGGCAGCGGGGGAGTATCAAAGAGCTGAGCGATTCCTTGCCGACCCTCAACTTCGATCAGGATGGTTCGATGTCCGTCCGTGGCGAGGGCGATGGCTAGCGCAGCGGCAACCGTCGTCTTCCCAGTTCCCCCCTTGCCGGTCACGACGTGAAGGGTTACATCCGGCCAATAGCGCACACGTTCACTGTACCGACCCTGCCCCCGTTACGCTCACTTCATGACAACTTGGGAATACGCCACCGTGCCGCTCTTAGTTCACGTAACCAAGCAAATCCTTGACACATGGGGCGAGGACGGCTGGGAACTCGTTCAGGTTGTGCCAGGCCCTAACCCCGACAACATGGTTGCATATCTCAAGCGACCCAAAAGTTAAGGGGTAAAAAGGTGTCTGCCGTCGAAGATCGTCTGGCCGAACTTGGCTTGACCGTGCCTGACGTGTCGGCTCCGTTGGCCGCTTACGTTCCCGCCGTGGTGAGTGGCTCATACGTTTACACATCGGGTCAATTACCGATAGTCGCCGGAGCATTACAGGCAACCGGTCGCCTTGGCGCTGAGATCGAGGTAGATGAAGGAGCAGCCCTCGCTCAACTGTGTGCGTTAAACGCGATAGCGGCCATCAAAAACGTCATCGGTGATCTGGACCGAGTGGTTCAGGTTGTTCGAGTCACCGGGTTTGTCGCATCTACTCCGGAATTCACTTCACAGCCTGCTGTTATCAACGGGGCCAGTACTTTATTGGGCACCGCTTTCGGTGGAGCACATTCACGCTCAGCCGTGGGCGTCGCGGCTCTGCCACTTGGAGCCCCTGTCGAAATTGACATGATCGTCGAATTTAAGTAGCACGTGGAACTGCTCTCGCTGGCGGACCGCGTTACATCTGTCGCTGCGGGCGACGGTCGGTGGGTAATTCCTATTGCACAGCCGGCTTCAACCGTTGTTATTGCCCGACCGGCGGGTGCAGGCTTTGAAGTACTCCTCATGCAGCGCAGTGCCACAATGGCGTTCGCGCCAAAAATGGCAGTCTTCCCCGGGGGGCGAGTTGAACCGAGAGATCATGACTTCGCGGACCCATTTCTGGCCTGCGCAATCCGAGAGGTGAATGAAGAAGTGGCGTTGGAACTGAGTGCACTGGTGCCACTGGATCATTGGATCACTCCGGAAGTTGAACCAATGCGTTACGACGTGCATTTCTATCTTGCTATCGTGGATCAAAATATCGAGGGAAGTTTGGTCACAACGGAGGCGGACACCATGTTGTGGCTGACGCCGGCACATGCCCATGCCAGATCCCTGGACGGAACGCTTCCCATGCTTCGCCCAACACAGGTCGCCCTTGCCGAATTGAATCTGAGCGCGGATCTCGGGCAGCTTCGTCAATTTGCGAGCGCGCGAAATATCGCACCTCGGCTTCCCCGGCCGGTACTCGAATCCTCAGGTGAGATTCGTTGGGATTTGGTCAACGGTCTCACGGGTGAATTAATTGCGACCAACGTCGGTAGGGCGAAACAGGAAACCACGGGAAGCCATGACTAGTCAGGGTGCTGCACAAACATGGACCGGCGGTGCGATCGCTACCGACGTTCATTGTGTTGTGGCCCCGAACCCCTCCCCGTGGACGCTGGAAGGCACAAACACGTATCTCATCGGTGACGTGGGTGGCAGGCAAGTCGTTGTCGACCCGGGACCGGCAGAGCGTGCGCATTTGCAGCGCATTTCTCAATTGGCACAGGGTCCAATCGTAGCAATTGTTTTAACCCACGCCCACATTGATCATTCCGAAGGTGCACCCGATTTATCAGCACTCGTTGGCGCACCGGTTATTTCTAGCCGCGAAATTGCTGGACTCGATCTGGGTTCTGTCGAGTTGCGCATGCACCGGACCCCCGGGCACAGTTCCGACAGTGTCTGTATCACGGTGATTTCCCCGACCGGGACTTACCTTCTCAGTGGTGACACAATTTTGGGTCGTGGCACAACACTGGTTGCCCACCCTGACGGTGTTTTAAGTGAATACTTTGACTCACTACGCCTCTTGCGCGATCATTGCAATGATCAAGGAATCACCGCACTATTACCAGGACACGGACCAATGTCGGGGTCACCTGTTCCACTCATTGATTTTTATGAAAAACATCGACGTGAACGACTTGAACAAATTCGAGCAACCATCCAACAGGGCCACACAACGGTGGAAGCAATCACGAGTGTGGTGTATGCGGATGTTGATCCACAGATTCGAGGAGCCGCCGAGTTAACGGTCGCGGCCCACCTTCATTATTTGGAACATGAGGCATTGGGCTAACGGGCTCGCTTACCCAGTCTTTCCACGTCGAGAATGAGTACCTGACGTGACTCTAAAGTGATCCAGCCGCGTTGAGCGAAATCTGCGAGTGCCTTGTTGACGGTCTCGCGAGAGGCGCCGACAAGTTGCGCTAACTCTTCTTGGGTCATGTCATGGGTAACTTGAAGACCGGCCGGGGTCAGTGTTCCAAACTTTTCACCCAGTTCCATGAGTGCTTTTGCAACTCGACCGGGAACGTCACTGAACACGAGGTCAGCCATGGTTTCGCTGGTGCGGCGGAGTCTGCGGGCAAGCGCTTGAAGTAGGGCGGCAGAAACTTCTGGGCGATCAGCCAGCCACGGCATGAGTTGTGAGTTACCTAAGCGAACGACGCGGGCCTCGGTGAGGGCTGTCGCCGAGGAAGCCCGAAGCCCTGGATCGAACAAACTCAGTTCACCGAACATCTCACCCGGGCCGAGTACCGCCATTAGAGACTCCCGTCCGTCAGCGGATGCATGTCCAAGTTTCACTTTGCCTTCAAGGATGAGATAAAGTTCATCGCCAGGTTCGCCTTCACGGAAGAGCACCCCACCCTTGACCACCACCTGCTCGGTGAGCAATTTCATGAGCGCTGCAGCGCTATCGGCATCAAGGGATGCAAATAAAGGAGATTGATGCAGGACCGAATCCACGCGCACCCCTTTCGCCGTAATTTGCTTCATGAAACACGTCCGGATTTGTCTGCTGGAGGCACCCTATTGGATCCACCGGAGCCCCGCCGCAGGTCGGGGGGCGCGAAGTTGATTGTGGGGACTTAATCTAGGAGGGTGTGTGCAGCCCGAAACCCTCTGAATGCTCCAGATCCGTTGGTGGTGAAAAACGCTCGGTGGATCCTGCGGGAACTGGCCACAACCTACCCCGATGCCGGACCTGAACTCGATTTTACCTCGCCCCTTGAACTTCTGGTTGCCACGATTTTGAGCGCTCAGTGCACAGATCGCCGGGTAAATGCGGTTACCCCAGCACTTTTCGCGAAGTACCCTGACGCCCAGGCTTACGCCGCGGCCGGCCAGGAAGAAGTTGAAGAACTCATTCGACCCACCGGTTTCTATCGAAATAAGGCGACCACGATTATTGGAATGGGCGTCAAACTCACGAGTGACTTCGATGGTGATGTACCAACAACTGTTGAGGAACTTGTCACCCTGCCCGGTGTTGGTCGCAAGACCGCCTTCGTCGTGATGGGAAATGCCTTTGGTTTACCAGGCATCACAGTCGATACTCATTTTGGGCGGTTGGCGCGTCGATTTGGCTGGACCACCAATACCGACCCGGTCAAAGTTGAGCGCGATATCGAACGTATTTTCCCAGCAAAAGACTGGACCCACCTTTCACACCTTGTCCTTTGGCATGGTCGTCGCGTTTGTCATGCGCGGAAACCAGCATGCGGAGCCTGCACTGTGGCCAAAAAGTGTCCTGCATTTGGAGAGGGACCAACCGATTTTGCCGAAGCCGAGAAACTCGTCACTTCACAAGGCCGAGCATGATTCGGGGGCGAGGTCTGGCCGGTGCGGCGGTCGTTGTAGCAGCTTTGTCGCTGAGTGCCTGTGCGAGTTCGGAAACCGCGGGTGAATTGGTAAATCAACCAAGCCCCGGGGCGAGCAGCAGCAACGCGCGAGAAGACGGGCTTGATCGATCACCGGAGTTAATTGCACTTATGCGAGATGTGAATGTGGATCCGTGTCCTACCCCGGTACCACGTTCTGATCCTGCGATTTCGGGGTTACCCGACCAAATATTTGACTGCCTCGGTGATACTTCCGCCGTGTCCTTGGCCCACGTCCGGGGGATGCCCATGGTTGTTAATGTCTGGGCGTCGTGGTGCCCGCCGTGCATTGAAGAGTTACCCCTCCTGCAAAACACTGCACTCGAACTTGACGGTGAAGTTGATTTTATTGGAATCAATATTGAAGATGACCCAATAAAGGCACTCCAATTAATGCAAGACTTTGGCGTCACCTACCCGTCAGTGATTGATCCTTCGGGCGACACTCGGGCGCCGCTGACAATCCCTGGCCCACCCGTCACCTACTTTGTGACACCGGAAGGTGTTATCGCGGGTCGTTGGAACGGCGCAATACCCAACGAGGAAAAACTTTATGCTCTCTTGCAGCAGTACTTAGGAATCAAAAAATGAATTGGCTGACCCAAGGAACTCTCATTCCCGAGTCGTTTCAATCACTGCCGCATTGGTTACATCCCGTTGCGCATGTAGTAGATGGGCTTGGGGCACAACACCTCACTCAGTTCATTCCCACCGCGGGACAAGGAGTCCACTCAGCGGTACTCGTTCTCTTTGGAGATCATGAAGATGTTCTGATCATTGAACGAGCAACCGATTCCAGTTTGCATAGTGGCCAGCCCGCTTTCCCGGGTGGGCGGGTGGAAGCCAATGACCGGTCGGCGGTGAGCGCGGCGTTACGTGAAGCGCACGAAGAAACTGGATTGGATCCGGAGGGGGTAACCCCATTTGCGCAACTTCCCGACCTGTGGCTCCCGGTGAGCAATTACGTGGTGTCACCGATTCTTGGGTGGTGGCATGAATCAAGCACGGTAAGCGCGCGCGACGCACGGGAAGTTGCCAGCGTGCACCGGATCCCCATCGCTGATTTCGTGAATCCCGAGAATCGCGTTCGGATTCAACACCCATCGGGTTACATGGGAGATGCATTTGAAGTCAACAACCTTTTGGTGTGGGGATTCACCGGCGGGTTACTTTCAACCTTATTCGAGTTATCGGGTTGGAGTATTCCCTGGGATCGAGACCGGATAGTGGCCCTATGAGAAGGCGGCTCACGTGAATACGGTTGACTGGATTTTGATCGGAGCGCTCGCAATATTTGCTTGGGCTGGTTGGCGGCAGGGGTTTGTTACGGGGGTATTGAGTTTCACCGGTTTCCTGGGCGGGGGTATTGCCGCCCTGGTGTGGCTGCCAAGCCTGATTAAGTCATTCGTTACCGATCAAACGATCTCGGTAATTGTTGTGGGAGTAGCAGTTCTGGCTAGCGCGATTCTTGGCCAAACGTTGTTGTCAATTCTTGGACGTCGGTTACGTGAGAACTTGACCTGGCGGCCAGTGAAGTTCGTGGACTCAGTCGCTGGATCGGCACTTAACGTCTTGGCATTTGCACTCGTTGGCTGGGTTATAGCGAGTGTGCTTATTTTTATGCCGAGCAATTCGATAGCAGGTCAGATTAGCCAGTCTCAGGTCCTGTCAACCCTGGACGCGATCGTCCCCAACCAAGCGCGGACGTTGTTCAAAAATGTCAGCACACTTGTTGGCCAAACGGGAATCCCCAGAATTGTCACCGGTTTTGGTCAAGATCCATCGACGCAGGTTGCCGAGCCTGAAGCAGGGATTGCCCGTGACGTGTTCCCGGTAATTGATACTTTCACCGTTCGACTCACCGGCGACGCGCCGGAGTGCAACCAGAGTGTTTCTGGGTCTGGCTTCTACTTTGCTCCCGGCAGGCTTCTGACGAATGCGCATGTAGTGGCGGGTGTACAAGATTTGCAAGTTCGCCTTATCGGTTTGGCGAACTCGGTCCCCGGTC
>Ga0105049_10007825_pt1 | contig 12396 bp, 10 predicted proteins | sample MAT06_FD_78087 | JGI IMG/M metagenome (GOLD analysis project Ga0105049, IMG submission 78087) | Freshwater microbial communities from Lake Fryxell liftoff mats and glacier meltwater in Antarctica - MAT-06 | ecosystem: Environmental > Aquatic > Freshwater > Ice > Liftoff microbial mat | place...
CGAGGTCGGGCTTGACCCCGGCGTTGACCATCTGATGGCTCATGCGCTGGTGGCCGACTACCGCGCCTCAAGCGCTTTTTCGGTGGAGAATGAACTGTCGTTCACCTCCTATTGCGGCGGGGTTCCCAAGATTGGCAACGCCTTTCGCTACAAGTTCAGTTGGTCACCGCTGGGGGTGCTGAAAGCATTGCGCTCGCCCTCGCGTTCGATCCGCGAGTTTTCCGAATTGCGGGTGGCGCGGCCATGGGATGCGATCAGCCGCTATGATGCGCCGCTGCCGGTGCCCGAAAGCTTCGAGGTCTATCCCAACCGCGATTCGGTGCCGTTCATCGCTGATTATCGCTTTGATCCTGCATGGAAAATCCGCGATTTCGTGCGTGGCACCATCCGGCTGAACGGCTGGGCCGATGCCTGGGCCCCGGTGTTTGCCGAGATCGGGGGGCTGCAGGGGCCCGAAGGCGACGCGCGGCTGAAAGAAATGTCGGACCAGTTCTGGCGCGACAATGCCTATGATCCCGGCGAGCCGGACCGAGTGCTGCTGTTCGTGGCGCTGAAAGCGGCGCGCGGCGGCAAGGCGGTGTGGCACAAGACCTGGGCGATGGATGCCTGGGGTGACCATCGCGGCACCGCGATGGCGCGGCTGGTGTCGGTGCCGGTATCGCTGGCGGTCGAGGCGGTGCTGAACCGCGAGATACCGGCCGGCGTCCATGCCGCGCCGCATGACCCCCGGCTGGTCTCGCGCTGGCTGGGCGAAGTGGGCAGGCTGGCGCAGTATCTGGAATTGAGGGATCATCTGGGGTGAGGCATCAGAAAAACTTCAATGGCTCCGCCGGGGATATTTGACCCGACAAGAAACCGGGGAGCGGCAGACCCGACGGTCCCCGGCATTCGCGGAACTCACCCAAAGGCTTTGAAAACAAATACGCCGCCCGGCCGGGTTGGCCCGTCGGGCCCTTCACCGAAATCGCGTATCGGATAGCTGGCGACGTGCCGCAACAGCGACTGAGGCAAGAAGGCCCGCCCCGGATCGCCGATCAGCGCGGCACGGCCCGCCGCGTGGCAGCGGGCCAGAAACAAGCTGACGCGATCGGCAAGGTCAGGGTCATAGAACAGATCGCCCACCAGAACCAAATCGGCATCCGGCACCGGCCCCTCCAGCATATCTTCGGCGCTGAGCGTCACATCCACCCCGTTCAACGCAGCATTCAGCCCGATCGCCGCCCTGCCTGCTGCATCAATTTCGGCGCAGGTCACCGAAGGCGCCCCCGCCAGCGCCGCCGCAATCCCAACCAGCCCTGACCCCGCGCCAAGGTCCAGCACCCGGTGGCCCCGCACCAAACCCGGATGGTCCAGCAGATGCCGCGCCAACGCAACGCCCCCGGCCCAGGCATGGGCCCAATAGGGTGGCGCATCGCCGAGCCGCGCCAGGCCGCTGCCCGGATGCGCCTGATACAACCGGATTTCCGGCACCAGAGCCAGCGGCGCCGGCCGCAGATGCGCGCGGATAAATCCGCTGTTGTCGAAATCGGACAAGGCAGCATCCTGACGATGGACCGTTATACCAGATCATCCCGCAGCCCTTTGGTTCAGGCAACCCAAAACAGATCGACCCGCAACACCCGGCCCCCGATCTGCGCATCGGTCAGCGGATCGGCAGGTCGTGGCGCTCAAAGCTGCAGTGCGTGCCGCCAATCCTTGCATCACCCGCCGCCAGCGCGACCGGAAAAGTCAGAGCGTCGGCGCGGTGGCGCGTCGCATCCGGCAACTGGCGTTCGGCGCGAAACCTGCCACGCCCCACCATCGCGTTGAAAGCCAAGCCGGGGCGGTGACATTGCTGGGCACCAGCGCCGCATCTTCCGGAAAAGCCACGGGAAACAGCGGAGTTCTGCGCGGCACCGCCATGGCGTGGCTGGCCCCGCCTGCGCCGCTGGCCTATCCGCGCAAGGCGATCGTGATGACGTTTGTTGACGGCGGTGATTGGCCTGCTGATCGGCATGACGCTATTGCTGTACGCGCTGCAAGGGTCCGAAACCGGCATCATCGCAACGCTGTCGGCAACATCGCCGGTGATCATTCTGCCGCTTTTGTGGCTGCGCACCGGGCAGCGGCCAAATGGGTCAAGCTGGGTTGGGGCCGCGCTTGCGGTTGCAGGGCTGGCGCTGATCTTCATGCGATAGGCAAGCGCTGATTGTTGGCGACGATGACGCCTTGACCCGCCGTCACCATATCGCACCGGATCTGGCTGCCGCGCACCGAAGCGACGTGGCCCTCATCCAGCAGCACCAGATCGTGGCGCGCCAGACGCATCACGATGTCCCCCACCTTCACAGCCCCGGGTTCCAGCGCCAGAAGGGCGGTTTGCGCCACGGCGGGCTCTGGGTGAGCACCCAGAAAGGTCAGGCTGGCGCGGCAGTGGTCGCGTGCCACCATCAGGTTGAAATCCATGCTTGGGGCCGTCACCCCATGCGCAGCAAGGGCAACATCACCGGCAAAGGCGACCGGCACCCAGGGTGCGGCCTCCAGTTCCATGCCGCTGCCGGTCAGGTGAAACCCGGGGCCGTCGATCACCATCAAGATCCGGTCAACCCCCGGAAACAGCGAAAACGGGCCATCTTCGATCACCGAGGCGATGGACAGCCGCCACAGCATCCCGCCCGGCCCGTCGGCCCGCGCCAGTTCCAGTGTGGTGCCGCGCCCGTTGTCCCAGGGCATGGCGCGGTAGTGGGCTAGGGTCAGGTGGCGGATCACGGCAGCGGCACAGGCTTGGCCAGCGGAATCACGTTGCCCTCCGCCGCCAGTTCCTCGAAATCGAAATTATCCAGCCGGCGCGCGCGTTTGCCCGCCTTGTCGGATGAAATCTTGATGTCCTCGATATCCTTGGCGGCCTGGCCAAAATGCCGGTCCAGATTGCCGACCCGTTCGCCCAGCCGCTCGATGTCTTTATACAATTCCCCCAACTCGCGGCGGATCGCCCCGGCCTGTTCGCGCATCCGCGCGTCTTTCAGCACGGCGCGCATGGTGTTCAGCACCGCCATGCAGGTGGTGGGCGACACGATCCAGACCCGGGCCGCAAAGCCTTCGCGCACCACATCGGGGTAATTGGCGTGCAGTTCGGCATAGACCGCTTCCGATGGCAGGAACATCAGCGCGCCATCGGCGGTTTCGCCTTCGATGATGTATTTCTGCGCGATGTCGCGGATATGGCTGCGCACGGCGGTGCGCAATTGCCGCCCGGCTTCGGTCACCGCCTGCGGTGTGGCGGCGCGGCGCAACGCCTCATAGGCTTCCAGCGGGAATTTGGCGTCGATGCAGATCGGCCCCGGCGGGTTGGGCAGGTGAATCAGGCAATCGGCGCGTTTGCCGGTCGAAAGCGTGGCCTGCATGCGATAGGCATCCGGCGGCAAGGCCTTTTGCACGATGTCATGCAGTTGAATCTCGCCAAACGCGCCGCGGGTCTGCTTGTTCGACAGGATATCCTGCAGGCTCAGCACGTTGCCCGACAGTTTCTCGATATTGGCCTGCGCCTTGTCGATCACTTCCAGCCGTTGCTGCAGATCGCCAAGGCTGCGGGCGGTGCGGGTGGCGGACCCCGAAAGCTGTTCGCCCATCTGGCGGCTGACTTCGGCCAGCCGCTGTTCCATCACCTGCAGCATGGCCGACTGGCTGACCGCCTGCGCCTCCGACACATGGTGCAGCCCGCCCGACAACTGGTGCTGCCCGTCAGACAGCGCCTGCACCCGAAAGCCCAACTGGCCCATCTGATACAAAAGCGGCTCCGCCATCCGCGCGCTTCGCCCCGCCGCGCGCATGGTGACGATCAGCAGCACCAGCACCAGCCCCACCAGCGCCGCGCCGCCCAGCACGGCCTGAAGCCAGGGGTCAGCGAGGTCGTAAACTTGGCTGCCGATGGTAATCATGTGCGCCCGAACAGCCGTTCGATGTCGCTGAGTTTCAGTTCCACATAGGTCGGTCGGCCATGGTTGCACTGGCCGGAATGGGGGGTTGCCTCCATTTCCCGCAACAGGGCGTTCATCTCCTCCACCCGCATCTGGCGGCCGGACCGCACCGAGCCGTGGCAGGCCATCGACGACAGCACCGCCTCCATCCGCGATTGCAGCGCGCCACTGTCGCCAAGGTCGGCCAGTTCATCCAGAATATCGCGGATCAGCGCTGCGGCATTGACCGGCCCCAGCAGCGCCGGGGTTTCGCGCACCGCAACGGCGCTGCCGCCAAAGGGCTCGATGCTCAGGCCCAACCGGGCCAGATCGGGGGCAAAGTCCAGCAGACGCGCGGCATCGGCAGGCGACAGATCGACAATCTCGGGGATCAGCAGCGCCTGTGCCGCAATCCGGCTTTCCGCCATCTGGCGCTTCAGCCGCTCATAGACCAGCCGTTCATGGGCGGCGTGCTGGTCAACGAGGATGATCCCGGTTTCGGTCTGCGCCACGATATAGTTTTCGTGCAACTGCGCCCGCGCCACGCCCAAGGGGTGGTGCAGGTCGGCGGGTGTTTCCTCTGCTGCCTCAAACCGGGCGGTTGGCTGTTCGGCAAAACCTGGTGCATCGAATGCGGGGGCCTGCCACAAGCGGGCAGCGCCAAGTGCCCCGGCAGAAGGGCGGTCCATCTGATAGATGCGCGGCGCAGCCCCCCCGGGCCGCATCGCCCCCAAGGTCGCCGCTGCCACGGTTGATGAGGCCCGGTGTCCCGCTTCGGCCAGCGCATGGCGCAAAGCGGAAACGATCAGCCCGCGCGCCACCCCTGGTTCACGGAACCGCACTTCGGATTTTGCCGGATGCACGTTGACATCGACCCGTTCGGGATCGCAGGTCAGAAACAGCACGGCGGCGGGGTGGCGGTCGCGGCTGAGAAAATCCCAATAGGCGGCTTTCAGCGCCCCGATCAGCAGCCTGTCCTGCACCGGGCGGCCATTGACGAACAGATATTGCGCCACCGATGACCCGCGCGAATAGGTTGGGAGTGCCGCATAACCGGTCAGCCGGATCCCCTCCCGCTCGGCATCAATCGCCAGCGCATTCTCGGCGAAATCACTGCCGTTCACCTTGGCAAGCCGGGCAATCAGCGCGTCGAACAGATCGCCCTGCGCGGCATCGGCACGGAACAATTCCCGTGTGTTGTCCCCGGACAGATCGGTCAGGGTAAAGCTGACATAGGGTTCCGCCATCGCCAGCCGCCGCACCACATCGGCTATTGCCTGCGCCTCGGCGCGGTCGGTGCGCAGGAATTTGAGCCGTGCCGGGGTGGCATGGAACAGGTCGCGCAGTTCCGCCACGGTGCCACGCGGCAAGGCCGCCGGGCGCACCGGTTCGATCCGCCCGCCCGAAACCGAAATGGTCGCAGCCTCGGCACTGCCCGCGCGCGAGGTCAGGGTCAGCCGCCCCACAGCCCCCATCGAGGGCAAGGCCTCGCCACGAAAGCCGAAGGTGTGGATATTCAGCAGGTCGCTGCCGTCGATCTTGCTGGTGGCATGGCGCGCCAGTGCCAGCGGCAGGTCTGCCGCCGCCATGCCGTGGCCGTCATCTGTCACCCGGATCAGCGTCTTGCCGCCATCGGCATAGGCTACATCCACCCGCCGCGCCCCGGCATCCAGCGCGTTTTCCACCAGTTCCTTGACGGCAGAGGCCGGGCGCTCCACCACTTCGCCCGCCGCAATCCGGTTCACCGCCGCTTCATCCAGCTGGCGGATCGCGGTCGGGGCTTCGGATATGTTGCGGGTCTCGGCGTTCATCCTACCAACGGTAGCATGAATGGTGGGAAAGCTAAACAGATTCGGGGGGAGGGAGGATCGGAAACGGAGCAGGCACCCGAGCAACCGATGTGGTGGGACCAACCAACTCTGAGCACGGACAGCCCGTGAAAACCGGGAGCCAGAGGACCGCCTGAGCGACTTGCCTGTGGCAAGTCGATCGGTCCGATTGCCCGAGAGCGCAAGCGAAGGGCAAGTACGGTTGGGGCGATACCACCGGTTGGAAATTCGGCAGCGCCTGACTGGGCGGGGGCGCACTATAGCGACCGCCAAGGGGCAGGCTGGCGCTGCCGAATTTGACACGTGTCAAATTTGGCAGGAAACAGAAGAACTTACCAAACTGGCAGGGGGCAGGACCAAACCTTTGGAAGCAGTTAAAAACCGAGCCCCGCCGCCCTATTCCGTCGACACCACCCCGACCGGCTGCCCGACCACCACGAAATGCAGTTGATCAGGCTTGATCAACTGCCCGGCAACACGGCGCACATCCTCCAGTGTCACCGCCTCTACCTGGGCATTGCGGGTCTTGATATAGTCGATCGGCAGGCCATCCATCTGCATGCCCACCAGAATATCGGCAATCGGCCCGTTGCCATCAAAGCGCAACGGATAGGCCCCGGTCAGATAGGTCTTGGCCTTGTCCAGTTCGTCCTGCGAAATGCCCATCGTGGCGCGGACCCATTCGGCGCGCACCACTTCCAGCACCTGCGCCACCTTTTCATTGGCCGAACTGACCTGCCCCATCATCAGTTCGGCATGGTCCATCGGCGCCAGAAAGGTCGATATGCCATAGGTCAGCCCGCGCTTTTCCCGCACCTCGGTCATCAGCCGCGCCCCGAACCGGCCACCACCCAGCACTTCGTTCAGGATATAGGCGGCGAAAAAGTCGGGGTCGTCGCGTTTCAACCCGGTCTGGCCGAACAGGATCACCGATTGCGGCGTATCGAACGGCACCACCGTCACGCCGCCTTGCAGCAGATACGCGGCCCGGCCCGGCAGCGGCGCTCCGGTGGCGGGCAGTTCGCCCAGCAGATGGTCGAGCATCAGCCCCAGTTCCAGCGGGGTGATATCGCCGACCACACCCACGAAGATCCGGTCCCGCGCCAGCGTAGCGGCATGGGCGGCCAGGATGTCATCGCGGGTCAGAGCGGCGACGGTCTCGGGCGAGCCGTCGCGGGCAGAGCCATAGGGGTGGCTGCCAAAGGCCAGCGCATCATAGCTGCGGCTGGCGATGGTATCGGGATCCTGCTCATCCGACTTCAGGCCAGACAGAACCTGCGCCCGCACCCGTTCGATGGCGTCGGGATCAAAGCGGGGATGGATCAGCGCCTGCCGCAACAACTCAACCGAAGCATCGCGGTTTTCGCTGAGAAATTCTGCCGAGATCGCCAGCAGATCCTCTCCGGCGCGAAAGGAATAGCTGGCAGCCAGTGCCTCGCGCGCCTCGGCAAAACCAGTGGCATCCAGATCACCGGCCCCCTCTTCGATCAGTGCCGTCATCAGGTTGATGGCACCGCGCTTGCCGGGTGCATCCACCGAGGCGCCACCCTTGAAGCGCAGTTCAAGGGCCACAAAGGGGATCGAAGGTTCCTCGACCAGCCAGGCCTTGATGCCACCGGGAGAGGTCACTTCGGTGATCGGCACTTCGGCCCGCGCCATGGCACCAAAGCCAAGGGCAAGTGCGGCGATCAGCCCGAAGCGGTGGATGAGCGTTCGTTTCATGGCTGAGCCTCCGCAGCGGGTTCCTGCACCAGCCAGCCGGTCACCGCCGCTTTGCGGTTCAGCACGCTGCGCGCGGCCTCAACCACAGCTTCCGGCGTGACGGCATCCAGAATGGCGGGCCAATCCTCGATATCCTGCAGCGTCAGGCCAGAGCTCAACCCTTCGCCATAGCGTCGCGCCAGCCCCTGCACATCGTCTTTGCCATAGATCTGCTCGGCCTTGATCTGGGTCTTGATCCGGGAAAATTGCGCCGGGTCTGGCCCGTCGAGCAGAAATTGCGCCAGAACCCCGTCAACCGCATCTTCGGCCTGTTGCAGGCTGACGCCGTCAGCGGGCACCACGGCAAAGCCGAAGTTGGTATCGTCCAGCGATACGCCGTCATAAAAGGCCGAGGTGTAGATCGCGGTCTGGCTGTCAAACTGCAGCTTCTTGCCCAGAACCGAGGTGGCGGCAGTGCCGCCCAGCAATTCGGCCAGCACCGTCAGCGCCGCCGCCTGTTGCTGCGCCCCGGGGTCGCGCTCGGGGGCCATGTAGGTGCGGATCACATAGGGCTGCGCCACCCGCGGATCGGCAAAGGTGATCCGCCGTTCGGCCAGTTGCGGCGGCTCTTCGGGGCGGGCGCGGACCGCCAGGTCTGCTGTCGGCTTCAGCGGGCCATAATTCTTTTCCGCCAAAGCCCTGACCTCGGCCGGATCGACATCGCCCGCCACCACCAGGATCGCGTTGTTGGGGGCATAATAGGTATCATACCAGTCCAGCGCATCCTGCCGCGACAATTGCTCCATCTCATGGCGCCAGCCGATGATCGGAATGCCGTAGCGATGGTTCAGCCACTGCGCCGCCCGGCGCTGCTCGGTGAACAGGGCAGCCGGGTCGCTGTCGGTGCGCTGGTTGCGCTCCTCCAGAATGACCTGCAACTCGGTGTCGACATCGGCTTGCGGCAACACCAGATTGCGCATCCGGTCGGCCTCCAGCCCCATCATCAGATCCAGCCGGTCAGCGGCGATGCGCTGGTAATAGGCGGTGGTGTCCCAGGTGGTAAAGGCATTGTCATTGCCGCCGTTGGCCTCGACGATATCGGAAAACTCGCCCGGTTTCAGCTTGTCGGTGCCTTTGAACATCAGATGTTCCAGAAAATGCGCGATACCGGATTGGCCCGGCTGCTCGTCGGCAGAGCCGATCCGGTACCAGACCATATGAACCACGACAGGGGCGCGGTGATCCTCGATCACCACGACATCGAGGCCGTTGGGCAGGGTGAAATGGCTCAGCGTTTCCGCGTTGGCCGGGACCGCAAGGGCCAGCATCAGCAATGGTGCGACAAACAGGCGTGTCATCGGGGTTCCTAGCAGACAGCAGGGCATCAACGCGCCAATGGTGGCAGTTGCGCCCCGTTACCGCCCAGAGCTACACGGGCGGCTGCCAAAGGCAAGGGGCGCAAACGCAAGCGTGACTGCGCGTCATTTGCCTTGCGGTCCGGGGGGGGCAGAACTGGTGCGGATGCCGGCCGCGCGCCACCGCGCCAGTTCGGCCTCCTGATCCAGCGACATCGGCAGATAGGCCTTGTAATAGACGGTAACGGCAAACAGCCGCTCCAGCAGGCGGCCATCGTTCTTGCGGCGGTACTCCAGATCTTCGGCGGCCAGGGTGGTACGGATATCAGGGGCCACCCCGAACCGTGTCGCCGCCGCCAGCACCGCCGCATCGCCCGACGGAGCCCGCGCCAGCACCGCAGGATTACCGCCAAGTGCGGCAATCGCATCGGCTTGCGGCGTCGGATCGGTCAAATTGGCGCCACCCGGAACCGGCTCTGGCAGGGATGCCAGATCTTGGGGCATCTGCAGCGGCTTGGTGGGCAGGATGCCGAATTCATCGGGGCCGCGGGTGGCAGACCGCAGGTTCATCAGATGCGGTGGGCGCTGGCCGTCACAGCCTGCCAGCACCAGAACCACCACCACCAGGGTGGCCAGTCCGATCCTTTTCCCGATGGGGTTGCCCCGCATCACCGCCTCCCGCCTGGCCGCATTTCACCTTGTGTAGCGCAAAGGTCCGGGGTCGTCACGGGGTCTTTGCCCGGCCGGCAAAGACCAGAAGCCCCAGCGCCCCGGCAAAGATGCTGACATCCGCCACATTGAAAGCAAAGGGATTTTCAATCCCGCAGCACGACATGTTCAGAAAGTCGGCAACCGCACCATAAAGCACGCGGTCGATCACATTACCCAGCGCGCCGCCCACCAGCAAGCCCGCCGCCACCTTTACCGTCACGGAATGAGGCTCGTGCCGGACCCAGAGCCAGACCCAAAGGGCAATCGCCAGCGCCACCGCAATCAGCAGCCAGCGCATCACCTCGGCATCATTGGCAAACAGCCCGAAATTCACCCCGCGATTCCACGCCATGCGGAAATTCAGATAGGGCGGCACCACATTGATCGCCAGCACCTGCGACAGGCCAAGGGCATGGACCACCACATATTTGGAAATCTGATCCACGGCAAAAACCGCCGCCGCAACTGTGCCAGCCAACCTCATCCTGCCCGCCTTGCCGCTTCTTTTCGGTTCAAATATCCCCGCCGGAGGCTTCCGTCCCATCGGCAGGAGCCTCCGGCGGGGATATTTGCCGCCAATAAGAAACCCGGGTTCGGTGAATTACTCAATGGCGGAAATGCCGCATGCCGGTAAAGACCATGGCAAGGCCGCGCGCATCAGCGGCGGCGATCACCTCATCGTCGCGCATCGACCCGCCGGGCTGGATCACCGCGCGGACCCCAGCCTCGGCGGCAGCAATCAGGCCATCGGCAAAGGGAAAGAAGGCGTCGGAGGCGACGACAGCGCCTTCAACCGGGGAGCCGGGCAGGGCCATCATCTGCGCCATATCCATCGCCTTGCGCACCGCGATGCGGGTGCTGTCGATCCGGCTCATCTGGCCGGCACCGATCCCGATGGTGGCACCGCCACGGGCATAGACGATAGCGTTGGATTTCACGTGTTTCGCCACGGTCCAGGCAAACAGCATGTCGGCCAGTTCGGCACCGGTGGGGGCGCGGCGCGTCACCACCCGCAGGTCGGCGGCGCTGATGCGGCCGGCGTCGCGGTCCTGCACCAGAAAGCCGCCCGCGACCTGACGGAACATCAGACCCGGGGTCAGCGGGTTGGGCAGGGCACCGGTGGTCAGCAGCCGGAGGTTCTTTTTGGCGGCAAACACCGCGCGGGCATCCTCATCGGCGTCCGGAGCAATCACCACCTCAGTGAATATCGCGGCGATGGCCTGCGCGGTTGCGCCGTCCAGCGTGCCGTTCAGCGCCACGATGCCGCCAAAGGCCGAGGTGCGGTCGCAATCATGGGCGCGGCGATAGGCTTCGGCGAGACTGGCGCCACGCGCCACGCCGCAGGGATTGGCATGTTTGATGATGGCACAGGCCGGGCCCTGGCCCGGGTCGAACTCCGCCACCAGTTCAAAGGCGGCGTCGGCATCGTTGATATTGTTGTAGCTCAGCGCCTTGCCCTGCCATTGCCGCGCGGTGGCGACGCCGGGGCGGTCTGATCCGTCATGGTAGAAAGCCGCCTGCTGATGCGGATTTTCGCCGTAGCGCAGTGGCTGCGCCAGGGTACCGGCAAAGGCGCGGCGCGGCGGGGTGGTTTCACCCAGTGCCGCTGCCATCCAGGTTGATACCGCCACATCATAGGCGGCGGTGCGGGCATAGGCATTTTGCGCCAGTTTCTGCCGTGTTGCCAAAGAGGTGGCGCCATCTTGCCTGGCCAGTTCGGCCAGCAGCGGGGCATAGTCGGCCGGATCAGTGACCACCGCCACGAAGCCGTGGTTCTTGGCCGCCGCGCGGATCATCGCCGGCCCGCCGATGTCGATAGTCTCGACACAGGTGTCATGGTCGGCCCCTTTGGCAACTGTGGCTTCAAACGGGTAAAGGTTGCAGATCAGAAGGTCGATCGCCTCGATGCCATGCGCCGCCATTGCTGCCCTGTGGCCCTCGTTGTCGCGCAGCCCCAGCAGCCCGCCATGCACCGCCGGGTGCAGGGTCTTGACGCGGCCATCCATCATTTCCGGATATCCGGTCAGATCGGCGACATCGCGCACCGCCAGCCCCGCGCCGCGCAGCATGTCAGAGGTGCCGCCGGTGGACAGCAGTTCAATACCCTGTGCCGCAAGGGCCTTGGCCAGATCAACCAATCCCGCCTTGTCAGACACCGAAATCAAGGCGCGTTTCAGCGGCCAAAGGTCTGTTGTCGCTGTCATTCCTGTCTATCCCGGCTTTAATCCTGATCCTGCCCGCTGCCCGGTTCCAGATCGCGGATGCCTTGGGGGGTATCCTTGGTTTTGGCAAGCGTCCAGCTGACCTGGCCCGCATAGTCGATCACGCGGCCGGTGAGAATGATTTGTTTGCACTGGCGCGGCTTCAGCCGGTGTTTTTCCAGATAGACCGAAGGTTCCAGCGTCAGATCAGCGCCGCCGTGCTGGCGAAACAGCCAAAGTTCGCCGCTTTTCAGGGCCAGCGTCACGCCGCCCGACTTGGCATCAAGGTCGGCTTCGACGTCGGGGTGCAGATGGAACCGCACCACATAGCGCAGCGGCGGCGCGGCGGCGCGGTTGCGTCCTGCCAGCCGGTCAAGCAGCTTGCGGTCGGCGGGGTTCATCGCCCCAAGGGTATCTTCGCCCACCAGCGACCGGCCGTCGAACGACAGGTTCATCCGCCGCACATGGGTCAGCCCATGCGACGGCACATAGCCATCATGGCCGACGATCAGCGAGGTGCCGGAGGGGCCGGTGACCTGTTGGGCATTGACGGTCCTTGGCGGGTCAGCCAGCAGCAGCGCCGCGCTCAGCGCGCCGCGCCCCGGCTTGAACCGGCTGGAGGACAGGCCGTCGATGGCAAGGGTGGAATGCGAGGCGGTGGCGC
>Ga0105049_10007826_pt1 | contig 12395 bp, 8 predicted proteins | sample MAT06_FD_78087 | JGI IMG/M metagenome (GOLD analysis project Ga0105049, IMG submission 78087) | Freshwater microbial communities from Lake Fryxell liftoff mats and glacier meltwater in Antarctica - MAT-06 | ecosystem: Environmental > Aquatic > Freshwater > Ice > Liftoff microbial mat | place...
AACCAACTGCAATTTGTCCGTCCAAGCGAATCCGTGCGGCACCCGTTGCTGCCCGGCTTCGCCCATTTGAAGTCGAATGTTAGCGTTCGAAATCAGTATCTCGATGCCATATGCGAGTCCCGGAATGTCGCCGCACGCCGCGAGCACACCGTCTGTATTGTTTCGCACCAAGTCGGCGGGTCCACCCGCACGATACGCCACGACGGGCTTCGCGTTCGCCCAGGCTTCGAGCAGCACGAGGCCGAACGAATCGGAACGCGACGGCAAAGCGAACAGATCGATACCGGCGTAGAAGTCGCGTTTCTGACCTTCACTGAGCGTGCCGAGCCGAACGACGTTCTCCTTAAACGCGAACATCTGCCAGAAGCAGCGGAAATTCGGCATCTCCGGCCCTGCCAACACGACCCGGCACGCGCTGCCGCTTCGCCAGAGCGCCTCCGCAGCTTTCAGCAAATCGACGGTGCCCTTTTCAATACTGTTGTTTGCGAGGTGTCCCACAATTACTTGATTGTCTGTGATGCCCCACGCGCGCCGTGCCGCCACTCGATTGCCACCCGTGCATTCGTTTGCATCCACGCCGAGTCCCTGCAACGTCACACGCCGTTCGGGCACACCCATATTAATGACGGCTTCCCGTTCGCTCGGCGTTTGCACGAAAACGCCATCGGCTTGCTGAAGTAGATAGCGGAGTGCGGATTGCGTGTACTGGCGGCGCGTGCGGTCTCGCGGATTCGTCGGGTCGCCGAGGTGCAGAAATGGCGTGAGAAAGAATGGCACGTTTCGCAGTCGTGCGAGCCGGAGCGCACAGCGGATCGGGAACGAATAAGGAAACGCCGTCGCGTGAACGGCATCGAGTGGGCCATCAAACGTGCCCGCGTCGTGCCACATCGCCGGGCAGATCGGGTTGCATGGCAACGTCAGCGTTTGCAAACTTCGGATCGGGATCAGTGATGCCGCTTTCAGCAAATATCGCCTTGTGGGGAACAGTAACGGCGGGTAGCGACGGACTTCGATACCGAATTCCTCAACGATGCTCATCGGGCGTTTTGGCACGGTCCGTTGGCCGAATTCCTCAAGTCGCTCCGCGGTGGTCGTCCAGATCGTGACGCGGTCGCCGCGAGCCGTCAGGTGGTTGGCGAGCCGCGAAAAATAGGCTTCGCTGCCGCCGAAAGCAGGGGGGTAACGCTGGATAAACTGTGCGATGCGCATCGTGTGGGGTTCCGTCCGTATCGGGAATGTATACGATTATCGTGGGTCGCAAGATCGTTTCCACGTAGCGCGAGTATGCGAGCGATGATTGGTATCTCTAAGTTGGCCGATTCTGTGAAGCCGTCCGCGACGCTGGCCGCCGGCGCGAAAGCCCGCGAGCTAAAAGCGAAGGGGATCGCCGTATTCGACTTCAGCCTCGGCGAGCCGGACTTCAACACACCGAAGCATATTTGCGATGCCGCTAACGAGGCCATGGCTAAGGGGCAAACGCACTACACGCCAGCATCGGGCACCGCAGAACTGAAAAAGAGCATCGCCAAGTGGTACGGTCGCACTTACGGTTACGAGTGCGGACCGGAAAATGTCATCGTCTCGAATGGCGCGAAACACAGCATCCACAACGTCCTGGCCGCGACGGTCGGCCCTGGCGACGAAGTGATTATCCCCACGCCGTACTGGGTCAGTTACAGCGACCTCGTTTGCATGACCGGGGCAACCTGTTCGCTGGTTCACACGAATCTGGCGAGCGGCTTCAAGATGACGCCCGCGCAGTTGCAAGCCGCCATCACGCCGAAGACGCGGATGGTGATGCTCAACTCGCCGAGCAATCCGACGGGTGCCGTTTACACGCGGGCCGAACTCGAAGCGCTCGTAGATGTCGTGCTGGCGCACCCGAACATTGCGATCCTATCCGATGAGATTTACGAGCAACTTTGCTACGGCGATGCCAAACCGACGTGCGTTGTCACACTGCGGCCCGCGCTGAAAGAGCGTACCATCACCGTCAGTGGGGCGAGCAAAAGTTACGCGATGACCGGTTGGCGTATCGGCTGGGCGATCGCGCCGCCGCACCTCGTGAAGGCGATGGATAACATCCAGAGCCAGGAAACGAGTTGCCCGTCGAGCGTCAGCCAAGCCGCGATGATCGTCGCGCTCGAATCGCCCGAATCGCCGAAATGTATTGCCGAGATGCACCGCGAATTCATAGTGCGCCGCGATCTCGTTTGTAGTCTGCTCAAGGCTATCCCCGGCCTGAAGACCTTCGACGCGGAGGGCGCGTTCTACGCGTTCTTCGACGTTTCGAGTTACTTCGGCAAAACCTTCGGCAATGCGAAAGTCACCGATTCGATGACCTTCTGCGCGGCCCTGCTCGAACAGGCGCACGTGAACCTCGTGCCCGGCGTTGCGTTCGGTGCGGAAGGCTTCGTGAGAATGTCGTTTGCCACGAATCGCGAGACGATTGAAGGCGGCATGGCGAAGTTGAAGAGCTGGCTGGCGAGCGGGGTGTAGTTTTCGATCACATATTCGAGGCCATCATCTATGCCCGTGCATTACCTGACTGAAGCCGACGTTCGCCAGATCCTGACGATGGATATGGCGATCGAATCCGTCGAGGCGGCGTTCCGGAAGTTGTCGCTCGATGAGGCGGTGAATATCCCGCGACAGCGCTGCCAAACCGATCAGGTGATGTTGCACGTTCTGCCCGCTGCCGCGAAGACGTTGAACGCCATCGGCTTGAAGGCGTACACGACCGGCAAGTTCGATGCGAAGTTCCACGTCTACCTGTTCGATCCGAAAATCGGCGGGTTGATCGCGATCCTCGAAGCCGATCATATGGGCGCGGTTCGCACGGGGGCCGCCAGTGGAGCCGCCACAAAAAAGCTTGCCCGCAAGGACGCCACCACGCTCGGCCTCTACGGCATCGGCAAGCAGGCGAGAACGCAGGTGGAGGCGATTTGCAAAGTGCGAACGATCGCCAAAGTTCACGTGTTTGCCCGCGATGAAGCAAAACGGATCGCCTTTGCGACAGAGATGTCGACAGTGTGTGGCACCGAGGTCATACCCGTTGGTACGCCGGAAGAAGCCGCCAAGGGCATGGATATCATCTGCACGGCCACGAGTAGCCGCGAGCCGATTTTGTTCGGGAGTTGGCTATCGGAAGGCACGCACCTGAACCTCGTTGGATCGAACTTCCTGGGCAAAGCCGAGGCCGATGCGGAGGTGTTCAAACGGGCGACACTCATTGCGCTCGATAGCAAGGATCAGGCGCGTGCGGAAGCGGGCGATCTCGTTGCAGCGATGGCCGAAGGCGTGATTGGCTGGGGCGATACGTACGATTTTGCGCACATCCTTGCTGGTCGATATCCGGGCCGTCAGACGCCGCAAGACATCACCGTGTTCAAGTCGTTGGGCCTCGGCATTCAAGATGTCGCCGTCGCCGCCAAGGTGCTCAAAAAGGCGATGGAAATCGGAATCGGCAAAAAAATCCTCGACTGAATCGACGTAAGTCCGAATTGTGTAGACGCAAAAACTGCCAATCGGATTCGAGCCGAACGGGGTGTATGGGTCACTCGTCGAGCTAGCCGGGCCGAACGCGATCCCGGACATCGTGAATTTTCGCGGCGTGTTGTGCTTCGGAATGTCGTATGACATCGCGCCGTTTTGCTTCGACTACTTTGGTGGCGCAAGCGAGCCAAACGTGATTTGCTGGGCCGATTGTTATTAGCGGATTGTCGCGAGGGTTCTCCTTGCTTGCGCTGCGGGCTGGCACGAAAAATATAGCTTGCTCGGCACGAACCGTCGTGTCTTACAGACTGTGTTCATCGCACGACCTGACGCTTACCGTCGTAACAGATAGCCAGTTGGCGATCCATGACAAACTCCCAATCGAGCCGATGCGGCGGATCGAGAAGGTTGCGATACGCAACCGCCATTTGTCTGGCGGCTTCACTGTAGGGCATCCGGCCGAACCCCGTTCCCATCGCGGGAAACGCAACCACTTCGATTTGTTGCGAAGCTGTTTGATTGTGTGCCACGATCGCAAGCAATGCGGCCCACGTTGCCGCATACACCTTATCCGTGCCCTCGATGTTGCAAGGAACCCGCATCGTGGGAGCGTGAGCGATGAATGGCAAACTCGGATCGTCGGTGGACAACAGGAACGCGGTACCGACTGGCTGCTCGCCGAAATACTGACCCATGATCCGGTGTTGAACGTGTTCCATGAACGATTCGCCGAACCGGTTGATAACGGCGGCATCGATTCCGGCAGTCATGATTCCATATGCGTTACCAGCCGTCACGAAACAGTCGTGCGGTTCCAAATCTTCGAATCGGCCTTTGATAATTCGCACATTCGGCAGGCCCGCGAAACGCTCTTCGAACGCTTCGCACATTTCATCGTCGGGGTGAACCAGCCAAAGTCCCTCGAGCACGGTTTCCCCTCGGTTGATCGATTCGGTATACCAGCGATTGCACTCGGCAATTTGTGTAATAACTAGCGACACAGTAACACTTCATCCTCATGAAGGCAACAATTTGCAGCTGGTAGCCGTTTTGATGCAGGGAGCCCAAGATGATGGGAAGTTGGGCTTTCGATCGAATTTCCGTGACGGTTTTCTTCCGGAATCTGTCACTCACTCCCTCTCCGCATCGTATGAGGGGCCGGGGGTGAGGTTGTTTTGAAGTTCACAGGCACCCAGGGTACGACGAAGCGTCTGACGGACACTTACGCGACTGGCGGCAAGACTTCGTCTTTTACGAAGCGGTTGAACTTTGGCGAAAATGAGGGTTGGCGATATTCCCAGTGTGTGCGGACGTACTTCAGACGGAATGCCGAACGCATCGAACCGAGCATCGATTGCCAATAATCGTCGGGCACCGTATCGATGACTGAAAGTACGCGAGCGTTGTAGAGCAAGAAGGCTTCCTCGTACAAATTGACGATGCAATTTGCGATGAAGCGGTGCGGATTCGTCTGCGAATGCGGGTCGGTGGGGTCATCTTCGGCTAGAGAGTATTCTTCGCGTTTCATTCGCTCGAACAGGTGCGGATGTTCCGCCAGTTTAAGCAATACGCCTTGAAAACGAGAGTAAATCTGACTGTAGGCACTCGCACGTAACGACGTGATGACCGCGAATGTCCCGAGTAAACCGCCGGAAAGCACGAGGATCGTCACGATCCTTAACACGATGTCGGCGGCATCGTACCAATCCCGCACTTTGGCAGCCGGGTTCGGCACCACTTCCGCACGGGGAGTCGCGAATGACGCCGGGGTATTGATCGGCTGCGCGAACAACACCCCAGCGCCGAGGCCGCAGGCGATACCGACGAACAGCAGGAAAAAGAAGGCGATTCTGCGTTCCATCGCGTACTATTTCACTTCCAACTGGATGTTCGGAACGATGAAATCCGTCGCCACTTGTTCGGAGCCGTTGAGCAAATTTTTGGGTACTTTCACTTCGCTGAGAAGCACGCCGGTTGGGTTCGTCATCGGTGGAAGCTCATCCATTTTCACGACGGTCAGCCCCGTGGGAATCAAGAACGAGTCGGAAATCGGTTGCGTCGAAATGCCTGTATTTTGCGTCGTTTGCGATGACTCTTTCGATTGCGAACCGAGGAAGTACGCGACTGCCAACGACCCCACCACGACCGTAGCGATCAACATCATTCTTGCGATTTTCATGTTCTCACCCTCTGTGTGGGTTGCAAAATAACGGTTTGCGTTCCGCATGTCGAGGCCGTTATCCGGGTGAATATCAAGCGCAGAGAACGCGGAGTCTTCGAAACACGATGCGATCGGCCAAAATGTGAGAGGGTTCCGCGAGAAGTAAAAATCCCAATCGTTGCCCGTTGGATCGCTTTCTGATACGCTTCCAGCGATACGATAACCGCGTGCGACGTACGCTCCTGCCGGATCCTTCTTGAGGGTTGCCACTTTGTTTCGTTCCCTACTCGCTCTCGGGTTGACACTCGCGGCTTCGGTGGCTGTGCGGGCCGACAACTGGCCGCAGTGGCGCGGCCCTAAAAACGATGGCCACAGTACGGAGAAGGGACTTCCCACTGCGTGGTCCGAAAGTTCGAATATCGTCTGGAACTGCCCGCTGCCAGGGTCGGGGGCGTCAACGCCGTGCATCTGGAGCGACCATATCTTCCTGACCACGCAAGATTCCGCCGACCTCAAACTTCACGCCATCGGTACCGATGGCAAAGTGAAATGGTCCGAAACGCTCGGGGTGAGCGCGAAGAAAGCCTACCGCAACGACGAAGGCAACGATGCCTCCGCGTCGTGTAGCACCGATGGCAAACACGTCTTCACGTTCATCGGTTCGGGCGGCGTGACGGCACACGATTTTGAAGGCAAGAAACTCTGGGGCTTCGATGCCCAAACGAAGTACGGCAAGTTCGAGATTCAGTTCGGCATCCACCAGACGCCGGTGCTTTACAAGGGTCGATTGTACCTGTCGCTGCTTCACCGCAAGGCGCAACTGCTCGTCGCTCTCGATGCTGCCACGGGCAGCGAAATCTGGAAGCACACCCGCAAGAGCGATGGCCGCGGGGAATCGCCGGACGTCTATGCCTCGCCGTTCATCTGGGAAAAAGGCAGCGAAGCGTTGTTAATTTCGCACGGCAACGACTATTGCACCGCGCACAATCTGGAGACCGGCGAGGAAGTCTGGCGCGTGACCGAATTGAACCCGAAGGCGAAGTACAACAACGCCTGGCGTGCGGTTTCCAGCCCACTGGTAACGCCCGATTTGATCGTCGTGCCATCGTGCAAGCGCGGCGTGACCGTTGCCATCGACCCGTCGAAAGTGAAGGGCACCGTCGGCCCAAACTCGACTGGCGAAATCTGGCGATTGACGAAAGACACGCCCGATGTGCCTTCGCCATTACTCGTGGGTGACATCGTGTACATCATGGGCGAAGGCGGCACGCTGTACGCCTACGAAGCCGCAACTGGCAAGATGATTTACGAACAGCGAATCACGAACATGCGGCACCGCGCCAACCCGCTGTTTGCCGACGGCAAGATCTACCTCGTCGGCCGCGATGGCGTGACCGTAGTGGTGAAGCCAGGCCGCGAATTCGAGAAACTCGCGGAGAATAAACTGCCCGACAACTTCACCGCCTCGCCCGCCACCGCAAACGGACGCATCTACCTGCGCGGCTTCAAGAGCCTCTGGGCCATCGGCGAAAAGTAACGAACGCGTCACCTCGCACCGAGGCCGCGCAGACGCAGCCAGTCTTCGGCTCGGTGGCCCCAATCGGTAGGGCCGGTCGCGTTCGGCTTCGCACGCATCCCGTAGCCGTGGCCGCCCGTTTCGTAAATGTGCAACTCGGCGGGCACTTTGTTGTTCAGCAGGTCGAGAAACAACAACGTGCTGCCCTGTGGTAACGATGCGGTGTCGTCGCTGGCCTGGGCAATGAATGTCGGTGGCGTTTTCGCGTTGATGTGAATGTCCGCCCGCAACGATTTCTTCTTGTCGTCGTAGATGCGATACGGATACGCCAGCACGAGGAAATCGGGTTTGTGCGATGTTTTTAGTTCGTCCGCACCGGCAAACTTCGGCTCGTTGGTGGCGGCAATCAGCGTCACCTGCCCGCCCGCCGAGAAGCCGAGCACGCCGACTTTCTTCGCGTCGATCTTCCACTTTTCCGTTTGGTGCCGAACCAGTTGTACAGCACGTTGCGCGTCCTGAACGGGGCCTTCACTCGCTTCGGTATGCTTGTTCGTCGGGCAACGGTGCAATAGCAGAAAGCCGGTGATACCCTGCTTGCTGAGCCAGACGCAGGCTTCGGAACCTTCGTGCTCGTCGGCGAGGATACCGAAGCCGCCACCCGGCACGACGATCATAGCCGCACCGGTCCGCCTTGCTTCGACTGCCTCGTAAACCACCAGCCGCGGCTTCGAGACATTCGAACGACGCTGAATCGCATCCGCCGGTTTCTGGATCGCCTCCGGTAAGGCCGTCTGCACTTTCGGCTCCGGCATACCGTTCGGCCAAAGTGTAATCTCCGGCGGCTCCGCGAGCGCAACAGCCGAGGCGAACAGGGTACCGAGCAAAAGCAACATCGCGCGTAGGGTCATCGTGTCACCGGCGGTGGGAGTGGTTGGGTGCTACCGTTGTAACCGAAGTGGCGATTGCGGGCGATGGGAAAACCGGTTATCGATCGAATGCAGGTGCGGGGCTTCCCAACATTCGTTAACGATCTACAAAACCAGAACGGTTTCTCACATTGGAGACGCAAATGGAATTGTCGCGAAACTTGAAAGTCGACAGCGTATCGCGGTTGAACCCGACGCCGCCGCGCGAGATCGAGGCCCATCGTCCCGTGTCCGATGCGATCGATGTCATGCGACGCGATGGCGTCGGTTGTTTGCTCGTCACCGAAAGCGGGCGGCTCGTCGGCATCTTCACCGAACGCGATTTGCTCACCCGCGTACTCGCCATCGGGAAAATCCTCAGCGTGCCGGTGCAAGACGTGATGACGCGCGACCCCGTGACCGTGCAACCGAAAGACTCGATCCGTACCGCCGTGAAACGAATGCAGAACGGCGGCTACCGCCACTTGCCCGTGGTCGACGATCGCGATCGACCTTCGGGGATACTCTCCGCAAAGCGGATCGTACGTTACCTCGTCGAGCATTTCCCCGAAACCGTTTACAACCAACCGCCCAACCCCAACACCGTACCCGATTCTCCAGAAGGGGCGTGAACTACGGCAAAATGCGGATCGCGAGTGGGTCTTGCCACTGTTGGCTTTCGGGCTGGTAGTACAAATACGCGCGGCTTGCGGGGCCGCGAAATTCACCGGGCACGTCGGCGATAGTGTCGAAGTTCAGTTCAATAATTTGCTTCGGATTCAGGCCACGCCAGTAGAGGATCAGTTCGCGCCCACGCTGTTCCCAGTAGTCGATGCCGCGCAGTTCGCGCAGTTGTTTCCTGTCCGCAGGTAGCTTCAGCCCCGCCGGTATCCCGATGATCGCGATGGCCATTCCTTGCTCGGTTGCAATGGAATTTTCCACCCGCACTCGCAGTTGCACCGTTTGCCCCTCGGTCGCTTCGGGCTGGCTCAGCGACGTGGTAAGCTTGACGGGACAATTGAGAAACGTCTCGGGTTTCAGCGATCTCGAGGTCCATGCTACGCTGAATGGGTAAGCCGCCGTTGCTGTGGTTTCGAGGCGAATTTCCTTTGCAGCTTCGCCGAAAATCTCATCGGTGAATTCGACCGCAATCGGTTCGGTACTCGCCGTGTCGAACGGTTGCTTCACCACGATACGATCTGCAACGCGAACGATCAGTTCGCCTATCTCGGGAGCCGCGTTCTTCAATCGTGCCTTTTCCACAAGGGCTTTGAGCGTTAACACGGTCGCTTGCGTCGCGCCGAACGCGCCGAACGGCGTGCGTTTCGTGTTCAGCCACGCGGTGGCGTTCGTAGCATTTGCAGTGAATGTCATCGGCGGTTTCAGCCATGCCAGCGCCGCGAGTGCGGTCGTTTCGGTCACGAGGTCAATGCCACTCGAACGGGTGATCGTCATCTCGGCGGCGGGCAGTGCGCCGTCTGTGTTTTGCAAACTCGCGAGTGCCTTACGTGCGACATCGCCGCGCGGGTCGGTGCGGTTCAACAGTGCGTTCGCTACGAGTGCCAGCCGATACGGGTCGTGCGATTTCATCGCTTCGGCGAAGGTGGCCGTCAACTCGATATCGAGCGGTGTCGGCTTTCCGCCGACACGGTCGGCTTCGGTAATCGCCCAGACGATATACGCATTCGCGACCGACTCCGGCACGGCACCGAAACTGTGATTGTCCGTGCTGCGTTGGAAGCCGCCACGACCATCGCGGCGCGACAACAGGAACCCGCGCGTGCGGTCGATGAGCGTCTGTTCTACGGGGTAAACTCGCGACATGTCGGCGAGTTGCATGAGGCCGAACGCGGTCAGCGATTCGTGTGCGGGTGACTTGCCGAACCATTCGAACCCCTCGCGGCCATCGGTTTTTTTTGGTACTTCGAAGCCGACGAGTTTGGCGTAACCGCGTTCGAGCATTCCCTTCGCACGGTCGGCCATCGCGGGGTCGGTCTTGCCCGATTCACGCAAATAATCGAGTGCCAACACGTTCGGATAATTCGCCGCCGAGGTTTGCTCGAAGCAGCCGTTCGGCTCGCGCAACAACCCGCCGAGGCCCGATTGCACGTCGGCCATCGCGTTGGCATAGACGGTGATTTTGCCGCGCAAACTACCCGGCACAATTTGCGCGGGAAGCGACAGTTTCGCGGTAGCAGTTTGCTTGAGTATCGCATTCGACGTGCCCACTACGGGAAAGCCATCGGGGACGATAATCGTCGTTCGTTCGAGCGCATCGCCGAGCGCTCCCGCTCGCACCGCGAGCCGCAATTTCGCCGTGCCGCTGGTGATCGATGGCTTGAGCGCGATGTTCATCCGCACCGTGGACATCGCGTTGACAGGGATTGTTCGCTCGGCTTCCGTTTCCAGAATCGGCAGGTGATCCGACCATGCCGTGAGCGTCACATTCAGAGCAGTCGTCGTGCCGTTGGCGATCGACACGGGAACGAGTAAACGGTCCGTGGCACTGATTTCCGAGGGTAATTTAATATCGACGGCGAGTGGTTTGCGTACTTCGATGAGGCCTGTGATCGAGCCGAGGCGGCCGTCGAGCGTGTGCCCGGCGATCAGCACGCGATACGGATTGAGTACATCGCTTAGCTGGAACTCGACGCGGCCTTTGCCATCTTCGGGCAGTACCAGCATCGGGTGCCAATAGACCGTTTCGGTGAAGTCGGTTCGGGTGTCGTCGCCAATCGGCGCGACCGGTTTCGTGTGTGCGTATTCGCGAACGACGAATGGCGCGGACCGCGTGAGTGCCTTGGCGACGCGCTTGGCGGCATCGAATTCGGGCGGTGTGATCGCGGCGCGTTGGCCGCGGATAATCGTCTCGACACCGGTGGCGTTGACTCGCGTGATGCCGAGCGCTTCGTCGGCGGTGAAGCCATTCGCAAAGCGAACGCCCTTTGCCGCAATCGTGTCTCTCGTGAGCAGGAATGGGTCGTCGTTCGACACGATGCGGTTCGATGGCTTGGGCGTATAAATAGAAGTTTTGCTCACCGATTCGAGCATCCAGCGGCCATCGCGTGGCTCCGGAATCGAATCGGGCACGGTAACCGGTTTCGGCTCAACGATGGTCGCAGTACCGATGTCGCCACGGGTGTTCACGAACATCGCCAATAGAACGACCGCGAGCGCAACGAACGCGAACCCGCCGAGGCGAATCGCACGCAACCCGCGAACGATAGCGAGCGCGCCGATGAGTGCGAGTACGCCCGCAAACCACGGTGTGCGACTTTGGATCGCGTCGCGATACTGTGCCAGTTTGCTGGAATTCGTGGCGAATTCGGTGGCCGTTGCGGCCCGTGCATCGGATGAAAGCTTGCGGGCTTCCTCGTTCTTTAAGAGCAAGTTGCGGTAACTCGCGGTGGCTTCGTCGAGGGCTTTCACGGCTGGGTCGAACTGCGGAAGGTATCGCATTGACACCGTATCGTCAGCGAGCGTGCCGCCGCGAAGCCACTTCGGCTTCATGCCGTTCGAGATGCGGAATCGGTCTGCATCAGCAGGTTCGGTCGTCGTTTGAAATCGGCCCGTTCTTTCAGCGAATCGACGCCAGCCTTGCGTGCCGAGGAGCAAGTCGAGCGCGATGGCAGCCTTCGGGTGCGACGTCAGGAAGAAGTCGGAATGTTCCAGCAACTCCGGCTTCTGGACTTCGCCATTGAGCAGGAAATACGTCGGCAACAGGCGGTCCGTTTTGTCGTCGGCCATCGTGGCGACGCTCTCGTTAACGACGGCGGCCCACAGGATCGCGGCTGTGGCCGCACCGGTTTCGTTCGTGGCCGAGATTTCCAGCTTCGCACGTTCACCGGGTGCGTATAGATCGCTATTGGCCTTGAAATTTAGGATCAATTGCGATTTCGGGCGTCGGAAAATCAGCCGTTCTGCAAGCGGTGTACCGTCGGCTTCGTCGAGAACTGTCACACGGGTGACACCACCCGGTGAACCGGCCACCGGTGTCAGAATCACATCGACGGGCTTTCCTGCTTCGGCCTTCACTTGTTGTTGCGCGATGGCGACGCCCCGCGTGTAAGCCCCGACGAAAAGTGAGCGATTTCGCGTCGATGTGATGGTGACGCTGATCGGATCGTTGGCGTCGACGACACCTTGGGCAATTCGCAACAGCGTGCCATCGGGCTTGGGTATAACGGATGCTTTGTTGAATGACACCGCATCGACACCTTGCGGTTTCAGGAGTTTGACAGTGTAAATCTTGTCCGCTTCTGGGGTGAAGGTACACACTCCTAGGCCTTGGTTCGCACCGGGTTGTTCGGCATCGGTC
>Ga0105049_10007828_pt1 | contig 12393 bp, 8 predicted proteins | sample MAT06_FD_78087 | JGI IMG/M metagenome (GOLD analysis project Ga0105049, IMG submission 78087) | Freshwater microbial communities from Lake Fryxell liftoff mats and glacier meltwater in Antarctica - MAT-06 | ecosystem: Environmental > Aquatic > Freshwater > Ice > Liftoff microbial mat | place...
AAACACCTGGCAAACAATCTGAAAGAGTTCGTGCTGGAAATCATCGAAATCGATCGTGATGCACAGGGAAGCAGCGATGACAGCGTCCTGATCGAGGCCATCAATACATTGCTCGCCAAAGAACCTCTGGTGAGCCTGGAAGAAGCGGCTGCGCAGTTGGGCGCTTCGTGCGAGCAACTCGAAGTCGTCATTCGCCGATATCCTCAACTGTTCGGACTGCTGGGTAATTCCGGATCGCTCCTGTTCCGCATTGTGCAAACTGCTGATCGCGAAAATTCTGAATCATTGTGAGGACGATTTCCATGCCGGTGACGCATATGAACAATTCGTCGGCCCGAAACTGACTCGTCACTGCGTAGCGCTGCAGGAGTTGGTATCCCAGGTCGCGGCATTCTGGCAGGCAATGCGGGCAGCTTGTCATTGGTTTGCCGAATTGTCCTGGACGTTGCAGACGGGTTCAGGACGTTGCAGACGGGTTCAGGATTACGTCGGCCGAACGTGGCAGCGAGTATGACGTTCGGGCGTTGCGTGGCCGGGAGTGAAACTTTGCTTCCTGCCGGACAAGCCGGCGAGGGGAGCCGCTTTTTCCGGGCACGTTTTCTAATTTCAAAACGTGCGCTCATGTCGGGCAAGCCGACATGGGGCGAAGGCGAAGAGTGAAGGCGACCGACTAGCCCCCTCCTGGCCTGTCCAGCGGGAGCCAACGCTTTGCAATTGGCACCGCCGCCCCCCAACATCGCCTCCCCGGTCGGCTTGCCCAACCGGACGGAACGTATCACGTAGCGTGCGCCGCGAGTTACCATTTAGGAGTCAACAGCGCCAGCGGAGCCTGTGGGGCGGGACACGGGGCCAATTACCTAAAGTACAATGTCCCCTTTTAATTCCAATGAAACTCTGAGACGGGAATTGCGAAACTCCGTGGACAGAGGACAAAACGGCGGCGCGCCTCTAAGATGCTCGACTTCTGAATTCTGCCCGGTTCGGGATCGGGCGGCGATGTGATCTTACAAGGGTATTGACTGGCCAGGATGCCAGAGCTGCGGGCGATATGAAAACTGACGAACTGCGTGAAAAGTATCTGGCTTTCTTCGAAACCAAGGGCTGCGTACGTCGGCCGAGTGATGTGCTTATTCCCAAAGATGACGCGACGGTTCTGTTCACGCCCGCCGGGATGAACCAGTTCAAGAATCAGTTCCTCGGTATCGGGCCGCTGGAATTTACCAAGGCGACCACCAGCCAGAAGTGTCTGCGAACTGGAGATATCGGCAATGTCGGCATCACGGCGTATCACCACACTTTTTTCGAGATGCTTGGCAACTTTTCCTTTGGCGACTACTTCAAACGCGACGCCATTCACTGGGCGTGGGAGTTTTTGACCACGAAGCAGTGGCTGGGACTGGATCCTGATCGTCTCACCGTCACCGTCTATCTGGACGACGACGAAGCGTTCGATATCTGGCACAAGGAAATCAAACTTCCGGCAGACCGCATCAGCCGTCTGGACGAATCCGAGAACTTCTGGCCGGCATCTGCGCCATCGCAGGGACCGGATGGCGTCTGCGGGCCATGTTCGGAAATCTACTATCTGGCGGTTGGAGCGACAAAACCGGTTGAGATCTGGAATCTTGTGTTCACTCAGTTCAATCGAGTCGGTGATCCGCCGAACAATCTGCAGCCGTTGCCGATGAAAAATATCGACACGGGTATGGGGTTGGAACGTTGTGCTTCGTGTCTGCAGGGCGTGCTGAGCAACTTTGAAATCGATATTCTCAAACCGATGTGCATCGCGGCCGGGGATTCGCTGGGATTGAAGTATTCGTACGACGCAGCATGGGGTCGTGCCTGTCGCCGCATCGCTGATCACATGCGCGCCTGTACTTTTGCCATTCACGAAGGTGCGAATCCCGGCCCGGACAAGTCTGACTACATTGTCCGTCTGTTGCTGCGTCGTGCTGCGATGGAAGGTTATCTGCTTGGTAGAAAATCGCCATTTCTCCACTCGCTGGTGCCCGCGATCGTGCAGGGCATGAAGTCGGCGTACCCCGAGATCGTGGATACACTGCAGTCCGTTTCCAACGTCATCAGGCTGGAAGAAGAACAGTTCCTGGACGTCGTTGATCGTGGCATGCCACGCTTCGAGAAACTCGCGCAGCGTGCGAAATCGACAGGCATTATTTCCGGAGAAGATGCCTTTGATCTGCATCAGACGTATGGCTTCCTGATTGAACTCACCGACACGCTTGCCGCACAGAACAATCTGAAAGTCGATCACGAAGGCTACAACAAGGCCCGCAAGCGTCACGAAGCCACCAGCGGCAGCGGGGCATTTGCGGATTCTGTGATGAGTGCAGGACCGATCGATTCGCTCAAGAGACAGGGCGGGACGAAATTTCTGGGCTACGATTCACTGACGGCGGAATGCCACGTCGCCGGGATTATCTCGAACAAGGAACTCGTCAACGAATTTACTGCCGCCGGGCACGAGACTCCGATAGGTCTCGCGCTGGACCGCTCACCGTTCTATGCAGAATCCGGTGGCCAGACTGGTGACATCGGAACTCTGGCAGGGAATGGCGTGGAATTCGTGGTGGCTGACACTCAGAAGGATGGCGACCTCTGGATCCATGTGGGCCATCTGACAAAGGGGAAACTGACCGTCGGCCAGGCTCTGACTGCAACCGTGGATAACGGTCGCCGTTCCGGAATTCGACGAGCCCACTCGGCGACCCACATTCTCCACCACGCCCTGCACTGCACGGTGGGAAAGAATGCGACTCAACGTGGTTCAAAGGTTGAAAATGACGCCCTCCGATTCGACTTCGCGCACAATCAGGCACTGACGCCCGACGAACAGCGACAGGTCGAAGATATTATCAACGACTGCATCGCAAAAAGTGCGACCATTACAACGGAACTGTTGCCGATCGAAACCGCTCGTAAAAAAGGTGCGATGGCATTGTTTGGTGAGAAATATCCGGACGAAGTGCGCGTCGTCAGCATGGGCGATTTCAGTGTCGAACTGTGCGGAGGAACACATTTGTCCAACACCGGACAAGTCGGCCTGTGCCGCATCACCTCCGAAGAACCCATCGCCAAAGGCGTGCGGCGTATCACAGCCATCACCGGAACCAAAGCCGTTCAAAAAGGGCGCGATACGGACGACCTTGTCGCACAGCTTCAGCGATTACTGAAAGCTCCACAAGCGACAGAACTGCCTGCACGCATCGAGGCGTTGCAGAGTGAAGTCAAGGCGCTGAGCAGGCAGCTTGCCGAATTGACATCCGCCAACGTCGCCGACGCGATTGGTGGGCTGGTGGCTCAGGCAGAATCGATTGACGGCGTGAAAGTCATCGCCACGAAACTCGAAGGCGTTACGCGTGAAGCGTTACGCGACTTCGCTGATCAACTGCGAGACAAGCACAGCCCGATTGCCATGATTCTGGGGGCTGAAATTGACGGCAAAGTTTCGCTGATCGCCGCCGTCAGCAAACCACTCGTCAAGGAAAAGAACCTCCACGCCGGCAACATCGTCAAGGCCGCCGCAACCATCGCCGGCGGCGGCGGCGGCGGCCGGCCTGACATGGCCGAAGCCGGTGCGAAGCTCGTGGACAAAATTGACCAGGCGATCGCGGCAGGAGCGGCAGAACTGAAGAAGCAACTCGGGATGTAGGGGCTTGAAAATGGGGTCAGGGCTTGGAAAAGGGGTCAGGAACCAATAGCCAAATGGCCCAAAGGGTGCTGCGCACTATTGGCTCCTGACCCCTTTTCCAAGCCCACTAGCGAATGAAGGTATTCTGTGACTGCGATTGTGTTCCACGGCGAGTGTTCATGTTCACCTGGAAAAAACTTTCAGCCACGGCCGCACCGATGCCATTGAGTTGAGACTGAAAATCATCCACAAACTGATGCAGTCCGTTGCCAATCACATCCGTCGCCCGGGCGTAGTTCAGCTTGGCGTTCAACTGGGCCACCAGTTGTTCGGCGGGATTGCTGAAAGAATGCATGGGAGTCCCGGAAATTGTTCGGATGTTGCTTTCCGCATCGCGTACACAGAACCGCATCGATCTGGGGAAGCGTGTATTCAGGATCAGGAAATCCACGACCTTTGCCGGTTCAATCCGACCATACTCACGGCGATACATCTGCAACGCGCTGGTGGATTCCAGCAGCGCGGCCCATTGAACGACATCAACCTGAGAACCGACATGCATCGGGTCCGGCAGCAGAATAAAATACTTGACGTCCAGAATGCGTGAAGTCTTGTCGGCACGTTCGAGTTGGTATCCAAGGCTGGAAAAGTGCCATGCTTCGCCGCGAGACCACGTCGCCTGAATCACTCCCAGCACCTGATGCGCCGAGCGTTTGATCTGCTCAAGAACTCCGTGTGGCTGCCTGATGGCGCGATTGGATTCTGCTGCTGCTGTGCGCACGCGAAGGTAAAACCGGTTCACCGCTTCCCACATCGGAGTCGTCAGGTTTTCGCGGATCGACCTCGCATTTTCCCGTGCCCCCGCAAGGCAATTGACGACAGAGTTCAGATTCTTCGGATCGAACAGCAGGTAACGAATCACATTTTCCTGAGTCGGTGCGGAGTATGTTTCCTTGAAAGTCGCCACATCACCACCTGCGTGCAACAGCGACGACCACAGGTCCAGTTCGCTGCCGCGATATCCCAGCGCGATGTTGGATGTGACTTCAATAAATCGAGCCTGGTTCTCAGCGCGTTCCAGATAGCGACTCATCCAGAACAATGATTCAGCAACACGACACAACATGGTAGGAATTCTTAAATAAGTCAGGCGTTCTTAATTCAATTCTTCAGCAACACCCACGTATCTTTGCTGCCACCGCCCTGTGAGGAATTGACGATCATTGAACCTTCTTTCAGCGCGACGCGCGTGAGTCCGCCCGGCAATACCCACACGTCTTCACCATACAGGATAAACGGACGAAGATCGACGTGTCGCGGAGCGAGTGTCTGATTGATGACCGTCGGCACGGTCGAAAGTGTCAGCATGGGTTGAGCGACATAGTTCCGGGGATCTCTGCGAATCGCATCCGCACAATCTTCGCGTTCTTTCTTTGACGCCTGCGGTCCCATCAGGATCCCGTAACCGCCCGATTCGTTGGTCGGTTTGACGACCAGTTCGTGCAGGTGACTCAGGACATAATCGCAGTCAGACTTCACCGCACACAGATACGTTGGAACATTTTTCAGAATGGCGTCTTCGCTCAGATAGTAGCGAATGATGTCCGGCACATACTGGTACACGGCTTTGTCGTCGGCCACGCCGGTTCCGGGAGCGTTCGCCAACGTCACATTTCCGCTGCGGTAAGCTCGCATCAGCCCCTTAACGCCCAGCATGCTGTCAGCGCGAAAGACTTCCGGGTCAATAAAGTCATCATCGATTCGCCGGTAAATGACATCCACGCGTTGCGGTCCGCGTGTGGTCTTCATCCAGACCATGTTCTCGTCATCGACAAACAAATCACTGCCACTCACCAGTTCCACACCCATTTGTTGAGCAAGAAACGAATGTTCGAAATATGCAGAATTGCAGACTCCGGGAGTCAGTACCACAGCCGTGGGCGCGGAAATATGGGGCGGGGCGGTCTTGAGCAACGTCTCCAGCAATCGCTCAGGATAGTCTTCAATGGACGCAATGATCGAACCGTAGAAAACTTCCGGCAGCACGCGTTTCATAATCTCGCGATTTTCCAGCACGTAGCTGACGCCTGACGGACATCGCAGATTGTCTTCGAGCACGTAAATTGTGCCATCGTGATTTCGCACAAGGTCGGTGCCGACCACATGAGTCCAGACGCCACCGGGAGGGCGAAAGCCCTGACATTCCGGACGATACGTCTTCGCCGTCTTGACAAGTTCTTCCGGGACGACGCCGTCCTTCATGATCTTGCCGTCACCATAGACGTCGTCCAGAAACAGATTGAGCGCACGAATGCGTTGCTTAAGTCCGGATTCGATGATCTGCCATTCGTCCCATGCGATCGGACGTGGCACGACGTCGAAGGGCCAGACTTTTTCGTTGCCGTCATTGTGCCCATAGACGGCGAAGGTAATGCCCTTTTCGAGCAACTCTTCTTCGGCGTGTCGCTGCCGTTCCGCAAGCATCTCGGCTGACAACGACGCAAGTCCGTCCGACAGCGCAGGATGCCGCGGGGTGCCTTGCGACGTCAGAAGTTCATCAAAAGTTCCGGCAGTCTCAGTCACGTCCTCAAGCTCTCCACACGAATCTGTGCGTGGTTATTACGAATTCAGGCAGTATGTGTTCAAAATGCACAGAGTCCAGGCACTGGTGCATCCATTTCACAATACGTGTGAACAGGCCGCAAGATTCATGCCATGCAGGGTGTCTCCCGGAAAAAGGATTTATTCCGCGTTGATCACTCCCGATTTCAGTCCAAAGGCTTTAGATTGCCGGTTTGAAAACACAATCGTGGGTTCCTGGAGCAATGGTGTGGCGGCAAAAAGATTACCACCAAACGATGGCCAACAGGACTTCGGATTTCTCCGTGCGGACGAAAACGCAGAATTGGCCGACGCCGGAGTCACTGGGCCAGGAGTAGAGACATTTGAAACGTTAATTGCCCCGATTGCAACTCCGGAGAGCAATGTGGGGCAGCCTTCTGTGACGAACGCACCGCAGGCCGCTGTCGATGCCCCGATCGCATCTCCGGCGCAAGACACGCATCAGCCAACCAGCACTTCTTCCGCACCAGACATCGCGGAGACACCTGCCCCGTCCACGGATCGTGTCAGTCGCAGATTGCTTATTGGAGTTGCAGGGTACGCGATCGCCTTGACGCTGTTGTTTCTGGGATTGCTGATTACCGGCCGCATGTCGCTCTTTGGAAACAACGCACTTGAGAGCCTGCCGGATCTTCGGCCATTGGCACCGAACGAATTTCGCAAAGTGCCGGATGGCGCTGAATTGCCGGATGACCATGTCTTGCGGCTTGGCGAATCGCGGCGGTTTGGAGACGTCGTGGTGACGCCCGTGAGACTTTCCAGAGAGCCGTTGCAGTTTCAGGGGTTTTTGTCCGGAGCGATTGAAGAGAAGCTCACGACGGTGCCTGTTCTGAAATTGTGGCTGACATTTGAAAATGTTTCCGATGAGGCGTTCGACACACTGGTTTACGACCATGACGGTGTGAAATTGTGGCTGACGTTTGAAAATGTTTCCGATGACTATGCATTCCCTCCGTTCGATGCGGGCCTGATGTCAAATCGCACACCAGTCGATTCGAAAGACGCTGCGACACTTGCCAATACTTTTCTGACGATCGGCATTCCGTCCGGTGATTCTGCCACCACACGCAGGCTCAACTTCCTGCATACCATGGACAACAATTTCGTAATCGTGGGGCAGGAATCTGCAAAGGTTCTGCTGCCTGGCGAATCGCTGACGACATTCATTGCCAGCAGTGACGAAGAAGGTGAATTCAATGCTGAGGACAGTACACCGTTCGTGTGGCGAGTTCAGTTCCGAAAAGGCGTGCATGTGTCGAGCGGCAACGGAGTTACGACACTGATTGATATTGAATTCTCCGGAGCCGACGTCGCTGCCTCCGGTTGAGAAAGGTTTTCTGTAGGATGGACATTCATGTCCGTCGCATGGCCCCGAAACACTGTCGAAGCGAAAGTTATTGTGCCTTGAAAGCCGTTCATGAATGCGATGGTGCCCTTGTTGCGGATGCGGTGAAGAGTGTTCGTGACCTGTTGCCGATGTCCGACGATGCGCGACCCGTCATCGGTGTGATTTTAGGATCGGGACTTGGTTCAGCGGCCGATCGGTTTCTGGCAACGGGCGGCAGATCGCTTGCGTATACCGCCATACCAGGAATGCCGTTGCCACATGTCGTCGGGCATCCTGGACGACTGGTGCTGGGGCAGATTGACGGCATTACGGTGGCAATGCTGCAGGGCCGCGTTCATCTTTATGAAGGCCATTCACTCGCATCTGTCGAATTCGGAACTTGTCTGTTGCATGCGATGGGCGCTCGCACTTTGATTGTGACCAATACCGCTGGTGGAATCAGAGCGGATTTTCAGCCCGGCAATCTGATGCTCATCACCAGTCATCTGCGGCCATTGGCGACGGGCTGTGTAACGCGCCGTCCAGACTGCTGCGACCGGGAATTGCCTGAATGTTGCCAACTTGTGAATGCCAGATGCTCAGGAGTGCCAAGGATGCACGATCTGATGTGGAACGAGGAACTGAGGCACAAAATCCGCCTCATTAAATCGCCGTTGCAGATCTACGAAGGCGTGTATGCGATGATGATCGGTCCGAATTACGAGACGCCTGCTGAAATCCGCGCGATGCAGCGGCTGGGGGCAGATGCCGTCGGAATGAGCACCGTGCCTGAGGCCCTGGTGGCTGCATCTTTAGGAATGCGTGTGCTGGGTGCTTCCTGTATCACGAATGTCGCTGCGGGGCTTTCCACGGCGCCTCTCAGCCACAACGATGTCACAGCCACAGCCGCCGCCATCGAAGTTCCCTTTGCCGACTGGCTGTGGGACGTAATCCGTGTGATCGGCAGAAAAGACCTGTAGCTGTTCAGCGACTCGACTGTCGGCTCGCCCATCCCGCCAGCAGCTCTCGATTGATTTTTACATTGTGCCGGGAATCAACGGGAAGACTGCGGTGAAACAGAATTCGGCAAATGTTGGCAGTCAGCGGATTCTGAGCCCCGAGGTGCAGCAGTTCATCGCACAATCGTCGCGCCTCGCGATTCGAAGCCGGAAATTTTCCGGCTTCCGGTTCAGCGACGATCACGGGAGACTGCTGTCCCTTTGCGCCGATTCCGACCAGGGCACAGCGGTAAATGGCCGGATGACCATTAAAGATGGCCTCGCAACAGACGGAATACATCGCGCCCGTCGGTGTGGAAACGATGTGGGCTTTGCGTCCACAGAACCACAGCCGCCCGGCATTGTCAAAATAGCCAACGTCACCCATGCGATGCCAGAACGAATCACCATCATTGATCTTCGCCAGACTCGTCGCATCCGGTCGCCGGAAATACTCCCGTGTTGCCACCGGGCCGCTGACAATGATTTCACCGATCTCACCGTCGGCAAGGAAGACCGTGTTCTCGATCTTCGGCAACACATTTGAACTGGTCTCGATAATACGTACGCGCATGCTGTCGAAGACGTGGCCGACACAAGTGCCCTTTCCGATTGCCGTCAGGGCGGCGGTTTCTTTAAGGATTTCCCGGGCTGAGATGGATGCCACTGGCAGGCATTCGGTGGCTCCATAGGGCGTGAAAAAGTCGGCCGAAGAATTCAGGACGTTCGTCATCCGTTGCAGTACGTGATTGGGCACTGGTGCGCCGGCAGACAGGATTCGTCGCAAAGCAGGCAACGTCAATTTACGATCCTCACAATAGCGACCAACACGGTTCCACAATGCCGGCGATCCATAGGCTTGAGTCACGTTCTGAGACTCAAGTGCTTCCACGATCCGCTCTGGATTCACTGCCGCAGGTCTGGTCGGGTCCATCTCCGGAATCACAGACGTGACCTGCATCGCAAGGTTGAACAACGAGAAGAGCGGAAATCCCGGGAGATCCACTTCTCCAGGCTGGATCTGGTACCGATCCCGAATTAAATCCACCTGGGCGTTGAACATTCCGTGTTCGTAGTGAACTCCCTTGGGTGGCCCGGTGCTGCCGGAGGTAAAAATAATGGCTGCTGAATCCGTCTTCGTGGTGGCTGGCATCGAGATGCAGGATCGTCGGCCTGCAGCGACAAGCTGCAGGTACGATTCACATCCCAGGCGACGTGCGCGCGGACCGACAACAACGTTGAATCGTGCATTGCGGAATCGCCATGGCATCAGATGACGGACAACGTGCACGGGCGTAATCGCCACGAATCCATCGGGATTGACTGTGTCCAGGCAGCGAAGGACGCTGCGTTTCCCCATCCCTGGATCGATGAGCGTGCAGCAGGCCCCTGCCCGCATAATCCCGAATGTCAACGCAATGAATTCAATGGACGGTCGCACCATGAGCACGATTCGGTGTCCGGGTCGAACACCAAGTCCGATCAGGCCACGTGCAATGGCGTCAACTTCTGCGTCCAGTTGCTGAAAGGTCAGATGCGTCCATGCAACTCGCCCTGCCGCGTCTCGTGTTTCCGGGAAGACCACTGCGCGTTGGTTGGGAACCAATGCGGCGGAGATTCTTAGCCGGTCAGCGATATTGAATTCGTCGTCAGCCATTCGATTCTGTATGTATTGCGAAAACAAGGATGATCAGTCTCATAATGACGAGTCGTCAGGTCGTGCAGGTGCGGCAAGGATGACCAAAGATTCCCGCAAGTCAAACCAGCGAGACTTTTTTGCGTTTGTCGAATTGATCCGGCCGCCCGCGTTCGACCGGCGATAACTGCTGGAAAGCGCGTGTGACGGAGAAACATTTCAGAGAATTTGCGACGATGAATAAATAGCTGCATCTGTTGCTCTATGCGCACTGAAAATCACGGTCGATATCGCTGCCGACAGTATTCCTGTCACACACCGGACAAATGATTTTATCAGGAAACGACGAGCCACAGGTTTCACGGAGTTGGGCTAAACGGAATGGACGCTGCTGAAATTGTTTCAGGAATGATGCTGTAGATGTGCAGTGTGTCGAAGGCCGCACGCATACCTCAGTGTTGACCTGAAATCCCGGATTTGCCTGCCTATGTCCAGAAGAGGTTTCGCCCCGATGCCGCGTATTCGCCACGTTCAATCATCCGGTAAACGTAATTTCCTCGCGATGTGTGCTTCTGTTGTGAGCCTCGGCGCGATTTGTGGCAGCTTTGATCCTGTCCCGGCTGGGGAAGACCTTCAGTTCACTCGAGTGAATTCAGTAGTCACTGCAACAGAAAACACGTCCGACGTCCCGCTTCCTGTGGACCTCCAGGCCAGTCCTTCAGATTCTGTAAGCCCCGTTCAGTCGTTCGGCGGAGTGCAGCCCGTCAGCAGCGGCGACCTGAACGACAACGACGCGATCAAATTTTCACTGTTGTTGCTGAAAGACGGCGGACGCTTCATCGACAACATCGACCACTACCGCGTCATCTTTGAAAAGCGAGAACGCATCAAAGGCGACATCGGTGAACTTGAGACCATGGAACTGAAAGTCCGCCATGCTCCAAACTTCAGTGTCTATATGAAATGGAAAACCGGGGATGCAGGTCGGCAGTTGCTGTACAACGACGAATACGACGACAAGCAGATGGTCGTGAAACTTGGTGGTCTGAAAGGCCGAATCCTGCCTGCTTTGAAACTTGACCCGCTCGGTTCCGAAGCGCAAGCCGGAGCACGCTACCCCGTGACGGAAGTCGGCATCTCCGGCATGATTCGACAGATGATCGTGCATCGCGAGAATGATCTGAACCACGGACACGGCGTTGATTGCAGCCGACTGGCAAATGAGGTGTTTGACGAACGCGAGTGTTACTGCTTCAGATACGAATACAGCAATCAGAAATTCAATACGCTGTACCGCAAAAGCATCGTCCTGATGGACACACGCTACCATGTGCCTCTCAGGGTGGTGAATTACACGTGGAGCGGCAACGCTGAAGGGATGACACCACAACAGCTCGACGAAATGACGATGATCGAGGACTACGCGTTTCGGCAACTGGACATGGGTGCAAAACTCGTCGCCGAAGATTTCAGCCGCGACAATCCTGCGTATCGCATGTAATTCAATCAGTTGCGTGACACAAATTCGTCGGTATTGAACAATGTCCGTGCGACGCTGGCCCACGCGGCGAGTTCAGGGGCAGTCGTTGCGTCTGTCTGCCTCACAAAACTTGCAGCCTCTGCGGGATTCGACGTAAAGCGAGACAGTTCGCGACTGTGAAAGTTCAGCAACAGTTCCAATTCAGCCTGCTCCGGCGAGCGCGTCAGGCACCGACGAAACATTTCGACGCATCGATCGGTGTCCGACGTTGATGCCTCGGACTTCAGAATTCGCTGAGCAAGTCCCTGAGCCAGGTCGGTAAACACCGGATCATTTGCCACCGTGAGCGACTGCAACGGGGTATTCGAACGGACGCGCATCGTGCAGACGGTGCTGAAGTCCGGTGTGTCGAACGTTGACAGCAACGGGTACGGCGCGCTGCGATAAAACATCGTGTACATCGTGCGGCGATAGCGATCGGCACCGGTACTCGTTGGCCAGTCTTTCTTGTTCTGAGTGAAATCATAGATGCCGTCCGGTTGCGGCAGAAAAATTCCAGGACCTCCCGTTTTTTCCGAAAGCAATCCCGCTGCCGAAACGGCCATGTCACGCACGATCTCGGCATCGACGCGAATGCGATTCTGTCTCGACAACAATCTATTACCGGTATCGATCGTTGCA
>Ga0105049_10007829_pt1 | contig 12392 bp, 10 predicted proteins | sample MAT06_FD_78087 | JGI IMG/M metagenome (GOLD analysis project Ga0105049, IMG submission 78087) | Freshwater microbial communities from Lake Fryxell liftoff mats and glacier meltwater in Antarctica - MAT-06 | ecosystem: Environmental > Aquatic > Freshwater > Ice > Liftoff microbial mat | place...
ACGAAGAAGAAGGCGTACGTCACGGCCATGAAGTCGGACCTCAAGAACCTGGTCCCGGCCGCTGAAGCCTTTTTCTCGGACAACAACACGTACGCCGGGTTCGTCGCTCCGGCTGGTTCGTCGGGCGTTGCGTTGTCGGTCAGCAACTTGTCGGCCACGGGCTGGGCGGGCAACGCCACGCACGCGAACGCGACTGGCTCGAGCTGCGACATCGGTGTTGGCAGCGCGACGCCGGCCGGTCTGGCCGAAGGTCAGCCGGGTGGCGCGACCTGTAAGTAATGGAAAGGGTGAGCGCGGATTGCCTCGTGCGACCTGCGTGAACTATTCCAGTAGTGCGTCAGTCCGCAGGGGCTGAGCAGGCGAAGGGCCGAGCAAATGCTCGGCCCTTCTTCGTATCTATACTTTGGTGTTGCGCCGTCTTCCAGGTGATCCGGTATCCTGCAACCTGGAAGATGAATTGCAAAGCGAATGGGTCGAGGCGCGGGGTTGGCATCAGCCAAAATATCGTAAAGTGTTGTCACGCGCACTCGAAAGGGCTTTACCCTCATCGAACTTTTGATCTTCGTCGCCATCATCGCCATCATCGGCATCTTGGCCGCGGTCGCGATCCCGAAGTTTGCCGATACGAAGAAGAAGGCGTACGTCATGGCCATGAGGTCGGACCTCAAGAAACTGGTCCCGGCCGCTGAAGCCTTTTTCTCGGACAACAACACGTACGTCGGGTTCGTCGCTCCGGCTGGTTCGTCGGGCGTCGCGTTGAGCGTCAGCAACTTGTCGGCCACGGGCTGGGCGGGCGCTTCGACGCACGCAAACGCGACAGGCTCGGCATGCGCCATCGGCGTCGGCTCGGCGACGCCAGCCGGTCTCGCCGAAGGTCAGCTCGGCGGCGCGACCTGTAAGTAGACGACGCGGCGAATGCCGCCGAGTGGTGACCGGCTCACCGGGGCCGGGGCGTGAGGGGTCGGGCGAAAGCCCGGCCCTTCTGTGTTTTGGCATTCCCTCGGGGAAATACGAGAGTGATTTCCATCATCGCAGTTGCCCCACGCGCTCCCCGCGCGCATCCTCCCGCGTGCCCAATTCCGGCTTCCCGCGCATCCATGCACGACTGAGCTTCATGCTCGCCGCCGCGAGTCTGTTCGCGCTGATCGGCGTCATCACTTCGATGTGGTTGACCGACTACCTGCCATCGTCGGCCCGATGGCCCGTCGTGCTCATTCTGTTGACGCTCGTCTCCGTCGTGTGGGCCGCCGTCATGCGGCGCGAAGTGCAACGCGTCGTCGAAGACCCCCTCGCCGCCTGCGTGGCCGCCGCGGAAGCCATCGCACAGGGCGAGATCACCAGGCGCGTCCCCGTCGGAACGACGCACGAGTTTGACGTGCTCGCCACAAGCATCAACCGCATGACCGAGCAGCTGCTCGCGGCCAACCAACTCCGCATGCGTGTCGAAAAGCTGGCCACGATGGGGCGGATCGCCGCGGGTGTGTCGCATGAAATCGGCAATCCCCTCTCCGCGATCGCGAACTATGCGCACGTGATCCGGATGCGCGCCGAGCATGTGGAAGGCACCACCGAAGCACTGGACGCCCTCGAACGCGAAATCGCCCGCATCGATCGCATCATGCGAGGGCTGCTCGACTACTCACGCCCGCGCCGACTGACCCCGAAGCCGGTCGTCGTCGACGAAGTCATCAATGACGTCTTGCGTCTGCTCGCCGACCAAGGCATCACCCGGCGATTCCAACTTTCGCCACAATTTGAGGCCCCCGACGGCGTCGTGTACGCCGAACGGCACGATCTCGAACAGGTGTTCGTCAACCTGATGCTGAACGCCGCCGATGCGATGGACCGCGACGGGTTGATCATCATCCGTACGCGCATCAACGACGCGTCCGACTTCACCGAAGCCTCCGAAAAGCGGCGCACCGATCTCCCGGGCGAGAAGTGGACCCACCGTCCCAGTCGTCGCGCACTTGCGTGGCTCGCGCGCCCCGAATCACCCCGTCGCTTTCTCCAGGTTGTCCTCGCCGATTCCGGCACTGGCGTCGCCCCCGAGGATGAAGAACGCATCTTCGAGCCGTTCTTCTCGACCAAACAACCGGGCAAAGGCACGGGACTCGGTCTCGCCATCGTTGCCAGCACGATCGAAAACCTGGGCGGCACGATCTGGGTCCAGCGCGCGCGCGAAGGCGGCGCCGCGTTCGTGATCCTGCTTCCGCTTCACTCCAGCAGCGGCCTCCTGAGCATTTCTTCGGAGTAGCGGCAGACCCCACTCACCACCCACAACCCAAACTCACCACCCAGAACTCGGTAGTTCAAACTCATTACTCGTACCTCGAACTCACCACTACTGCGGTCCGCTGAGTATTCGGTCCCCCAGCCCCCCGCAGTTCCCGTCCCGCAACACAATGACCCAACTCCAAATGTTTCGGTGAAGCCCAGAGGCGCAGCCCCACCCATACTGCGACCATGCTCCCGCCCTCACCCCCGCGCACCCCGCGGCAATACCGCCCCCGCCACGGCCGCCTCCTCATCGAGTGCCTCATCGCACTCGTCCTCCTCGCCGTTTCGGGACTGACCCTCACCGCCAGCACCCGCGCCATCGCGTCACTCGCCGATGACGCCATCCTCGTCGCGCACGCCCAGTTCATCGCCACCTCTCGCGCCGAACAGTCCCTCGCCCAACCCTGCAACAGCGCGCCCCTCATCAACACGCTCCACGCCCCACGCATCGCCACTGCCGCCACCGACGCCAAAATCGGCGCGCTGAACTCTCGTTTCGTCGACGCCGCACTCGCCCCACCACCACTCTCCATCCGCGACACGCAGCATCTCGCCTTGAGCACCGCTCGGAGCTGCCCATGACGCGCCCGAATCAATGCGCACACCCATCCGAACACCCCCGCGCACGACGAGCATCCACACTCCTCGAACTCCTCGTCGCCATCCCCATCATGGCGCTCCTCACCGCGCTCGCCATCGCGCTGCTGCTCTCAACCCAACGCGCCGCACAACGCGCCGACCACACGCTCGCAGCCTCACACGAACTCCGACACGCCAGCGCCGTCCTCGCCGCTGAACTCCGCCCACTCTCAGCGCACGACCTCGTCTCCTGGAGCGACACCTCAATCGAGTTCACCGCCACCGTCGGCACCGGCATCGCCTGCGCCGGACGCGGTCCGCGCGACCGCATCGACCTGCTCCCCACCACCGACACCGACGGCGCGCGCACCAGTTGGATCTCCCCCGCACAAACCGGTGACGGTATCACGCTCTTCCTCGCACCCACCGATTCGATACTCGCACCACGGCCATATCAATCCATCCTCCGCAGCACCACCAGCACACGCGCGTGCGCACGCTCGCCGCTCATCGACAGCAGCGCGAACCCGAGCGCGCGAACGGTCACGCTCCGCCTCACCGACACACTCCCGGCCAACGTCGCAGCCGGCACCCCGGTTCGCATCACACGCCGCATCCACTACGCACTCTATCAATCCGGCCCCGACTGGTTCCTCGGCAGGCGTGAACTCTCCCAAAATGGCTGGGATATCACCCAACCCGTCGCAGGACCATTCCTGCCCCCACGAGCACTCGGGGTCGTCATCAAGATCCGCAACGCCGCCGGAGCAACGCTACTCCCAGGCGACACCACAGCAGCAACCCTGCACCTCGAGCTCCGCGCACCCACTCGGCTCACCTCGGCGCGGCGTGCCCCACGTACAACACCGGTGGACTCCGCAATCGTCGACATCGCACTCCGCACCGCCAACAACGGCGCACTATGAAAGCGGTCACCACACCCACCCACCACCGCGCCCCCAGCAGGCGTCAACGAAAAGGCTTCGTCCTGCCGCTGGTCATCGTCGCCACACTGCTCGTCGCAGCACTCGCCAGCGCCGCCCAGTTCGCCGCATGGCGCGCCACACGCGCCGCACGCCAAGCCTTCAACGGCGAGCGCGCACTCTTGGGCGCCGACGAATCCATCGCACGAACGGTCGCCAATTGGAACGCCGAATCGTTTGCAGGCTCACCCATCGGCAGCCGGATCACAGCAGCCGTACTCACCACAGCCGGCGAACCGGTAGACGTCATCGTGACGCGCACGGCGCCCCTCATCGCGTGGATCGACGTCTCCGCAACCAGTCACCGCGACGGCGCACCAACCCGCGCGCATCGACGCGTCGGCCGCGCCCTCTTCGCCGAACCACCACCACTGCCGCTCAACGCGGCACTCGTCGCCATCACACCGGTGGCCCTCCGCGGCACCGCACGCATCTCCGGCATCGACTCGGCAACACTCAATGATGAATGTGGCCCGTGGCGTGACACCACCTCAATCGCGGGACTGTACTCCAGCGTTCATCACATCGACTCCACCGTGGTGATCGCGGGCGTTCCATCGATCGCAACACCAGTCGACCCCCCGCGCGACGTCACCGCGTTCAACGATGCGTGGCAGCGCATCACTGCGCGCGCGGTCCACCGGCAGACGACGACGAACGCGCCGCTTCCCAACGAACCACCATGGCGCGCACTCGTCCTGCACGACACGACAACAATCCAACTCGCAGGCGCTTCCCGACACGATGGACTCGTCGCCTTCGATGGGAATCTTGTACTGCGCGGCACACTCACCGTCCGCGGATTGATGATCGTACGCGGTGCTGTCGATGCGACCGCCGGTCAGCTCGATATCAACGGCGCGTTGGTGATCTACGCCCCAACCGGCGCTACATCGCGCTTCGGAAACAATGCGACCGTTCGATACTCACAGTGCGCACTGCGACGTGCGCTCGCCGCTGTTGCTCGCCCTGATCCGCATCCTTTCCGCGTCTGGAGTGAACGGGACTGACGCGAGATCGAAACGAACGGGACCAGCAGCGGAACGGCGCAACAGTTCTGGCGGCCATGAGCCGACACTATCACGCTGTAGGCAGTCAAGCCGGTTTTTGCCCCTTCAACGCCGTTACCTCGTGAGTGGCGGGTCGTTTTGAGGGAGAATCGTCCGATCGGGACAGGTCAAAGTGTCCCAGTGATGGTCTTTCGCACGGCTGCATTGCAACACAAACGATTATCACGCACAACCCCGGGATCCATGCCGCTCTTCGGCCGCAAGAAGATCACCATCGGACTCGACATCGGTTCCGGTCTCGTAAAAGCAGCGGTCATTGACCACAGCACCGGGAAACCGGAGCTCGTGAAGGTCGTGATCACTCCGCTCGCCGAAACGGCTATTGTCGACGGCGAAGTCATGGACCCAGGGCTGGTCGCCGACGCCATCCGTCAGACACTGCAAGGCGCTGGCTTCAAGACGAAGCACATCGTCGCGGCAGTCGGCGGACGCGATGTCATCGTCAAGAAAATCTCCATCGAGCGCGTCAAAGAACCGCAGGCGCGGGAACTCATGCGCTGGGAAGCGGAACAGCACGTCCCCTTCGATATGGAATCCGTCGAACTCGATTTCCAGATCCTTGATCCGGACGCCGACGGGCTCGAGATGAGCGTCCTCCTCGTCGCCGCCAAGCGCGACCTCGTGCAGGCCCGTCGTCATCTCCTCGAAGAAGCAGGCGCACCGCCTGCCATCATCGACGTCGACGCCTTTGCACTCCACAACGCCTTCGAAGCGAATCACCCCGATGCCATGCAGGGCACCGTCGCGCTGCTTAACATCGGAAACGAAATCACAAACCTCAACATCCTCGACGACGGCGTGCCGATTCTGACGCGCGATCTCACGGTCGGCACACGCCGCTTCCGCGAAGATCTGCAGCGCGAACACGGCATCGGTGGCGACGAAGGTGAAAGGATGTTGCGCGGTTACGATCGCACCCTCGAACTCGACGCCGCAGTCGCCATGCGCGGTGAAGAAATCGCCGTCGGCATCGAACGCGCATCGACGTTCCTTGCAACCTCCTCACGCAACTTCGGTCAGCTCCGCGCGGTCTACGCATGCGGCGGTGGCGCGCGCGTTCCAGGCCTGCTGCAGTGGCTTGGCGAACGGCTGCGCATCCCGGTGCAACCGGCCAATCCACTCGCGAGACTCAGCGTGCGTGATGGCGCCATGGAATTCCTGTCCGCCGACGAAGTCGCACCGCTACTGATGCTGCCGGTGGGCCTCGCTCTCCGCGCCGCCGCCTGAGGAACTCGACCATGATGCTCCAAATCAATCTCCTCCCCGGCGGCCGAAAGTCGGCACGCGGTGGCAATCGCTTCGATGTCGCCGGCGCCATCGGCAACATCGGTCAAAGCATTCGCGATCCATGGCTCGTCGGCGCCGCCGCCGCAGTCGTCATCTCCGTCGCAACCGTCGGGGTGCTCTTCACATCGCAGCAGGCGCGCGCCGCCGAAGTCGGCACCAAACTGGAAACCGCCGTTCGCGACTCGACGCGCTACGCGAACGTCCTCGCGGCACGTCGCAAACTCACCGCCGAACGCGACTCCGTGCACCGCCAGCTGCAGATCATCCGCACCATCGATGACAACCGCTACAACTGGGCCCACATCCTCGACGAAGTGAGCCGAGCGTTGCCGGCGTTCACGTGGCTGACCATTCTCGAGCAGACGAGTAAGGCACCGCTGCCGCCAGGCGCAGACACCACACGCGCGTCGGCAGCCCCCGCCACACCCGCAGCGAAAGCAACAGCCGACGCCAGCGCCAAGGACAAAGCGGCAAAGGCCGCAGCAGACACCGTCAACGTTCATCCAGACCTGAGCTTCCGCATCGTCGGTCAGACCGTCGACATCCAGGCCCTCACGATGTTCATGCGACAACTCGAAAGCTCGCCCTTCATCCAGAAGGTCTCGCTGACGAAATCGGAAATCGTCGTCGTCGATAACAAGGACGTGACGCAGTTCGAACTCACTGCCGCATACGAAGTGCCGCCGGTCGGGGTCGTTCGGACCTCACCGCTCATCGTCCCGGTTCGCTGAACTCGAGAATCATATGTCCATCCTCCCGACCACCCGGCGCGACCAGATCAAATTCGTGATCGGCTTCGCGGCAGTCGCACTCACCGTCGCCTACGTCTTGTATCCCTACGCGACGCGCACCGAGCAGATCGCCGCTGACAACGAACGCTCCACACAACTCGAACTGGCGAATCAGAGCGCCGCGAAGGAATTCGCCTCCGGCAGCATCGAGAAGCTGCGCACCGAGGCGGCAGAGAATCGCTCTGCGCTTGTTGTCATGCGTCGTCTGGTGCCCACCGGACAAGAAGTGCCCGCGCTCCTCGAAGAAGTCTCCACCGCCGCGCGTCGCGCCGGACTCGATGTCGGTGGCGTTACGCCCGAAGCCGTGATCCCCGGCGATCGCTTCGACACCTATCGCTACACCGTCACCATCATCGGTGGCTATCACCAGTTCGGCGCGTTCCTCGCCAACGTCGGCTCACTCCCGCGGATCGTCGCACCGATGTCGTTCTCGATCATCAGCGGTTCGCCCATCCGTGGTCAGTCGGCGATCAAGACGGCACAAAAGGGCGCCCTCGCCTCAACCATCATGCTGCAGACCTACGTCGAGCGCACCGCGCCGCCAACGGCACCTGCTGCCCAGGGGAAGTCCTCATGATTCGGTCCCGCAACTCGTTCCGAACGCTCGCCGCGATCATCGGCGCATCCGCGATCGGTGCATCCGCACTTGCTGCAGCGCCGCTCGCGGCCCAGCAGCAGCATGCTCGCACTGCGCCCTCGACCGTTATGGCAGTCTCGGCCGGCACAGTCAGTCCGACCGCTGCCGCTGCGTCACCGACCCCGTTCGCCCCTGCAACGGTCGCGAAGAAAAACCCCGCGCTCCCCGCCCAAATCACCATCCAGCGCGAAATCTTCGACTACAACGGCTCGGGTCGTCGCGATCCGTACAAGTCGCTCATGAGCACGAGCGACATACGCCCACTCCTGAGCGATCTCCGACTCACCGCCGTCGCCTTCGACCCCGACGGCGACAACTCCGTCGCAATCCTCCGCGACAGCTTCTCCAAGCAGCAGTATCGCATTCGCGTCGGACAGCAGCTCGGTCGCCTCCGCGTCTCAGGCATTAAGCAGAAGTCAGTGCAGTTCACGCTCGACGAGTTCGGATTCAATCGGCAGGAAACGCTGCAGCTGAGCAGTGACACGACGAAACTGAGAAACCCATGATGGGACCGACGACCGCTGCGGTGATCACCGCAGCACTTGCAATCGCTGCGCACGGAAGCGCCGCAGTTCGCACCGACTCCGCTGCTCCCCCGAGCATCGCACGAACCTCCGACGACGTCCCCGGTCGCGGTCGTGTGTCCAGCATCTCCGTCGCACCCGGCGCAACGGGTGCTCAAGTCACGATCACCCTCGACTCAGCCGTCTCCGTCAATCACTTCGTGATCGATGGTCCGACGCGCCTCGTCGTCGATCTCGGTGGTGCCAGCCTCGCGCTCCGCAACTCCACCTACGACGGCGTTGCACGCGGCTCCATCCGGAACGTGCGCCTCTCGCAGTACCGCGCTGATACCGTCCGTCTCGTCATCGACCTCGACGCCTCACGCCAATACACGGTCGCACGCAACGGCGCCGAACTTCGCCTCGTCGTCAGCGGGGGCAGCACGGCATTCGCCAGTTGGCACACCAACGGCGCGTCATCCGCACCGACCGCAGCAGTCGTTGCATCCGCCGCTGGTCGTCTCGATGCGCCAGTGACAACGTCCGTGTACAGCAACACACCGCGCCCCAGCGATTCGACAAAGGCAAAACCGAAGTCGACAACCGCTGACGAACGGCAAGTCGCCAAGGCAGTCGAAAACGCAGCGGTCAAGGCCGAAGCGACGTACATCGCTGGACAACAGGCCGACGCGAAAGCCGACCACACCCCAATCAGTACCGCCAGCACCCAAAAGCTGCGCGTCGATGCCGATCGCGGCGATGGCGCCGCAGCGCCCGCGCAGCCTGCACCGGTCGCGCGTCGTCAGCCGCAGAAGCCGCGCATCACGGTCAGCTACGACGGCACGGATATCCGCGACGTGATCGCCGCCTTTGCAACCTTCTCAGGCCGCACGATCGTCGTTGGCAAGGACGTCGGCGGAACAGTCACCGCCGACATCAGCGACAAGCCGTGGGACGTCGCACTCCAAGCCATCCTGCAGGCGCAGGGACTCGCGGCAACCGAAGACGCATCAGGCATCATCACCGTCGACAGCTATCGCAACCTCGCCTCCAACCAGGCGCTCGAGCCGACGATCACCCAGATCATCGACGTCAACTACGCCAAGGCGACTGCCCTCGCAAGAACCGTCGTCGCCCTGCTCGGCCGCGATTGCACTGGGCTCACCTCCATGGCGTCCGGCGTACCAATGAACCAAGGCAACGGCGGCAACGGTGGCCAAGCACAGAGCAATCCCGGTGCAGGGCAGGGCTGCGTCGTCCGCGGCTCGGTCGTCGCCGACAGCGCCACCAACAAACTGATCATCACAGACGTCCCGTCACGTCTCCCTGAAATCATCGCACGCCTCAAGGAACTCGACGTCCGCACCCAGCAGGTCGCCATCAAAGCGAAGATCATCTTCGTCAATCGCACCGGCATCCAAGACATCGGACTCGCGTACGACCTCGGCACGGGCAACAAGCAGTTCTTCCAGCAGCTCGTTCCGCGCACCGATCCGAACACCATGCGGCCGATTGACACCAACGGCGACGGCGTGCCTGACGCAATCGGGGGCGGTACCCCATTCGAAGGCCCTGCTCGCATCGCACTGGGCGGCAACGCCATCGCCGGCATCGCCAACGCCAACAACGCGATCAAACCCAACGCGCTCAACCTGATCTACAGCACCGCGCTCGGCCGCTATCAGCTCACGGCCTTCCTGAATGCACTGCAAACGTCCTCACTTGCCGACGTCCAGTCCGAGCCCAGCATCACCATCCTCAACAACCGCTCCGCCGAAATCTTCGTCGGCCAGGAAATCCCCATCCGCGTCATCGACGCGAGCGCCGGTGGACAAGGTGGTGGTGGCGGTGGTGGTGGTGGCGGGGGCGGTGGTGGTGTCGGCCAGCCAAACGCACAGACCTTCTTCCCACGCGCCGCAGTCTCGAAGGAAGAAGCCGGCATCAAGCTCTCCGTCACGCCGCAAATCACCAACAACCGCATGGTGCTCATGAGCATCAAGGCGGAAAACTCCAGCGCGGAAATCGCCGCAACCGACGTCGGCGTCATCTTCAATCGCCAGCGCGCTGAATCACAGGTACTCGTCGCCGACGGTGAAGCCGCCGTCATCGGTGGCCTCACGGTTACCGAAACGACGCGCTTCCGCAGCGGCATCCCGGTGCTCATGAATCTGCCGTTCATCGGGCGCATCTTCTCCCAGAACTCCAAGAACGAAACGAAGCGCGATCTCCTCATTCTGGTCACGCCACACATCCTCGACGACGGCACCACGCCGCCGAGCCGCTGAGCCGACGAGGAGCATCGACCAATGCCAGCTATCAGCTTCACTCACGAGTCGCCAAGGCGTTCTCACGTGTCACCGCTGCGCACACTCTGCGCTGTCGGCGCGCTCCTCGCCCTCAGCGCGTGCAAAGGCGATGAAGTCATCGACCCGCCCTTCCCCGACGCCATTGCTCCGCGCGTCAACATCGCAAAGGGCACTGACGCCGGCGACACGGTCATCGCAATGCGCGTCAACGCAACAGACAACGTCGGACTGAAGACAGTCCGCGTTTTCCTGAGCGGCAGCGTCACGTCGCAGTACGACACGACGATCACGACCGCCATGCAGAGCATCAGTCTCGCGCTCGCCTTCCGCGTCCCGTCATCCGCCCCACTCGGCTCCACCGTCAACGTCCGCTCCATCGTCATCGACGGCGCCGGCAATCTCTCGGACACCGCGCGCCTGGTCCTCACGGTCGGCAATCTCGAACCGCCCAGCGTCGTGATCACCAGCCCGGCCGCAGGCTCGCCCGTCGTCTCCGGTAAGTCGCTCGTCCTCTCGATCTCCGCGAAGGCGCGCTACAAAGTCCGTACCCTCGGCTACACCATCGCCGGCGCGTACGTCACTCGCGATTCCGCGCTGTTCGGCGCGCCCCTCAGGGATTCCGTCGCAATCCTCGACACGCTCGTCGTCCCGGACTCGGTCAAGGGACAAGTTCTCACCGTCACACCCTTCATCGTCGACTCGCTCAACCAGCGCGTCCAAGGTGCGCCGGTCAGCTACGCCGTGCTCAGCCCCACCACCGCGAACACCATCCCCGTCGTAAAAACTGGCGTGGTGGATCGCCTCGAAGTCACCGACACCGTCTTCGTCGAAGCCACAGACCCTGTCGGCATCTCAGTCCTGGGCTACGAAGTACGCGGACTGAACGGACAACTCCTCGTTGCCGACTCGGTCACGTCCACTGGCGGCTTCTCAACGCTGGTGCGCACCTTCAAGACGCGACTTCCCATCACCGTCTTCCCGACACAGGTCACCGTTGCGGGCTTCGCTCGCAACGCGAACGGTCGTCGCGATGTCGCCCGCTACACATCAGGCGCCATCCGTCTCGACTCTGCACTCGTCGTCAACGGCTTCACCAATCCGCTCCCAACAGGTGGCGTCATCGCCGATGCGCTCTACTTCCCGCGCAACGATCGCCTCTATCTCACGAACATCGAGCGCAATCAGGTTGAAGTCTTCAACCTCGCCGACTCGACCTTCAAATCTCCGGTCATCGTTGGCTCCCGTCCGTGGGGCATCACGCCGTGGCCGCGCAGTCGCGACGGCATCATGGGCGACACCCTCCTGATCGCCAACTCGGGCGGCACGAACATCAGCTACATCGATCTCAAGCAAGGCACAACGGGACGCGAAGTGTTCCGCTACGCACTGCCCAACATCATCGTGTACAGCGTCACGACCGTGAAGTCGGCAACCACCGATCTCCCGATCACTCAGCGCACGGCCTACGACTTCAGCGATCGACCACAGTACATCGCATCCACCTGCACCGGCGGACTGGCACTCGGCTCCCCATGCCAGGACGTGGTCCTCGTCTACTCCACCACACCCACGCCAGGTCAGTCAGTCCCGTTCCCGAATCAGGGCACCGTGCGCTGGGAAAACCTCACCAAACGCTCCTCGCACTTCTTCTTCGAGCAAGCCATCGGCCAGAGCGCCGGTCGCGCTGACACCGTCGAAATCGTGCGGTTCGCAGCGCAAGGTTTTGGTAGCGACTCCATGCTGGTTCCAGCCAAGCAGACCATCACGGCTCCCGACGGGACGAGGTTCAACTACTCCATCATCGTCCGTCTCGATCAGTTGGCCTTCCGCGACACCACCTACGTTCGCAACTCAGGCAACTTCCGACGGGCCATCGTCGGCGAGGGCGGCGCCGTACTCGGCAGTCGCGCCATCGGGGTCGATGCAACCATCGGCATGGATCTCTTCCCGCCACTC
>Ga0105049_10007833_pt1 | contig 12391 bp, 8 predicted proteins | sample MAT06_FD_78087 | JGI IMG/M metagenome (GOLD analysis project Ga0105049, IMG submission 78087) | Freshwater microbial communities from Lake Fryxell liftoff mats and glacier meltwater in Antarctica - MAT-06 | ecosystem: Environmental > Aquatic > Freshwater > Ice > Liftoff microbial mat | place...
TCGTCATCTCGTCATTCTCCCCTACCCTCTTCTTGCAAACTCAGCCGTTACACCTTCAGTTTTCCATGCATCTAGATGATCTAGCAAGTAGGCACGGGCAGCTTCCCAGTCGTTTGGAATTTCTCCCTCAATAATCGCCTCTTCAATCATCCATTTCATGTACCCCACAACCCTGCCTGGCCCTAGACCGCTGATCTGCATGATTTCTTCACCGCGAATGGGGCTTTGGAAGGCGCGTAAGTTATCGCGCTCGCGCACGTCTTCTACTTTAGCTTCCACAACTGCATAGTTACGCAGATACTTGACAGCTCGGTTTTCGTTCCTTGTAGTGATATCTGCTCTGCAGAGCATGAAGAGATCACCTATCGAATCTCCTGCATGAATGGCGAGTCTGCGTATGGCAGAATCGGTTACGCCTTCATCCACGAGTTTCATCGGACGTTGATGGAGCCTAACAATAGTCTCAACATAGGGCAGGTGCTGCATAGGGAGCTTCATTCTACGGAAGATTTTATCCTGCCATCGTGCGCCCACTTCTTCGTGACCATGAAAGGTCCATCCAACGCCTTCAACAAATCGTTTCGTTCGCGGCTTGGCAATATCATGCATCAGTGTAGCAAACCGTAACCAAATGTTGTTGGAGAACTGCGCAAGATTATCGAGAACTTGTAGCGTGTGAAAGAACACATCCTTATGGCGGTATTCGCGCGAGCCGTTACTAACAAGTTCAACCCCTGCAAGGCGGTGCACCTCTGGGAAGACGTGTTCTAGGAGCCCCGTTTCAAATAAGATATTGAGTCCAACACTTGGCTTTCGCGTAGCCAATATCTTGAGAAACTCATCAGTCACTCGTTCTTGCGATATAATATCGATGCGTTTGGCCATCGACGCAATCGCTTCTGTAACTGCTGGTTCAAGACTAAATCCAAGCTGCGCGGCAAAACGTGCAGCACGCATCATTCGTAACGGATCATCATTCATTGTTACCGTTGGATCTAGCGGAGTGCGCAGAACCTTACGTTCTAGATCTTCAATGCCATGGAAGAGATCCACAACTTCACCAAGGTTGTGCGCTTGCAGCGAGGCGGCCATTGCGTTAACGGTGAAGTCGCGCCTACGGAGATCATCATCAAGCGTTCCTTCCGTTACAACGGGATTGCGCGTTCCGGCTTGATACCTCTCGCTTCGTGTGCCCACAAACTCAAGCTGGTGACCGTCTACGGGTACCATTGCTGTTCTAAAACGTTCATACTCCACGGTCTTTGATCGAAAAACATTGGCTACGTTGCGAGCAAAGGCCAGTGCATCACCCACAACCGTGATATCAATATCCGTGCGTTGGCGCCCCATGAGCGCATCACGCACATATCCGCCAACAACGTATGCTTCTGTTCCTTGCTCGTTGGCCAATGCAGCAACGCGCAGGAGTATTGGATCCGTGATGTCGATCCGGACGGTGTCTCGCTCAGTAGTCATTGAATGATTCAGTGATGCGATCAGGCAGAGTAGACAGGAACGTCCTTGATTGCGCGCACGCCGGTGCTGCCCTTGTCTCTACGCTCCATTGCCACGAGGGCCGAAGCGTAAATCTCTTTCCATGTTAGACCAAATTTCACCATCAACTCTTCTGGTTCGCCAGAGCCACCGAAAGAATCCTTTACGCCAACAAATTCAATCGGCACAGGCGCATTCTTCCCGGTGCATTCAGCAACGGCGCCGCCAAGGCCAGCATGCACTTGATGTTCTTCTGCAGTAACAACACATCCACATTCGCGGGCAGCGGCAGTTACTGTTTCAAAGTCAAATGGCTTTACGGTGTGAACGTTTACAATACGTGCCGAGATCCCGCGCTTGGCAAGTTCGATAGCCGCAAGGTGTGCTTCCCAAACGAGAGCACCATTGGCAATAATCGCGACGTCCGAACCTTCACGGACAACGTTTGCTTTTCCGAGTACGAACGGTGTATCGGGCGTTGTGAAGAGTGGAACGGGTGACCGACCAAAGCGTATGTAGGCAGGGCCAACCATTTCGCCCATCGCAATCGTTGCCTTCTTTGCTTCTTCGTAGTCTGCAGGAACAATCAACGTCATATGAGGAAGTGTCCGCAAGAAAGCTACTTCTTCTAGGATCTGGTGCGTGGCGCCATCTGGGCCCACACTAACTCCTGCGTGACCTCCACCGATTTTTACGTTGGCCTCGTTGTAGGCAACAGAGATGCGAAGTTGGTCTGCATTTCGAAGCGCACAGAAAGCCCCATACGATGCAAAAAATGGAATCTTCCCACTCAGTGCAAGTCCTGTGGCTATAGTTGTAGCATTCTGTTCGGCAATACCAATAGAGAAAAATCTATCTGGGAATTTGTCTCTGAATAGCGACGTCATCACCGAACCTGTGATGTCCCCACCAAGAACAACAACGTTGCTGTGACGCTCGCCAAGAGTAACGAGTCCGTCACCAAATCCAAAGCGTGTAGGTTTTGATCCAAGAAGTTCCATTTTCAGTTTCAATCTATCATTCGTGATACGTCATTTCGTCATTTCGTCATTTCGTCACTCGGCATTTGCCAGCTCTTCCAATGCAGCAACTGCCTGGTCCTTTGTAGGGGGCTTTCCATGCCACTCAAACTTATCATTCATAAACGACACGCCATGCCCCATAAACGTCTGACAGATGATGGCTGTTGGTTTACCCGTTCCGTTTTTCTGATTAGCTAAGAAGTGGTCGAACCCACGCATGAGATCTGCAAAGTCGTGACCATTTACAACGATCGTATCAAACCCAAAGGCTTCGCATTTCTTATCAATTGGATAGACGTTCATTACGTCTGGTACACGACCATCAATCTGGCAGTCATTGTTATCAATAAGCCAGCAGTAGTTATCGAGTTTGTAGTTTGAAGCGCACATAGCGGCTTCCCATACAGAACCTTCTTGCAGTTCACCATCGCCTGTTAGCGTAAACACTCGTCGGTCATTCTTGTCTATGAGTTTGTCGCTCATAGCCATACCCACAGCAATCGAGATACCCTGACCAAGTGAGCCAGATGATGTTTCTATGCCTGGCAGGTGCATGTCGCGTCCTGGGTGACCTTGAAGGCGCGTATTGTACTTTCGAAGTGTTTCCTGCTCCGTTTTAGGGTAGCAACCAGCATTTGCCAATGCTGCGTACATAACTGGGGCCATGTGTCCAGCAGAGAGGACAAATCGGTCGCGAGGCGCCTTCATATCCTTGGCCTCATACCTCATATAACCACCGAAATACAACGTGGCAAAGATATCTGCGGAGCCAAGAGGGCCACCGCTATGACCAGAGCCCGCCCGCACCAGCATTCTGATAATATCCCGGCGGATCTCATTTGCAATGGGGGCCAATTCCTCTGGGGAACGACGTTCGTTTGAGAACGTTGTGTTATTGAAATCGATCGATTGTTTAGTTTCGACGGTCATACTGATCTGTATCTCATCGTGGAGAAAATCCAACGCAAAACTATGAAACGAATCGGCACGACGCTTGCTTGCTACTATCTTTGAATTTGCGCCTTATTTAACGGGGTATTCGCCATGGTACGTTACACCTTCCTGATAGCTGTAACAATCTGTGCAATGATGCAAATGCGCGCGCAAGCCCCCAAGGTGGCGTTAGATGCGCTGAATAGCGTGAATTCTATGCAGGGGACGGAATTCTTCATTGCAGTTCCGCCCAATGAGCTTAATCCGTACCCAACCAATGGGCTTGAAGTTTACGTGTGTTCCCAGTTCGATACGGAGATAACCGTAACTGATTTTGGGGGTGGTAAGACGTTCAAAAAGGAAATTGCAGCCTACGTGATTTGCACTCTCTCTGACAACCGTGAAGAAACGAATTGGACCGGGAGATCAGAGAGCCAGAACAGAACGTCAAGAATGTGTACGGATTACTTCCGAAAAGCCAATCTGTGTGTATGTTCTTAACTCAAAAACAAATACCTCAGACGGCTACCTAGCAATACCAGTTTCTGGTTGGGGAGCATCGTATGTTCATGTAGGATATTATGACTTCAAAGAATTCAAGCCGTGGGCCGGTGGTTTTGTGGTAGTTGCGTCTGAGGATGGAACGTCAGTTCAAATGGCGCTACGCGGCGCAGGCGGTAGTGACGCAGTAACCGCCGGAGGGAAGAGAATTGGAGAAACCATATCAGTTACCCTCGATGCTGGCGACGTATACATGGTAAAGGGGGACGGGCAGACGCGGGGTACGTTCGACCTTACCGGGTCTGCCATTACATCGAGCAAACCCATTGGCCTGATATCGTTTCATGAACGCACAACCATGCCCAACATGTTGATTCATGGAAACGGGCGGAATCACTTAGTGGAAATGCTTCCGCCTGTTAACACGTGGGGCAAAAGGTATATCACCAAGGAATTTTCAAGGGGGAATGTAAACGGGATGGGACGTGGCGACATGTTTCGAGTGGTTGCGAAAGAACCGGGAACACGTTGGACGTTGACGTATTACGATTTGACGAGTAAGGCACTAGTAGGAAGTTCGGGCGGCATCATTGAAACAGCAGGTGGTTTTGTAGACTTGTTTCAATCTGGGGAGCCTCGGACATTACCGTACGGATTTTCCGTTTGGGAAGCTGACAAGCCAATTCACGTGATGCAATATTCGTGTTCTTCATCGTTTGACGGCGATTCTATTCTAGACCCGTTTATGGTTAATGTAACGCCAGAAGAGCAGTTCATTGTAAGCACGATTTTCCAAACACCTACAAATGCGAAGTTCGGGAGGCATAGATTTAATCTGATTGTTAAGACAGATACTGCAAGTCCGGATTACGTTAAGAACCTAGAATCGCTTGAAATTGACGGCATCCCGGTATGGAGCCACCCAAGTGCTGTCTCGCCTAAGCTCAAATTTTCACTGATGCCCGGCGGTTTTCACTGGGCAACGATTGACTTTGAGTCTGATGCCCTCGCACATAAGGTAACCTCTAATGGAAATTTGTCGTTTAGTGGCTATATCTATGGATTCGGAGCTTTTGACGCTTATGGTTGGCCTCTTGGCGGACTGCTAGCCGAGCTTGGCACACTGGACACGATGCCCCCTATTCTTGTGAAAGGAACAAAAACTCCTGGTAGGTTCAATTATGCCGCAACAGAGGCAAGAAATTTTCCAGCCATTGTCTCGGCCAATCCCCAAGCCACTGACCAGGTGGAAAGGGGCATTGCCCGGGTGGACACGGTAGTTGGAAAGGGCAGTTATAACATTAAGATTCTTGGGCCCTCGGCAGCAGAATTGCGCCGCCCACTCCGCACAACACAAACCGAATTCTCGGTCAATGTATCCAACCCGAGATTGGATGCCCGCGCCGTTTTTTATGTCCAAGACTGGGCTGATAATCGTACAGTTGATTCCATTTCGTGCCTAGCGGGCCTACCTATAGATAGCCTACGTCCTGAAGTTGCGGCTGTTTCGTACGCTAAAGGCGTCTACACAAGGCAGGTTTCCGAACTACGTACCGACGCAAACGTGCCAACTGACTGCCTGGGGACAAAATTTCAAGAAGAGTCTGGATTAAAGGCCATTTCTTTTATCACCGAAAACGTCCAAAACATGCGGTATGCACTTCTCACGCAGACTACGTTCAAGAGAGAGCCGAGGACAACGGAGGCCAGATTTACCTGGACGGTAATCGACTCAACGAAGAACGCTCATAGCTACTACAACGTAGCGGATTGGGCAGGAAACACCGTATCGGATACAGTTCAGTATACCGCCGTAACCGATGTAGAGTCAGAGCCAGTTGAGTTAGCACAGCTTAGCCTTCATCCAAACCCTGCTCAGAGTGCTTGTACAGTGTCTTGGGCATCTGTTTTTCGGGCCACTCGCTTGGAAATTCTAGATCTGATTGGAAACGCAGTGTTTACTAGTCGCCTAGATAATTTAACAAGGGTATCAGTTGATGTTAGCGCCTTGCCCACGGGCATCTACGTGGTGCGAATTACTAGCTCAAACTCCCACTCTGCGCAGGCTTTATTGGTCAAATAGACTCCAAATATCATTATCCTATCATTTTCTGTAACTCATTGGTTGCAATTTTGTTTATCATAGTGGCAATGGATCCTAATTGTGGTCTATTCGCATGAAAATTGGTATGACTTTTTGATGTTTGGAGGAATTCATGGGTAAGCGTTACGCTCTGCGTTTGCTACTTAGTTTAGTTTTGGCTCTCGCTGCAGTTTCTGGGGTAACAGCCCAACGGAAGCTCCCTAGTGCCGAGGAAATGCTTGATGTTAACGGGGCTCTGGGAACCGAGTTTTGGATTGCCATCCCTCCTAACGAGCTCAATCCTTACCCAACCAACGACCTCGAGGTGTATGTAGCTTCAGCCTTTGATACAGAGATTGAGGTTTCAGATTTCGCGGGCAACAAGGTTTACAAAAAGACCGTGAAGTCATACGAGGTTCGCACGCTTTCGGATAAGCGTGGCGAGACAAATTGGACATGGGAAATACGAGAGGCTGAACAGAGCGTCAAGAAGGGTGTTCGGATTCGTGCAAAGAAACCCATATCAGTATATGTTCTAAACTCAAAAACGGCCACGTCCGACGGTTACCTAGCCATCCCAGTTTCCGCCTGGGGCAAAGAATATATTCCAATTTCGTATTACGATTTCAAAGAAATTAGGCCTTGGGCCGGCGGATTCGTCATAATTTCCCGAGAAAACGGCACAATCGTAAACATTGATCTTAAGGGAACAGGCGAACTTGATGGGCGGACGTCAAACGGTAGGAGGATTAACACCGGACAGCCATTCCAAGTTAATCTAGACGAAGGCGACGTGTATATGGTTAAGGGAGACGGACAGACACGCGGGGTTTTTGATTTGACTGGAAGTACGGTGAAGGCCGATAGACCTATCGGTTTTCTCTCTTTCCACGAACGAACTACAATGCCTAACCTTCTGGTGAATGGCAATGGCCGGAATTACCTCGTTGAAATGACGCCCCCTATCACAACGTGGGGTAAACAATACGTAACAGTTGAGTATCAACGATTAAACACTAATGGGCTGGGCAAGGGCGATGTCTTCCGCGTTGTTGCACGCGATGCCAATACTAGGTGGTCATTGAAGTATTACGATAAGATATCGAAGCAACTCATCGGCCAAGGGGGTGGGTATTTAGCTAAGGCCGGAGAGTTTGCAGACATCACGCAATCGGGAGCTCCAACAAATATCACAAGTGGTTTCTCCGTATGGACGGCAGACAAGCCGGTCTTCGTGATGCAATATTCTTGTTCTTCATCGTGGGACGGAGATCCAATTCTCGACCCATTCATGATTAACGTAACACCTGAAGAACAGTTCATTGGAAGTACGATCTTCCAGATGCCAACTAATACGAAGTTCGGCGCACACAGATTAAATCTGATTGTGAAGACGGACACGTCCAGCCCAGACTACATCAAGAACCTGGAGTCATTGGAAATTGACGGAATCCCAGTATGGCGCCACCCCAGGGCTGTGTCGCCAACACTCAAGTTCACAAAAATGCCCGGTGGTCTTCATTGGGCAACAATTGACTTCGGAACCGAAGCAGTTGCGCACAGAATCAAGAGCAATGGCAAGGTGTTCTTCGGCGGTTACATCTATGGGTTTGGTACCTTTGATGCCTACGGCTGGCCTGCTGCTGCGGGTTTTAGGCCAACGGCATCGTTCGACACGATGCCGCCGCGGATCAAGGGCGACTCACTTTGTGGCGACTATGTCTTTGAAACAACTGAGCTAAGAAATATTCCAGATCCACCCACCACGCCGCCAAAGGATTCTGATCAGGTAGAATCTGGAATCGCTTTGATTGACACCGTGGAAGGCATGAACAGCTACAACTATGAACTTGTTCTTGTTACCGATCAGATGATGGGAAGAGATCCGTCTTACAAGCGGTTCAAATATGAGTGGCATGTAATTGATAGGAGTATGGATGCCTACTGTGTCTATTACGTTCAAGACTGGGCAAACAATGTAACATTCGACACCTGCTTCTATTTTGCAGATAAAATCTCATTCGATCCAACCTCGTTAAACTTTGGGAAACTTCGGTTGGGTGCCAATGCAACTGCTGACATCACGATTACGAATAACTCAGACGGCGAAGTTACTTTAACCGATACACGTCTTAAACTTGGAACGTACTACACCATAATGTCGGGTGCAATTCCTCCTGTTATTAAAATCCCGAGCAAGGGCACACATACCATCTCCGTGAAGTATGACGGCCGTAGGGAAACCAAGGACGTTCGTTCGGACTTTGACGTAGACACACTTGAAGTAAGAACTACCTGCGGCATCTTCCCTCATCCGATTACAGGCGTTGCCGCAATTCCGCGGATTGTTGTTGAAGACTTTGATGCAGGCACAATAGGTCTTGATCAACGAGTATGCAAAACCGGTGGATTGAAGATCACCAATCCTGGCTCTGATACACTCGTTGTTACGGCGATCAGTGGCTTTGCAAGCACTAACTTCATCCTTTCAACACCCTTCACTCCAGCGCTGCCAATTCGAATTGCACCAAAGTCCTCCGTTGATCTCAAAGACGTTTGTTTTATGAGCCCAACGATTACGGTTGATTCCATCGATGTAACGTTCTCGAACAATGGTGATGGACCCGACTCAATTTCACATTGGAAGGCTAGAACGCAGGCGCCTGGACCTACCATCGTAGGTTACGACTGGCGTGAGCGCCGCGTAGGTACACTACATCAGGCTTTTGGCTCCGTTTCGAATACCGGCAACCAGGCACTTAAGCTTCTCGACGTAACGTTTACAGATGGCTCCAAGTATTATCCTGCAGGATCTATTGAAGCCAACTATGTATTTAAGATTGTTGGACTATTCGACAATGGAACGCCTGTTGCAACGATCGATCTAAGCAACGGCATGCGCGTAGACGTCCTGGTTATGTTCAGGCCAAATGCGGAGGCCAGCTTCACGGCCGATATCACCTCTGTGTGGGAAGGAGTTTCTGCCCCTCCAACTGCAATACTTGTGGGCATCGGAATTCTTCCGAAGATTGATACCGACCCGATCAACTTAACATGCGCCGATACTCCTGAAGGTATAGTAACTGCTCGCACCATAACGATTACGAATGCGGGAACGATGCCTCTTGCTGTAAGCTCGGTGCTATTTGCGGCTGGAGTACCTGCGGCCTATGCAATCGTAACCACGCCTGCTCTACCGTTTACTGTAGTACCACTAGGCGGAACCGCAGTTATAGACGTGTCGTTTACCCGTCCGTTCCTTGCCCTTGGTGCATTTGACGCCACGCTTGAGATCACCCATGACGCAACCCCAGGCAACGGACAAGATGCAAGTACTCTTGTACCTATCGGCCCGCATGCCGAAACATTCAACGTTTCATCTTGTTCAGAGCCAGATGTTTCAACGGGCGACCTTGACTTCGGGCGTCAGCGCGCAAATTGCGACTCACCGATCTTGGACTTCCCACTTTCGAATCCATCGGGTTCCCTGAAGCCCCTTGAAGTTCGCGAAATCGTTGAGTCGGGTCCAGACGCTGCCTTCTTCGAGATCGTGCGCATCCTTGACCAAGCAGGCACACCTACCACCCTGCCGCTTACAATTCAAGCTGGTCAGACGTATCGTGTTGAAGTTCAATTCATACCAACAGAACCAAATGCCGCTCCATGGGCTAACAGAACATACACTGCTCAGTATGACATTACGGGCTATGGACAAGGCAATCCAAATCCGTTAAAGACGGTTACGGCAAATGTTAGCGGAATAGGGTATGTAGTTCCGGTACAATTCGATCTCACGAACGACATTGGCGCCGGCGGCTCAAAAGAGCCAGGCAGTACGGTGGTATTCAGCGTGACTGTTAGCAGCACCGACTGGGCAAATGCTGATGTAACCGCATTCATCGCAGATGTGATCTACGATACTGAGACAAATTCATATCAGAGTGGGTCGGTTCAAATTGGTCCTTCATTAGCCGGAGGGTGGACCATTGGCGATCCTGTGATTTCTGCCGTTAACGCCACACAATCACGGATGCGGTTCACCGCTACGGGTGGAAATCGAATTGCCACCAATGGTCTCGCCTTTAGCTTCAAGACTGGGTTGCTGTTGGCAACCCAGTTCACAAGCAAACAAGATCTTGCTGTAACACTTCCACGTCTATGTCAAATTCCATCAAGCACGGGTGATTCAACGGCCATCTTCAACTGCGCCCTTACCCGTCGTGTTGTAAGTGTTGGGGCAACTACGCCGAGTCTAGCACCAGTCTCGCCAAACCCAATTAACACTGGTGTGGCTCACGTGGAGTTTGGAGTGGGGATTTCTTCGCTAACCATTCTCGACCTCGTGAACGCCCAAGGTGTTACGGTCAAGACCTTTGTGAACAACCCTCTGCAATCCGGGAAATATCACATGGAATTCTCTACCGAAGGGCTTTCTTCCGGCGCGTATTTCCTACGCATCCGCACCGCGGCCTTCACAGCTACCCAGCAGGTACTGGTTGTGAACTAATAGCTTGCAAAGCGATTCTACCAAACGGCAGTACCCCCAAAAGTGGGACTGCCGTTTTTTTTTGTTCTGGCACGGGAGTTGGTGCATAAAACTTTAGTGACTATTTTAGTGTCATTGGGATAGTCTAACAAAGTCATGCAGAACCGCTTCCACCATATCCGTACAACAATTGCCACGATAGGGGTTCTTACCCTCGTTTTTGCTGTTAGTGCCACGCACGCCGTTGCTGATGAAGCAAAACGCGCCGCGTCTGCGCGTGCGGAGTCAGCAAAGGAACGTTCCGCAAAAGCCGCTACATCGTATGCCACGCCAATATCTGGCGCGGTTTCTACAACGATGCGTGCTCTAGGATCACACCGCCCACAAGCAGGACCAAAGGTTTCTGCAAAGGTGAACGTTGGCGCAGACACCACCAGAAAAGAAAACAGAGTAGTCTTTGCCCGTGTTTCCGCAGATGTTTTTACTGCCCGCATCGAAGTTGCCTTGGACGAACAATTGATAGAAGTAGGCATCTACAATATGTTGGGCAAGAAGGTGATGGACGTTTACAAGGGCTCTGCAAGCCGCGGCATCCACGATTACTCGCAACCTATTCCAGACCTGCCCGAAGGTGTGTATATCTGCATCATGCAGGGCAATGACTTCCGCAAGGCAGAGAAGTTTTTCTTGAGCCGATGAAGTTCTCTACCAAGGCCATCCATATTGGCCAAGAGCCCGATGAGCTCACTGGTGCCGTAACCGTTCCCCTTTACCAGACTTCTACCTACGCCCAAGAAGAGATTGGCAAACACAAGGGTTTTGAATACGCTAGGACGCATAACCCAACACGTTTTGCCTGGGAGGCAAACCTTGCTGCTATGGAAGGGGGCTCTCATGCCTACGCATTCGGTAGTGGCTCTGCCGCAATAGATACTGTAATGCGCATGCTCAATGCTGGCGACCACGTGGTGATGGCAGAGGATATGTACGGCGGTACGTTTCGGCTTACAAGTAAGGTTCTCTCTCGGTTTGGCATAACGTTTAGTTACGTCGACATGCGGAATGTCCAAAACGTAGAAGCAGCACTCAAGCCCAATACGCGGATGATATACACGGAAACGCCTACGAATCCGATGATGTCAATCACTGATCTCGCCGCCGTTGCAGAAATTGCTCGCGCTCATGGTGCAATCATGGTTGTAGACAACACCTTTGCGTCTCCCTACTTCCAACGTCCGCTCGAACTTGGTGCACATATAGTGGTTCATTCGGCAACCAAATACTTGGGTGGACACAGCGACCTCGTGAGTGGCATTGTTGCAACAAATGATGCGGATATCGCCGAACAAATAAAATTCCTGCAGAATGCAGTAGGAGCCGTACCAGGACCATTCGAGTGTTGGTTACTTCTGCGCTCGTCTAAAACCTTGGCCGTAAGAATGGATCGTCACGCATCTAATGCTGCGAAGATCGCCGCCTACTGCGAAGAACATCCGGCGATTAAGCAAACACATTATCCTGGGCTTGCCTCCCATCCTCAACATCTCATTGCAGCCAAACAAATGTCGGGCTTTGGTGGTATGATCTCCATCGAACTCGGCTCTCTAGAACGTGCCGTGGCCGTCACAAAAAAACTCCGTCTCTTTACACTCGCAGAGTCGCTCGGAGGAGTAGAATCCCTCGTCTGCCACCCTGTTAGCATGACGCATGGTTCCATCCCCATAGAACAACGAGAACGCCTTGGCGTAACCGGCGGGCTGGTGCGCCTATCGTGTGGCATCGAGGACGTGGAGGACTTGTTGGAAGACCTTGAGGGGGCGCTTTAGGCGAAAGGGCGAAAGGGCGAAAGGGCGAAAGGGCGAAAGGGCGAAA
>Ga0105049_10007834_pt1 | contig 12390 bp, 8 predicted proteins | sample MAT06_FD_78087 | JGI IMG/M metagenome (GOLD analysis project Ga0105049, IMG submission 78087) | Freshwater microbial communities from Lake Fryxell liftoff mats and glacier meltwater in Antarctica - MAT-06 | ecosystem: Environmental > Aquatic > Freshwater > Ice > Liftoff microbial mat | place...
CCGGTGGCCAGCACATGGGCCAGTGTCCAGCCGCCGACGGGTATCGCCTTGAAGCCGCCGGTGCCCCAGCCGCAATTGATGTACAGGCCCGGCACCGGCGTGGCGCCGATGATGGGGCTGGAGTCGGCCACCACGTCGACGATGCCCGCCCATTGGCGCAACAGCCGCAGCCGGCTGAAGCTGGGAAACATCTCCACCGTGGCCGCGATCACCTGCTGGCTGATCGCCAGGCTGCCGCGCTGGGCGTAGGACGGATAGTGGTCGATGCCTCCGCCGATGACGACCTCGCCCTTGTCGCTCTGGCTCCAGTAGGCGCCGAGTGCGGGCGACAGCGTCACGGTGTTGAGCACGGGCTTCACCGGCTCGGTGACCATGGCCTGCAGCGCGTAGCTGGTGACCGGCAGTTGGAAGCCCGCCAGACCCGCCAGCACCGACGAGTGCCCGGCCACGGCCAGCGCGGCCTTGTCGCAGCGAATCTCGACGTCGGCGCCACGGTAGCGCACGCGCACGCCGCTTATCAAAGCACCCGTCTTCAGGAAGCCGGTCAACTCGCAGTTCTGGATGATGTCCACGCCCAGCGCCGACGCCGCGCGTGCATAGCCCCAGGCGACGGCGTCGTGGCGCACCGGGCCGGCGCGGCGCTGGATGAAGCCGCCCAGGATCGGGAATCTCGCCTCGGCTGCGAAGTTCAGCCTGGGCTCCAGATCGCGCACCTGGCGCGCGTCCAGCAAATCGGCGTCGATGCCGTTGAACAGCATCGCATTGGCCCAGCGCGACTGCGCGTCCAGGTCGTGCCGTGAATGCGCCAGTGTGAGCACACCGCGCTGGCTGAACATGATGTTGAAGTTGAGTTGCTGCGCCAGCTGCTCGTACTGGCGCACGGAGAAGTCGTACAGCCGCGCGCTCTCGGGGTACAGGTAGTTGCTGCGCACGATGGTCGTGTTGCGCCCGGTGTTGCCGCCGCCGATCCAGCCGGCTTCCAGCACGGCCACGTTGGTGACGCCGTGGTTCTTCGCCAGGTAGTAGGCGGTGGCCAGACCATGGCCGCCGCCGCCGACGATGACCACGTCGTAGCGTGGCTTGGGCTCGGCGTCGCGCCACGCGGGTGCCCAGTCGGCGTGGCCGCTGCGCGACGCGGCTAGCAGGTTCCAGGCCGAGTAGCGGGAACGGGCCTTCACGGCGCGGGCGTCGGGCTGGCGAACTTCAAGCCGTGGTGGCCGCAGCGCACGCATTCTGCAGACCAAACCGACGCAGCAAGGCCAACGGGTCCGGGTCGCGGCCGCGGAAGTTGCGGAACGCCTCGTCGGCGGGCACGCGGTGGCCCACGCTGAGCAGCGTATCGCGCCAGCGTGCTGCGGTGGCCGTGTCGTACAGGCCGCCGGGGGATTCGGCAAATGCTGCCGCCACGTCAGCCGCCATCACGTCGGCCCACAGGTAGCTGTACAGCCCCGCGGCGTAGCCATCGGAGAAGCTCGACGAGAAGCAATGCATGTTGTGCGTCACGCGCATGATCTGGTCCCACGCGGCGGGCATGTCCAGCTCGGCCAGTGTCTGCCGCTCGATCTCGATCGCATCGACGTCACTGCCGTCCGCCGCCAGGTGCATCTTCATGTCGATGATGGCGCCAGCCAGGAAGTCGAGGTTGACGCTGAAGATGCGGTCGAACTGGGCCGCAGCCCTGATGGCTTCCACCAGGCTCATCGGCATCGGCTCGCCGGTGGCGTGGTGGCGCGCATAGCGGGCAAGCAGCTCGGGGTCGGGCAGCCAGCTTTCGTTGAGCAGCGCCGGCAGTTCGACAAAGTCCCAGGCCACGGCCATGCTGCCCAGGCTGGGGTAGCTGCTGCGGTTGAGCAGCATGTGCAGGCCGTGCCCCAGCTCGTGAAAGATCACGTTGGCGTACTCCCAGGTCATCAGCGCCGGATCGCCCGGTGCCGGCGTCTGCACGCCGGACACCAAGAGCGAGATCGGCAGCACACGCCCGCGGAAGGTCTCGGCGCTGCGCAGCTCTTGCTGGTGCGAGCCATGGCCCTTGCCCGGGCGCTGGAACAGGTCGAGGTAGAGCACGCCCAGGGGCCACTCGCCCTGATGCACGGCATAGGCGCTGCAACTCGGGTGCACCAGCGGCGCCTCGGGCAGCGGCTCGAATCGCAGGCCGTGCAGCTTGCCGGCTGCCGCCAACATGGCCTGGGTGACGCCCTCCACCGTGAGGTAGGGCCGAACCGCGTCGCTGCTCAGGCCGAAGCGCGCGCGGCGCAGCTTCTCGGCATAGTGCAGCCGGTCCCACGGGGCCAGCGTGATGCTGGCGCCCTCGGCATCGGCGATCTTCTGAAACTCGGCCAGCTGCGCACGAGAGGCCTGCAGCACCGGGCCCCAGGTGCGCATCAGCACCGCCAGCGCCGTCTCGGGCGTGCGCGCCATGCGCTGCGTGAGCATGCAGTGCGCATAGCTGGCGTGCCCCAGGAGGCGCGCCTTCTGCCCGCGCAGCCCGAGCATCTCGGCCATCAGCGGCTTGTTGTCCAACTCGCCCGCGTTGTCGCCGCGGTTGGTCCACATCCGCCAGACCTGTTCGCGCAGGTCACGGCGCGAGGAGTGGATCAGGAAGGGCCACACCGAGGGTCGAAGGTTCGGAACGGCCCAGATGCCCGGGCGCCCTTTGGTGGCCGCTGCGGCCGCGGCCGCCTGGACTTGCGCATCGCTCAGGCCGGCCAGGCCTGAACGGTCATCGATGAACACCGCCTGGCGCGCTTGCTCGGCCATCAGGTTGGCGGTGAAGCGCGAGCCCAGCTCGGCCAGGCGCGCGTTGAACGCCTGAAGCTGCTGTTTGTCGGCAGCAGACAGCGCGGCACCCGCGCGCAGCATGCGGCCGCGCACCACTTCGGCCAGGCGCTGCTGCTCGGCACTCATGCCGCTGGACGCGCGCTCGCGCCACACCGCATCGACGCGGGCGAACAAGGCCGCGTCGTGCGCCATCTCGTCGGCCAGTGCCGAGGCCAGCGGCGCCATGCGCTGTGCCACCGCAGGCATGTCGCCGCTGGACACCAGCTGGCCCATCACGCCGGCCAGCTTCTGCACGCGATGGAGCGCGCGGCCGCTGTCCTCCAGCGCGGCCAGCGTGTTGTCGAAGGTCGGCGCGTGCGGGTTGCTTGCAATCGACAGCAGCTCGGCGCGCTTGATCTCCAGCGCCGCGCGAAATGCGTGCTCGATGGCTTGCGGCGTGGCCTGGTCAAACGGCGGCAGGCCACCCAAAGGTCCGGGCCAAGGCTGGAGCAAGACAGACGCGGCGTCGCCCGGCTGCGCCGTGGCCGCTGGATCGGGCAACGGTGGCACTGCTGCGGCAGCGTGGTTCATCGGCAGGCTCCTCCAATCTCGGCCGCACGCGCGACACGCGCCCGCGGGGCTCGAGCGGTGAGATGTTAGGGCGGCAGCCTGGGCCGTGGGCCCTTCAGCGGGAGATAGGTGCACCCGCCAAACAATGCAGTGCAAGGGCCGAAGCCTCGCCCGGAAGCGGCAAGCGGATCAGCGGGCGTCGTCGATCGAAGTGCTGGCGCTTACGCCAGCGCCTCGTCCAGGAACGCACGCACCGGAGGCACCACCAAGTTGGGCATCAGGCACACGCCATGGCCCTGGCCGGACACTTCGTGGACACGCCAGCCCTGGCCTTCGAGCTGCGCGTGGTGCTGGCGGATGGAGGAGGCGATAGTGATCGGGATGCCCGCTTCGACAAGGTCGCCCTCGGCGCCGAAGAAGACCATCTTCGGGCAGGCGATGCGCGCCACACTGGCCGCCTCATCCCAGCCCAGCATGCTCTGGTAGTAGTGCCCCCACTGCGCGTATTGCGCCTTGCTGCGCAGCACGGCCATCGAAGAAGGCTCGGGGTCTGCGGCCTTGAAGTGCGTGGCCTGCAGGATGGCGGCGTACGGCGCGCCCAGCGGCGGCCAGCCACCGATGACGAGGGCCGTCAGCCGATCGGTGCGCGCGGCCAGTTGCAGGCCGACGGCGCCACCCCAGGAATAGCCCCAGTAGGCGAAGCGGTCGAAGCCTGCGGCAGTGGCCACGCCGAGCAGGTCGGCACAGACGCGGTCGGCGGTCAGGTCCTGCGGCGCGATATCTCGGCTGCCGCCGATGCTGGGGTAGTCCACCAGAAGCACGCGGTAGCGGTCGGTCAGCCGGTCGAGGTATCCGTTCAACCAGGCTGCGCTGTCGGCACCGAAGACCTGCGTGTGCGAGGCGAAGAGCGGCAGCCCGATCAGCAGCGGCGCACCCGTGCCATGCAGTTCGTAGAAGACACCGGTCGTGGGGTCCATCGGCATCGCAGTGCTCTCAGGCTTGTGCGGCGAGCCAGTCGCCGACCAGGTCTTCGAGCACCGGCAGGGTGACGGCGCCGGCGGTCATCACCGCGGTGTGGAAGCTGCGTTGCGAGAAGCGCGCCCCCAGTTGCGTCTCTGCCTTCCGGCGCAGGCCGCGCAGGCACAGGTTGCCGATCTGGTAGCCCAGCGCCTGGGCCGGCAGGGCCGCGTAGCGGTCCACTTCGCCGGCGATGGTCTCGGGCGACAGCGTGAGGTGCTGCGTCATGTAATCCACCGCCTGCTCACGCGTCCAGCCCTGGGCATGGATGCCGGTGTCCACCACCAGCCTTGCTGCGCGCCACAGCTCCATCTCCAGCCGGCCGTAGTGTTCGTGCGGCGTGGTGTAGATGCCCATCTCGATGCCCAGCGTCTCGCAGTACAGCGCCCAGCCCTCGACGCAGGCGGTGTACTTGACGGCGCCGTTGCGGCGGAAGGCCGGCAGGTCCTGCGCTTCCTGCAACAGGGCGATGTGCATCAGGTGGCCCGGCCAGGCTTCGTGCACCGCGAGCGCCGGGTGCAGGTAGCTCGGGCACTTGGCCGGCATCCCGCTGACCCACAGGATGCCTGGCGCCGAGCCGTCTGGCGGGCTCGGCTGCGCATAGGCCGGCGGCAGTTTGGCCGACATCGCCGCCGGCACGCTCTCCACGCCGTAAGTGATGCGCGGCAGGTGGCCGAAGAAGGCGGGAATGCGCTTGTCGATGCGCTTGCACAGGCTTTCGATCTGCTGCCGCAGGACGTCGGCCGAGGGCGCCACGAACTGCGGGTCGTGCGCCAGGAAGTGGCGGTAGCCGGGCAGGTCTTTCGCGTAGCCCGCCAACGCGGCCACGGCCTCGATCTCGGCGTTCAGCCGCGCCACCTCGCTGAGGCCGAGGGCATGGATCTCATCGGGCGAGGCCTCGCCGGTAGTGAAGTGCCTGACCAGCACGGCATACAGCGCCGGGCCGTCCGGCCCCTGCGTGCAGCTGAGCGACTCGCGCGCGCCCACCGACATCGGCCCGGCCATGAAGGCCAGGTGCTCGCGCAGCGCCGGCAGCAGTGCGTTCGTGATCAGGTCGAGCGCCTTTTCCCCGCAGGCGCGCAAGGCCGGGCTGTCGGCCGCCGCGCAGCGTTTGAAGGGTGCGTACCACGGTGAGTTTTCAGCCGCCGTGGCCATGATGCCGCGCGTGTTGGACAGCGCGCTTTCCAGCACCACGCGCGGGTAGCGGATGCCCAGCGCATGCCCGGCAGCCAGGCTGGCGCGAAAGCCCGCCAGCGCATCGGGGATCGCCGCCAGCCGCCGCACGTAACGCCCTGCCGAAGCCGCATCGGTCAGCGCCGTGGAGTTGGCCCAGAAGACGGTGGCGAAGTCCATCGCCACCGGAAACAGCGAGGGCCGCAGATGCGCCTGCACGGCGAACTGCGCACGGATGCCGCTCAGCTCACGCTGCAGCAGCCGATAGGTGGCGCGCGCCTGGCCCTCCTGCAGCGCGCCAGCGTCGACAGCATCGAGATCGACCAGCAGCGCAGCGGCTCGCGCGTCGCGCCTGGCGTGGTCGGCCGGCGACTCACGGAACAGCAGGTCGTGGTCCATCGGGGCGCCGGCCAGCGCCGGGGCCAGGGGCGTCTCGTCGCATTCGAACTGCCAGTAGCGCTGCGCAAGATCGGCCAGCGCTTGGGTTGCTGCAGTCGCACTCGCAGAGTTCACGACACCGCCTCGGTTGGCGGCGCCACGGCTTGATCGCGTCGCACTTCGTTGATCATCAGCTCGACAACGAACTGCGGCTTCTCGTAGGGAAAATTGTGTCCGGTGCCGGCGGGCGCGATGACGCGCACGGCGCAGTCGGAGACCTGCATCCAGCTCTCGCGCGACTTCGGAAAAAAGGCCTGCATGCGGAGTGCCTCGCTGGCCTCGGCGTCGGCCACTTCAGGCAGCAGCGCGCTCTCGCCCGAGGTGCCCGGCGCCACCACCAGCACGCGCATGCCGTCGAGTGCACCGTCGTAGACCGCCGTGTCCCATGCGCAGGCGACCATGCCTTCTGACTGGACGCCCGGGGCGAGCTTGAGCGTGTCTTCCTGGTCGCGCGCGCCGCGGCGCTCCAGGTCGCTGCCGCCCAGGACCGACACCGTGCCGGCCACTTCGCGCTGCTTTTCCAGACGCTTGTTGGCGGTGATCACGATGGTCTGCGACGTGTCCTGATCGGCCCTGTCGGCGGCCTGCTGCGCCTGAACGTGCGCCGGCATAGTGCACAGCAGTCCAGCGGTCACCAGCGCCAGCGCCACCGGCGTAGGACGTGCCAGCAAGATTGGGCGGGTGTTGCGGTGGCGGGTCGTCATCGGGTCGCTCCTCGGCGGGTGTGTGGACATCGCGGGCTGGACGACGTTTGCCGGATCGCGGAAACGTCCTGACCGAAACCATAAATGCGGCCTGGACATTTCCTCTCGGGTCCTGCACCGAAGATTTAGGCGATCGCACCGAGGGTCGCGGGCCGACAACGGAAGCCCATGAAAACCCTGAGGCCCATCGGCCGGGCTCAGCGCCGGCGGCCGTTCAGCGACGCCCGGGCTTGCCGTCCTCGGCCGTGCCCAGCGGCAGGCTGAAGGGCGCGCGGTGCCGACGGTACTCGCGCGGCGGCATGCCCACATGTCCGCAGAAGGCTGCGGTGAAGCTGCTCTGATGTTCATAGCCCACCCGCTCGGCCACCTGCGCGATGGTGAGGGCGGCCTCAAGCAGCAACTGCTGGGCCTCGCGCATCCGGCGCTCGAGGCAGTACTCGGCCATGGTCACGCCGAAGGCGGCCTTGAACAGCGTCTTGAGCTTGTTCTGGTTGGTCCCGATCTCTCGCGCCAGTTCGCCGAAGGCAGGCGGCCGCCGGTAGTCGCGTTCCAGCCTCGTCATCGCGGCGCGGGCCAGTTCAAGGTCACGCCTGCGGTGCAGCGCGCCGCCGCGCAAGGCAGGCGTGTGCTGCATGGCGTCCAGCGTGTAGGCCACGAGTTCTGCCAGGCGCCCCGCGTACTGCACGACCTTCATCTCTCCGTCCAGCCGCGTGTCGATGGTGTCGGCCACCAGGCTGGCGATGCGGTGGTCGAGCGGGAACGATGCGATGCGCCCGACGCCCGCCGAGCCCGTCACGGCCTCGCGCAGCATCGCGGGCAGGTCGTCCAGCAGCAGGCCGTATCTGGCCGCGAAAGTGGAAGCACGAAACACTGCCACCAGACCCTGTTGGCGCACGCCACCGGCGATTTCGACCGTCTGCAGACGGCCCTGGGCGAAGCAGGCCAGCGTGACCTCGGGCCGGTTGAACACGAGGGGCTCTGCACCCTCGATGTGGAAGGCCACGTCGCAGCACAGCGAGGCGCGCAGCATGACCAGCGCCTCCTCGGTTTCGTAGCGCCAGCGCCCGCTCTCGGCCAGCACGCAATTGACCACGGTGAGCACCACGTCGTCGCCCAGACGAACCGTGTCCGAGGTGCCGCGACCGCCCACCGCAACGTGCAGGCTGCGCACACCATTGCGGGCAAAGCGCTGGAACGTACCCTCGGCGGCGGCGACGCGAAAGGCCTCCTGGTCGAAGTCCAGCGGCGACCAGGCGGGCTGCGAGGATGGCGAAGCGGCCGGTGTGGCAAGTGGCGCCATGCGGGCGATCCTCCTAAATATCCGGGTGCCAAGCCTAACCCGGGATGCACCCCGGTGGACTAAGGTCTGTGTCGAGCCCGCCGGATGTGACGCCCCGGCGGCCCGCGACACCGACCCCTTGCCCTGATGCAGACGCCCCCTGCCGCTTCAACTGTCGCTTCAAGTGCCGCTCGATCATCCAAGAGCGCCGCGCTGCTGTTGCGCGAGAGCCTGGTCTGGGATAACCACGGCTGCATGCCCGTCGGCCGTCCGCACGACACCTCGTTCCTGCCCCGGCTGCAGCGCTATCGGGATGCCGGCGTGAACGTGGTCATGCTCAACATCGGCTTTGGCGACATGGGCGTGGAAGAGCACCTCCGCACACTGGCCGGCATGCGCCATTGGCTGCTGGCGCGCCCGAATGAGTTTGTGCTGATCAGTTGCGTCGAGGACATCGAGCAGGCGCACGACAGTGGCCGGCTGGCGGTGGGGTTCGATATCGAAGGCGCCAATGCCATCGCCGACCAGATCAGCCTGATCGAGCTGTACCGCGACCTGGGCGTGCGCTGGATGTTGCTGGCCTACAACCTCAACAACCGTGTCGGCGGCGGCTGCCAGGACATTGACCCTGGCCTGTCAGACTTCGGCCGCCGGGTGGTGGCTGAAATGGAGCGCGTGGGCATGCAGGTGTGCCTGAGCCACACCGGCCACCGCACCGCGCACGAGGTGCTGGCGATGGCCCGCAAGCCGGTGATGTTCTCGCACAGCAACCCCAGCGCCGTGCACGCGCACCCGCGCAACATTCCCGACGACCTGATCCGGGCCTGCGCCGCCACCGGCGGCGTGGTGGGCATCAACGGCGTGGGCATCTTCCTGGGCGACAACGACACCAGCAGCGCCACATTTGCGCGTCATGTCGACCATGTCGTGCAACTGGTGGGTCCGGAGCACGCTGCGCTGGGGCTGGACTACGTGTTCGACATGCAGGAGTTGAACGACTTCGCGGCCAGGATGCGGCACACCTTTCCGCCCGGCATGGGCTATGACACCAGTCCTAAGTTCGTGGCGCCCGAGCAATTGGAAGAGATCGTCCAGATCCTGTTGGACTGGGGTTACGGCACCACGGCGTTGCAAGCCGTCCTGGGTGGCAACCTGATGCGCCTGGCCAGGGCCAATTGGTGTCGTCCGGTGTCTGCGGCCAACACCTGATGGGGGTCGCGCTCGGCCAGAAGGCGGCTGCACGAAGGCAGGGTTTCGGGCCGGCTGTGCGCTCGCCCCGGCTCAGTCCCGATCGCCCGCCGAGCTGCACAGCGGGTCGATGCCGAAGCTGCCGCTGCTGACGCGGCCATCGTCCTGCAGCCCGACCTGGAACCACTGGCATTCGTTGGTCTCGTAACGCCAGGACCACAACTCGCCGCCCATGCGGCCGCCCGCGCGGCGCTCGCCCGGGCTGCCGAGCTGCTGCAGCAGCTGCGCGCGCGTCATGCCGGGCAGGCGGCCCTGCAGTTCGCTCAGATAGCCCAGCTCCAGCACCTGGCGCGCGGCGGCGATGCGGCCGCCGGCATCGACATCGACCATCCAGGTCTCGCGTCCCATGGGGCCGGTGGCGTACTCCAGGCGGGTCAGGCCGTCTTCGAGCGTGTGGCGCGCGGTGGGTTCACCGGCACGCGAGACCAGCGCCGTGGCGCTGTCGCCCACACGCGGCGGCGTCAGGCCGATGCCTGCGCAGCCGGCCAGCCACAGCGAGCCGATGGCTGCCGAGGCCATCAACGCGGCGCGCGCATTGAACGAAGGGATGATGGGCAGGCTCATGGCGAGGGTCTCCGTGGCCGACTCGGGCGCGGCGCCTGGACCGCCGCCGCATCGGCTGTCGGACACGATACGCCCGCGCCGCCGATCGCGTCAGACGCCGGCCGGCGTGATGGCTGCGGACGCTGCCGCAGGCCGCAAAGAGCGCCTCGTCACGCCCCACCCGACCAGCGCAAGCAGCAGCAGCAGAAGGGCCAGCCCGCGCAGCCCGGCGGCGTCGAAGACGATGCCGCCCAGCACCGGGCCGATGGCGGTGCCGAGTGCGTAGCCCGTCACCAGCAGCGCAATCGCCTTGACCAGCGCGACGCCGCCGAGCCGGTGGCCCAGCTCGACGATCATCAGCGTGTAGACCGCACCGCCGACACCGCCGAGCACGAAGCCCACGCCCCACAGCACGGTGGCCGGCTCGCTCGCCCACCACAGCAGCACCACGTTGGCCAACGCCACCAGAGCCCAGGCGGTCAGCGCGGCGCGGCGCACGCCCCAACGGTCGGCCAGGTGCCCGGCGGGTGGCTGCAACAGCGCGCTGCCGGCGCCGATCACGGCGCCCAGCCAGGCGGCGGCGTCGAGCGTGAAGCCCAGCCGCATCGAGACCGACGGCATGAGCGACGACACCCCGGACTCCATCAAGCCACTGACCACGGCGATGCCCGCCAGCGGCAGCGCCACGGCACGCCACGCGCTGGCCCTGGCCCTGGCACTGGCCAATTCTGCGGCTGCAGGGCCGTCGGCGGCCGCGCTTGCCCCGGCGTCAGCCGTCGCCACCCCGCGCAGGCGCAGGCTGGCCAAGAGCGCCAGCGACATCAGCAGCGCGCTCAGCCACAGCGGCGACCACTGCATCCAGCGGCTCAGCGGCACCAGCGCCGGCCCGGTCATCAGGCCCAGGCCGACGGCGGTCTCGAACAGACCGACGAAGAAGCCGCGCCGATCCGGTGGTGCCGACTCGGCCAGCCAGGCCTCACCGGCGACCCAGACCAGCCCGCCGCCGAGCCCGAGCACGAAGACGCCGGCGCACCACAGCGCGAACTGCGCGTGCAGCGCGAGCGACAACGTGGCGAGCAGCGACAGCACGGTGGCGCCGACGAACACCGCGCCGTGCCCCCAGCGCTGGACGAAGGCATGGGCACGCAGGCTGGACAGCAGGATGCCGCTCCACAGTGCAGTCGACAGCAGCCCGACCGCCAGCGCAGAGCGTCCCGCGGCCGTGGCCTGCAGCGCCAGATGCGTCATGGCCGCGAACTCGGCCGCGACAAAGACGAAGTACACGCCGGGCACCAGCCACAGCACCGTGCGCGTGGTCGGCGCGCTCATCGGGGCCGTGGCGGGCTCGAGCCGGCCGGCACGGCGGGCCGCCACCATGCGTCAGTATGCCAGGGGCCTCGGGCCATCGGCGACGCGCGGGTCGCTGTTCTTGCTATGCAGACGGTCAAGCGGGGGCTCTCTGGTTTCGGCCCTGGCTTGCTGCCATGACGCGGGGGGCGAGTATGCCCAAGCGGACCGTGCCGGCATGGTCACCCGCAAGACTGGCAAAGACGACAAACGAGAAAAAACCACCTGGCGGCGATGCCGTCCAGGTGGTCGATTCTTCCAAGGTTCTTGGTGGGCCCTGCGTGACTCGAACACGCGACCTACGGATTAAGAGTCCGCTGCTCTACCAACTGAGCTAAGAGCCCGGCATGCTGCCGTACATGACTGTCTGCGTGTCGTGTGGTGGGTCGTGCGTGACTCGAACACGCGACCAACGGATTAAAAGTCCGCTGCTCTACCGACTGAGCTAACGACCCCTGGACCCGGCGGTTCAGCGATCTGACTGCTTTGCCGAACCGCTGAACATCCGCTGTCCGCAGAGCCTTCGAGTATAGCCGACAGCCGGCGCAGAACTCGGTCGAAACTCAGTCAGCCCGCGCGAGCCATTGCTCGACGGCCTCGCCGGCGGCCACCATGCCGAAGGTGGCGGTGACGCTGACCACCGAGCCGTAACCGTGGCAGTTCAGGCTGCCGTCAGTGCCGACGTCAGTGCCGCCGTCAGCGCCACCGTAAGTGACGCTCGCGGCCGTCGGCGCGGCCACCGGTTCGCGTGACCAGACACAGCGCAGTCCGATCGGCCCCTGGCGCGCTGCCCCGTGCAGCCGGCGCAGCCGCTGGCGCGCACTGGCCAGCAGCGGGTCGTGCGTCACCTCGGCCAGATCGGACACCTCGACGCGCTGCGCGAGCCGTTTGCCGCCCGCGGCACCCACGCTGACAAAGGTCGTGCGCGTGGCCAGCGCCCAGACGGCCAGCGCCAGCTTGGCGCTGCTCTGGTCGCAGGCATCGATGACGATGTCGGGCGCGGCAGCGGCCACCAGCGCGGCCCAGTTCTGCGGCGTCGCGAAGTCCTCCACCGGCGTCACCTCGCACCCCGGGTGGATGTCGGCGATGCGCTCGCGCAGCGCCTGCACCTTGGCCTGGCCGAGCGTGGCGCCCAGGGCCTGCACCTGGCGGTTGATGTTGCTCTCGGCCACCTGGTCCAGGTCGACCAGCGTGAGCGCCGCCACACCGCAGCGCGCCAGCGCCTCGGCGGCCCAGGAGCCCACGCCCCCCACGCCCACCAGCATCACCCGCGCCGATCGCAGACGCGCGTAGCCGGCGTCGCCGTACAGCCGC
>Ga0105049_10007835_pt1 | contig 12389 bp, 8 predicted proteins | sample MAT06_FD_78087 | JGI IMG/M metagenome (GOLD analysis project Ga0105049, IMG submission 78087) | Freshwater microbial communities from Lake Fryxell liftoff mats and glacier meltwater in Antarctica - MAT-06 | ecosystem: Environmental > Aquatic > Freshwater > Ice > Liftoff microbial mat | place...
ATATTTCTCATTTTTAGTTCCCTTTGCCGTATGTAAAACTTCCATTTTTTCGGTTTTAATACAGGCAATTACATAAAAAAAACCCTGAAATGTCCTGTACTTTTTTGTTTATCAGAGCAGGCTATTCTGATTTCACTTTACCATGGATAGACCCTTTCCGTAAGGTATTACTAACTACCGGAAAGCATATATCCCGGTCTTGCAACCTATAGTTGATACATATCTTTGCAGCGGTGCTTCCCGGAATCAAGTCTAAAAGCCTATATTCTTTACTGAGGAATTAACCCCCTTTGAGATGTCAAAAATGTGCAATAGAAGCCTTTGACCCTGGTCATTGGTAGGGTCGATGCTCACGAACAGATCGCAAACGCAGTTTCTGAAGTTTATTTTGTTTTTTGAAGGCAACTTTTACTTGTATTTTCACCTTCTCACTTTTAGCATTTCAGAAATATCAAAGTGGTCTTCCATTCATTAGCTTTTGGATTAAATAACCTCGTAAATAGAATTTAATTGGCTTAAAATCAGGGTTAAATTCCATCAAAAATTATCTACAAAAAAGAAGAAAACTTGGATCGTACTCCAATTATCGCCTATGAGAAGACTAAAACATCGAAAAAGCCTGTAAAAGAGTGCTTAAGAAAAACAACAGACGATTGCCAGGCCCACCTTTTCAAAACACCACATTTTCGACCAAAAACCATTGGTTTTCTTTAGAAAAAAGACAACTTTGTCCCTCGGGCGGGTAGTTATGTAGTTACTCCACATTTCGTTTTTCCGGAATCTATATATTTCAACTGATTTTGCTATCTATAAAGCCCACTGTATTTTCCACTATTGAAAATCTCCTGATCGCCTTTATTCTGCTGGTGATTTTGTTAAATCTGGCATACCTACCTCCGGTTTCTTTGGCAGAAGGTCTTGGTTACGACGGAATCTGGTACCATTCACCCTCTGTTAACCTGTTCAGGAAAATTGATAATTACCACCTTTTCCGTGTTTTTCCGTCCGCTCTTGTATTTGGTCTTAGAAGAGCATTCAGCTTTGACGACTCAATTCAAACAACAGTTTTTCTTTTCCGATGGTTAAACTTTGGGTTTCTGATTGGAACACTAATCTTCTTCAAATTGCTTTCTGCAAGGCTGAAACTCTCAGGACCGGTTTCAATTCTACTTCTGGTTTTTATTTTCTATAATTTCAATGTCTTTAAAGAATTGGCTTTTAATCCAGTAATGACAGATAATTGTACCTTATTTCTTTCTATTGGAATTCTGTACTTCTACCTCGGAAAACAGTTCATTCCTCTTTTTGGATTTTTGTTAGTGTCCATATTCACTATGCCTATCGTTGCACTTTTCTATCCAATTTTCTTTTTGCTTAATGAAATGGATGATTCAAATAAACAAGACGAGGCTACATCAAAATTGATTGAGTCTTATTTTTGGATTATCCCAATTTCTGTGGCAATTGGTTTTGCAGCAGCTAGTTCAGTGATTGTTTACTACTTTAACCGAATTACTGTTTACACTTTTCCTGATCAGATTGACTTTAGATTTTTTCCGTTTATTCTGCTCATTAATGCTGCATTTATATTTTACTTCATCTTAAAATTCAAACCTTTTTTTATTCAACTGTTTTTCAAAGTCAGAAACATAAGAATCTGGATTTTCAGCAAATGGACAATGACTATCATTGGATTTTTTGTTTTTCAGTTTATTGTTTCCAAAATCAATAACAACCATTTATTGGGATATTCCGGACTTTTGGTTGGTTATCCCATTATTCTTAACCTCAAGCCTTTGATTGGGTTAGTTGATAACCTCAATTTCTTTGGTCCGGTGATTTTTATCTTTTTGATTTATTTTTTCTGGAATCGGGAAAAAATGGAAATCAGGATTGCTGATTGGTTTCTGATGTTTTTCTTTTTCTTGATCATCATCAAACCCGAAGCCCGGCACACTCTTTTTCTTCTTCCATTGGTGTCAGTTTTGCTATGCAGATTTTTGAATGGTTTTCAAATTTCGAATCGGTTTTTATTTGTCGTTGTACTAGTGGGAATGTTCTTTTCTAAATTCTGGTATCCTACCCATTTAGCTTTATTTCCACCAGCACACATTATTTTTTCAAAAGTTACCGATCCCGAAATTTTTCAACAATTTCCCATTCAACACTATTTTATGTTTCAGGGTCCGATGATGTCGACCACAAGCTATCTGATTATTTTGTTGGTTGAAGTATTTTTTTTACGGTTTCTTTTTAAAGAATTTAACCGATTGAAAATTAATTCAAAAGCGATCTGAGGCCACATTTTTCTATTTGCCATGAATAGGGCAAAGCCATCGGGCAAAGCAGCAATAGCTCCATAGACCAGAAAATAGCTTAGCTACAGGCTGAGGAACGGGAATGCATAATTTACTTTGCAATACCAATAGCAAAAGTATATCGCAAAAGATGGATGATATGCGGAGTGTGCTTCGGAGATGGAAAGATTGGAATCTATTCAAACCGGAAATCGAAAAGAATAAGCCTTATCAATAGAGTAGCTCCAACCGAACGGCACTACACCGATATGCGATGTAATAATAAAAGACCGGTAGCGAAATAATAGCCACCGGTCTTCTCTACAATAAACTTTGGTACGGATTAAGCTTCAGCCTGAAGATTTAGTTCGATTACGAAATCATCGTGGATAATTTTATCACCCAAACCTTCGAAGAATTTACCAGAACCGTATTTGATATCCCATTTTGTTCTGTCAAGTGTAATTTTGGCGGTTGCCTTTACTTCTTTCGCTGTGGTGATGATAGTGGCTGGGAAGGTAATTTCCTGGGTGATGCCTTTGATTGTCATTTTTCCCGTTAGATCAAAATCGTTTCCGGATTTAGAAGTCACTTTGGTTATTTCAAAATGAGCTGTTTTGTTTTTTTCTACAGAGAAAAAATCATCTGATTTCAAATGGCCCAATAATTTTCCATTCATTCCCGGATCCGTAATGTCGACAACTGTTAATGAAGTCATGTCAATGTCGAAGGATCCTCCGGTTACCGATTTTCCATCAGTTAAAAGTGAGCCGGAAGACAACTTTACAGTGCCATCGTGCTTACCGGTAACTTTGGTTGCAAACCACTTCAAAGAAGATTTTGCGGTGTTCACTTTCAGACTGTTTGATTGTTTACCAGTGAAAGAAGATCCTAAAATGAATGCCCCTAAGAGTATAGCGGCAGCAATTGATTTGAAATTTGTCATGTCTATTATTAATTAAAGATTTACAGTTTAAAATTTTGGATTTGTTGCCCAAACTGAGAGTTCGGGTACAAATGCCTTGTCGGGTAGTTGAAGTAGAGACACTATGGTTTGAGCCAGCTGGTCAGTACCGAGTTTAAAATCAACTTCTTTCCTTTCTTCTCTCTCAGGATTGCCTAAAGCGGTGGTCACTTCAGATGGATTTACCTGGAAAACCCGGATATTGTATTGCCTCACCTCTTCAAGAAGACTTTGAGTAAAGCCCCGGAGCGCAAACTTGGAAGCGGAATAGGCAGATCCGTTAGAGAACCCTTTCATAGAGGAAGTTGACCCTATATTAACAATGCTGCCTGCCTTTTTGTTTCTCATGATAGGAAGGACCTTTTTTATCATCATAATGGGCCCAAAGAGATTAACACCAAAAACACGGTGATAGCTTTCCATTGATGTTTCTTCCACCGGAGCGAATTCTCCAAGTCCTGCGTTGTTGATTAAAACATCCAGTTGGTTGTTCCAGTTGGTTTCTACCCAGTTGAAGGTTTTGTTTACATCTTCTTGTTTGGCTACATCGGCTACCAACCAATCACAACCGATGGCATCTGCTGCCTTTCGGAGCCGATCTTCACTTCGGCCGGTGATTAAAACTTGTGCACCCATTTCAGTCAAACGTTTTGCAGTTGCTTTTCCAATTCCGGATGAACCTCCGGTTACGATTATTTTGCTTCCCTCAATTGTCATGATATTAATTGTATATACAGCTAATTTTATGCCGGATTTTTGAAAATGACTTTACTCTAATTAAAATTCTCCTTCGTCGTCACAATGCCAAAGGTGTTGAACCTTCGGTTGCACCGGAATTACAGGTGTTCCAAGCTGCTTGGATTTTAACATCCTTTGTATAATCCGTTGTCTTTCAGTTAATATTTGATTTTGAATCTGAATTTCAAAGTCCAAATCAAAAAGTTTTTCACCATCCACAAAGGTTTTTTCTGCCAAGGCAGATATTTGTAGCGGGTTGTCAGTCCATATGACAAGATCGGCATCTTTTCCAATTTTTATGCTCCCCATCCTTTGATCCAGATGCAGCAATCTGGCAGGATTTAGTGTCACCATTCTCCATGCCTCTTCTTCAGTTACTCCACCATACTTAATCGTTTTGGCGGCTTCCTGATTTAAGCGGGTGGCCATTTCAGCATCATCTGAGTTTATTGCAACCACAAGTCCATGCTGATGCATAAGAGCTGCATTGTATGGAATGGCGTCTTTTACTTCCATTTTATAGGCCCACCAATCTGAAAAAGTAGATGCGCCCGCCCCGTGTTTTTTCATTTTGTCGGCCACTTTGTAGCCTTCAAGAATGTGGGTAAAGGTATTGACTTTAAATCCCATGCTGTCACCTACATGCATCAGCATATTGATTTCAGACTGAACATAACTGTGGCAGGTAATGAACCGTTTTTTCTGAAGTATTTCTCCTAAAGTTTCCAGTTTTAAATCTTTTCGAAAGGGAAGATTTGGAGTTTTGATCATTTTTTCCTTTTCCTCCAGGTAGTTTTTTGCTTGCGAAAAGGCATCGTATAAAAGTTGTTCCACCCCCATTCTCGTTTGTGGATAACGGGATACATTATTATCACCCCAATTGGATTGCTTCACATTTTCGCCTAAAGCAAATTTGATGAATCCAGGAGCATTGTCAAGTTTCATTTCCCCAGGACTTTTCCCCCACCGCAATTTTATGATGGAAGATTGTCCTCCAATCGCATTGGCAGATCCATGAAGTTGTTGAACTGTGGTTACCCCACCTGCCAGGTGCCGGTAAATATTGACATCGTCTGCTTCAATTACATCCCCGACACGCACTTCCATACTTGTAGTGGAGGAACCTTCGTTGACACCCTTGGAAATACCGATGTGGCTGTGTTCATCAATGATACCCGATGTAACGTGTTTGCCCTTCGCATCAATCACCTGGGTGTTAGGCGGGATTGAAAGTGATTTTCCGATGGCTTTAATTTTGCCACCCAAAATAAGCAGGTCCGTATCTTTAAGAATTCCCTCTTTCTCGTTGGTCCAGATCGTGGCATTCCGGATAAGCCAGCCAGATGCTGAGGGATTGGATGATTTAGGAGCTCCATACGCCTGAAACGGATACCAGATTTCACCCGGTTTCTCCGGTGCCGGTATTTTCGGGATGATCAGACTGTCTTTGCCTGAAGGAATTTCACTGGCTTCCCAGTTCGTTTTGTTCGCTTTTATTCCTGTAAACCATCCTTTATAACCTTTGGCATTTGGCCACCCTGTAAATTGAATACGCAAGCTTGTATCAATGGTTTTGAGAATGCATGAAAACGTTATTTTTCCGGATTCCAGTGTCCCTTGAGCGGGAATCTTTTGTGTATCAGACCCCAAAACAATAAACTCAGTTTTTCCATCTTTTTGGTTTATTTTCAGTCTGTAACTAGAGTCTGAACCCATTTTCATCCTAAACATTCCTGTTCTTTCGAGGGCAGGGTTTGCGGAAATCGGATATCGTTTGCTCCCAACATAGCTTTCCAGTATCTGAGAACCATTTTTGAAAATATTTCCAGTCGAAACAAAAAACCCAACCCGATAACCCGGTTTAATTTTTCCGATTTTCAGGGACTGTCCGGAAAATAAAGCAGGCCTGGAAGTTAAAGCAGCAAGAGCTTCATCTTCCTTTAAACCGCATTCAACCGTCTTCCTTACCATTGCCAGAAACGTTTTTGGATCCTTCAAATCGGCAGAAGTGAATGCAAATGGAATTCCTTTGGAAGAAAGAAAAGCAGCATTATAAGGAGCGAGTTCCCAATGTTTTAAGTCTGAAATCGAAATCAAATGGGCATCCAATGGATCTTCCACATCGGGTAGTTCCGGAAATTGAACTGGGATTACCAAGGGAAATCCAGTGGCTTTGATTTCATCAAGACGTTGATATTCATCGCCTTTACCTTTAATGATGAGGTTCAGATTAAACTCTTTTGCCAAAGCTGCCGCCCTGAGCACTTCATATTTTTGTTGCGTTTCAAACATCCAGAGAGAATTTCCAATTTTACCTACGGCTTCAAGACCAAGATTGATTTCTTTTTCACTTGCTTTTTTATACCACCCGGCATCCAGATAAGTTTGCCTGATCAGTGCAATGGCGCCCATTTGCGAACTGGGGTATTGTTGAGGAGAGCTCCCTTTCTGAAAGGATAATCCATTATATATACCTGACTTTAGAATCAGTTCATTATTGGTTCCTTCTCCAAGTTGAACCAGGGCCGAGGAGCCTCTCATAATGCCATCTTTTGAACCCGAAACCACATAACCGAAACCAATTTTCCGAAGTTCTTCCGCCTCTTTTTGATTTGGCTGAAAAGCGTAGGTTGCATCAAACTCTGGTTTAAGTGCCTGGTTTAGAGCAAAAGCTCCCGGTCTTTTTGATTCGTATTGTGGAATTTGCCTCACCGTCATTTCTGCACCACCCAGACGATTGGCTACCGAATTACTCATTCCATATCCTGAAAACACATCAATAAAAGAAGGATATACCCAGGCTCCTTTCAAATCTTTTGTGACTACTTTATCCGGCATTGGAATACCGATGCCTGCTGCCACAATCAATCCACCCTTGATGTGAATGCTCGCCTTTTCCAGTTTTACGCCTGGCTCCGGGATAAGTGTGGCATTAATCAGAATAAATTCATCTTTTCTTTCATCGCTGATTCTGGCTTGTGGCAGTCGGTATTGGCCGGAAGAATTACTAAAGGCAACACAGATAAAAAAGGCCGCCATGAAAAATTTTCTGGTAAACGTTTGGATCGTTTTGATGCTTGAATCCGGAATCATGAATAGGTCGATTAACATTTGTTGAATAGTTCTAATATTTAATTTACAAGTTTCCGATGTTTCTAAGGATGGCTGGTTTTGGAATTTTCTGCACTTAATTCTATGGCTAACTTATTAAAAAAAGGGACCAGTGAAGGCAGTGATGGTGCTTTTCTGCCGGGAAAGCGATTTTGGAAATGAAAGAAAATGCTTTTTCAAAATTAAAAAACGCCAAAGAATAGCTCAGTTTTTCCGAATCCTCATACCATTTCGGTTTCATGCCATTGAAATAGAACAAATCTTAAGTACTTGAATAATATAAATTTAGAATCAAATCTATCCAGTAATGAATTGCAAATAAGGTGATTTAGAGGTGATTTTTAAAACCCAATTCTCATGTACTTTTTTTCACATTATCCAGATTAATTTGTACTATTTCCTGAATTACATTTGTCTTAACGAAAACGAATACCATTCACCGCCTGATTTAGTAAAACCCCATCTGCGCATTTGCCAGATAGGCTTCGAAAAAAATCAGGAACTAAAAAAGCATTTAAATTTTTTCTACAAAACTGCCATGCAAAACTCCAATGTGATCGCAAAAGAACATTTAGGTATGTTCAGATTCTCCCCTTCTGAAGTATTAAAAGGTGAATGGGAAAAAGTGTACCGTAATTTTACCTTACAAAGAGCCGAAAGACTGGGCAACAGCTTTAAGGGAAAAGTCCGGATTTTTTTCCGAACACATGACAACGAAATCAAAGTAGTCGACACCACGGTTTGGGCTACATCCGATGACTATGTTTCTCTTAAAGGTGGAATGTCTATACCGGTTCGATCCATTCTTGGCGTAGAATTTTAAACTGATTTTCTCTATCGATTTACACCCAGCCGTCGCTGGGTTTTTTGTTTTGGGGCTTTTTGGTTTTTTTTTGATGAAATCGTCCAGCTTCTTTTAGTTTTTTTGAAACGGATAGGCGAATTTAAAAAACAAGTACATAAATTGCTGTCACTAAAATTAAATCATTCTTTTAACTAATTAACTGATTATCAATTATGGCGGATAACAAAGCCGAAAAACTAAAAGCCCTGCAACTCACTATTGAGAAACTTGACAAGGAATACGGTAAGGGTACCGTAATGAAGTTGAGCGATGAAAAAGTAATGGATGTACCCGCTATTTCAACGGGATCTCTTGGTTTGGATATTGCGCTGGGCATTGGTGGCCTTCCGAGAGGACGGGTGGTCGAGATTTATGGACCGGAATCATCCGGTAAAACAACCTTGACGTTGCACTGCATTGCGGAAGCTCAAAAAGCAGGAGGTATTGCCGCTTTCATTGATGCAGAACATGCTTTCGATAAAAGCTATGCTGAAAAATTGGGTATTGATACTGAGAATCTTCTCATTTCCCAGCCGGACAATGGCGAGCAGGCTCTTGAAATTACCGAACACCTGATCCGATCTGGGGCCATCGACATTATTGTTATTGACTCTGTTGCTGCGTTGGTTCCTAAAGGAGAATTAGAAGGCGAAATGGGCGAAAGTAAAATGGGACTTCAGGCCCGGTTAATGAGCCAGGCTCTTCGGAAGCTTACCGGTACGATTAGCAAGACCGGTTGCCTTTGCATCTTTATCAACCAGCTCAGGGATAAAATTGGGGTGATGTTCGGAAGTCCGGAAACGACAACCGGAGGTAATGCACTTAAATTTTATGCCTCTGTTCGATTGGATATTCGTCGGATCGGGCAAATCAAAGAATCTGCTGATAACATTACCGGAAACCGAACCAAGGTAAAAGTGGTTAAAAATAAAGTGGCACCTCCTTTTAAAGTGGTTGAATTTGACATCATGTATGGAGAAGGTATTTCCAAAATAGGTGAAATCATTGATTTGGGAGTTGAGCTCGAGATCGTAAAGAAATCAGGAAGTTGGTTTGCTTATGAAGGAAATAAATTAGGCCAGGGCCGCGATTCTGTGAAACAGATTTTACAGGACAATCCGGAACTCTGTGATGAAATTGAAGCGAAAATCAGAGCCCGGTTTGCTGAAAGTAAAGGAGCAACTATGAAGGTTCCGGAAGACAAAGGTGCTCAGAAACCTGCCTTTGCAGACGCAGACTAATCATCGGAAAAACAAACTTATACAGAAGGGGCGGCCAATTGGTTGCCCCTTTTGCTTTGAACCGAAATAAAAATCTACAAGCTTTGTATTTGCGGAGCGTTGCCAATAATTATTTCCTTTCGGTATTCACTTAATAAGGTGCTTTTGGAAATAAATCCGACATACTTTCCGGCTTCAATAACAGGTAATCGGAATGCTTTGGTTTGTTCAAATTTATCCAGAATGGTTGGGATACTGTCTTCCACCTGAATAATAGCAGCAGGCTTTGACATGATCTGGAACATTTTGAGTGGTTCGCCAATGGATTCCTTTAAAACCAGTTCCTTAACCTTACTAAATACAACTATACCAAGCAGTTCGTCCTCTACCGACACAACCGGAAAGGTATTATGAGGCGACATTTGTAAAATGGGAATAAATTCCCTGACTGTCATTTGTGACGGAATTACATTGTAATCCGATTCGATCATTCTGTTTATGGTAAGCCTCCCAAGAATATTTAAGTCATCAGCGCCAACAGGTTTTTGGGCTTTTCGAATGTGTCTTAATTCGATTGAAACCGGCTCAAAACGACGGACAACCGAATAGCTCAGTGCAGAAACCAGCATAAGCGGAATCATCAATTCGTAACCACCTGTCAGTTCTGCTATTAAGAATATACCGGTCATGGGTGCGTAGAATACCCCGCTTAACACACCTGCCATTCCAACAATGGTAAAGTTACTGATTGATACGGATATAAAGCCCAATTTGTGGCATGCCAAAGCAAAGGCAAACCCCAAATTGGCACCGATAAAGAGCGAAGGGGCAAATTGTCCACCATTTCCTCCCCCTCCTAAAGTGAGCGAAGTGGCAAACACTTTCAGAATAGCGGTTAAGAAAATGGCCACGATGAAAAACCAGGTTTTGCGTTCCATGAAATTTCCCAGAATACTACCTTCAAACAATTTATAGGTGTGAAACGAAGCCAGATCTTTTATATGTTGATATCCTTCTCCATAAAAAGAGGGGAAAACCAGAAGAAGAAGCGCTAAAAGCCCGGAACCAATGAACGCCTTTTTATAGGTTCCCGGAAAGGTTGCCAGCCAGGTATTTACTTTGTGAAACGTCCGGGAAAAGCCCAACGATAAAAACCCTGTCAAGATTCCCAGGATTATGTAGAATGGCAGGTTTGAGGAACGGAAGGCCTCCTGCATATCAAAATGAAGAAGTATGGATTCTTTCAGGATGATTTTAGACAACAAGGCTCCGGTGGCGGAAGCGAGAATGACCGGGATAATGGCAGAAATACTGAGTTCAATTAAAAATACTTCTGCGGCAAATAGGACGCCCGCAATGGGTGCATTGAAGGCAGAACTTACTCCGGCAGCGATGCCGCAAGCCAGAAGCAGGGTTCTTTCTTTGATCCGAAGATTGTTGAAATCCGCAAAATTAGAACCGATGGCGGCTCCGGTCGAAACGATGGGCGACTCCAAACCGGCAGATCCTCCAAATCCTACGGTTATTCCACTGGTAATGATGTGGTTATAGGTTTGTGAAAAGGGCAATTTGCCACCGGCACTTCTTACGGCATCTACTACGGGAGCAATTCCACGATTGAAATCGTTGGGCCAAATGGTTTTGATTAGAAAAACGGTAATGAAAATACCCGCCATGGGGAGAAAAACCAGTCCGTATTTCCAGATTTCAGAAATGCGGAGGTAATGCAAATTTTCGTGAACAAAAAATACAAAAGCTTTTAGAATAATGGATGCTCCCCCAGACAATAAGCCTACCATAACACTGAGGACAAGCAAAAACTGTCTGTCTGACAAGCTCTTACGGCTTTGCCAAAGAAAGTTTTTCAGTTTTTCAATTGCAGATAATATCCCTTTAAAGACCATTTATTATACAAAGTAAACGATAAATCTAAATTATCAGTTTAACAATCGTGCATAGTAACGAACACGATGAATGCAAAGGGAGAAATTTTACTTCAATCCATCCAAAACCGCAAGGAGCAATTTGGCACTCATCCGGGTTTTGAAGTTGGGTTGAATAAATTCAAATTGAATCTCGCCTTTTGTATTGAGCACAAACAAGGAAGGTACCGGAAGAGATTCTTTATTCGCTCCATTAGACGACTCGGCAATCAATTTCAGATAGTGGGGCGGTGCCTGGTAAGCAAGGCCCATTCCTATGGAAAGTAGACCCGCACTGTCGGAAAGGAGGTGGTAGTTTAGTTTGTCTTTGCCCACAGTTTCGGCCAGTTTACTTACCTGATCCGGACTTATTGCCACAATCTGGTAACCCAGAGCCAGAATTTTGGCCTCAGCTTCAGCTATTTCTGAAAGGTGCCTGTTGCAATACGGACACCAGCCGCCCCGGTAAAAAATAAGAATGGTGGGTTTTGTTGAAACCAGCTGGTTGAGATCCATTCTTTCTCCTTTTTCGTTGTTGAGTTGGGCTGCGGGTAATTTTTCTCCAATGAGCAAGGGCGAAATGTCTTCGGGTTTAGCTGGAAGGAGTGATTGGGAATAAACAGACAAAGAAGCTAAGAAAAGGCAAAGGACGAGGATGTTCTTTTTCATTGTTTGTACAAGAATGGTTGACGGTTTCAATGTCTACAAATAGAAAGAGAATGAAGGTAGAATGCAAAGATTGGGTTGAACAGTTCTGGCTGCCTGTAAGTTTCATGCAATGCGAAATAATTATAGGTGCAATTTCACTCGCTCTCAAATCCAGATAATTTCAGGAACTGAAAGCAACCTTGTTATAATTTGCTGAAATATCTATCGGGGCTTATTGCCAAACCTCAGTTGAAACGATGGGGGTTGATGGATTCAATACGGTTTAGGGGTGTTGATGAATTCGTTGCATTTAAGTATAAAATCAACTGCAGCCACCAAATCCGGATCATCTCCAAGCCTGAATTCCAAATTCCAGGTATGATAGAGAGCATTTTCATAACGCCAGATTTCCAGAAGATAAAATGGCGGTTTCAGATCCTTTTCCTTCAAACCGGCAATTAAATAAAATTAAAGATCTGGACTTCCGTGCATCCAGCCAAACACCGTTTCCCAAATCGGCAACTTCCAGGTTGATGAAGGTGTAGATTCCTTTTTCAAGCATTAATGGTTTGGTTGGTTTAAAATCCCGGTACAGACCTGGTTTCAGACTTCCCGCAATGGAACAAAATGGTAGAATAAAAATTG